>JACCDG010548181.1_pt1 | contig 23256 bp, 21 predicted proteins | sample 7442471 | NCBI WGS metagenome assembly JACCDG01 (sample SAMN15323444, study PRJNA562643) | freshwater metagenome | isolation source: river surface water | place: USA:Blue River Watershed | collected 2017-08-17 | reverse complement strand
GAAGCTCATGGTGGTCACTGACATGATGCACACGGACATGGGCATGAAGCTCATGGTGGTCACTGACATGATGCACACGGACATGGGCATGAAGCTCATGGTGGTCATGGACACTGAGGATTAGCAAGTTTTGTGAACACATGACACTGGTTTGGTGATCATGGAGCATTTCTATTTGGTATGATTGGCCGAGGGCTTGGAGAGTTTATTGGATATACTCTGAAACTCTTCGCTGTGCTCATGATTTTCGGGCCAACACGGACAGCCATTCTCACGATGATAGCCATAGTGCTATTAAATATTTATGCTGGAACTTCCCTCTCTGTCTGGCTCGGAGCAGGATCTCTACTGATAATTCATGGTATATTTTCCATAATAGGTCACTTGAGTGGTTGAGGATGACACGAGGGCCATGGTGGTGGATGACATGGGCATGATGACCATGGACACGGAGGAGGTCACGGACATGATCATTGACACGGACATCATTAAAAAAACCGCTCTTTCTCAGAGCGGTTTTTAATTGAAAATAAATATCTATTTATTATCGATAGATTTTATCAGGGCATAATTTCAACCGTACGTATTTGACTGGATTTTTTGAGGAGAAACAGTGTAGAGTGAATCACCGATGTAGAGACCTCTCTGGACAAAATATGGGTAGAAATTCCATATCTGATTCGCGAGATACGATGTATCATCGAATTCAGCATAACAATACGCTGGTACAGTAGGGTTAGCAGGATTTTCACTCGGCTTCACGCAAACTTTTTCACCAGTAACAATATGTGTGTAGCATTTTTCAGTAGTGTCTACTGGAACATACTGAGCACACTCTGCTTTTCTCTTAGCAGCAATATCAGACATATCAATATGAGTGATTTTTGCCTCCTGTGTAATACCAGAAGCTGTATCGACTTTGACAGCGAGGAGACCTTGCCATGCTGATGTATATTGATAGGTTACTTGATTCTGATCGAGGAGTTGGACAGGCATAAGGAGTGTCTTGCGGCCATCGTCCCAGATAAGCGCTCGAGGATTATAGATAACATCCGATGAAGAACCAATACCACCAAATATTTTTGAATACTGTTGTTTTGGTTTTGATATATCGGTAACATCATAGAGATCGATTTTGACACCACCATTGATAGTACCACCCCAGCTACTCGTTTTCGTATCAAATCCTATACCAATGAGATGGTTATCGTCATACGGATGGAGATACGTTGAGTAACCAGGCATTACCAATTCGCCCATGATTTTCATATTCTTAGAATCAGTGGTATCGATAACGAAGAGTGGATCAACTTGCTCAAATGTCACGAGATAAAGACGATTACCTATGTATCGTGCTGCCTGAAAACGCTCTTTTGCACCGACATTTTCGAGTTTTGAGAGGAGTTTTCATTTTCCATCTATAGCAAATATATCAACACCATTCGTGGTCCAATCTTTTTGATTCACCGTATAGAGAATGCCATTTTTCTCATTGAGGGCATATTGAGAAAGTGGTATGCCTGGAGTGAGAACAGAATACTCGTAGTTTACAACACCACTTTTTGTACTAAATCGATGAATAAGAGAATTTTGTTCAGAACGGAACATAGGCATCATACAGCGAGCATTGACTGGACAGGCGAAATCCCCTCCTTGTTTCCAATAATTACTCACTATATAAAAGCTATCCTTTGACATAAAAAATTGTGCAGCATCTCCATAAATTACCTTGCGAGTGACGCTAGCGTTGGTATTTTTGAGAGGAATAACAGAGAGCGTGAGGAATGAGAGATTTTGTGGCTTCTCTGGGAGGATGTATTCTACCTCAGAGCATCGAACAGGAGACTTTGTGAGTGTGTATGGTATTTTTTTACCTTTTACGGAAACCTGTTTTGATGTATCACTGGTTGAGTGAATATCGACAGCATTTGGGAGTATGACGGCTGGATCAAATTTTTTATCAACATAGCTTGTGATATCTTCTTTTGAATAAACTCCTCCACTACCACCCCAGACATTGAGTGAGACATAATTCTGAGAGAGGACATAGAGGTAATCTCCATCTCGTCGTGATTGTGATAAGTCACCATTAACCGTATAAAATCGTTCAAGACGAGGTGATGTGATATTTGTCATATCATACACAACAACGACTGTTGCTGAGCCATTGCCTACAGATATTGGACTCGGATTATAGATATAATTTTGATTCCATTTATTAGCAAGGATAGTGAGCTTATTATCTGCCAAATAGAGCTGAATATTACCATAATTTGCAGGGAGCTTGATACGCTTCACGACTGACATATCTCGAGCAGGTACAGCACGAGTGATAGTGACATATTGATATCCATCAGCATCAGGCTGATTGGAAGCATAATAAATATACGTACCATCAGTCTTGACCACCTCGGACTCATCGATACCAGCTATCTGAACATTTGTCTGACTAAATCCCCCTTCGCCCCCACCTCAGCCCATACCCACTTTATCGAGACCAGGAGCAACTGAAGATGTACTACTCGAGACATCTTCCATAAGAGGCATAGGTTGAGCACCTCCATACATGGTAATTTGTTCCAGGAGAGCTTTTTTGAAATACTGAGTCAGGACTGTATCCATCGATTCACACGAAGAGAAATGACGGAAAGAAATATGCTCAGTTGGAGTCTTTTCTTTATCGAGAATTTGGGTGTCATCAGTGACCGCCCATGATAAAGTACTCATAGACACTATGGTTAGCCCGAATGCAAGAGATATAAATTTGTACATAAGGTCGAATATTATAATATAACGACCAAAGTGTAGGAGACTTACTATAACTTGCAAGATGCTTCACAAATTCTTCACATCTCAGATATCATTCTGCCTTATAGCGAGCATATTTTTATCAGGATGTACAATCCCCTATTTTACTCAAACAAGCGATACAGACACAAGCCAAGCTCAAATAGCAGAAATCCCTGTCGTGGAAGAAACACAACCAACAGTAGTAGCGCCCATAGAGCTAGAAAAACAACAGCGTGAAAGTGAGAGCGATACAAATCTGGATGCAGAATGAAAAAAAGAAAGAGTCTCAATGTTGAACAAAAAAGCAGAATATCTGGCCGCCAATAATGAATTCAAAGAAGCTCTCAACATCTATGAGCGTGTGCTCAACTTAGAGGCTTCAAGTGATACCGAAAGAAAAGCTGCACATGCAGCATTCCAAACAAAACAATTCCAGAAAGCCATCACATGGTATACCAACAACAAAGATGATTTATCACTCGCAGAAAAAGAAGAACTCGTACGCTCTATGCGATATATCGGTGATAAAAATTTCTTGCAATCCCTCTCAGATCTCGAACTCCCCGGATATCTCGTCGACTCATACAAGCTGTCATGGACATGTGAGTATGAGTTCATCTCGTGTGAATCGGCTATACGAGCGTATGGCTATGAGTATGAACCCGTCATGGCACTCAAAGAAGTACTCAATAGTTACGAATCACTCGGAGACAAAAGTAGTAGCTTCAAACAAGCGCTCCTCGTAGGAGTTTGGTACAAAAATGGAGACTATACAACGGCTCTGAAAGTAGGCCAAAATATAGTAAAAAACAAGCCCGATTATAGGCCAGTACTCAAAATAGTAGGCTTTTCTGCTTACATGGTTCGACAATATAACCTCGCTCAACTCTATCTCGCACAATACAAAAAACTAGAGCCAAAAGACCCTGAAGTAGATTTTATTTTGTGACTCATACTCTTTGATAAATGAGACTATGAGACATCGAATATTTACTTCAATCATGCAGTCCTCGGAGGTTATAAACCAAAAATCGTTGTAGAGAGAAAGCTGGCCTACAATTATTGGCTTCTCGATAAACCAAAAAACATGCTCCAAGTCCTCGGTTACCTCGTACTCAACAACGATGTGACAGAACTGGATATAACCAATGCTATTTATCTCGCTCTCAAGCAAGACGGTGCTAGAAATGCTCAAGAGTGGATAAAAATTGGTCTAGAAAAATTCCCAAACTCTCTGGACCTCCTCGCTCTCGAATCATGGTATTTCCGAATCACTGATAACAAAAAACAAGCACAAATAATCGTCGATGAAGTACTCGCAAAAAACAATAAAAACCTCGTTGCTCTCGTACAGGCAGGCATTCTCGCCTTCGATGCTGGCAATACTCAAAAGGCTTTTGGATACTTCCAAAAAGCAAAAGTTATCGATGCGGGTGGTAACTGGTCAGAAACTATTGAGGAATACCTCAAAAAAATAAATACCTAATTAATCTATTGCTATAACTCACTCTTTTTGACTCACTTTGTGGGTGAATTGGTTTTTACCGAGCTTCTTTTTGAGATGAGCAGTAACGAGCGTTTTTGCATCTTCTAGAGACATTTTTTGGTTTTTCACCAATGACCGAATCTCTTTGTAAGTGGTATTTTTACCATATATTTTAACGAGATCCCAGTCGACATCTTTTACGAGGAGATTGTGGCAGGCAGCATTGAAACATTCTTCAGAACAAAAACCCATATGTTTTTTATGCTCAGAAAAGTCGACGATAAGACGCGCATTACACTCCGTGTAGCGACAATTATCACAGTGGTCAGTGAGTTTACCAGAATGGAGACAGGTACCAATAGTAGTGTGGGTTTTATCATCTCAAACAAAAGTACTTACACGATCATCGAACGTATAGAGATTACCGAGCCAGTTTCCGTCATTAAATGTATTTACGTATTTTACGACTCATCCCTCTATAGCATAGACATCTTTAAGTCCGGCTTTATTCGCTAGTACAGCAGCTTTTTCACAGCGAATACCGCCAGTACAATACCAGATAATTTTTTTTCCTTTTGCTTTTTCTCGATAGCGCTCGAGTAATTGTGGCACTTCTCGGAAATTCACAGTCCCTGCTGGAATTGCTCCTTTGAAATGACCGAGACGATATTCATAATCATTACGCATATCGAGAATAACGTAATCATCAGCTTTTCATTCATCAATAATTTTTTTGAACTCTTCTGGTGTGAATTCTTTTTTATATTTTTTTACTTCGTCTTGAGTTACTTTTTCACCGAGAACGACTATTTCATTGCGGACTTTGACAGTCAATTTTGGGAATTGATGGCCATCAACAAGCGTTGCTTTTGGCTCTATATCAGCGATATTTTTGAAATATTTGGTTGATTCCAGATACATACGGTATGCCTTGCATTGTCCGAGATTACCGGAAACAGTAGAACTAATGCCCTCTGTACCTATATAAATACGACCTCTGAGGCCTATATCAGAACAGAATTGCAGATGCTCTGCACACACTGATTCGACTTCATTTTCTGGAATATCGACGAAATGATAAAACGTCAGCAGTTCAAACTGCATTGGAGCTGGTTTCATATTGTAGTATGAAGAATAAAAGACACACTCTGTTATTGAGTGTGCCGTTAGTATAAATATTTTAGGGAAGTTGCAAGCAAGTGTACAAAAGACTATTTTGCCTCAAAATACTTCCTCACTGCTGGCTCCAATTCCTTTTTACGACTCAAGAGTTTCCCTATATCAGCGGTGAAATCATGAACATCAACGCCAAATACAGACTTGATAATCTCATTTTCGACATCACTGGCAGCAAAAACAGTATTTTTTTCAGCGATGATATCAACAACAGAGAAGAATATAGCATCAATCCCCGTTTCTTCTTTGAGAGCCCGTAAATCAGAGATAATTTCATTTTTTCGACCCAGAGCATACTGTGGATTCGTTGTCTCCATGACTCAGTAACCAAATTTCTTATCACCAGCAGTGTAGACCTTGTAATCGAGTTCGACAATTTTTCGAACAGGCATGTCTCCGAGGTCAGATTTGGCATCAAACATGGCTCGTGCGTAGGCTTGGATGTCTTCTATGCCGAGATCCTCCGCGAGATACTCCGCGATTTCCCTATCCTCGGCTGTTGTTGTAGGGGATTTGAACGCGAGACTATCAGACAAGATACCAGCGAGGATGAGCTTCGCAGTTTGATCGGACATTTCGAGGTCCTGCTCTACAAACATCAAAAAAAGAATAGAACACGTAGAACATATCGGATCAAATCTGAGCTGAATTGGCTCTTTTGTCGCCAAATTCTCGACCAAATGATGATCGATAATACTTCGAACCTTGAGCGTATCGAGATGATCTATAGATTGAGTTGGGGCATTGTGATCGACGAGCACAACGTCAGAACCAGGCTCAAGAGTCGATATCATGACAGGCGCCTGAACACCGATGCTCTTGAGGACGTATTCAGTCTCTCGATTGAGCTCACCAAGACGATAAGCGGTTGCTTCTTGACCTATTTCGTTGAAATATTCTGCAGCTACCAAAGCAGAACAGATAGCATCTGTATCAGGATTTTTGTGTCAAATAACGTGAAACATAAGAAAAAAGTGAAAAAGTAAACCAATGAGCTATAGAGTATAAAAAAGATACTTTTTCGCAACCATTTCAGAGAATATTATTTTTTTCTTGCATTCTGTTGATTATTTATATTATTCGTGTCTCGATAATTATTATGCGATTCCAAAAAATACCTTACTACCTGAGACACAGCGTCGATGAAATAATCGCACATGCACGAAAAAATATCACGGTGCACTACGTCCGAAGCATAGGCAAGAAAGAACGTCGCTCTACTGAATGCCAAATTACAGACCACAATAATTATGGTGATTTCTTTTATGAACCCCACAAGTTCGAAATACCTGAAAATAAGATTTTAAAGTGCGCAGATCAGCTATCTGCTCATCAAAATGGTGTTATAGCTCTCAAAAAATGGGAATCAGAATTACGTGGTTTTCTCTCAAAACCTATGAGAAAGATAATTGACCCGAGAGAAGAAAAATCCCACACGAGAGACGTGCAGGATTTGAGATTCGAACAGATAAAAACATCAATTCCTCTCCGAACTGAAAAGCTTAAGGACGTCGCATGAGAGCGAAAGATCCGACGCGTAAAAATATCGTTGATTCCTGAGTCTGTCAGTTCTCGTCGGTAGTAATAATAGAAGATTGAAGCGTTTTTGATCCAACTTGAGCAAGTTGGGTACTATCGAGTTTTACAAAAGTGTAATTTTGACCGAGATAATATGTACCTCCTGCAAAGAGAAAAACACCGAGCGTAAGAAAAAGTCTTTTCATAAAACGTAGTTAAATAACGGAGGAATTATAGAGAAACTCATCTGGAATGCAAGAAAACTCAACCAGAAGAAAAAATACTTCCACAAAGAAAGATATTTCCTATAATAGCCCCAATTATGCAATTCCGTTCAAAATCTTCATTTCAGACTCTCAAAACCATACCATCTGGATCTGAAAATAAGGCCACTGGCCTTCTCACTCAAGCAGGCTATATCCGCCAAGAAATGGCATGAGTATACAATTATCTCCCGCTCGGACTCAAAGTACTCAGAAAAATAGAACAAGTCATACGCGAAGAAATGGACTCAGTCGGTGGCCAAGAAATATGGCTCTCTGGGCTCTCTGCTCGAGAATCATGGGAAAAGACAGGTCGATGGGATACAATTGATGTACTCTTCAAAGTGCCGGCAGCAAACAATCGTGAATACGCCCTCAACCCAACGCACGAAGAAATCGTTACACCACTGATGCAAGAATTTACGCGCAGCTATAAACAGCTCCCTGCTTGTGTCTATCAATTTCAAACAAAATTCCGAAATGAAAAACGAGCCAAATCAGGCCTCATGCGTGGAAGAGAATTTTTCATGAAAGATGCCTATTCATTTCACACTACACAAGAAAGCCTCGATGAATACTATGAGCAAGTGAAAGCAGCCTATTTTCGTATATTTCATCGTCTCGGAATAGGTGATAAAACACATTATGTTTACGCGAGTGGTGGTGCTTTTTCAAAATACTCACACGAATTCCAATTAGAAATAGAAGTGGGTGAAGATTTGGTCTTCAGAGATCCTGAAACAAATATTTCCTACAACAAAGAAATCGTGGTTTCTCGAGTATCACCTTTCGCATACTCAGACAGAGAAGAATCACTCGAAAAACACACTAAAAAAGGCGTCATAGGTGTCGACGATCTCTGTAATTTGCTTGGTCTCAAACCACAACAAACTACCAAGACTCTCCTCCTCATGAATGGAGAAAAGATGATTGCTGCAGTACTCCGTGGGGACTATGACTTGAACATGATGAAACTCCAGGACGTAACCTGAAGTGCGAATCTCCGTATGGCAACACCAGCTGAAATAATGACACACACAGGAGCTGAAGTTGGTTACGCAGGACTCTATAATCTACCAGAAACAATAGAAGTTTTCTGTGATGATGGATTGGAGCCAATGACCAATTTCGAATCAGGTGGGAATGAGACAGGTCTCCATGTAAAAAATATTAACTGGTGACGCGACATCAAAAAACCAAAACAATTTTATGATATCAAAGAGTGACAGCCAGGCGACCTCACTCCAACAGGAAAAATCTATGAGACATTCAAGGCTTCAGAAATAGGAAATATATTTAAACTCAGTACCAAGTTTTCAAAGCCATTTGAACTCGCCGTCAACACAGAAGATGGAAAAACGGTAACACCAGTCATGGGGTGCTACGGTATAGGCGTATCGCGTCTCATGGGTGTCATCGCAGAAATGTACGCTACAGAAAAATGACTCGTATGGCCCGAAAATATAGCACCTTATCATACATTGATTGTCGTACATGGAGGTAATCTCGAAAAAGCAAAAACACTCGCAACCAGCCTCGAAAAAGAGTGAAATGAAGTCCTGATCGATGATCGTGATGTATGATTTGGCATGAAGATGGGCGATGCTGAGCTTCTGTGAATACCCAATATCATACTCCTCACAGACAAAACACTCGAAAAAGGTGGATATGAATTACGGAAGAATGGCTGAGAAGGAACCATAGTCACACTCGAATAATTCAAAATAGAAAATCAGAACCTTGTCATAAATATCATGACGAAACATTTTTTGATTTTTCTACTCTATGAAATAGGAATAACCAGCAAAAGAAATAGAATAAGGACAACTCATCCCCATGAACATCCGATCAATCAGTTCTGACACCCGTCTGCACTATACCATGAATATATTTATGGTACTGTTGATTATGACGAGCGTCACGATGACTCTCATTGAGTCAGTGGACAGTCTCATGACTCCTGAATTGAGGAGCATGTTTCTCGCGATACATCTGTCGATTTTATGTGTATTTTTTGCTGAATTCATGTATCGTTTTTGGAAGGCCGATGAGCTCTACCCGAGCTCATCCAAATTCAAAGCTCGAATAAAGTTTCTGATGAATCCATTTACCATTGTCGATATCATCGTCATAGCTCCTCTCTTTGCCATGATATGGACTCAGAATCTCCATGGGGCGGACACTGTCATACTCCGAGTGCTCCGATTCACATCGATACTCAACATGTTTCATTTTTATCGCTCATCGAGAGTGATCAAGCTCATACGCGATATGTCACGTGAAATATGGTATGAGATACTTATCGTCTTTATACTCTCGCTCCAGTGTATCATCGTATCTGGAGTCCTGTTTTATGTCGTCGAACACGGCACAAATACCCACGTTCATAATATATTTGATGGTATATGGTGGGCAGTGGTCACTCTCACAACCATAGGCTATGGTGATATATACCCTATTACAGTCTGGTGAAGAGTGCTCGGTATGTCTCTGGCCATGGTCGGCATAGGTCTCGTAGCGCTGCCAACTGGTATACTCACGACAGGGTTTATACGAGCCTTGAGACAAGAGAAAAAAATCTCAAAGATGACAGAAATACTTGAAGAAGAACAAGAGAACCTCGAAGAAGAACAAGATAGTCTCGAGAATCGAGTCAGAAAAATAGAACAAAAAATAAAAGCCTCCAAAACAACAAAAAAAGTCTAGCCATTCCTCACAAGAAGCTCACAGAAGGTCCTTGTACAAAAGCATAAAACCTCTACTATTTCGAGAACTATGTCAAAAAAACTCCTTCTCTGCTCCCTCTGTTTTTTGCTTTTTTCTTTCAATAAAAGTTACGCTGACTTTGTTGATACACAATACTCATGGTATCATGATTCTATCGAAAAGCTCCATAATGAATGACTCGTCAGTGGCATAGGCGAAAATAAATTCTGAACTGAGCTCCCTATCACTCGTGCGGAAATACTCACCATACTCCTCAGAGCGAGCAATACGACTCTCCCCCCAATCACAACGACAGAAACATGTTTTCTCGATGTGAATATCAACATGTGGTACCATCCCTATATCTGTGGAGCAAATACTCTCGGTATCGCTCATGGATTTGAATCAGGGTTATTCCAACCAAATTCTACCGTCACGACATTGGAAGCCCTCGCATTCTGAGTAAAAGCCTTTGGGATAAGTGTACCTCTCGCGGAAGGAGAAAAATGGTATGAACCACTCCAGAAATTCGCGAATGAGAATAATATACTCCCCACACATGGATATACCCTGAGTACGAAAATCTCTCGAGGAAAATCAGCTGAACTCATACTCCGTCTCCGAGAATACAGCCAATCCAAATCCCCTCTCAACTACAAGAGTCCAGGTTGTCAGACAAGTTCACCGCTGATGTCAGGCGAAAACACCATCATCATCGATGGGAAGGAACGTAAATACAATCTCTTCGTGCCAAGCGGATATTCGAACTCTCGAGAATATTCATTGGCTATAGCGACACATGGGAGGACGAATAGCAAAGACCAAGTACAGGCCTATATGTGACTCCAAAAAGGACAATCAGACACTATCGTCGTCTACCCTGCTGCTCTTCGTTCGTCATCAGGCTCGAGCTTTTCATGGGCCGAAAAAGAAAACATGATTTTCATCGATGCCATACTCAAACAAATATCCGATAATTACTGTATCAACCGGAACCAGGTCTACGCCATCGGACATTCCCTCGGTGGCTGGATGGCACAGCGTATCGCTTGTCTCCGTGGAGAATTTATGAGTGGCCTCGCAGTGGTCGGTTCCGGAGGTTTCAATGGTACATGTACTGGACCGGTCCCCTCCCTCTTTTTCCAAAATGTCGATGATCATCTCTCTTCTTATGCCTCCGGAGTCAGCGCAAGAGATATACGTCTCAAAGTAAATGAATGTAGTGATGTGACAGAAAGTATCCAAATCGGCTCTCTCACCTGTACCAAATACACTACTTGCTCACCGGGCAATCAAGTGGTTTGGTGCGAATGATACACAGGCTACAATGGCGACCCACATAGCTGGCCTACTGGCGGCTCATGGCAATCACCTGGTGGAGGAACGTGGATACTGGATTATTTTCGTAGTCTAAAGTAGTAGTTTTGACAAAATTAATAAAAAATCTCCAAGTATTTGGAGATTTTTCGATGTTTTTTGGTGGCGGGGGATGGGATCGAACCATCGACCTTCAGATTATGAGCCTGACGAGCTACCACTGCTCTACCCCGCGACATGTATCTACACTGTATCAATATATTGACGAAGTCAACTATTAAACATGGTGCCAATGGGTGGAGTCGAACCGCCGACCACAGGGTTATGAGTCCTGTGCTCTACCGCTGAGCTACATTGGCACGGGCGAGAGTTTAATAAATTTTGCAGGTTTCACAAGTTTAATTCATGAAATCAGCTCCTTCTTCGATTTATGAGATAAATCTGATAGTCAGAGGATATCGGTAATTATCGCCTGAAAGATGACCTAAGAATCACACAATGAGCAAAATAAACCATGTAAGCCAAACAACTGGAATCAACACAACACCAATAACAGCAATGATAAGACCTACCGCTACTCACATATAGAGAATAAAACTGAGATTGAAATTAATAATTTCAAAACAAGCCTCCTTTTCTAATCGTGATATTTTTTCATGCTGGAAAAAATAGTAGATAATAACGAGGATTATTCCGAGTACTCCTCCCGAAAAGAGATTACCAACGAGATGAAGTATTCCGAGCATTTTTACACCTTCTTTTGAGGTTTCTGATGAGCTATGAGATGATGTTTCTACTTTTGGAGCAGTTGTAGTAACTTTTTTTGGTGCAGTTTTTTTAGCGATGGTAGGGGCTGCTTTTGTGGGAGTTTTTTTTGATGTAACGGGTTTCTTTGGAGCTGATATTTTAGTAACAGGAGCTTTTGCTGGAGTCTTTTTCGCTACAGCGACTTTTTTTGCAACAGGCGCTTTTGCGGCAACTGCTGGCGTCTTTTTAGGTGACGACTTTTTTTTGGTATTTGTTTTTATCATAGGTAGAAATACTAGGGAAAGTGCACCAGCTGTCAAAGGCAAACATCTGCAAGAAGAGTTTACATACAAGAAATAATCTCTAGTATAGGCATAAATATTTACCACTATTACCATGAATAAAAACCGTCTTGAAGCATTTAGTGATGGGGTCATCGCCATCATCATCACCATTATGGTACTCGAATTAAAAGTACCACACGATACAGACATACATGCTCTCGGAGAACTCATACCTGTATTTCTATGATATGTATTGAGCTTTGTATATGTTGCCATTTATTGGCACAATCATCACTACATGTTTCATACGGTCAAGCATGTGAATGGAGGTATCATGTGGGCAAATACACATCTACTTTTCTGGCTCTCACTCATACCATTCACAACGGCCTACATGACAGAAAATCATTTCGCAAAAATACCAGTCCTACTCTACGGTTTCATTCTTTTGCTCGCGGCTATAGCGTATTTTATAACACAATCATCAATCATAAAATCTCAGTGAAATGATTCACTCCTAGGCAAGGCAGTCAAAAAAGATATCAAAGGAAAGCTCTCTCCCCTATTTTATATTTTAGCACTTATTGGCGGCATCTTTCATCCTGCAGTAGCTATATCATTTCATGTGATAGTCGCACTCATGTGGCTCGTACCCGACAAAAGAATTGAACACATAATACAAGGTGAATAGTATGCTCGATAAAAATTTCACACCCCCAAAAGAACGCATAGCAATAACGGCAACTAAAAAACGTGTCGATATTATAGAGACTATTATTTATCCTTTGTCAGAATGTAGTACCTCTATCCTCCTCACAGGATCTATGGCATATGGACAGGATTTTAGTGTCACACCAGAATCAGACATAGACCTGCAACTCACCATCACACCAGAACTATTTCAGAAATTACACTCGTGCAAATACTTCCAAAAATATAATCTCTCACGTATAGAAGAAGGATTCAGAAATGGAATTTTTAGCCAGTTTAGTCTCAATTTCATATACAAAGAGGTCACAATAGAATGTCACTTTTGGGATGAAAAAACAGTCAAAGATATATTGCTCTATAAAAAAGAAGAAATATCTCGTCTGCGTTCTCAAACAAAAAAAATAGCCACCGATTACGCCTATAGTTTTGATGGTGATGAAGACGTAGTTGAGTATCCGGACCACAAGCAATGAATCTACAATATAGGACTCTTTCCTGTCTACAGAATAAGAAATAAAAAAATATTTCTCTCCCGTCCAATCACCAATATACTCGGCAACGCTATAGTACTCTTTGATAATTGCAATATAACTGAGGCCATGGATACATGCCGTGAAATCACAGAACAAAAAATCGCAGACATAAAACAAGAAAAAGGAAAAACATATTCGATTTTCAATACTCTTCCTGGAAAAAATAAAATCTCAGAAGAAGTAAAAATAATGCTTATATAAAATGAATCCAAGATTCACATTTATGCTCGAAATTATCCAAAAACTGGGCGAATTTCAGCGTAACCACTTTCGAACAAAGATTGATTTTGAAGAAAAATTAGGAGCAATGGATATAGTTTCATTCGTCGACAAAGAATGTGAACAGATGTTTCGTGATGGCATTTCAGATAATTTTCCAGAAGACATTATTATGGGAGAAGAAAGTTATGACAAAAACCATGATTACAGACAATATAAAAAGCTCTGGATAATAGATCCACTCGATGGCACACTGATGTTTCAGAGATGAATCCCTTATTATGCGCCAATGATTGCTTACGTTGAAAATGGTGTAGTACAATTTTCAGCTATATTTTTCCCTGAACAAGATACACTCTATTATGCAAATAGCGATGGTGCGTTTTGTAATAAAAAACCAATATACGTCTCATCAATACAGGATTTGAAAAAGAGTATTATCAATGTTTCATTCAAGACGCTGCTAAAAAAATTTAATTACAAAAAATTGGAAGATATTAATGCAGAAATTGGAAGAGTAATCGATATGAGCCCTACGGCACAAAAATTATGTATGTGTGCAGATAGTCAGTGCGACTGATGAATAAATCTCGATGGGTGAATTTGGGACACTGTACCTGGTTGATTTATTATCCAGAAAGCATGAGGTAAAGTCACAAACCTTGGAAGTGATTCATGGGATATTTTTAATCCAAAAGTAATATTTTCGAATGGAATTATTCATACAGAATTCCAGAAACTTTTAGAATCATAAATGTCTTCTTCTCATTTCGCAATAATTGGAATGGTGGTCTACGTGATATTCACATGGCCATATATCCGAAGTCTCTGGAAGAAAGATGTCATATTTCATCCCTATTCTTGGCTCTTATGGGCATTGCTCGGGAGTATCAATGCGTATGTTTTGTGGCGTCAAGAAAATTTCTGGTGATTTACTGCGCAAATTCTTTCTATTTCATTTTGGACTATGTTTTGTATTCGAGGGTTTATCACAAATAAAAAACTCTCTCTCAACTGGATTGATAAAATCTGTCTCTGTGGAGGCATAATATCTATAATGATTCTTCTCATCTTCTGACTCACTGAAGCTGTCGTAGCGATTATAATAACTGACGTCATAGCCATAATACCAACATGGAAGAAAATATATCTTAATCCAGCAAGCGATAAAATAATTCCCTGGTTTGGAAGTATAATCACACTTTCACTCTATTTACTTTCAGTCAAAAATTGGACTTTCGAGAGTACAACATTTTGGATATATTTAATCATAGTAAATACAACAACATGATTTTATCTACTCTACAGAAAAATATTCGACAAAAAATAAGAAGAAATACAATCATTCGTAATTAGTAACTTATAATTCGTCATTTCTATGTACCAACCTTCCACTACAATGCTTCAACGCTATGCTGATGTTCTCGTCAATTTCGCCCTTGGTGGCGGAGCTGGTATCAAAGCAGGTGAAGTCGTCCTCCTCTGTGTCCCAGAATGTGCACGTCCGATGCTCCAGCCTCTCCACGACGCTGTTTTGAAATCTGGTGGACACCCTGTCGTCGATATTATTCCCGATGGACTCCAGAGAAGTTTTTTCCAGCATGCAAATGATGACCAGATTAATTATCGTCCGATGAAGCGTCTCCTCTGAACTGTAGAAGACTGTGATCATCGTCTCTACATGATAGCGGAACATGAGAAATATGAGCTCGCTGGTATCGATGGGAGCAAAATCATGAATCGTTTTAAGACCATAAAACCCTATCGTGAAGCGATGCAAAAAAAAGAAAACGAAGGGAAATTTACTTGGACACTTGGGCTCTACGGCACGGAAGCAATGGCAGCTTTTGCTGGTATGTCACTCGAGGAATACTGGGGAGAAATCATCAATGCCTGTTATCTCGACGACGAAAATCCTATCAAACGCTGGCAAGAAACCGAGGCTCGACTTCATGATCTCACAAAAAAACTCACAGATATGGAAATCGAGTGGGTACACGTCGTGGGTGAAGATGCAGACATCAAAGTAAAAATCGGAGAAAAGAGAAAATGGCTCGGTGGAAGCGGACGAAATATTCCAAGTTTTGAAGTCTTCACCAGTCCAGACTGGAGAGGAACAAACGGCTGGATACGCTACAATATGCCTCTCTCCTACCAGAGCAATATCATCAAAGGTATTCGCCTCGAATTCAAAGATGGCCTCGTGGTCAATGCAACAGCCACAGAAAATGAGAAACTCCTGAAAGAAATGATCTCACAAAAAGACGCAGATAAGGCGGGTGAATTCAGTCTCACTGATCGCAGACTCTCTCGTATTACAAAATTTATGGGAGAAACTCTCTACGATGAAAACGTCGGTGGACCATTTGGGAATACCCACATCGCTCTCGGCATGGCCTACAAAGATGCGTACACTGGCGACGTCGCAAATACTACAAACGAAGAATGGGAACGCCTCGGGTACAACGACTCTGTCGTGCACACTGATATGATGAGTACCGCAGATAGAACTGTGACTGCGACTCTCAAAGATGGCTCTGAAGTAGTGATTTACAAGGGTGGGGAGTTTTTAATCTAAAAGAGATGCTCTAAATTTTTCGAGAGCCTGTTGAGTTTGTTCAAGGACTGGTATGTATTCTGGAAATCGTAGTGGATGAACACCGTGTGGCATAGTTCAATCATAGCCAAAATATCAATGTGATTTTATACGAGGCCTAACCCCTGTTCAATCTATATCGATTGATGTTATTTTAGCATCCTCATACGAAGCATAAGTCAAAAAGGTACGTCAAAGAGAAAAATCTATTCCTCTTCCTCGTTTTTGTTTGGCAACAAACTGCATACTATCAAATGTTCATGTTCATGATAAATCTTCTGTCAATAAATATAATCAGTCTATTCCGCTTTTTTTAAATCTTTCATTTGAAAAACCCGCAGATGAAAATTCTTTCCCTTGGACAAGCAAAAAAATAGCATCAGAAACTCTACGAATTTCTCTCAATATATGGGCAGGGTGGGTACCAAGATGGGCAGGAGATTCCAACATATTAATATATAATAAATATTATAAATAATATGCAAATATTTTGTTCTGGAATATTGTGTCTATTTTTTTAGTAGATCCCTAATCTCCATCAACAACTCTTCTTGTGTTGGACCTTTTGGCACTTCAGGAACTGGAGTAGCTGGTTTGAGTTTTGCCATCGCTTTGACCACAAGGAAAATACAAAATGCGATAATTAGGAAATCAACCGCTGATTGTGCAAAATTTCACCAATTGAGTGTCAATTCTGGAATACCCTTTTGCATTCCTGGGACTTCTTCGACTGCTTTTCGGATGACGAATTTGTATTCTGTGAAATTCACACCACCTGTGAGGAAACTAATAACGGGCATAATTACATCAGTCACGAGCGATGTTACAATTTTACCAAATGCACCGCCAATAACGACTCAGACGGCGAGATCGACGACGTTGCCACGCATAGCAAATGCTTTGAATTCTTGTACAAATGACATAAGAGTGAGGTAAAAAGTAAACACAATAATAGTAATCAGGAATCATGAATTGCAAGCATACAGACAAAATCTCTGTTGTATTTTGTGAGCAATAAAATACGATAGAACCATATGAAAAAATTGTTCCTTTCTCTGAAAAATACAATCAAGCAAGCATGGTCGCTCGATACTCGATCATTGAGCTTATTTCGAGTTGGTATAGCTCTCGTAGTAATAGCCGACCTTTGTCTCAGAAGTCGCTACATGATTGAGCATTATACAGATTTCTGACTCTTCCCTCGCGAGGCACTTTTTTCTCTCGAAAATAGCAAAACAATGTTTACGATTCATGCAGCGAATGGGCAACTCTGGTATCAGATACTCCTCTTTGCTCTCCATGGTTTCTTCGCTCTCTGCATGCTCGTCGGATATAGGACAAAAATGGCGACTATACTCGTCTGGATACTGACAGTGTCCCTCCAGAATCGGAACATGAGCATCAATTCTGGGGCTGATGACCTCCTTAGGCTCGTCCTCTTCTGGTCAATGTTTCTCCCCCTCAATCGACACTGGTCATGGGACAGTCAGCGACAGCATGAGATCAAACGCGTACACGGAGCTTTTCTCCTTTTCTCGGTATGAAGTATCGCATTTATCGTCCAACAAATAATGCTCTACTGGGTAACAGCCTATCTCAAATTCGGACCAGAATGGTACGTCACGCATACAGCTGTCTACGAGATTCTCGCCCTCGAATGATTTCGTACTCATCTCGGCACACTTCTCTATCCATACAAAAATACACTAGAGCTCCTCTCGTGGTGAAGTATGGTCACAGAATTTCTTGCGCCACTTTTACTCGTATTACCATTTTGGAAGACAGGAAGTAGATTTCTCGGAATCATGCTCATCATAGGACTCCACGTAGGGATAGTAACGACTATCGGTGTTGGCATATTTCCGTGGGTTTCGATGGTGAGTATGCTCGCACTCTTACCGAGTTTTTTCTGGGACAAAATACTCAAAAAACTGTCTCCAAAGTGAGAACTCATCGTCTATTATGATGATCACTGTGGACTCTGTGCCAGGTGGATACGTGTGCTTCGTTCGTATGCAATTTTCTCTGGAGTAGAGTACATCTGACTCTCTCACGCACCACTCTCGGTACAAAAAATCTCGCAAGCAGATGATGCCTGGGTGATAGCACGATGAAGGAAATATTTCCTCGGATATGACGGATTCGTAGAACTCACAAAACAATCATGGATACTCAGACCATACGCGTTGATTGGTCGACTCTTTCCTCTCAATCTCATAGGTTATATCATGTACAAAACAATCAGTAAGACTCGTAAATTCTGCGAAATACCTCGTCCTATCTCTCTCGAAAAATCGAGCCATATTGGGAAAATAATTGGGAGTATTGTTTGTGCGATTTCTCTCTATATCATTATCATTATCAATATTTCAGTCGTTTCCTGTGGAGGTACTTGGAAGGGGTTTTTTCGTGCATGGCCAATGAGCTGAGTTTCTATTATAAAAGAGCGATGATTCTATCCGGTCGAAAGTCACGATGTAAACTATGGACATGGATGATGGTCATGACCAGGTTTTCTCGCACCAGAAAAAGCAAAAACATGTATGAATACAGCCATACTCGAAGACTCAATACAATCACCCCTACTCAAAAAACTCTGAAAATGGCACACAGAAATAACCTGGTGGTGGACATTTTTACCACGTATAGATCAGTATTGGTGAATGTTTGCACCTAATCCTCTCAATACAGACTACTGGATGGTTATCGATGCTGATGTGAGATCAAAATCAGACCCCACAAAAATACTCAAAAAAGATATCTGGAAAGAATACGCCCTTGGCGATAACGCTAATCTATCAGTGAGTTTTGAAAAGCCAGACATACATGCATTGAGCGTAGCAGATCGCTGGAGAAAATATATAACCAATATTTTTGAATGAAACTACGGTGAAAAATACGTCGACTATTTCGCACGCTCACTCTGTCAAAAATACAATAATTCCGAATCACCAGAAACACTCGAAAAATTCCAAATATACAAAGTCTGGCAGATGACACAACCGGGATATTTCCGAACTCCTATCGGACGAAAAGTCATCTGGCAACACTGTTGTCTCAAGGATGGATGTTTCAATGAAACAGCTCCAGTAACTAAACCATAATTATCCCACTCCCAAGAACTTTCGTTCACTCATAGAGAGCACATACCTGACCTGGAGTGATAGCACGCTGTGGCGCAAGAAAAACAACCTCAACACTTTCGCCCCGACGAGTAATGCTACATTTTTGTGGAGATTGTCGGTAGCGTATTTGAGCTTCGCATGTATACATATCTGGAATGTCGGAGAGCCAATTCATATTGCCGAGAGTACATGTTGTTCTAAAGAGTCGCTCATCGTTTTCTTCACCAACAATCACTCTGTTATTGATGACATCTTTTTCAACCACATAGAGAGCAGGGCCACCACCGACGCCAATCCCCTTTCGCTGACCAATCGTATATTGAAATGCTCCGTCATGCTGCCCAAGAACATGTCATTGTGTATCGACAATATCACCTATTTTCGATGGAATATGAGCTTTGAGAAATTGTGCAAAATCGACTTTCCCCACGAAACAGAGTCCTTGGGAATCCTTGCGCTCAGCATTTGGCAAGCCAGCTTTGCGAGCTATATCACGAACCTCAGATTTTTGTAATTCTCCAATAGGAAATAATGCCTGTTCAAGCTGCTCGCGAGAGAGTGCAGAGAGAAAGTAGCTCTGGTCTTTATCTAGATCAACTCCACGAAGCAATGAGAAGTTCTGATTTCCTGAATCATCAAAAGACGGCTGATTTTTCATTTTTCATTTTTCATTTTTCATTTGCTCGTGTATACGAGCATAATGTCCTGTGGCCACTGCATCATATCCGTAAGAAAGAGCCTCTTCTCTAAAGAGATCAAATTTTATCCACGTATTACAAAAAACATCAGGATTGGGCGTGAGTCCTTTTTTATATCATTCAAATATATACTGAAGCACTTTTTTCTCATATTCTTCGATAAAATCAAACGTGAAAAAAGGAATATCCAGGTACTCAGCCACTTCTCGCGCCACTGCCATATCGACACGTGTCGGACATGAATCATCTTCTGTCAGATAATTGATCATAAATCCCGCACTAACTTCATACCCCTGTTGCTTCAGGAGATACGCAGAAACAGCGGAATCAACACCACCAGAGAGTCAGACAAGTACTTTTTTTGAAGTCATAATATTAATCAGTATACCCAGCCGCCTGTGTTGTAAACATCTCTTCATAGAGTCATTTGTGTGCCATCAATTCAGCATGAGAACCTTGCTCTACAATGCGACCATGCTGAAGAACAATAATACTATCAGCCTTACGAACCGTCGCAAAGCGATGAGAGACTATGAGCATCGTGGTGTCTTCAGCCAGTGCATAGAGCTGGTCAAAAACTCGTGCTTCTGCCAATGCATCAAGCGCACTCGTCGGTTCATCGAGGATGATAAATTTTGGATCCGCGAACATACAGCGAGCAATACCGATTTTCTGCCATTCACCACCAGAGAGATCAACGCCATCGGTAAAATCAGTCGACAACATCGTCTCTTTTTTCCGTGGAAGTTTTTCTATCAAGCTTTCTGCATCCGCACGGGCAAGTGCCTGGTCGATTTTTTGTGTATTAGATTTTTCAGCTATACGTGAGAGTGAGACATTTTCAGTCACCGTAAACCAATACCGAGCAAAATACTGGAACAAAACTCACCAGAGGTGATAATACGATTTCAAATCAATTTCCCGGATATCGGTATCGTTGATCAGAATTTGCCCTTCTTGAACATCATAGAATCGTGCCAACAGTTTAATTATGGTCGTTTTACCAGCTCCATTTTCTCCTATAAGAGCTACACGCTTACCGGGCTCAATAACAAAAGAGAGCTTATCGAGAACTTTTTCACTACTTTTTGGGTAAGAAAATGACACATTTCTGAATTCAATTTTTGGAGCATGGTTGGCAATAAGTGTCTTGGATTGTGACTTATCAATGACATCTGGAAGTTCAAATATCCTTTTGAGATCAAATACATAGAGACCGTTTTCATAGAGAGCTGCGAGATTCATCTGAAACGATGCAAAATATCCTGCGATGGTTCACAAACTTCCAAGGAGAAACGAATACTGCGCAAGAACAATATTCTTTGTAATCAATTGCATTAAAAGAAAAACATGAACACCAACTGAAATACATCAAGAAAGAATACCTGATACACTGAGACTGAGATATTTGTGATTGAGTTTCCCAACAAATTTTTGTGTAAATTGACTGTAGGCTTCGCGATATTTCTCGGCAATATATTCACCAAAATCATATATTTTGGATTCCCGTATGACTTCTCTGTTTTTGAAACCATCAAGCGCATGATCTGCCTGTTTTTTCTCATCACCATGAGATGCCCATATACCCCACATATCCGAACCAAAATGGATACTAATGAGATAATCCAAAACTACCGGAACGAGTATGACAATGAGAATCCACCAAGCAATCTGCAAAAAAAGTCCTGAAATCAAAAGTATACCAATCGTCTGTGAGAGGAGGGTCAATGAGCTCTGCAAAAATCCAATCACACGCCATGCGAGAGCGTCTTCAATCTTTTTGATATCCGACTGAAATGTCGGATCTTCATGATATGGCATATCAATATGTGCTAATCGTGAGAGAAAATCTCCATAAACATGCTGATCAGACGCATATCGGAGTCGGAACCAGAAAAAATTGGAACCGAGGTCAGCGAGTTGACGAAGAATAGTAGCAATAAGAGTAAAGCTGAGCCAGAAAATAAGATTTTCAGAAAAACTACTTGCGTTAGCAGCAATAATGGAAACCACTTCAGAGAGAATTTGTGCCAATCAAAAAGTCTGAGCGATGGGCAAAAGACTCTGTGCAATATAAGAAACAGCGAGTCATGAGTACCAAAAAGGAGCAACACGGAAAGTACGTCTCGTAATCCACACAAATGTAGTCAGTAAATCTCGGAATTTCATAGAAACAGAGTATATACGTTTCTCTGTCTTTGGAAAAAAATTTCCAAAACTACCCTATTGTGGGTCAAAAATACTTGGAGGGAATGAGGTACCTGAAAGAATTTTCGCTATCTTCCAACTACCATACACGGATGATACAATACCGACTCCATTACAGCCGAGATTGTACCAAAGATGAGGAGCGTGTGGATCTTGTCAGATATAACGAAGTCCCGTATGGGTGTAGCCCATGAGACCGTGCCATGCATATGGGAAACTCTCGGGAACTTTCTCTGTTCGATATTTTTTGAGGAAAGTCTGTATAGTATCGTATGATTCCTTTGGGTCATGAGTCGTGGCATCGTACGGTGTATCGTGAGGCACCAAACTGTCTGGACCACCAACACAGATGAGACTTTTTTTCTTACCTTCATGTTCAAATGTCCTGCGTGTTACATAAAAATATTGCTCTGATTCCCAGTTCTCTGGAAGCGAATCTGGATAATAACTCGTAGCACTCGGATGATTGAGTGGAGCAAAAAAACCAGCCATATAACCGACAAGACCATGCACATTTTTATGAAAATTTTTATCAGTATCTCGCGAGTTCGAATGATGAAGGTCAACAATATGAAAATGCTCAAAACCATTGGTGCAGAGAATTACTTCGAGAGTATCTATCTTATAATCACCAACCCATACTTCATTTGCCCTATCAGGGAAAAGCCGGATTTCACTCACGAGAGAGTGCTCATGCACAGTAAGTCTATTGGGAAAATGCTGTATGAGATATTGGAGAGCTATCTGACAAAAAAGAGCAGAATTAACACATGCTTTTTTTGAAGTCATCAATGCTGGAAAATATTCATTGGTTTCGAGTTTACTACGGATAAACGATTGATCAACTACTGTCACCAGATCACGAAAATTCGGGGGAAG
>JACCDG011751034.1_pt1 | contig 23268 bp, 29 predicted proteins | sample 7442471 | NCBI WGS metagenome assembly JACCDG01 (sample SAMN15323444, study PRJNA562643) | freshwater metagenome | isolation source: river surface water | place: USA:Blue River Watershed | collected 2017-08-17 | reverse complement strand
TCGGCTGGCTCCGCGTCGGCCGCGCGTACAACGCCGCAGAGCCAGCGAAGCGCAACCCGCGCCACGTCGCGCAGGCTGCGTTCGCGGCGGAGCTCGACCGCGCCGGGGCGCAGTGCGAGAGCGCGCTTCACGCCCGCGTGATGAAGGCCACTGAGGACGACGGGCGGCTCGCGCTCGACGTGCTGCGGTGGAACGAGGAGCGCGGGACGCGGCAACTCAAGCGGCAGCTCGTCGCGGCGCAGGTCGAGGTCGAGCGCCTCCGCGCTGCTGGTGAGCTGGTGAATCGCACCGACCTGACCAGCAATGGCGGCGCGCTGACGATCTTCGTCCCCGCCGAACACGAGCCGTGAACGCGCCCGCCGCGGTCCCCACGCGCTCCGGCCCGGGCGTGTGGTGCCCGCTGCCGATGCAGCGCGACGCCCTCGCGTGCGGCGCCTATGAGCTCTTCCTCGGCGGCGCCGCTGGCCCCGGGAAGAGCGAATACCTCGTCGTCGCACCGCTGCGGTGGGTGGGCCATCCGACCTTCCGCGCGGTGCTCTTCCGCAACACCTTCCCTGAGCTCCAGCGGACGCTGATCGAGAAGTCCCGGCGCATCTACCCGAGCGCCGGTGGCGTCTACAACGAGGCGCGGCATCTGTGGACGTTCCCGAGCGGCGCGCAGATCGAGTTCGCGTACCTGGAGAGCGATCGCGATGTGCACCGCTACCAGGGTGCCGAAGTGCAGTTCTTGGGGTTCGACGAGCTGCCCCACTTCACGGAGTACGCGTACCGCTACATGCAGTCGCGGCTTCGGTCCGCGGCGGGCATCCCCATTCGCCTCCGCGCGACGGGCAACCCCGATGGCCCGCACCTCGAGTGGGTGCGCGCCCGCTTCGCGGCGTGGATCGATGGCGACGTGCCTGCGGGCGAGTCGCGCTGGTACAGCCCCGACGGCGTGATCGTACCGAAGGGGACGGAGCACGCGCTCTCTCGCTGCTACATCCCCGGGCGGTTGCGGGATAACCCGTACCTCCCGCCGGAGTACGTCGCGCAGTTGATGGCGCTCGACCCGGTGACCCGGGCGAAGCTCCTCGACGGCGATTGGGACGCCTGCGTCGGCGAGGGAAAGCTTTTCCACCGCGACTGGTGGCAGTACCTCGACGCCGCCCCGCCCGTCGCCCGCAAGGTGCGTGCGTGGGATCTCGGCGCAGGCGGCGACCCGACCGAGGGCGTGCTGATCGGCGACCGCGGCCCCGGGCTCGTCCCGCGGTACGTGGTGCTCGACTGCATCACGCACGTCGGTCCGCCTCACGAGGTGCACGCGCTGATCGCGGCGACGGCGAAGGCCGACGGCCGCGGCGTGACGGTGCGCCTCCCGCAAGACCCCGGGCAAGCCGGGAAGGACCAGGCGCTCACCTACGCCCGGGAACTCACCGGCTACACCGTCCGCACGAAGCCCGTCACCGGCGACAAGGTGGTCCGCGCAGGCCCCTTCTCCTCGCAGGTGGGCGCCCGCAACGTGGCGATCCTCCGCGCGCCCTGGACCCCCGGCTACGTGGCGCAGTTGCACGCCTTCCCCGACACCCCCCGCGACGACCGGGTGGACGCATCGAGCGACGCCTTCGGTGAGCTCGCCTCGACCACCGCCCCCGGCCCCGTCTCCACCGTCACCAGCATCAACACCACCGCACGCGCCTGGGGATGAGCATCACGCGACACGAAGCCCACGCCGCGGCGATGGGCACGGCCCCGCTCGCGGCCGCGCTGGCGACGCCGCCGTACAACGACCGCTTTCAGCAGCGCTACGGCTCCGCGCTCTCGCCGCAGGCCATCACGGCCGCGCAGCGCATGGGCGACACGGGCTATCTCTACCAGTTCATCGACATCCTCGACGAGCTGCGCGAGAGCGACCCGCATCTTCACGCCGAGCTCTTCAAGCGCGAGGCGATGGTCGCCGGCGCCGAGTGGGAGCTACGGCCGCCCGAGGACAGCGGCGCCCTCGGCGCGGAGATCGCGAAGTACTGCACCCGCGTCCTTGGCGACATCGAGAGCACCTCCGACACGTCGCTCTCGTTCGCCGACGCGCTGATGCACCTCCAGTCGGCGGTCTACTACGGCCGCGCCGTCGCCGAGGTCGTGTGGTCCCCCGACGGCCGCACCCCCGCGTCGCTCGACTTCGTCCACGCACGCCGCCTCGCGTATGCGACCGACTGGCGCCTCCACCTGTGGGACGCGACCGGCAACGGCGGCAACGCCCTCGGCTCCGCGCAGACCGACGCGGAGCGCGCGTTCGCGCAGTTCCCAGGCGTGCCCTTCGACGCATTCCCTGCGGGCAAGTTCATCGTACACCGTCCCCGCATCCGCGGTGGCTACCCGACGCGCGAGGGCCTCGGCCGCACCGTGTGTTGGTTCTCGTGCTTCAAGAAGTTCAACGTGCGCGACCTCCTGGCTTACGCCGAGTGGGCGGGCCGTGGGTTGCGCGTCGGCACCTTCGCCTCGGGCAACGACCCGCAGAACCCGGCGCGTGCCACGCCTGAGGATGTCGCGATCCTCAAGACCGCGCTCGAGGCGATGTCCTCCACCGTCTCTGTCGTCGTGCCTGACACGACGAAGCTGCAGGTGGTCGACGCGCCCGCGAACAACCACGTTCACAACGAGCTCCAGCAACTCTGCAACGCGGAGATCAGCAAGGCCGTCCTCGGCGCCACGCTCACCAGCGAGGGCGGGCAGTCGGGCGGCAACCGCGCGTTGGGCGAGGTGCACGAGCGCGTTGGGCTGATGATCGCGCGGCGCGACGCCTCGGCGCTCGCCGCAACGCTCCGCCGTGACCTGCTCCGCCCGATGGTGGAGCGCACCTTCGGCGCCGGGGCCCCGGTGCCCGCGTTCGCATTCGCCGTCGACCCCGCGGCCGACCTCGACGCCCTCGCCAAGCGGCTGAAAATCGCCGTCGAGGCGGGCGTGAAGATCGGCCAGCGCGACGCCCGCAACCTCCTCCAGTTCCCCGACCCGCAGCCCGATGATGAGCCCCTCCAGGCATTGTTGGCCCCGGCCCCGTCTCCGCAGCCCACGCCATGAACACCACCGACACCCGCACCCCCGGCATCGCGCTCCTTTTCGCGCAAGGCGACGAGCCTGCGGTCGGACACACGACGTGGAACCAGATCACCAAGGCTGGCCGCTACGAAGGCCACCGCCAGGGCGTGTTCTCGTTCGACGCCACCACCACCGCCCAACTCCTCGCGAACTTCGCCGCCAACGGCGACGGCCGCGTCCCGGTCGACTACGAGCACACGAGCGAGGCTCTGCCCGAGAACGCTGCGCAGGAAGGCGTGCCCGCGGTCGCCTGGATCGTGGCGGTCGAGGATCGCGATGGCGACGTGTGGGGGTGCTTCGAGTGGGTGTCCCCACGCGCCGTCGAGTACGTGCGCGCGGGCCAGTACCGCTACGTCTCGCCCGCCGTGAACTTCGCCGCTCGCGACAAGGTCACCGGTCAGCCCTGCGGCGCCCGCCTCACCAGCGTGGCGCTCACTAATCACCCGTTCCTCGACGGCATGGAGCCGCTCACCGCGAGCGACCGACCCGTCACCGCATCGCTCTCCCCTGAGGCGGTGCACGTCCCCGCGGCGATCGCCGTTGTCCCCACCCCCAAGCCCAAGAGGCCCCCGATGGATGAAGCACAGATGAAGGCGACGGCCGACATGGCCGCGAAGTACACGGCGCTCGTTGCGCGCGTGTGCAAGTTGGCCGACCTCGACCCCGAGGCGGGCGAGGACGCGGCGCTCGAGCAGCTCGAGAAGAAGGTCGCCGACATGAAGAAGGCGCAGGCCGCCGAGGCCGCGTCGATGGCCGACCGCGCGGTGAAGTCGGGCCGCGCTCCCGAGGCCGCCCGCGCGAAGCTGACGGCGCTCTGTCTGTCGGACCGCGACACCTTCGAGGCGCTGTACCCGGCCCCCGCCGCGACCGCCGACGCCACGCTGATGAGCGCCCGCGTCGCCCCGCAGGGCGGCCAGGCGCCCGCGACGGTCGAGCCCCCGGCGCAGCCCGAGCGCCACACCGACGCCGCCCACGAGGGCGCCGTGAAGCTGATGGCGGCCGACAAGTCGCTGACCTACTCCGCCGCCCTCGTCGAGTCGTCACGCGCGCTGCGTGACGGGGCGATGGCCTCCGTCCTCAACAGCATGAAGGGAGCCGTCTGATGACCGCCCGCCGCGTACCCCTCGCCGTCGTCACGTTCTACAACGAGACGACCACCGTCCCCGAAGGCACCGTGATGTGTGTCGGCGCCGCCGACAACAAGGCCAAGCTCTCGGGCGCCACGCCCGCGATCAACGCGGGGCTGATCGGCCTTGCGTTCAACGCCGCGACCGCCGCGGGTCCGCTCGACATCGTGACCGACGGCATCTTCCCTGGCATCGCCGGCGGGAGCATCACCCGCGGCGACCCCCTCACCAGCGACGCCGCGGGCGCCGTTATCACCGCCGCCCCCGCGGGTGGCGTCAACCTCGCGTGCATCGGCCACGCGCTCGCCAGCGCCGCCTCGGGCGACCGCGTCCCGGTGCAGATCTCGCGCTTCATCCTCCAGGGCTGACCGCCCACCCTCACAGCCCAGGAACCCACACCATGAAGATGAATGAACTCCAGGCCGCGATCTTCGCGGCCCGCGGGATGGGTGCGTCCGACGCGTCCCACCTGATGAGCCTCTCGCCCTCGGCGGTCCACATCGACCGCGCCCTCACCAACTGCGCGATCTCGTACCGCAACCGCGAGTACATCGCCGACCAGTGCATGCCGGTCGTGACGGTCGCCAACCGCTCCGACAAGATCTTCGAGTTCCCGGTCGAGACGATGCAGCAGCTCGCCGACGTGTCCATCGCGGGCAACCGCGGGATGCCGGGCGAGGTGAAGTACAGCATCAACTCGTCGAAGAACTACAGCGTCAGCGACTACGCGCTGATGGACTTCGTCAGCAACGACGAGATCGCCAACGCCGACGCGCCGCTCCAGCCCAAGGTGGAGGCGGTCGAGATCGTCACCAACTTCCTGATGCTGGCCCGCGAGTCGCGGGTGGCGTCGGCCGTGTTCGGTGCGGGCAACTACGGCGCGAACACCGCCGCGCTCGCGGGCGCGGGCCGCTGGGACACCTCGACCTCGGACCCCGTCCAGGCGATCGAGGACGCGATCGAGTCGTGCTTCGTGCGCCCGACGCACCTCGTGCTCGGCGGCCAGGTGTGGCCGAAGCTGCGGAACCACCCGAAGTTCCTCCAGTACATCCTCTCGCGCGCGTCGACTGCCTCGGGCGACGTCCCGCTGCGCGTGAGCGAGCAGCTCATCGCCGACGCCTTCGGCCTCGAGGGCTGCATCGTCGGGCGCGCCAAGAGCGTGACCAGCGTCGAGGGCCAGTCGGTCACCACCGGCTACCTGTGGGGCAAGTCGGCCGCCCTCATCCGCGTGGAGAAGTCGCCCAGCGCCCGCAAGACGCAGTGCTTCGGCTACACGTTCCGGTTCGGCAGCTTCGAGACGCGCGAGATCGTCGACAACGTCCGCGGCGTCCGCGGTGGCGTGTTCGAGAAGGTCAGCCACAGCGACGCCGAGACGATCATCGGCGGCGCCAGCGCCGGCTACCTCTTCACCTCGGTGATCTCCTGATGAGCCGCCGCGACCGGCGCGAGGGCCAACGCCCGGAGGGCTCCCCCGGCACCGCCGACGCCCCTCCGCCGGTCGCGGCGCCCCTCCCCGCGCACGGCGTTCTCCCTCCCGACGCTTCCGACGCCGACGCCGTGCGCGACCCCCTCCCGCCCCCCGCAGCGCCCCGCTTCTACGCCCGCGTCCGCATCCACGCAGGCGCCACCTACGAGCCCGGCGAGGAGATCCCCGCGACCATCGCCGCCGATGGCTTCACCGAGGGCGTCGAGTATCGGCGCGAGGGCTGATCCGTGGCCGAACTCACCGCGTTCATCACCTACGTCGACATCACCGACCGGCTCGCGACGCAGGCGTACAACCGCCTCTACGCCAAGAACGGCGGGAGCACGGTCGACACGGCCTTCCGCGACACCGTCGTGGCCGAGGGCAACAGCACCTTCCGCGTGCTGACGCGCGCGGCGTTCCCCGACGGCGTCTACCAGACCGGCGACACGCGCGACCCCGCCGTGGTCGGATGGGTGGTCGACCTCTGCAATGGCATCGCGGCCTCCCGCGGACTCTCCTACGACCCGGAGAGCGGGTACGCCGTGAAGGCCCGCGAGGCCCGCGCCAACCTCAAGCTGCTCTCTCGCGACGCCGACGCCCGCGCCCCCGGCTCCTCGGCCGTGCGTCCGTTCCCGGTCGCCACGATCAGCAACGACACGGACGCCGCGGGCGTCACCACGCATCCCTACCAGGGCATCCGCGATGGCTCCGTCGGGAGCGGCTTCTGATGAGCCGCTTCGTGGGCGTCGACGCGTGGCTCTCCGACCTGGAGGGCGCGCTGACCGAAGAGCTTGCGGCGGGCATGGAGCGCGCGGGTGAGATGGTCGCCGCCGAGGCGCGCAGCACCCACGACTACGAGAACCGCACCGGGCTCTTGGAAGAGCGGACGATGGTCGGCGGTCCTGTCACCACGACCACGAACCACGTCACCGTCCTCATCGTCGCAGACACCCGCTATGCCTCGTTCATCGAGGACGGCACCTCGCGCATCCGTCCCCGCCGCTTCCTCGCGAAAGCCGCGGAGCGCCGCGCCTCCGGCATCGACGCGGAGCTGGCCGTCGCGCTCCACCGCGCAGGCGAGCGCGCCTCCCGCTGACCCATGACCGCCACGCTCTCGACCATCGACACGGCGCTCTTCGCAGCGCTCGCGGCTGGGCAGCACACGGGCACGCCCACCGCGCTCCTCCCCTTCGCCCTCGTCGGCCGCTACGCGGGCGAGGTGAACGAGCAGGGCATCGTCGAGGCGTGCGCGCAGTACCCCAGCGCCTTCCTCCGCTACGACGGCGGCGCCTCGACGCGCACGGTCGATGCGGTCGAAGGCGTGGAAGACGCGGGGCTGGAGTCGTGGACGGTGCTCGTGTGCTTGGAGGAGCCGCGCGCGGTCGACGAAGCCGTGCAGGGCTCCTCGCCGCTCACCCCGGGCTTCCTCCCGCTCATCGAGCGCGTGATCGAGCTCTGCAACGGGATGGTGTTCGACGGCGCCTTCCGTGACCGCCGCGTGCGCGTCGCCGACTACGGCCGCCCGGTACTCATCAAGCGCGGCTCCCTCTACGTCTACAGCGTCCGCTTCGAAGCGCGCCGCCCGCTCCCGGCGCTCGCGCTCACCACGGCGCAGGCGGGCAACGGACAGGCGCTCACCGCCATCGCTGCCGACGTGAACCTCGAAGGCACCGCCGACGCGATGACGAACCCGCTCGTCTCCCTGATCGAGACGTACTGACCCCTCCCCACCGCACAGGACACCCCATGAGAATCACCATCCACATCCGGGCGGTGGGCGACCTCCTCGCGCCCTACCTCGACGACGCCGGCCGATCCATCCCCGGTCGCTACGCCGGCCGCCATCGCAAGACCCGCGAGGCGCTCCCCGAGGGGGAGACGGTCATCGACCACCCCGACTACCAGCGCGCCATCCGCCGCGGTGAGCTCGCGCTCGTCGCCCCGAAGCCCATCGCCCCCGTGCCCGCCGTCAAGGAGCTCAGCAAGTGACCACCGGACTCTCCGCCTCGCGCAAGACGCCGGGCATCTACCTCGCCGTGATCCTCGGCGGCGCAGGCACCTCGTCGGGCGACGCCCCGAAGACGATCCTCCTCCAGGGCAACGCCGTGCTGTCCGCCCGCGCGGCCACGCTCAACCTGCTCGCCTCCCCTCAGATCGCGATCACGGCGGGCACCATGGCCGCTGCGACGCCGACGTTCTGCGCCAGCGCCGACGACGCGGGCACCTACGCGGCCCGCGGCTCGGAGCTGCACAGCATGGCCGAGGCCGTGTTCGCGCAGTACCCCGATGCCACCGTCTACCTCGAAGCTGTGGCCGACGGTGGCGGGACCGCCGCGTCGCTGGTCAACACCTTCGCGACGAACGCGAGCGCGGCCTTCACCATCCGCATCTACGCCTGCGGGAAGATCATCGACGTGCCGGTCGCATCGGGCGACACGCCGACCGTGATTGCGACGGCCTGTGCCGAGGCCATCAACGACGTCGACACGCTCCCCTTCATCGCGCAGTTCTCGGCGGGCGCTCTCACTCTCACGGCGAAGTGCACTGGCCCCCGCGGCAACGCGCTCACCTGCGCGTTCTCGTTCGTGTCCTCCTCGGGCACCGAGACGGTTATCACCACGTCGAGCACGTCGAGCGGTGCGGGCACCACCGGCATCCTCTCGGGCGGCACCCAGGTCTCCGGGGAGTACTGCTTCTCTCTCGGCGCGACGCAGGATGACTGGACCGCCGCCATCGCCGCCATCGCGAGCACGAAGTACGACCGCATCATCGCGGCATGCACCGATGCGACGAACATCGACCTGCTCGCGGCGCACCTCGACAGCCTCGCGCTGGTGACCTCGCAGAAGCGGATGCAGGGCATCGTGGCGACGGTCGCGGCCTACGCCACCGCCGTCACGCTCGCGACCGGCCGCAACAAGTCGCGGCTCCAGATCGTGTGGCACTACAACAGCCGCATCCCGCCGTGGGTGGTCGCCGCGCAGGTCGGCGCCGCTCGCCTCATCGGGGACAGCGCCGCGGGGGGTCGCCTCGTCGGAGAGGCCACGGACCCCGCCGCCAACCTCGACGGGCTCGAGCTCGTCAGCGTCACCGCGCAGAACACCGTGGCCGATCAGCCGACCGCTACGGAGATCGAGGGCGCGCTGAACAACGGCCTGACGCCGCTGGCGCCGTCGGCCAACCGCCCCGGGTACACCACCGTCGCGCGCTCCATCACCTCGCGCTCGCTCGCGTCGGGCGTCCCCAACTACGCGGTGATCGACACGTCGAACGTGACCATCTGCGACTACGTGGCCGACGACCTCAACAGCTTCCTCGCGTCCACCTACGCGGGCTTTAAGCTGACCTCCAACAGCAGCGACGGCCTTCCGCCGCGCGCTCCGAACGTCACCACGCCGAACCTCATCCGCGCCGTGATCGCACAGCGCCTCGCGGAGCACGAAGAGGCCGCGATCATCAAGGACACCGCGGCGAACCTCTCGCTCCTCACGGTCACCGCGTCGGCGACGCCCGGCCGCGTCGACTGCGAGATCCCCTGCGAGCCGATGCCCGGCCTGCACGTCCTCGGCGGGGACATCCGCCAGCTCTCCTGACCTGACACCCCGCACAAGGAACAGCATCCATGGCCATCTACTCCGCACCGGGGTTTGTCGACTACGCCGGCGTCCCGGCGCTCCAGCCGAACTCCGTCGACTTCAGCATCGAGACCGACAACAAGGACGTGCACACGCTCCTGCTCGGGCGCGCGGGTCACTCCGCGGGCTCCAAGAGCGTCAAGGCGTCCGTCAACTCCGCGATTCCCCAGGCGGGGATGGAGATCGATTGGGTGGGCATCGGCAACGCGCAGGCGGAGATCAGCCTCGGGTTCCACCTCGCGGGCAAGGTCTACAACTGCCGCGGCGACGTGCGCTCCGTGAAGCTCGGTACCTCGGTCGACAAGGCCAATGAGGTGTCGTTCGAGTTCTCCGGCCGCATCGTGAACATCGTCTGATGGCCATCGACCCCAGCGACCCGTTCGTGCGGGACACCCGGCCCTCGCTCGCGAAAGCGCTCGGGGACAAGGGCGTCGCGGTCAAGATCGTCGACCTCTTCGACGGCACCGAGGCGCGCCTCGACGGCATCCCGCTCGCGCTGCGGTCGGTGCCCAACGAGGCGCGCGTGAGGGCCGTTGCGGCGGCGGTGAAGTTCCTCACCGAGAAGTGCGGGCTCACCGAGTCGTACCTCTACGACACCGCGACCGGAGGCGCCGAGCTCGACCTGGAGACCAAGGTGCAACTCCTTGCGGTCGCGCTCTGCGAGCCCGCGCCGCCGCACGCGCCAGTGGTCGAGAGCGCCGATGGTCTGCGCGCACTGCTCGAAGCCCCCGAGGTGGTGCAGATCTTCGAGAGTTACGCCGATTTCGTGGCCGAACGCTCGCCGCTCTCCCGCGCCAAGAGCGCGGAGGAAGTCGAGGCGGTCCTGTCCGCGCTGGGAAAAGGGACGCTCCCGGCTTCGCGGCTCACGTCCTTCGATTCCGTTACGCTGCGGCGTGCCCTGCACTCCTTGGCTGTGCGGCACGAGAGGCTGATGAGCTCCAACTCCTCGGACTCGTCGCCCTCGAACGAGCCGCCGCAGACCGCGGCCTAATGAGCCTCTTCGGGCTCGACCCGCGTCCGATCGCTGATCGCTGACCATGCCGCGCGCCACCCTCATCATCGACGTCGACACGTCCGCGGTCCGCCGCGCGATGGGCGAGGTGCAGAGCCTCACCCGTCGCGCGCAGGCCGCGATGACTGCCGACGCCACCCGCGGAACCTCCGAGCGAACGCGCGCCGTGCGTCGCGAGGCCACCGCGGAGACCGCAGCCGCGCGCCAGGTACAGCGCGACCGGCGCGCGGCCGAGAACGCCGCTACCGCCGTCGTGCGGGCGACGTCCGCCGAGCGCATCGCCACCGCGGGCCGTGAGTCGCGCGAGCGCACGGCCATTGCCATCGCTGCCGTGCGCGCTGCCACCACGATGGAGGTCGAGCGGACCCGCGCCCACACGCGCGAGGAGATCGCGCGCACGAACGCCACCCGGCGCGAAGAGCAGCGACGCACCGAGGCCGTCCGCAACGGCCGTCGCGAGCAGCAGAGCCGCATGGCAGGGCTCGCACGCGCAGGCGTCGCGACCGTCTACCGCACTGGTGTCCAGGAGCACGGCCAGATCCAGGACGCGCGTCAGCGCTCTGCGTCCACCGACGCGGCTCTTGCGGGCGCTGTAGGTCTCGCTGGCGGTGACGCCAACGAGGCCGCGGCCCGCGCGCGTCAGCTCCACGCATTCGCCGAGGCCAATCGGCTCCCATCGGCGGGCATCGCTGAGGCCGCCGCCGCGGGGCAGGCGGAGTTCAACGTGCTCGGCCAGCGCGGGCAGTCCGTGCAGCAGCGTGACGCGCAGTTCCGCGCCTTCCTCGCCGACTACGCCGAGGGCGCGAACACCTTCGCGGACCCGTCGCAGCACGTCCGCCTGTCGGGGATGCTGCGGTCGGGCGGCTTCGATGAGTCGACGCGTCAGTCGGCGCTGTCCGTGATCGGCGCCGCGACACAGGCGGGCTCCGTCGAAGAGGGCGACCTGATCCGCGGCGGCATGAGCGCGATGATCGCCCGTATGCGCGGCGCGCGTCAGCAGGGCGGCGAGACGATGCAGCAGGCGCAACTGCGCGAGCTCACCGAGGCCGTCACCGAGATGGAGGTCGCCAAGTCGTCGGGGCTCACTGCGCGCATGAGCGGCAACATCCTCCGCAACGTCGGCCAGCGCCTCCGCGGCACCGTCGCACAGGACAAGCTCTTCACCAACGTCTCGCAGGCAACGCAGACCGCAGGGCTCACGGCCGAACAGCAGGCGCGCTTGCAGGCCACGCTCTTCGAGGCCGACCCTACCCGTGAGGGACAGATGCGGCTGCGGGAACGATACCAGTCCGGCGTTGGGCTCGCCGAAGGCGCCGCCGCCGCGGGCATCACCGGACAGCAGTTCCAGAACGTGTTCGCAGGCGGCGGGCGCGGCAACGCGCAGGGCCTGCAACGCAACGAACAGAACCTCCTCGGCGGACTGCTCAACCGCGACGCCGAAGGGCGCACGGGCGTCGAAGCGATCCGCGCGATGCAGGGCGCCGGCGGCATCACCGCAGCCGACCGTGAGCGCCTCGCGGGCGTGCGCCAGGGCACCGACGCTGCGACGCTGGCGGGGCAGGAAGAGCACGCGCTCAATGCCCGCCGGAACAACCTCGCCGCGGGCATGAGCGACACCACGGCAGACTTCGTTGCAATGCACCCCGTGCTGACCAGCGCCGTCCAGGGGTTGACCGGGCTCGCGACCTCCGTAGGCGGATGGATGGGTATGCGCGCGGCGCTCGGGTACAGCGCGACTACCGCCGCCACTGGCGCCGCGGGTGGAGCCGCCGCCACCGGCGCGGCCACGACCGGAGCCGGCGCGCTGGCGACCGTTGGCGGCATGGTGCTCGCGCCCCTCGCCGCAGCGGCTGCGATCCTCCTCCACACACGGAGCGACAACGACTCGACGGACATCAACGCCGAGGGACTGCGACGCGCTCGCGCGGGTGGCTCGGCCACGGGTCCGGTGCAGGTGTCGCTCACCCCGGAGTCCGCGGCGGCCGTCGCCGCGGCGATGCAGAGTGCGCCCATCACTGCCGCTGTCACCCCGCACGACGCCGCGCACGCGGCTTCCGCTGCCGCTCCCCAGGCGCGCCGATGAGCCAGCCCCTCGACACCCTCGCCGAAGCCACCTACGAGGACCTCCCCTTCCCCGTGAGCGCCGTCTCCGTCGAGGGCGGCCACGACTTCGCAGAGCACACGGCCTACCTGCGCCGCGGGGCCGACATGGAGCCGTGCGGACAGAAGCCCTACAAGGGCAGCTTCACCATCCCCTGCGTCGACACCCCGCAACTCATCGCGCGCTACGGACCGCTGTTCCGCCCGCTGCGGGAAGCGCTGGTCACGCTCTTCGAGAGCGCCCCCATCGGCACCCTCACGCTCCCCGGGTACGACGCCTTCACCGCCGCCATCACCGGCTGGACGGGCGAACTCTCCCCCGACAACCGCAACGGCACCGACCTCAAGGTGACGTTCACGGAGCACAACGGGAGCGCCTCGCTCCTCACGACGCCGTGGAGCGCGACGCCCGCGAACACCCCGGCCACGGTCGCCACGAAGGCCGCGAGCACGGACGTCGCCATGGCCGCTGTGAGCGCGACCGGGTGGACGGCTACCACGGCGGTGATGACGACGCAGCTTGCGGCGCTCGAGGCCTCGGCGCTCCCGTACACTGCCGTGGCCGAGTGCTTCCGGCTGATGCTCGCGCCCATCACCAGCAACCTCGCCCTCGCGATCTTCGCCCCCGCGTCGGCGCACGCTGCGGTGGTCGAGCTCCTCGCCCTCCAGGCCGCGGTCTACGACCTCCGCAGCCGCTACGCCCCGACGCTCTCGCAGGTGCGGCTCTACACGGTGCCGCGCACCATGGCGCTCTGGGAGGTCGCACAGAGCGTCTACCAGGACGCTTCGCTGACGACGCTCCTGCGCGCGGCCAACAGCATCCCTGACCCGCTCTTCGTGGCGCAGGGCACCGTGCTGACCATCCTCCCGAAGCCCTGAGCCGATGGCCACGCCGCACACCGTCGCCGTCACGCTCTCAAGTGGCAGCGATGTCGACGTCTTCGACCGCTACACCATCACGCTCGACATGATGCGCGCGGGCAACCCGTGGACCGTGTCCATGTGGCGCTCCATCTCCGGCGCGCGGGAAGCGTCGTGGGAGGTGCTGCGGCGTGAGGTGAAGCTGGGGGAGAACATCACCCTCAGCGTCGATGGCGCGGCGCAGATCACCGGGCGCATCGAGACGCTCCGCACCGCAGCCCCCGACGACAAGGGCGGCGCCACGATGGTCATCAGCGGTCGCGACCTCGGCGGCATGGCGATGACGTGGGACGCGGACCCGACCGTGCGGCTCAAGGGCCTCGCGCTCTCCGACGCGCTGACCGCCCTCTTCGCTCCGCTGGGTGTCCCGGTGGTCGTCACGGATGCCGCCGCTGCGCGCCTGGTGCAGTCGGGCACCAACCGCACCTCGCTCGGTCGCCCCTCGCGCCCGCACGCCACGCACACCACCCGCCCGCACAGCCCCTCGCGCGGCGTCCACGCGGCCCACGCGAGGCGTCGGGCGCAGCCCATCGACCAGAGCCACCCGCGCGCCGGGGAGAAGGCGTGGGCGCTCGCTGAGGAGATGTGCCGCCGCGTCGGGTTCCTGATGTGGGTCGCGCCCTCGGCGGCCGGTGGGCTCGCAGTCGTGGTCGACGTCCCGGCGTTCTCCACGGCGGACGTCTTCACCTTCGGCCGGCGCATCGAGGACGGCGCCGCCACGGGCAACATCCTCAAGGGCGCGGAGAGCTTCAGCATCAAGGAAGTGCCCTCCGAGGTGAACGTCTACACGGGCAGCACGCGCGGCGACCTGGTGAGCAACCGCAGCCGCTCGCAGACGTTCAACGTCGGGGTCGAGACGGCAGCGGTCAACCGCGGCTTCCTCGCGAGCCCGATGCCCGCGCAGGTGCGCCACATCAAGAGCACCCGCAGCCGCACCCTCGCCGCGAGCGCGAAGGAGGGGGAGCGCGTCATCGCCGAGGCGATGGCTGGCTTTCGCCGCTACGAGGTCACGGTGCAGGGCCACGGGCAGACCGTCGCGGGCGTCGATCGCCTGTACGCGCTGAACACGATGGCGCGCGTGCGAGACGACCTGTGCACCTCTCCGACCGGCGCTCCGCTCGACGAGTCGATGCTCATCACCAGCGTCACCTTCGAGGGCGGGCGACAGACCGGCACGACGACGACGATGGTGCTTGTGCCGAAGGACTCCATCTCCGTGATCCCCCAGGAGTGACCGTGGACGAAGACCCCATCGACGCCTTCAAGGTGCTCTCGCTCACCACATCGACCTCGCGCCGCGTCCTCACCGCGCAGGTGGCCGGCGTCGGGAGCGAGGGCGCCGACGCCACGGCGGAGCGCTTCGACGACGTCGAGGTGGCGCAGCCAGCGGGGCTCATGGCATCGCCCGCCCTCACGGCCACGACGGAAGCCCTCGCGGTGCGCCGTGGGGATGAGCTGATCGCGCTCTTCCTGATCGACAAGGGAGCCACCGTCCAGGCGCTCGCCGCGGGGGAGACGAAGCTCCACGGCGTCAACGCGACCAACGCCGGGACCGTGGTGCACATCCGCGCCTCGGGGGCGATCGACATCACCAGCGCCAACAACGGCGCGATCAACATCTCGGCGCACGGCACGGGCGACGTGGTGGTCAACGCCGGGACGAAGAAGGTTGCTGTGGTGGGCGACGTCACCACCGGGCACACGCACGCCTTCGCGCTGACGGCCGGGCCTTACCCGGTGGCCGGGACCATCACGAGCGCGACTGACACCATCTCCACCGCAGCGGGCTCCCCGCGCTTCAAGGGCTGACACCATGGCGCTTCAAGTCGGGGATACGGCCTGCACAAGTGGCATGGCACAAAGGATCTACCTCGCCATCGTCGGCGGCGTGAACACCGGCTTCTCCGGCACGCTGACGGCCGCGCAGGAGAACAGCATCAAGGCGCTCGCCTACGGGATCGCGGTGGGCGTCGTGGGCGAGATCCAGACGAACTCCTCGGTGACCGTCACCGCGGGCATCGACGCCTTCGGGGCGGGCATCCCCGCTGCTCCCGTAGTGCTTTCCGGGGGCGCCATATGAGCTATGCAATCACCAGGGCGCTCGGCTCCGCTGGCGCGCCTACGCTCGTCCTTCGTGGGAACTGGACGCGCGCCACCTCCCCGGCGCTTGAGCAGGTGCTGATCGCTCTCCGCACGCAGCTCGGGAGCTCGCCCGCGATGCCCTCCCTGGGTGTCGATTGGGCGCGACTCGACAAGCTCCGCACCTCGGCGCAGGCCGACGCGGAGACGGCGATCAAAGCGGGCCTCGACTTCCTCGTGAGGGCCGGGACCATTCGCGACCTCAAGGTGAGCGCGAGGGTGTCCGCCGCGCGCGGGACGCTGACCTACGCCGTCGACTTCTTCGACGTGCTGCTCTCGACCCGACAGACCACCGGCACGCTCACCCGCGGCGCCTGACAGGACACATGAGCTACACCGGCCGCGCCCGCGACACCATCCGCGACTCCCTGCTTTCCTTCTGGTCGCAGGAGTACACCGCCGCGGGGGAGCGGCTGCTGATCGCCCCCGGCTCCGACGCGTACCTGTGGGCCTCGGCGCTCGCGGTGATGCTGGAGGGCCTCGAGGCGCAGGCCGAGAGCGTCGCGCGGGACATCCTCCCCGACCAGGCCAGCGACGAGGCCATCGCGCGCCACGGCAGCGTGGACGGTGTCGCCCGCCGCGCCGGCGTGAGGGCGCGGCACCCCGTCACCGTCACCGCAGGCGTCGATGCCACGTACACGTTCCCCACGGGCGTCACGTACCGCATGGCCTACAGCGACGGGACGCTCTACACGGTCGAGGACAGCAGCGTCACGATCGCCGCGGGCACCGGCACCATCACCATCACCGCGGCGGACATCGGTGCTGCCCCGACGCGCACCGCAACCGACGTGCTCACCTTCGTCAGCACGCCCCCGGGGCTCAGCGCCACGGGCACCGTCACGGGTGCTGCACTGACCGAGGGCTCCGACCTGGAGAGCTACTCCATGTGGGCGGCGCGCATCATCGCCCGCAGGCAGGAGCGCCCCGCGTCGGGCAACCGGGCCGACTGGCAGGGATGGGTTGAGGACTACACCGGCACCACCATTCAGAGGGCCTACGTCTACCCGCTCCTCGCGCCCCCGGCGTCGTACCCGGGCGCAGGCACACCCGATACGCCGGGATGCGTGACCGTGGTCGCAGTCGGCCCCGCGCAGGGGGATGTCCTCACGCACCTGCGGGTGGTGCCTGTCGACGACGGCGGCACGCATACGGCCGGCGCGCCGCTCACTCGCATTCGCGACTACATCGAGGGTGACCGCACCGTTGCAGGTGTCGCGACCGACGACGGGACGATGCTCCGCCCGGTGACGATGGTCGCGGCCAATGCGGCCGTCGAGGCGATCAGCGAGGTGACGCAGAACGTGGTGCTCTCCTGCACCATGACCGCGGCCAACGCCTTCCCCTGGGTGGGCGCCATCGCGATCATCCTCAGCACCGATACGACCATCAAAGTGACCGGCGACTACACCGCCCTCGCAGGGAAGCGGGCTCTCGTACTCCCCGCGACGCCCACGGAGCGCGGCGGCTACCGCGCCGTGACGCTCGGGACGCCGAACTTCGCGGCGGGCAACACCACGTTTACGCAGGCCACGGGGCAGGAGGTGGGGTTCCCCACGGGCTCGATCTACCCGTGCCCGCCCAACTGGGGGACGATCCGCGACGACGTCTTCAGCCACTTCGACGGCCTCGGGCCGGGAGACACCACCCCCGCCTCGCGCTGGCCCGCCGAGGACGTCGAGGCCCGCGCGACGCTCTACCGGACGGGCCTCGCGGCCGACGTCATCAACGGCGCGCAGTCGCCCGCGGTGGCGACCGGCGTCCTGTCCTGCTCCGTGACGACCCCCGCGGCGGACGTGACCCCCGCGGCCAAGACCGTCGTCATTCTGGGGACGTTGCTGGTGACGCCGTAGTCACTGGCAGCGGCCGTTCCTGCACACCAAAACGCTGACGCAGGCGCTGCCGCAGCGCCCGCAGTTCGCCCTGTCTTCAGTGAGGTGCGCCTCGCAGCCGGTGCGGAAGTCGCCATCGCACTCCGCGTACTCCGCGGCGCAGGCGTAGACCGCGCGGCCGTTGGTGCAGGTGCACGTCGCGTGGGCCACGCTGCACCGCTCGCACGCGGCCACGTCCCAAGCGTAGGAGCCATCGGGGAGCGCAGGCCACTGGACATCGACCACGTCGGGCGCGTCGGTCCCGCCGTCGACCACATCCATCCCGCCAGCATCCACCGCCCCCGCGTCGAGCTCGCCCGCATCCGCCGCGGGCCTGTCCTTGCTCACGTCGACCGCCGCCCCGCTGTCCGCCTCCCCGGCGTCGGGAGCGCCCGCATCGTCCACGACGCACGCTCCGCCGACGCACGACGTCCCGGCTCCGCAGGCACCCCCGCAGGGGCCAGCGTCGGGCGTCGAGGCATCGGGCAGGAGCACGGGCTCCGCGGCGCAGGAGAGGGCACACAGGGCGAGGGCGAGGGCGTAGCGCATCCCCGCAGGGTAGCGCCGCCGGGGGAGGGGCGGTCAACGGTCCCCTCTTGCGCTCCCACCATTCGGACATCCACCCTCTCTAGCGACGGCATTCCTGCGCCCGCCGCGCCCTGATCTATGCCCAACATCATCCAGCCGCTCCCGACGAAAGAGGGCGCGATCGGCGATCTTGCGCGCCAGCTCCTGCGACTGCTCGGTCCCGCGTACCCCGCGGCCGACAACTCGCTGAACGCAGCCGACGCGATCAACCTCGGGCGCGGGATTAGCGACGCGCGCGACACCAACGCGGCGTCGCTCAACGAGGCCTTCCCCGATACCGCGCTCTACCTCTTGAGCGAGTGGGAGACGATGCTCGGGCTCCCTGTGAGCTCGGGCCGTCTCACGACGACGGAGCGCCGCGCCGCGCTCCTCGCCCGGTGGCGCACGCGGTTCAGTGGCTCGCCTGATTCGATCATCAGCGCCCTCACGCCGCTCAACAGCGACACGCCTCCCACGATGCGGGAGACGGTCGCGCTCGACGCGACGGCCAACCCGCCGCGCGTGTTCGCGTTCACGTTGAAGGTGCTGCCCGACGTGAGCGATGCGGCGGCCCTCGCGCCGCTGCGCGCCATCGTCGACGTGATGAAGCCCGCGCACACGGTGGCGCAGTACACGGACCAGTCCCTCACGGCTGGCTTCCGCTGCAACAACGCAGCGTCTCTCACGAACAACACGGTGCTGCTGTGAAGCGAATCCAGACCTACGTCAGCAATCAGCAGATCCTCGCGGCGGAGATGAACTCCCTCGCTGCGGCGTCGGGTGGTGACAGCAACAACACCATCTCGGCCATCGGGACGGGCCTCGACGTGTTCCCCTGGATCTACAACGCCGCGGAGCTCGCCGCCGCGACGCCGGTCAAGGTGGACAGCGCGATGGACTATCGCGACCGCATCATCACCGTCTCCTACAACATCCCCACCGGCTCCGATCAGGAGCCCGGTGGCGTCAACGACTACGTCTTCGACTACACGCCCGCGTTTCGCATCGGCTACACGGGCCGCGGCGCGCTCGACGCGGGCGCTGCGGCGCCGTCCGCGGGCAACCCGCCCGTGCCCGCATCCACGACGTCGTGGGCACTCCAGATCGCGACGAACGTGTGGCTCTACGCGCATCCCTCGACGGGCGTGCTGTGGATCTACAACAACACTGGCGTCGTGCTCCGGCACCCCGTCCTGATCGTGACCGCGACCGGCGCGACCGGCCTCCGCCCGTAGCCCTCCGCTCTCCCTCCGCACGCACCGCACCCCCATCGCGACGCCCGCACGGCTCGCAAGAAAGCACCGCCATGCCCAGCTCATTCGTGACCGCCGCAGGCCTCGACGACAACAACACCTTCACCGCCGCGCAGACGCTCGCGCCGACCGCGATCACCAGCGGCGTGCGCGTACCGCTCACCCTCACCGGCGCCGCCGACACCGGCATCACCGCGTCGACCGAGCAGGCCGACGCGTTCTTCAACGGCGCGCGCACGCTCACCTTCGCGACGGGCGCGATCACCGCGCAGCGCTCGTTCAAGTTCGCGGCGCCCACCCTCGCCTTCGCCGGCGCGTCGACCGTCACCACCGCGGCCACGGTCTACATCGACCGCGCCCCGCAGGCCGGCACCAACGCGACGCTCACCAACAGCTACGCGCTCCTTGTGGGCGCGGGCACCGTGCGCCTCAACGGCTCGCTCACGATCGGCGGCGCCGAGGCCGCGTCCGCCGCGGTGGCCGTCACCAGCACCACGCAGGGCTTCCTCCCGCCGCGCATGACCGAGACGCAGCGCGACGCCATCGCGTCGCCCGCCGAGGGCCTCGTCGTCTACAACACGACCAGCCACAAGCTCAACGTGCGCGTCGCTGCCGCCTGGGAGGCGATCACCTCCGCCTGATCCCGCCGCCCTCCCGCCCACCGCACGGAGCCCCACCATGTCCAAGATCCCGCCATTCACCGCCCGCGCCGCGTCGCTCACCCTCACCGGCTCGCTCGCCGCCGTCGTGGGCTCCACGGCGGGCGACGTCGCCGACGCCACGTCGGGCGCGATCAAGCTGGGCTCGCTCCAGTACGCGCGCCTGGTCTGCCAGTACGCGCGTCACGAATCGAGCACGACCGGCGCGCCGGTGTTCGCCGTGGACGTGTCGATGGACTCGCCCGACACCGCCGCGGCGAGCGTGGCCAACTGGACGCCGGTCTTCATCCTCGACGGCTCCAGCTTCACCGCGGGCGCCATCGACGGGTATCCCGAGGCCTTCGCCGCGAAGCCGACGGCGACGGGCACCACCACGCGCGGCACGCCGATGTGGGACGTGCGCGGCGCTCACTGGATGCGTGTGCGAATGGCGGACGTGGACACCACCAACCGCGGCGCGGTGACCGTGCTCACGATGGGCGGTGAGGCGTGAGCGGCATCGACCCGAACGGGGGAGGGGCGCTCGTCGTGCCGGGAGGCGGCGGCACCTCCCTCCCCACCGCATCGGGCGCAGGCCAGCTCCCTGTCTCCGCGGGCGCGGGCACCACCTACGCTGCGACCACCGCGGGCGACGTCGTAGACGCTGCGATCGCCTCCGTCGTCGGCGCTGTCGCGGGGCAGGCGATCGTCGGCGACGGCCTCGGCGGCGTCACCGAGACCAGCGCCGACGTGAGCGCGGTGCTCGCTGCGGCGAATGCGGCGGCGGCGCGCACGGCCCTCGGTGGCGCTGGCGTCACCCGATTCGCCCCCCCTCTCGCGACGGGGCAGGGATGGACCCTCGACGGGACCATCGCCGGGATGACGTGGAGCTACGAGACCGGGGGCGTCGCGCGCCTCACCTACGCCGCGGGCCCGCTCACCCACGACCTCAACGGGCCGAAGATCGAGCGCGCGCTCACCTTCGACCCGGGCGCTCGCTACCGCATCCGCGTCACGCCCCGGGCGCGGACCAACTCGGCCGGCGTGCGGACGATGGCGGGGCTCTACATCCGCAACGCGGCCTCCACGGTGCGGCGCGTGCTCTGGTGGAGCGGCATCGAGCGCCTGCTCTACACGGGCCCCTGGACCGGGAATGACGGCGGAGGCGTCGACGGGATCACCAACCGCGGCGCGGACGGATTCGCCCTCGACGGCACCGACCGCATGGAGCTGCGCTGGACCCCCGAGGGCGCGTTCTCCTACGTCGCGATCGGCTCCACGGGGCTCTCGCGCGTGCTGCACACCGGGACGCTCGGGTTCATCCCCGCGGCCTTCGGCCTCGTCGGCGCGACCGACGACGCGATCACCGTGGGCACCCAGGATTTCAGCGGGCTGAGCGTCGAGGCGTTCGGATGAGCGATCAGCACACGTCCCCGTGGGCGATCTTCCTCGCGGAGATCACCGCCGCAGGCGTCGGCGGGCACGCGATCGAGTCCCTCTCGCACCTCCCTGGCTGGGTGGGCGGACTCTTCGGCGGGCTCGTGATGGGCGTGACCTTGCGGCTCCTCGACCCGCTGCTACGCGTGCACGGCGAGCGGATCGCGCGGCGCCTGACGCCGTGCCCCGCGCCCGTCACCGCCCCGCGCTCCCGCTCCGTCCTCGTGGTCGACGATCACGACGGCTGCCGCCATCTCCTCGCCGCGATGCTCCGTGAGGCGATGGGTCTGCCGGTGTACGAAGCGCGCTCGGGCGCTGAGGCGCGCGGGCTCATGGCGCGGCACCACTGCGGCGCCGTGCTCTGCGACCTCATGCTCCCCGACGAGCTCGGCGGCGACGTCCTCGCGGCCATCGGGCGCAAGGGCGACGTGCTGATGTCCGGCGTGGCCGATGCCGACGCGCTCGACGCGGCCGCTCACCGCGTGGGCGCTGTCGCGATGCGGAAGCCGATCGACCGCGCCCGCATCGTCGACCACCTCACCGCCGCGCTCTCGTCCTGACCACCTGCGGCGCCCTGCGGGGGCCTGCCGGTTCCTGCAACAGCGTCGCAAGCGTGAGGATCTTCACGGGAGTGACCGCAGGTGTGAACAGGGTCCCGTTGAAGAGCACGCGAAACGCCTGAAACACAGGGCGTCTGTCGCGGCTCGCCCTGTGAAACGGGTCCCGTTGAAGACCCTCCCCAATCGGCCCAACTGCTCACCTCAAAACACTGCGGCCGCAGGCGTTTTCGCACTGTCTCGGCCCTGTAGCTGATCACCTCCCCGGAGTCCCCATGCACACCCTCCCCGCTCTACTCGCCGCGCTCCCTCAGCGGTGGCGATGGACGCTGCACAACCTCGTCGCGCACCCGCTCTCGGAAGTGCTCTTCCAGATCGGAGCGCGCCGCGCCGCAGATGCCGTCCACAACGCGACGGTTCCCGCTGGCTCAGACCTCGCCTGAGCCCCGCAGATCCCCTGCGGGGGTCTGCCGCGCTACGCACATCCCTGCACCTACGCGCGCCCTCGGGCCGCGGAAAGGCTCCTGCTCATGATCGCCCCGCTCCTTTCCTTCGACGCCGAATCCAACGGGCTCCACGGCGAAGCCTTCGCGATCGGCGCGGTGGTGCTCAGCCCCGACGGCTCCGACGTCGAGACGTTCTACGCGCGCTGTCCCATCGTGGGCGACGTCGACCCGTGGGTGCGCGACAACGTGCTCCCTGCGCTGGCCGATGCGCCCGAGACGCACGCCACTCCGCGCGAGATGCGCGACGCCTTCTGGTACTGGCTCTTGGCACGCAAGAAGGAGTGCCTCGTTGTGGTCGACTGCGGCTGGCCCGTCGAGGCGGGGCTGCTCTCGGCGTGCGTGTCCGACTTCCCGGCCCGCGCCTTCGCGGGTCCGTACCCGCTGCATGAAGTGGCGTCGCTGCTCTTCGCGGCAGGGCTCGACCCGATGGCCTCCTACGCCGAGCGCGTGCTCTCGCCCGAAGCGCTCGCGACGCACCGCAAGCACCACCCCGTCGACGACGCCCGCGTGTCCGCGCTCTGCGCCCGACTCGCGCTCGTCTCTCGCTGACCTCCCCGGAGTCCCCATGCAACACATCCTCGACCTCGCGCGCCCCTACGCGCCGCTGATCCTCGCCCTCGTCGTCTGGCCCATCGTCGGCGCAGCGCTCTCGTGGTGGCTGTGGTGGGACACGCCCGAGCATTGGGAGGCCTACGCCAAGGCCCACCCCGGCCGCGCGCTCGCGATCCGCGCCCTCCGCACCGTCTCGCCGCACCTCCGCAAGCTGGTGGTCGCGTGGCGCGACTACGCCGCCGCGCGCTCCTCGCTGCCTCCGCTCGGCATCGCGCTCCCCGCGGAGAAGGCCGGCGCCCTCGTCGTCAGTGAGACGCGCCCCGTCGCGCACCCGACGCCCGCCGACGGCGTGGCCTTCGACGCGCAGCGCGTGGCCCTGGGGGCGGTGACCGTCGACCCCGCGAAGGGCGACG
>JACCDG011028738.1_pt1 | contig 23268 bp, 22 predicted proteins | sample 7442471 | NCBI WGS metagenome assembly JACCDG01 (sample SAMN15323444, study PRJNA562643) | freshwater metagenome | isolation source: river surface water | place: USA:Blue River Watershed | collected 2017-08-17 | reverse complement strand
CTCTTTCGCAATCGCGAATCGGCCTCGTCCCCATCGTCTAGAGGCCTAGGACATCGCCCTTTCACGGCGGTAACCGGGGTTCGAATCCCCGTGGGGACGCCATCCTTATATGGTTTTCGGCATCAGAACCGGAAACCAGTCGACCTGATCAGGCCAATCGTTCCACTTGAAAAGTAATGTCCCCGTGTGTCCCGCCCCGGCGAGAAGGCCAGCGTTCCTGGCAAAATCATCGCCTGCGCTTGTCGTGTCTGAAACATGTCTCCAGGAAAACAAACTGCGTAAATCGCTGATACGCTGATAAACGTGTCTGTCGGATAGCACCCGTGCGGAGCTTGCGCTTGCCGGTCGCTCAGGAGGTGATGCCGGTGTGGGGCGCAAGCGTGAGTTTTCTTTCATACCTTGACACGGGTGCCCGCAGTCAGGCTCCGCCGCAAACGGGGCGTTGTGCTGCGCTTTCGGCAGGGGCGGCTGGCTCGGCGCAGCCAGCCAGCGAGTCGGGGCGGGGGCCGGCAAGGGGGCGCAGGGAGTAGCACAGATAGAGCACCCAGGCGCTGATCCACAACAGGGCGGCGCCGGTGATGAAGTTTGGGCCGTTTACTGCGCGCAGCAGGGCGCCGGCAAGCAGCAAGCCAGCGCCCAGAGGCAGCCAGCGCCGCTGATCCAGCCCCCAGCCGCTGTGCATGCGGCCGGCAACAGCCATGACGATCCACACTGCCAGGCCGAGCGCTGCAATCAGCAGCAGATGTTCTCCGGTGCTGGCCGAGCCTAGCCCTGCCAGGTTATGGGCGCCAATCAGGCTGTAGCCGGCTGCCATGCTGACATACACCAGATATGGGATCAGTGCCCAGCGTCGCAGCAGCGCACGGCCTACATGCCAGTCGTTGAGCAGGTTGAGCATGCCGGCGGCAGCGGCCAGGGCCAGCCAGCCGCATACGGCATTGCCGGGCAGCAGGAATTCGCCGGTACTGTAGGCCGCAATGGTAAACAGCGCCAGATTGCGCCTTGGCGGTCGAGCCAGATAGGCAGGGGAATTGGGGGTGTCGGCATGGATGGCATCGTTCACCAGCCGCATCGAAATGCGTGACAGCGCGACAACAATCAGCATCATCAGTGCGCCGATACTTAGCCGCAGCCAGGGCAGTGGATCGTTGCCGCCCAGCAGTGCCGCATAAAAGCCGCCGTGAATCAGTGTCAGCAGCAACAGATTGTAGATGAATGCCACATGCCGGCGATCCGGCTGTTGCCACAGCGGCTGCGCCACACTGGCCAGCAGGGTGCCGAGCAAGGCCAGATCAGCGATGGCGGCCGGCCAGGCGCTCAGCCAGCCCGACAGTGTGAAGCCCAGCCGGCCGGCCAGCCACAAGCCGGCCATGACTTGCAGCCGCACCCGGCCCACCGGTGCGGTACCGGTAAATTCCGGCACGGCCGTCAGCAGAAAGCCAACAATGGATGCCATGGCAAAGCCGAACAGCATTTCGTGGGCATGCCACACTACGGGTCCGCCGGCCACTGCGGGCAAAGGCAGCAGGCCGCCCAGCATGCCCAGCCAGGCGGCCATGCCCAGCGCCGCGTGTATCGCGGTGAGCAGAAAAAAAGCTCTGAAGGGGCACAACCAGACAGGGGTGCTGGCATGCAGCAGGCGAGCGATATTCATGGTAGCTCCGGCAGGGCAAATGCGGCACGGATGTCGGGCCAGCGGATGAATTCGGCTGTGCGGTTGAATACCCAGGATTCGTCACGCGCGGCAAGCGGGGTGTTGATGGCGTGCTCGGCAACAATGCGGCCGGGGCTGCCGGCCATGACCAGAATCCGGTCTGCCAGGCGGATTGCTTCCATCAGGTCGTGCGTGATCATCAGTACAGCGCAGTTGCGGCTTTGACGTTCATTCGCCAGCAGCCGGTAAAGTTCGCTCTTCAGGCCGATATCCAGTGCGGCAAATGCCTCGTCCAGCAGCAGTAGATCGGGTTCGACGGCGAGTGCGCGCGCCAGTGCGGCGCGGCTTTGCATGCCACCTGACAGGGCGCTGGGGTATTTGTCCAGATCGTCTTCTGCCAGCCCCATGCGCAGCGCCAGCTCACCGGCCTTTGCGTGGCGCATGGCGCGTGGCTGGCCGGCAGCTTTCAGGCCGAGGGCAATGTTGTCGCGGGTGCGTTGCCACGGCAGCAGTCGCGGCTGCTGAAACATCATCGCTGGCCGTACAAAATGGCTGGTGATCTGCCCTTCCCATGGTTGCAGCAGGCCGGCTGCCATATTCAGCAAGGTGGTCTTGCCGCAGCCGGACGGCCCGACCAGCGCCACCGCTTCTCCGGCGGCCAGATCGAAACTGACGGTATCCAGCACCTGCTGATGGCCAAAACGGTGTGATAGTGCGCGTACACTCAGTTGTTTGATGATGCAAACTCCCGCCAGGACTCGACCCTGCGCTTGACCGGTTCCAGCAATAGATATTCGATGGCCAGCAGGCTGCCCACCAGCGCAATGATCCACGCCATCGATGCCGCGGTATCCAGATGGCTGCGGGTGACCGCCAGTGCTGCGCCGATGCCATCGCTGGTGGCCAGCAATTCTGCCATTACCACCACTTTCCAGGCCGTGCCGAGCGCAGTGATCCAGCCGGGAAACAGATATGACACCACATGCGGCAAATAGACGTCGGTAAGTTTCATCCAGCGCGGCAGGCCAAACATCTGCGCTACGGCCTTGAGCTGGCTGTCCAGCGTGCGTGTTCCCTGCATCGCGCCAACAAAAATGATCGGAAAACAGGCGATGAACACGGTAAACACCGGTGTGCCGTTGCCGGCGCCAAACCACAGCAATGCCAGAATCAACCAGGCGATTGGCGGGGTGCCTACCAGTAGCGTCACCATTGGCCGGGCCAGCATGGCTGCCGTGGTGGACAGGCCGGCCAGCATACCCAGCAGGCTGCCCAGCAGCAGTGCCATCAGGTAGCCGGAGATGGCCCGCTGCGCGCTGATCAGCAGTTCCGGCCAGGCTGTCCCGCTTTCAATCAGCCCGGCCAGTGCCGCCAGTGCCTCGCCTGGTGTCGGCAGGATCAGCGGGCCAAGCCGCTGGGCAGCCAGCTGCCAGGCAGCAAAAAACAGCAGCATGCCGGCTGCAGAGCCCCAGCCTCCCCACAGATAGTGTCCGGTAGCGGCCAGTGCCTGGCGCAGCCGCTGGCCGATGCGTGTGCTGCTCATGGCTTGCCGGGGTTGCCGTAGAAGCGCTCATCCGGCAATTTGCCGCCCAGCAGCGCCGGGTTCTCGGCCATCAGTTGCTGGAAGAAAAATACCAGTTCGCCACGCGCGGCTGCTGCGCTGACGTGCCGCGTCTGGCTTGCTGCCAGCGAATCTGCCACCGCTTCGGGGCTGAGTTGTTCGATGCGTTTGGCGACCATTGCGCCACATTGCTGCGCATTGGATTGACACCACGCCAGCGATTCGGCATAGGCCGCCATCACCCTGGCCTGCAGCTTGTCGTCGGCGAGCGCCTTGCCCAGCACCGCCACCCCGGCTTGCGGAATACGCGCCTCATGCTTGAACACGCGCCCCCATTCCTGTTGCAGGTCGAGGCTACGGTGCAACTCGGGGGCAATCACGCTGATCGGAAATGAACGGGTTTTGCGCAATGCCATCGATACTGCCGGCTCGGCCAGCAAGGCGTGGTCTACGCGGCGGGTTACCAACAGCTGCATGGCATCCAGCGGTGAAGCGACATAGCGCAACTTGAAATCCTGCTTCGGGTTCAGCCCCTGCTTTTCTGCCAGCAGGCCAAAAACGATATCCGGCATGTCTGCGCGAAACGGCATGGCGATTTCCTTGCCTCGGAAATCTGCCAGCGTTTTCAGATTCTTGTCGCGCGAAACCATCCACAATACGCCCCAGGTCGACACATTCAGCAGCTTCAGCGGCTGGCCGCGATTGTAGAGATTGGCTGCAACATTACTCGGCATGGCCAGAAAATCGGCCTTGCCGCCCAGCGCCAGCACCCGTAGCTGATCCGGATCTTTCCAGGTGACGAATTCGACAATTTCCGCCACGTCTTTCAGTGCGCCGCTGTCCACCATGTGAATCAGTGGCACCGACACCGCTGCTGCCGGGCCGGCCAGCGTCAGGCGCGGCAGTCTTTCGGCCCCGGCGGGCAGGGCGGCCAGCAGCAGCCCGAAACAGGCGGCTGCCAGCCGGCTGAAGCAGCTTGTACGCTGGAAAGGCAGGGGCAGGGTGTGGTGCATGTCGGTCTTCCTTTTTGCGTGATTCAGAACTTGCCACCCCAGCTCAGCTGCAGCGAGCGTCCGGGGGCACTGATCTCCTGGCCGGACAAGCCTTCGGTCAGGTGTTCGTGATAGTCCTTGTCGGCCAGATTCTTGATTGCCAGGCGCATCTGCTGTTGTCTGGCAAAACGCCAGGTAGCGCCAATATCGGCAGTAACAAAGCCTGGGGTCGGGTTTTCGCTGCCATTGCTGAAGCGAGTGGCCACCCGATCCTGGCGATCCACCATGCGCAACGTGAAGTCGGCCTCGACATTGCGCCAGACATGACCCAGCCAGCCGAGTGTGGCCTCATCTGCCGGCATCTGGAACAGCGGCTCGTCCAGATCATTGTTCTGCCCGCGCAGCGTCGAGAAACCCGCATTCAGCCAATGCCCGGGCACCACCTGCCAGCGTGCATTACCCTCGATGCCCTTGATGGTGACACTGCCAAGGTTGACGTTCTTTTTGCAATTGCCGGCATTGGCTGCGCCACACGCCGCAATGGCGGCCGGGCCACTGAGAATCTGCCCGGTAAGGAAGTTTTCAATACGGTTGTAATAGGCCGAAATCTGGTGCGATACACGCTGATTGCCACCTTTGACGCCAAGCTCGAACTGGTCGGCGTGTTCGGCTTCTACCTCCGGGCTGCCGGCATAATAATAGCCATCGCCGCGCGGACCGGATTCGTAGCGTTCACGCATGCCGGGGGCGCGGAATGCACGGGCATAGCTGGCATACGGGCGCAGCAGCGGCGCGGCTTCATAAATCGCGCCCAGACTGCCGGAGAAGGCGTCGTCCTTGCCGTCCAGGCCGCTGGTGCGGGCGCCGTTGTTCATACTTTCTGCCGTGGATTTCACCGTATCGTAGCGCAGGCCGGCGAGCAGATTGAGCTGGTTGAAATGCATGTCGTCTTGCAGGTATGCGCCGATAGCCTTGATCCGGGCGTGCTGGAAAGGATTGTTGGATACGTAGTTGTTGAATGTTGGCGGTGAGGCCAGCCAGCGATCCGGATTGCCGGTCATCTCCCAGGCATTGATGCCGAAAGACAGTAGATGCTGCGGATGCGCCAGCCAGTCAGCCTTGGCATCGATACCATCAGTGCGGAAGGTGACATCGTTGGTGCTGATGTCGCGCTCCAGCCAGTTGGCCCAGGCATAGATCTGTCTTTCCATCTGTTGCCGGTAGATACGTGCATCGACGTTGATCGGTAGGTTGCCGCTGCCCTGCCGGTTGTAGCCCAGTTCCAGCAGTTGTCGCGTCTGCTCCGGTGAATGGGTGATGGTGCTGCGGCTGGCCGGGTTGCTCGCGTGCGGGCGGGTCGATCCGGGGTACCATACGTCCTGGTCTCGATGCTGCTGCGCCGATACGCGTAATTGCTGCTTCGGGTCGATGCGCAAGCGATACTGGCCGATGAAACTGTCGGATTCGTAGCCGGTGCGCGGCACGGTACCGTGCGGTGACTCGTAATCGTCGATATCGGCCAGCGAGGCACCCAGCATCAGCGCGTGATCGCCCTGGCCGGCATTCAGTACCGCTGTACCGCGCAGGCCACTGCTGGCCGAGTCAAATGATGCGGCGGCGTCCACACCAATGCCGGGGGTAAAACGGGCTTGCGGCAGCAGCACATTGATGGCGCCACCCAGTGCGCCGGTGCCATACAGCACCGAAGCGCCACCCTTGACCACCTCCACCCGCTCGGCCATGCCCAGCGACATGAATGAGGCGATGGCTCCGGCCGGTTGCGCCGAATTGAAACGCATGCCGTCCACCAGCAACACTACGCTATCCTTGCTCAGGCCGCGCAACACCGGGTTTTGCCCCTGGGCGCTGTCGTTGGCAATCGCAATACCCGGCTCGCCACGAAGGGTGTCGCCCAGATTCTGGCCGCCACGCCTTACAATCTCAGTCTTTTCCAGCGTGAGGGTGGCAATCGGCGTTTCCAGATCATTGCTGGAATAACCTTTGGCCGTGACATTGACAGTGGCCAGTGCCGGGTCGTCTGCATGTGCGCAGGAGAAAGCCAGCAGCAGGGAAAGCGCAATCGGGCGCAAACTCGAATTCACCATGAATACTCCAGTCATAGGGATGAGAGCTGGCTGGCCACCGGGTGCACTGGCTTGCTCGAGGGTTGCAGGTGCCATCGAATCTCTCGGCCTGGCAACAATGACACGTCACTCAGTGCAGAAACTTCGATGGCATGCGTTTGTTCTTGCCATATCGGGCCGCTTGTATTGTTGTACCGGCAATGTCGACTGGCGCAAAGCAAACAGTCATATATCTGCTGCTGATTATATTGGTAATGATACTGATTCTCAATTGATCAAGGTCAAGTGAAACAATGGCAGCCTTTGCTGCTTGAGCGACTGAAGCGAGCCGGAAGGGAATACGATGCGGGTAGCCAGGAGGGCAGGCGCTGCCGCGAAAATAAGCGGCTTTTGTAGGCCGGACTGAAGTCTGATCTACCACCCTGTTTTCGCGGCAGCGAGGAGGGCTGGGGACGTGCCACCGTGATGGTGCTTGGTCTGCAGATCTGCCGGGAACGTTGTCGGAAAGCCTGCAAGGCTCGCTGGCATTGGCCTGCAGGCAAGGCTGCAAGCCAGTATCCACGCGCCTTGCAGGCTTGCCCGGTTGAGTGCTGTGGTGTGCTGCGAATCAGGCGCCAGCCTGGCTCTGGATATAGTTTTGCAGCCCCATCAACTGGATCAGGCGCAATTGCTGTTCCAGCCAGTGTGCATGGTCGATTTCGGTGTCGTCGAGCATCGGCAGCAGTTGTTCGCGGCTTACGTAGTCACCGTGCTGTTCACACAGCTTAATCGCCTTGCGCAGGTCTGCCACCACCTGCAGCTCGACCGCCAGATCGTTTTGCAGGATGCTGACCACATCGTTGCCGATATTCAGAGCTGCCGGCACCATGGCCGGTGTGCCTTCCAGAAACAGGATGCGGCGGATCAGCACGTCGGCGTGGCCGGTTTCATCCTGCATTTCGTGGCCGATGCGCTCTGCCAGCGTGCTCAACCCCCATTCGGACAACATGCGCGAGTGAATGAAATACTGGTCACGCGCGGCAAGCTCGCCAGCCAGCAGCTGATTGAGTGTATCGATGATGATCGGATTGCCTTGCATGGTGGATGCTCTCTGTAAAGATGGCGCAGTGGCTCAAGGTTGGCCGTACAGTCGCCAGATTGCAATGTCGTCAGCTGATTCTATGCCATCCGGCCCGGTACTGAGCAAGTCGATTTCGCGATGGCGCCCCGGATGGCGATAGATATAGGGACGCTGCCATGGGTCGAGCGGCACGTGTGGCAGGATGCCTGCGCCGTGCAGCGCCTGCAGCCCGGCAGGGGTGGACGGAAAAGTCAGTTGCGTTTCCCGGTAGGTGTTGAGTGCAGTCAACAGCACCCGCAGATCACTGCGGGCGCGGGCATTTGCCATGTCTTCTGCATCGGGGCGACGTAGCTCGAAGGTGATGGTCACCAGTAGCGCCAGTGCCAGCAGACAGGCTGGCAGTGGTCGCGGGCAATTGAGTCAGTTGATCTCGAGATACGTCTACCGAGCAGACAATTCTGCAACCTGCCATGTGGCCTTGCCGGATTCAGGTGGGAGGTAATGCAGAGGCAGGCAGTTTTGCATTTCTCGATCCGCCAGATGCAGCACCCGCTGGATGGCTGCAAATGTTGCGCCATGGGCAACGATTAAAACGGCTTCTCCGTGCATGAGTGTCTGGTTCAGTCCGCCACGCACACGGCAACAGAATTCATTGAATGTTTCTGCATCTGCGATTTCGACTTCTCCCCGGCGCCATGCCGTCCGCCAGGCTTCATCTCCTCGCGACTGGCCCTGCATGACGCCCCAGTTGCATTGACTGAGTGACGGGATAACCTCGCAGGGCAGGGATAGCTTACCGGCAATCAGTTCTGCAGTCTGGCGAGCGCGTTGCAACGGGCTGTGGCATATCCGCTTTATCCCGCGATGAATCAACAGTGATGCAGCCTGCAGGGCTTCCTGGCGGCCACGCTCATTGAGCGGTATATCGGTTTGACCCATGGCAATTTTTTTCTGGTTCCAGTCGGTCTGGCCGTGGCGAATGAAAAAGAATTGCTGCTGCCATAAACCCAAATCGATATTTGCCCCCATTTGCGCTCTCCTTTTGCAAACCCTTATTGGATTTATAGTTTTATTCGCAGGCTGATCGCAAATATTAGCAAGGTCTAAATTTGTGCTGCAGGCTCCTGGATCACTTTGCGATTTGCTGCGTCAGTTCAGCCAGCTGCATTTTCAGATCGGCTACCTCTGCACGAATCGCATCAAGCTCATTGCGCAGCTCCCGGACTGCATCCGAATTGTTTTCTGCGTGGCTGGCTTCCGGCTCGGCATGACGCAGTGTTTCCAGTTGCGCGGGTGACAAGGTATGCATCCAGCGGTTCTCGCGGCCGCCCGGCCGACGCGGCAGTTCTTCGACGAGTGAGCCGGTTGCCCGCTCCTGCAGCTCGCACAGAAATCCCTCGACAGTAGAAATATCGGCAAAGCGATGCAAACGCTCGCAGTTGATACGTAACTCACCGGCCGTTTGCGGGCCCCGCAACATCAACACCGCAAGAATTGCCGAGGATTGCGTGGGGATTGCCATTACACGCTCGATATTGTGCCCGTAGCGTGATACCCGGCTGCCGCTTGACTCCATTACCAGCGACATGCCGCGAAGCTTGTCCAGTGATTGCGCAACCTCTGCCTCACTGAGCGTCATCACCGGATCTCTGCTGGTTTTCTGATTGCAGCCTGCCAACAGTGAATTGAGGCTGAGCGGGTAGGTATCCGGAACGGTGCGTTGTTTTTCTATCAGCACGCCAAGTACCCGGATGTCGTTAGGGTCAAGAGATGGGTTGTTGCTCATGGAGGCTCCGGAACGTGAAAACAAAAAAGGCAGCGAATTGCATCGCTGCCCCGGATCAGGCTCTTCAGGCTGTTGTTAATCGCGCTCGCCGCTGAACGCCATCAGCAGATTGAGCAGATTCACAAACAGATTGTAGATGTCGAGATAAATCTGCAGGGTGGCAACAACATAATTCGTCTCGCCGCCATTCACGATATTGCTGACATCGTAAAGGATGTAGGCCGAAAACAGCATGACGGCAAGCGCAGAGATTGTCAGCGACAGCGCCGGCATCGCAAAGAAGATATTGGCAATTGATGCCACCAGCAACATGATCAGGCCAATGAACAGGAACTTGCCCATGAAGCTGAAATCACGTTTGCTAACTGTTGCCAGCGTAGCAAGGCTGAAAAATATGATGCCCGTTCCGCCTGCTGCCATGGCAATCAGTTCACCTCCGTTACGGAACTGCAGCGCCGCCGCAAGCGAGATGGACAGCATCAGGCCCATGAAGAATGTAAAGCCCAGCAACAAGCCGACGCCCAGCGCGCTATCACGATTCTTGCCGATTGCCCACATGAAGCCAAATGCACCTGCAAGAAACAGCAGCACCGAGATGAATGGGCTGCCTGCGAACAAGGAGGCAAAATTCATCTGCACACCGATCATCGCTCCCATCATCGTTGGGAGCATGGACAAGCCTAGCAGCCAGTAAGTATTGCGCAAAACCTTGTTACGCTCGGCAGCTACCGGTGCACTTGTTGCGTAAATGTCTTTGATACGGGTATCCATGATTAAATGCATCTCCTGCCTGTATTGATACTGGCTAAGACTACGCAATCAGCGTGAAAGTTTCAATCTGTATGCGCTTTGCAGGCTGGAAACGCCAGATAAAATGGCGCAACGCAATCAGGCTATTTTTCGCGGCGGACAAAGTCACGCGGACGGATGCCCGCCAGGAGCAGCGTGCCGAAGTAAACCACAACACCTGCGACGATCACACTCAGCAGACGGCCCGAGCGTGCCAGCATGCCGCCCTGATCCCATTGCCCCAGCCAGCTGGCACCAAGCCACAAGGCTGCACTCATCAGCACGGTAGCCACCACGACTTTCGTCAGGAATGCCCGCCAGCCGGGTTGTGGTGTGAAGATTTCCTGACGCCGCAGCGCCATATACAGCAAGCTGGCGTTGATACATGAGCCAAGGCCGATAGCCAGCGCCAGGCCAGCGTGGCGCAGGTGGTAGACAAACATCAGGTTCATCGCCTGGGTGCAGAGCAGTGAAAAAATACCAATCCGTACCGGGGTTTTTACATCTTGTCGGGCGTAAAACCCCGGTGCCAGGATTTTGACCTGAATCAGCCCCATCAGGCCAATGCTATAGGCGATTAATGCCTGCTGCGTCATCAGCAGATCGTGGCTGCCAAATTTGCCGTACTGGAACAGCGTGGCAATCAGCGGCCCGGACAGCACCGCCAGTGCAGCCGCTGCCGGTAGCGACAGTAGCACCGAGAGCCGCAAGCCCCAGTCGAGCAGCCGGGAATACTCGTTGCTGGATTTGTCTGCATGATGTTTTGCCAGGCTCGGTAACAGGATCGTGCCCAGTGCCACGCCGAGAATACCGGTAGGAAACTCCATCAGCCGGTCGGCGTAATACATCCACGATACGCTGCCGCTGATCAGGAACGAGGCAAATATGGTGTTGATCACCAGGCTGATCTGGCTAGCCGAAACACCGAAAATCGCCGGTCCCATCTTGCTCAGGATGCGCCGCACGCCGCTGTCGCGCCAGTTGAACTGCGGCCGCGGCAACATGCCGATTCTGGCCAGATAAGGTAGCTGAAAGCCCAGCTGCAGAATGCCACCGATAAACACCGCCCATGCCAGCACCAGCACCGGTGGCTGGAAGTAGGGGGCCAGCAGCAGCGAGCAGGCGATGAACGAGATATTCAGCAGCGTGGGGGTAAAGGCCGGAATCGAGAACTGGCTGTAGGTATTCAGCACTGATCCTGCCAGTGAGGCCAGGGAAATGAAGAGGATATAAGGAAAGGTGATGCGCAGCAGCTGCACCGTCAGGTCAAACTTGGCCGGGCTGGCGGCAAAGCCAGGCGCTGTCACATAAATGATCCAGGGCGCGGCGATGATGCCGAGCAGCGTGACCAGCGTCAGCGCAATCGCCAGCACGCCAGTGACATTGGCCAGCAGTGTGCGGGTTTCCTGTTCGCCGCGCTGGTTCTTGTATTCGGCCAGAATCGGTACAAATGCCTGGGAAAATGCGCCTTCTGCAAAAATGCGCCGCAGCAGATTGGGCAGCTTGAATGCGGTAAAAAAAGCATCAGTGGCAAAACCGGCACCAAATACGCGGGCGACAATGGCGTCGCGGATAAAACCCAGCACGCGCGACACGAGTGTCATGCTGCTGACGGCCGCCAGGGCCTTGAGTAAATTCATGGTGTTGGGGCCATCACTTAAAGTAGCGCCGAATGATAAGCGATTCTTGCATTGTTTGGCGATAAGCCGTATTATCCAACGTTTTTAGAAATCGCCGAATTTAGGAGTCGAGTAACATGGCAAATAGCGCACAAGCTAGAAAACGTGCTCGCCAGGCAGACGTCGCCCGTGCACGTAATGCTTCGCAGCGTTCCGCTTTCCGTACCGCAATCAAAAAGGTACTGAAAGCCATTGAAGCCGGCGACAAAGCCGCAGCAACTGCCGTATTCCAGGAGTCGGTAAGCATCATCGACCGCCTCGCTGACAAAGAAACCTACCACAAGAACAAGGCCGCTCGTCACAAGAGCCGTCTGTCTGCAGCAATCAAGGCAATGGCCTGATTTCCGCAGCTGTTCCGTGATAAAAAAACCCGATCGATTGATCGGGTTTTTTTATTGCCTGATTCTGTCAAAAGCCGCTTTTCTTGATCTTGATGGATTGTGTTGCCTGCCGCGCCTGATGACAATGGGAAGAAAAACATCACACTTCCGAGGAGAACATCATGCAAACGATCAGGAATCGTGGCTGGCAGGTTACTTTCGCCGGCACCGGCATCAATCTGGCTCTGGGGATTTTGTATACCTGGAGCATCTTTCAGGCTGCCATCAAAAAATCCATTGAGCAGGGCGGGCCCGGTGCTTTTGACTGGCAACTCTCGTCCATCGGTGATCCTTACGCCGTGTGTTGCCTGAGTTTTGCCTTTTCGATGATCCTCGCCGGCCGCGTGCAAGACCGCTTTGGACCGAGATTGACAGCGATGATTGGTGGTCTGCTGGTTGGTCTGGGCTTGTCGCTGGTGTCGCAAAGCACCAGCTACAGCATATGGGTGCTGGGTTTTGGCGTGTTGGCGGGGGCCGGTATCGGTTTTGGCTATTCTTCGGCCACACCCCCGGCGCTGAAATGGTTTCCCGGCGGTAAAACCGGCTTGATTGCCGGGCTGGTGGTGGCGGGTTTTGGTCTGGCACCGGTCTATATCGCGCCGCTGGCCACCTGGTTACTGGCAACGGTGGGTCTACAGCAGGCGATGTTGTGGTTTGGCGTGGCATTTTTCCTGGTGGTGAGTCTGCTGTCGTTGCTGCTGGTGAATCCGCCACCCGGCTATGTGCCGCCGGAGATTAATGATGATCACGATGCCAGGCCGCATGTCGCGCCGTCCTACCCGGAACTGCCTACCGCACAGGTAGTGCGCAGTCCGCAGTTCTGGAAATTGTGGTGTCTGTATTTTGTTGGTGCGGGTGCCGGCCTGATGGTGATCGGCAGTGTCGCCAGCATGGCCAAGGCCAGCATGGGTGAGGCGGCGTTTGTGGCGGTGGCGATCATGGCTGTGGGCAATGCCTCCGGCCGCATTATTGCCGGTGTGGTGTCGGATGCCATTGGCCGGCGTCTGGCGCTGGCGTTTTTCCTCGGCTTGCAGGCGCTGAACATGTTTCTGGCGATCTGGGTGGTGAGCTCGCAGGGAGCGGCGGCGCTGATGATCGTACTCAGTGCCACCTTCATTGGCTTTAACTACGGCACCAATCTGGCCTTGTTTCCTGCCTACGCCAAAACCTGGTGGGGCCTGCGCTCATTCGGCATGAGTTATGGTTGTCTGATGACGGCCTGGGGGCTCGGCGGATTCGTGATGTCGCGCGTCAATGCCATGCTGGTGGCGCAATCCGGCGGCTATGTCTATTCCTTCCTGATGGCCGGGGTGTTGCTGACACTGGCGGCGCTGCTGGCCTTGACGCTGCACGGCCCAAGGCCCGCAGTCAGCCGTTGAGTGGCGCGGTTGGCGCCCGCTTATGGCCAGCCAAGCTGCTGCAATTGCGCCATGACTGCTTGCATGGCGTCGGCCAGCCGCTCAAGGCTTTGCTCCCGTAACGCGTCCAGATCCACGGCCTGTGTGCCGGGCTGGCCGGCCCAGTGCAGCAGCGCCTGGCATGCCTCGGGGGCGTCAAACAGACCATGCAGATAGGTGCCGAGAATCTGTCCGTCGTCGCTGATCGCACCTTCATGGCGTTCGCCCAGAACAAATGCCGGGTGGGCAAATGCCGGGCCTTCACTCTCTCCCAGATGGATTTCGTAGCCGCGCACCGCCGCGTTGGCAAAGCTGCAGCGGCCACTCACCTCGCGCAGCTGTTTGTTTGCGGCTAGCGTTGTGTGCATTGCCAGCAGGCCCAAACCCTGGCTGCTGCCGGCCGCACCTTCCAGACCAGATGGATCATGAATCGCATCGCCAAGCATTTGCAGCCCGCCACAAATGCCGATCAGCTTGCCGCCATAACGCAGATGGCGCTGGATCGCCGTCTCCCAGCCTTGTTGCCGCAGCCATTCGAGGTCGGCGCGGGTGTTTTTGCTGCCGGGTAGAATGATCAGATCGGCAGGGGGGATGGCCTGCCCCGGCCCGATGAAAGTCAAATGAACCTGTGGATGCGCGCGCAGCGCATCAAAATCGGTGTGATTGCTGATGCGTGGCAACACCGGCACGATCACCCGCAAGGCGTTGTCGTCGCTGTGCTGGGTGGATTGAATCGCGTCTTCGGCATCCAGCATCAGCCCGTGCAGATACGGCAACACACCCAGCACCGGTTTGCCGGTTTTGGCTTCGAGCCAGTCCAGCCCCGGTTGCAGCAGACTGATGTCGCCACGAAAGCGGTTGATGACGAAGCCAATCACCCGTTTGCGTTCACTCTGCGACAGGCAGTCAAGCGTACCGGTGAGGTGGGCGAATACGCCGCCACGGTCGATATCGGCGACCAGAATCACCGGGCAATCCACCGCTTCGGCAAAGCCCATATTGGCAATATCGCGGTCGCGCAAATTGATTTCTGCCGGGCTGCCGGCGCCTTCGACAACGATGTGCGCGTATTGCTGGCGCAAGCGCTGATACGACGCCAGCACGGCAGGGAAGGCGATACTTTTGTAAGCGTGGTAGGCCTTGGCATCCATATCGCCGCGCACCCGGCCGTGAATGATGATTTGCGCACCGGTATCACTGCTCGGTTTGATCAGCACCGGATTCATGTCACTGTGAGCGGGCACGCCCGCGGCCAGTGCCTGCAAGGCTTGCGCGCGGCCGATTTCGCCGCCGTCGATGGTGACTGCGCTGTTGAGCGCCATGTTCTGCGGCTTGAATGGTGCTACCGAATGTCCGCTGCGTGACAGCAACCGGCACAGGCCCGCCACCAGCGTCGATTTACCGGCATCCGAGGTGGTGCCTTGCACCATCAGCGTGTGAAATGGAAAAACCGGCGTCATTGCGGCAAGGGGCCTTGTTCGCGCACTTTCTGCAGTTTCTGGCACAACTCACTGGCGCCGTCGACAATCCGCGGCCCGAGCCGGCTCATTTTGTCGCCATCGAGCAGGATCAGGTTGCCACGTTGCACTGCTGGCAGCGCGGGGAAATGGCGCCAGGCCTGCAAAGGATCGCGTTTTGCGCTGTCGCCGGCGGCGCTGATAATTGCCTCCGGGCTGGACGCCAGCACCGCCTCCAGCGAGACAGTGGGTGCCAGCGCCGGCATGCGTGCAAACAGGTTTTCGCCGCCGCAAAGGCGGAGCACGTCGCTGATCAGGTGTTGGCCGTTGAGCGTCATCAGCGGTTTGTCCCACACCTGATAAAACACTTTTACCGGCCGCGCTGCACGATACTGCTGGCGCAGTGCCTGCACCTGGCTCCAGTAGCGGCTCGCAGCCTGATGGGCGGTGGCTTGCTGGCCGAGCAGTAGCCCCAGTCGTTCCAGCGAAGTCGCCACCTGTTCCAGCTTGCGTGGCTCGCTGTAGAAAACAGGAATCCCCAGTTGCCGCAGCTTCTGCAGTTGTTGTTCGCTATTGCCGTAGTGCCATACCACCAGCAGATCGGGTTTGAGCGCGATGATGCGTTCCAGATCGAAGGCGCGGTTGTCGCCCACGCGCGGCAGCTTGCGGGCTTCAGGCGGGTAATCGCTGTATTCAACTGCGCCGACAATCTGCCTGGCGCCGCCTGCGGCATATAACAGCTCGGTGGTGTGCGGAGCCAGGCTCACCACACGTCGTGCGGGCTGCGGCAGGCTGACGTTTTGCCCGGCGTCATCGATCACGCTGACCTGAGCCAGCGCAATGCCCGGCAAGGCGAGCAGCGCCAGCTTCAGATAATGCAGTTTCATTGCTTAGCCTTTCAGTTTGAGCGGCAGGCCTGCCACTACCAGCGTTACCTGCTGGCTGATTGCAGCCACAGCCTGGTTCAGTCGCCCCGCCTCGTCGGCAAAACAGCGCGCCAGCGCACCCATCGGCACGATACCCATGCCGACTTCGTTGCTGATCAGGATGATTTTGCCCGGCAGGTTTGGCAGGGTATCGAGCAGTGCCTGGCGTTGTTGCCGGAATTGTTGGCTCAACACAATCGGCCCCTTGTCCAGGTCGCCTTGCTGTCCGTCCAGCAGCAGATTGCTCAGCCACAACGTCAGGCAGTCCACCAGCAGCAGGCGTTCGGGGGTGGCTTCGGCTTGCAGCGTTGCGGCCAGCGCCAGTGGTGTCTCCAGCACGTGCCAGTGGCGCGGGCGTTGTTGCTGGTGTTGACGAATGCGTTCGGCCATTTCCGTATCACCCGCATGCGCGGTAACCAGCACTGTCACTGGCAGGCCGCTGGCCTGCGCCAGTTGTTCGGCGTAACGGCTTTTGCCACTGCGGGCGCCACCGAGGATCAGATGTGAGCGCACGGTGGCCAGTCCTGATGAGCAATACGGGTAATGCTGGCGTATTCCAGCGGGTGGTTCATCGCCTGCAGCAACGGCCAGCCGTTGATTCTGGCGAGAATGGTGCGAATCACGCCGGCGTGGGTGATAACGACCAGCGGCTGCGTCTGGTCGATTTGTTCGCTGCACCAGTGAAAGATGCGCCGCTGAAACGCTGCCGCCGATTCACCGCCGTGTATGTCGTCGCTCAGGCCGCTGGCAATCCAGTTGTCCAGCGTTGACGCGCCGAGCGCCGTCCAGTGTTGCAACTCCCAGCGCCCGAAATCCAGCTCTTGCAGACGGGGATCGAACTGCGGTTGTGGGTGCAGCGCTTGTGCCAGTTGTGCGCAGCGTTGCAGCGGGCTGCTCACCAGCCGATAGTCTGCCGGCAATTGTGCACGCAAGCTCGGCAGCAGCGGTTCTAGCGGGCCGGCCAGCGGGATGTCGCTGCGACCGTAACAGATGTCCGGCTCGATGGCTGGTTGCGGATGACGGATCAGGTAGACAGACATGCGCTCAACGCCAGGTAGAAAGCCAGCTCGGATACTTGCTGCGCCATGCCCAGCGCATCGCCGGTATAACCGCCGAGGCGGTGCCGGTAATAACGTGCCAGCAATTGGCGCATCAGCAGCAAGGCGGCCAGCGCCAGCAGTGCCGTGCCTGGCGGCAGCGCCAGCAGGGGCAGGCCGCCGAACAGGCTGGCGAGGATCAGGCCGGTGCCGCCCAGCCGGGTGGCCAGCGGTTTGGATTTGCCCTCCGGGCGCACATAATCCAGGCTGGCAAGCAAGGACACTGCGGCCCAGCGGCTGGCGGCGTGGCCGGCCAGCAGCGCGACCGGCAGCCACGCGGCGGGCAGGGTGGCGAGGGTTTCCAGCTTCAGCAACAGCGCCAGGATCAGCGCAATCGCACCAAAACTGCCAATGCGCGAATCGTGCATGATGCGCAGCACATCGGCGCGTTGATAGCCGCCACCAAAGCCATCACAACTGTCCGCCAGGCCATCTTCGTGAAACGCACCGGTGATCAAGACGGTGACAATCAGGCTGATCAGCAATGCCATACGTGCCGGCCAGAACTGCCCGGCCAGCCACCATGCACCCACGGCAATGGCGCCCACCAGCAGGCCGATAAGCGGGAAGTAGGGCGCGGCGCGGTCGAGGTCGTCGTGCTGATAGCCCACCCACGCCGGCAGCGGGATACGGGTGAAAAAGCCCATAGCGCATAGCAGATAGCGCAGTTGCTGGCGCAGCATCAGGTGTCCTGCCGCTCGCTGACGCCGGCGCTCTCGAATGAGGCCATCTGGTTGAGCAAGGCCACCGACGCCTGCAGCAGTGGATAGGCCGTTGCTGCGCCACTGCCTTCACCCAGGCGCATGCCCAGCCGCAACAGCGGTGTGCCGCCCAGTTGCCGCAACAATAGCGCATGGCCAAATTCATCCGAACAGTGGCTGAACACGCAATAATCGAGCACTGCCGGCTGCAGGCGGCTGGCCACCAGCAATGCGGCCGAGGTGATGAAACCGTCGACGAGGATGGTCATGCGCGCTTGGGCTGCGGCCAGATACGCGCCTACCATCATGGCGATTTCAAAACCGCCGAAAGTGGCCAGCACCGCCAGCGGCGACAAGGCATCGGGATGGCGCTGCAGTACTTGCTGCAGAATGTCGATTTTGCGCAGCAGCCCGGCGTCATCCAGCCCGGTGCCGCGGCCGGTACAGTCGGCAATCGGTAGATCGGCCAGCCGCGCCAGCAGCAGCGCCGCTGCCGAGGTATTGCCTATGCCCATTTCGCCAAAGCCGATCAGGTTGCAGCCACTGGCCTGATGCTGGCGCACCACGGCTGCGCCGGCACGTATGGCGGCTTCGGCCTGTGCGTGTGTCATTGCCGGCTGCTGCAGCATATTGGCGGTGCCGCGCCCTTGTGGTCGCGACAACAGATCGGGGTGGCTTGGCAAGTCGGCATTGACGCCGGCATCCACCACCTGCAGCGTCAGCCCGTGCGTGCGGCACAAGACGTTGATCGCGGCGCCGCCATTGAGAAAATTCAGCACCATCTGCGCGGTGACTGCCTGCGGAAAAGGGCTGACGCCGGCTTCGGCCAGACCATGGTCGGCGGCAAACACCAGCATGGTCGGTGCCTTGATCTGCGGGTCCAGCCGTTGCTGGATCAGGCCGATTTGCAGTGCCAGTTGCTCCAGCTGGCCGAGGCTGCCCAGCGGCTTGGTCTTGCGATCCAGCTTGTCGCGCAGTGCCGCTTCCAGCGTGCGTTCGAGCGGGGAAACAAGGAATTCGGTGTGGATGTCGGGCATATTATTCCTGTGCCAGCCACCAGGTTCGGCCAGCGTGTTGTAAGGGGGCAAATGTCTGATTCAGGCATTGTTGCAGCGATTGTGCATGGATCACATCCGGCACCGGCCCGGCCAGCCACTGGCCGTCCGGCAACAGCAGCAGCGCGTGGCTGGCCAGCCGTAGCGCCAGGTTCAGATCATGCAGCACCACCAGCGCGGCGCGCGGGCCTTGTTGCTGCCAGTGGCGCAGTTGTTGTTGCAGCGCCTGCTGGTGCGCCGGGTCGAGGTGATTGCTGGGTTCATCCAGCAACAGCAGGGGTGCATCCTGCGCCAGCACCATTGCCAGCGCCACGCGCTGACGTTCGCCGCCAGACAGGCTGCGCACATCGCGTTGCGCCAGATCGGCCACGTCCATCTGCGCCAGCGCGGCGTGGGCGATGGCCAGATCGGCGGGCGAATCCCAGTTGCCGCCGTGGGCAAAACGCCCGAGCAACACGGTTTGCAGCACCGACAGGCCGAATACGTCGGACTGGTGTTGCGGCAGGTAGGCGCGACGTGCTGCCTGCTCGGCTGCAGACCAATCCTGTAGCGGCTTGCCGGCCAGGCTGCAGGCCCCGCCAGATGGCGCTTGCAGGCCTGCCAGTGTGCGCAGCAGGGTGCTCTTGCCGCTGCCGTTGCGGCCCAGCAGGCACCAGACCTGCCCGGCCTGAATCTGTAGATCGAGGCTGCGTATCAGAGGCCGCGTGCCAATGCTGATATCAAGCTGGCGCAGTTCAAGCATGGCGGCGCTCGCGGGCCAGTTGCAGCAAAAACAGCGGTACGCCGATCAGCGCGGTGAGCACGCCGACCGGCAGTTGCTGCGGTGCCAGCACGGTGCGCGCCAGGGTATCGGCCAGCAGCAGAAAACTGCCACCCGCCAGCGCGCAAGCCGGCAACAGCAGGCGCTGATCGTTGCCGAGCGCCATGCGGCAGGCGTGCGGCACAATCAGGCCGACAAAGCCGATGCTGCCGGCAGTGGTGACCGAGGTGGCGGCCAGCAGCGCGGCAATCACAAACAGATTGCGGCGCAAGGGCGCGACATTCACACCGAGCGACGTCGCCAGTGTTGGCCCCAGTGCCAGCACATTCAGCGAGCGCGCCTGGCGCAGCGCCCAGAGCAGGGCCAGCAGCAACAGGGCGCCGGGCCACCAGCGCCATTCGGCGCCGCCAAGGTCGCCCATCAGCCAGAACACCATGCTGCGCAACTGTCCGTCTGGCGCCAGCGCCAGCAGCAAGGTAACCAGCGCCCCCCAGCCAGCCGACAGCACTACGCCGGTCAGCAGCAGCCTTGGGCTGTGGTCCGCCAGGCGCTCGCTGGCGAGCAGATCGCGCCGGGCAAACAGGGCCACCAGCGCCATCGATACGAGTGCCCCGGCAAATGCGGCGGCGTCGATCATCCAGGCGGCCGCCGCCAGCAGCATCGCCAGCAGTGCGCCCACCGCCGAGCCGCCGGACAAGCCCAGAATATAAGGATCAGCCAGCGGATTGCGCAGCAGCAATTGCATCAGCGCGCCAGACAAGGCCAGCGAGCCGCCGGTGACAAAAGCCAGCCAGCCGCGTTCCAGCCGCAGTTGCAACACGCTGTGGCTGATCGAGGGCTGACTGGTGAAAAAATCCTGCCACAGGCCCGGCAGCGAGATGCTGACCGAGCCCATGAGCAAAGCCAGCAACAGCGCCAGCCCGGCCAGCAACAGCAGGGTTGTCAGCAGCAGGGCAAAGCGGCGCGGTGTGGCAAGAGCGTGCATCGACGTTATCAATAGCGGTAGTTGAGGCTGACAAACAGATTGCGGCGTGGCGTGGCGTAGTCCTTGGCCAGTTCGTATTGCTTGTCGAGGCTGTTTTCCAGCGTAGCCGCCAGTTGCAGACGCTTGTCGATATCGTAGCTGGCGTTCAGGTTGAGCAGGCCATAACCCGGCAGAACCTCGTTGTTGGCTGCGTCGTTGTAACGCTTGCTGCTGCCCAGTAGCGTTGCACCAGCGGCAAATTGTTGCCATTGCTGGCTGATGCCGATGGCGCCGTGGCGCTTGGCGCGGCGTGCCAGTTGTTTGCCATTGCTGTCGTCCTGCGGGTTTTGCCAGTCGCCCGAGGCTTGTAGCTTGAGGCTGCCAAACTGGCGGTTATAGTGCACGGTGACGCCTTCCAGCGTGGCGTTTTTCACGTTGGCGGCACAGCCCCATGGATAGCCGGGCGTGCTGCACGGGCTTTGATAATCGATCAGGTTCTTCACCCGGTTGCGATAGGCGGTGACGCCGGCTTCGGTTTGCTTCACCCGGTATTGCACGCCGATTTCGCCATTACGCGCGGTTTCCGGATCAATGCCCGTCTGGCCGTAGCCGGGGAAATACAGCTCGTTGAAGCTCGGGGCGCGGAATGCGGTGCCAAAGCTGCCGGTGGCGCGCCAGTCTGGCGCAAATTGCAGCCCGTATTGCAGCATGCCGGTCGTTTTGTCACCGTATTGCGAGTTGTCGTCATAACGCAGATTGGCTTGCAGGCTGTGCGGTGCAAAACGAGCCTGATACACCGCCAGCAAGGAGTTGGTGCTGCGGCTGCCGGGGGCATCCGAGGTATAGGAGCTGGCTTCGACATGTTCTTCCAGTCGCTCCACGCCCAGCGTCAGCAACTGATTGGCCGCCACTTTCAGATCGTTCTGCCAGCCCATTTGCACCTGACGGGTGCGGAACTGGCCGGGATAGGCAGAATCGGCGGTGGCGTCGTCAACGGTCTGGCCGATCAACACGCGGCTGGTCCAGCTGTCGTTGATCCTGTCCTTGCTGCTGACCGAGCTGGCCTGCAGTTTCTGGTGGTCGCGGTCGTCGTAGCTGGCCGCGCTGTCGTACTGGCCGTTGAGCTTGCTGTTGAAGAAGCGCGCCGCCAGTTCGTGGCCCTCGGCCCAGTCGTAGCCGAGCAGGCCGGACTGGCTGGCAAGACGGTAGCCGTCCTTGTCTTCGTTGTAAGAGAAGTTGTTGGGGTTGGTGATGGTGCTGTAACCCTGGCTTTGCTCCTGCGCCACTTGCAGGGCGTAGCTCAGCTTGCCACTTTTGCCAGCCACGCCACCGTTGAACTTGCTTGTGTTCCAGCGGCCGAAACCGGCGCTGGCATTGGCTTCCAGCGGTGCAGTGGGTTTGCGGGTCTGGATGTCGATAATGCCGCCGATGGCACCTGCGCCATACAGGCTGCTGGCCGGGCCGCGCAGTATTTCGATACTGTCGACTTGTGCCAGCGGGATGGCGTTGACGGTGGCGGCACCCAGCGTGGCAGAGCCGATGCGCATGCCGTCAAGGAATACCAGCGATTGGTTGGTGTTGCTGCCGCGAATGAAAATGCTGGTGGCTGCCTGCGGGCCGCCATTGCGGTTCAGCTCAACGCCGCGCTGTGTTTGCAGTACATCACCCAGTGCCTGCTGGCCACTGCGTGCGCTGTCGATTTCAACACGGTTGATGTCGCTCAGGGTTTGCGACAACGATTGTGGTGTGCGGCTGGCGCTGACCACGATCGGATCAAGCGTGGTATCGGCCGTGGCATTAAGGGAGAGTGTCTGCAATGCAGCGGCGCAGGCCAGGCTCAGGGCCGGCCGGGAAAACGGAAACAACATGGAATGCCTCATCTGAACCGTACCACCCCGTACGGTAAATAAACATGAAGCGCAACAGCAGGGCAGGGCAAGGGAAGATGCCAGGCGCTGGCACAGGGCCAACACCGGTATCGCTTCCGCCTCCCCGCTGGAACGCTCAGATCACACCGACCGGGTTGTCGGTGTATTGCAGGCCGGTATCCGGGCTTGCGAGCGACGTGTTGCCGTCGTGCTGGCCACCTTCCCAGATTCATTCAATCCAGTGGTTTGAAGGCCAGCAAATACTCGCTTACCGTTGCGGGGGCAGCACTGGATTTGGCAATCGCCACACCAGTTTCCCGTTTAACCCGAAGCACTTACGTCAATCGGGCACCTTGCAACGCGGCGGATTATCGCACAGAGATGCGGATTGCGGGGGCGAGATGAGGCAAGGACTGGGAAGAAATCGCCCGCGCTTGATGTGTGTCAGACGCGGGCATATGTGATGCTGGATGTGACGGAATGCAGGCTACCCGCTGCGCTTGTGATTGTGATTTGCCGCCGGCCTGCGGGCCGCGCTGTGATTGCCTTGCAGACCGGGCTGCAGGGCCCGTCAGTATTGCCTTGCAGGCCAATGGCGGATTATTGCCCTACCAGCACAGCCGGCAGGCCCATCTGCTTGATCTTGCGATAGGCTTCTTCGGCTTCCTGTTTGTCCTTGAACGGACCAAGCTGCACGCGGGTTTCCAGTTGTGCCTTGATGCCATTGGTGGCCAGCTTCTGCTGCAGGGCGCGGGCGTTGTCATAGTTGGAAAACACGCCGAGCTGGACGGTATAACCCGTGCCGGCACCCATTTTGCTGCGTGGGATTACGGGTGTGTTTTCGACTTGCGGTACCCTGGCCGGCGTTGCATCGTTGGGCAGTGGCGCCTGCGGGGCCAGGGGTTTGGCTGGGGCAAGCGGTGTGACAGCTGCGGGGTTTTTGGGTATGCCAGGCTCTACGAGTTGTGGTTTGCCCGGCAAGGTCGTCACCGGTGCCAGTTTCGGTTGCGCCGCTACCTGTGGCGGCGGCGGGGCCTTGCCGGCAGCGGTGGTTGCCG
>JACCDG011888439.1_pt1 | contig 23275 bp, 23 predicted proteins | sample 7442471 | NCBI WGS metagenome assembly JACCDG01 (sample SAMN15323444, study PRJNA562643) | freshwater metagenome | isolation source: river surface water | place: USA:Blue River Watershed | collected 2017-08-17 | reverse complement strand
CCGCTGATGGCGGTGACCAACGCCGTATCCGGCATCATCGTGGTCGGCGCGATGCTGCAGACGGTGGTGATCCAGGAACAAACCATCACCCTGACTTCGGTTCTGGGTGCGTTGGCGGTATTTCTCGCCAGCATCAATATCTTCGGTGGCTTCATGGTCACCGAGCGGATGCTGGACATGTTCAAAAAGAAAAAGAAGTAAGGGGCCCGGACGATGCAATTTCTCGCTCAATACGCGGACTGGGTCTACCTCGTCGCCGCCATCCTGTTCATTCTTGCCCTGAAAGGGCTGTCCAGCCCGCTCGGCGCCAGCATGGGCAATCGCTACGGCATGATCGGCATGTTGCTGTCGGTGCTGATCACCTTTGCCGTTGCACCTAACCCGAATATCGCCCTGATCGTCGGCGCCATTGCCGCCGGTGCGGTGATTGGCGGCTACCGTGCCAAAACCGTGGAAATGACCGCGATGCCGGAAACCGTGGCGCTGATGCACTCGCTGGTGGGTCTGGCTGCGGTGCTGATTGCCATCGCTGCTGTGTTCCACGAAGGTGCGGCACACGACGGTGTCCACCGCTTCGAACTGTTCCTTGGCTGCTTTATCGGTGCGATCACCTTTACCGCTTCGGTGGTTGCTTACCTGAAACTGTCGGGCAAGGCCGGCTCCAAGCCGCTCAAGGGTGGCTGGGTCAAGCCGGTGCAGATCGTGCTGGCCCTGGCCATGATCGGCTTCGGTGTGCACTACTTCACCAGCGAAAACCTGCAGTCGTTCATCATCATGACCGCGATTGCACTGGTACTCGGCTACTTCCTGATCGCCCCGATCGGTGGTGGCGACATGCCGGTGGTGGTGTCGATGCTGAACTCCTACTCGGGCTGGGCGGCGGCCGGTATCGGCTTTACACTGAACAACTCGGTGCTGATCATTGCCGGTTCGCTGGTGGGTTCGTCGGGTGCGATTCTGTCGTACATCATGTGTAAAGCCATGAACCGTTCGCTGATGAACGTGATTTTCGGCGGCATGGGCACCGGCGATGATTCGGCTGGCGGCGCGACAGGCGAAACCAAGCAGAAGAACTACAAATCCGGCTCGGCTGAAGATGCATCGTTCCTGATGTCCAACGCCGACTCGGTGATCATCGTTCCGGGCTACGGCCTGGCGGTATCGCGTGCCCAGCATGCACTGCAGGAATTTGCCACGCTGCTGACCGAAAAAGGCGTAAATGTCCGCTACGCAATCCACCCGGTTGCCGGCCGTATGCCGGGCCACATGAACGTGTTGCTGGCAGAAGCCGAAGTGCCATATGAGCAAGTGCAGGAGATGGAAGAGATCAACTCCGACTTCTCCAACACCGACGTGGTGCTGGTGATTGGCGCCAACGACGTGGTCAACCCGGCCGCGCTGACCGACAAGAACAGCCCGATCTACGGTATGCCGATTCTGGAAGCGCACAAGGCGCGCACCGTGCTGATCGTCAAACGTTCGATGAGCGCGGGTTATGCCGGCCTGGACAACGATCTGTTCTACATGGACAAATCAATGATGATCTTCGGTGATGCCAAGAAAGTCGTAGAAGACATGATCAAGGGTCTGCATTAAGCGGTTCACTTGCTTCAGCCAAAAGGGCCGCGTTTGCGGCCCTTTTGTTTTGGATTTTGCCACGGCATTGTCCTGCAAGCCTCATCCCTATTGCTTTGCAGGCATGGCCGTGAGGCAATGGGGGCGGGCGTTGCAGGCCGATGTTACTGGGCAGATGTCAGTCTATACGTTCCAGATACAGCCTTTTGTCGCGGTCTCGTTGCAGTCTGCCCCGCAATGTCACCGGCGTGCCGTGATCGGATTTGTGGGGTGGCTGCTGCAAGCCGGCCGGCAGGCGCCCGTTGACGTACAGGCAAGATTGCTCACCTTCCAGCATCCAGTCGCTGCGGCTGACCGGTGGGCCACCTTGGCAGCGCCCCTGCCAGCCGCCGAAGCGGCCGGAAATTTGTATTGCCTGACCAACGAACTGCTGCTTTGCCTGTAGCACAACCAGATCAACCGTTTGTATGTCTATGGCTGGCTGGCTGACGGTGGTGTTGCTGCAGGCCGCTAGCCACAGCGGCACCAGATATAAGGCTTGCAGGCGTGTCATCGGATTTTCCCCTGGCGCAGCAGATTCAGACGCTGGCTGGCGATACGCTCCACTTCCGGGTCGCGTTTTTGCTGTTGTGCCAGCTTGATTGCACGGCGTTGCAGCAGATGCAGGCGCACGGTTTTATTGCCCATGCGCAGAATCTGCTGGCGTGCGCGGCTCGGGCGCAGGCTACGTTCGTCATAACCGGCAAACCACCAGTCACTGTAAGGATTGCTCTGCAGGGTATCGTAGTCGAAGTCCACGGTTGGCCAGGTAAACGCTGGCGCCGGGTTGTTCGGGCTGAGTGTGGTAGTGCCAACCACTTTCAGCGTCTCACCGTTGTTCGGGTCGGCGTAATACAGCGACACCTTGGTTGCTTGGCTGCCTTCGTAGTAATTGACGAACACGTCATATACGCCTTTTTCAACGGTTTCTGCTGCGGCGTAATATTCCTCCGGTTTGCCTACGGCGCTGGAGTCTGCCGACATGAAGCCATTCAGCGAAACCGAGCCCATCCATGGTGCAACCAGATTCTGTGGTTCATAGATATACAGGTCGAGATCAACCGCTGGATTATCCCAGGTGATGTAGAACACGAAGTTGCCATTGCTGGTTTGCTGATAATCAGCTTCCACGCTGCCAGAGCCAGAGCCAGAGCCAGAGCCAGAGCCAGTGTTGCTGGTGCCGTTAATCAGCGCATCACTGAAGCTGCCCCACTTGTCGCCGTTGATGGCAATCGCATTCAGGTAATAGTTCATGTCGCTGGCGGCGATTTCATCGCGCTTGGGCAGGAAAATCGCTACGCCGGTGGAGCGCACATTGTTTTTGCTGTTGTCGGCAATAAATACCTGATTGCTGGCCACCAGTTTGGCGCGGGCGCTTTCCAGCAGATTCAGCTTGGTGATCAGGGTGGTGTCGCTGGTTTTGCTTTTCAGCTGGGTGATAAAATCGCCCAGATCGCGGTTATAGCTGTATTGATAGCTGGCGCTGTCGTCACGCGCACTTTGCACCGCACCGCGCAGCGTGCCGAGATTGCTGTTGAGGTAGTTAGCGAGCTCTTGCAATTGCTGATCAAAAGCCGGGTATTGATTCAGGTCCAAAGCCGATTTGGTTACGTTGGAGCGGTTTTCCCGAGCATAAAATGCCTGATAACTCTCGGTGATGGCCTTGCTCAGCTCCAGTGCCGTCATGCCTGGTTTTGCCTGTAGTTTTCTTAGGGTGCCTTCGTAGTCGTCGCCGTCGCCCGGCTCGGTTTCTTCCGATGCCACCAGATAATCGGCGCTGCCTTGCAGGTGTTTGGCCACTTCCACCATGCCCATCAGGCAGGCGTCAAAATTTATCAGGCCAAACCTGGTGTTGGATTGGCGGATGGCGCTGGCGATATCCGGCAGACGCATGAAGCTGCCGGCGGTTTCATCCTGCAGTGCGCCGCGGTGTACGCCACCGGTGGCGCGGCTGATTTTCCAGCCGGCGCCGTGAGACCATAACACCAATGCGTAGTTTTGCGCCGGATAGTTCTGTTTGGCCCAGGCAATAAAATCCGCCAGTGTCTGCTTGTTGCCCATGTCCAGATTGCTGCCGGTGCTGCGTAGCTGTGAGGTGATCTGGTTCGGATCGTTATCCTTGCTGATCAGCCCGCGTGCGGTGGTGGCGGCATGATTGCCATAAACATTCGGGCTGTATTCGCTGCTGAAATCGACTTGCGCCACCACATTCACGTCGGTGCTGGAGCCGATTTTTTCCATTTCGTTGATGTCTTTCAGCGCCGCACTGGAAAGATTGTTGTCGGCTGACATATAAACCAGATACGTCCATTTTGCGCTGGCAGTGTTCGTGCCGGTACCGGCATTGGTGCTGGTGTCGGGGTTGCCGGCCGGGTTGGCGCTGCTGCCAACCGGGGTGGCATTGCTGCCATCAGTGTGGCTTGCCGGTTTGCTGTCGCCAGTGGTGGGACTGTCGCTACCGTCACCACCACCGCCGCCCATGCAGGCGGTCAGGCTGGTGAGCAGCAAGACTGCCAGCCATGTGCGGCTGCTTTGTGATAAAGAGTACCAATCGCATTTTTTCATGAAGTTCTCGCAGTTGTTTATTCGATTGGCATGCTAATGCTGCGGTGCAAAAAAATACAGACCGCCTAAAGGCATAAATTCATATGCTTACGTGCTGATGCGGCCTGGGTTTGAAGCATTGAACTCCTGCGCGGCTGGCGTGAGCGGTAAACAAAATCGGGAGAACTCTTCGATGTTGACAGCGCTGCAAGTGGGCGAATGCCGGATCGAGGTGTGTCGGGCAGATATCACCACGCTGGCTGTTGATGCCATCGTGAATGCCGCCAATAGCAGCCTGCTGGGCGGTGGCGGTGTGGATGGTGCCATTCATCGCGCAGCCGGCCCTGGCTTGCTGGCCGAATGCCGGCAGCTTGGCGCTTGTCCCGCCGGAGAGGCACGTATCACCGCCGGCTATGGTTTGCCTGCGCGCCATGTCATTCATGCGGTTGGCCCGGTCTGGCGCGGTGGCGCGGCCGGAGAGGCTGAACTGCTGGCTGCATGTTATTGCGCCAGCATTCGCCTGGCGGCAGAACAGGGTTTGCAATCACTCGCATTTCCGGCGATTTCCTGCGGTGTGTACGGTTATCCGCTGGACCAGGCCTGTGCCATAGCGGTCGATACCTTGATCGCCTGCCTGCCGGCGGCGCCGGTGATCCGGCAGGTATTGCTGGTGGCGTATTCGCTGGATGTGGCTGATAGCTGGGCGCAAGCCTTGCGCTTCGCCCCGCTCGCTGAATGAATCAGCACTTCCCTAGATCAGATTGCAATACACCTGATTGCCGCCGTTGCGTTTTGCCTGGAAGTGCGCCTGTTCGATGGCGCTCAGTAAATCCGACAGCGCCAGCGAAGTCAGTTCCGGGCGGATGGCCACCATGCCAATGCTGGCGCTGAATGGAATGGTTTGCCCTTCTACGGTGGTGAGTGTGTCGGCCGCATTGATCGCCTTGCACAGCTGGTTGCCGAATGACTCGGCCTCCGCTGACGCGGCATCGGTTCGCAGTAGTAGCAATTCGTCGTCGCGTACCCGGCCGATCTGCGCGTGTTCTCCGCTCAGGCTGCGCACATTGCTGCACATCTGTTTCAGCGCCTAGTTGGCAAAATCCACGCCGTATCGCTGTTGCAGCGATGGATACTGATCCAGGCTGACAGATGCAATCAGCAGCGGTCGCGGTGTCTGGGTGCGTAGTTGCAACTCCTGCTCTACCAAGGCGCGTATGCCCTGCTGATTCCAGACTTGCAGCAGCGGGTCGATTTGCGCGTTGCGTTGTGCGGCATCCAGTTGCTGCAACAGCATTTGCTGGCTTTCGCTCAGTTGCCGCAAGCGCAGCACGGTTTCGGCCCAGATGCCGAGGTCGTTGAACATGCGCCGCTGTTCGCCGCTCAGATGGCGCGGTTTGTCGTCGATGATGCAGAGTGTGCCAATGTTGTAGCCCTCGGCATTGCGCAACGGCCGGCCGGCGTAAAAGCGGATATTCGGGCCACCGGTCACCAGCGGGTTGTCGGCAAAACGCTCGTCGGCGGGCGCATTTTCAATGATGAACAGGTCGTTGCCGAGAATGGCGTGACCACAAAAAGAAACATCACGCGGCGTCTCGCGCACCGGCAGGCCCACGCACGATTTGAACCACTGGCGATTCAGGTCGACCAGCGATACCAGTGCAATCGGCACCGCGAACAGGTGCTGCGCAATGCGTGTAATCCGGTCAAACGCCTCTTCGTCCGGGGTGTCGAGTAACTGCATGCGCTGCAAGGACGCAAGGCGTTGTTCTTCGTTGGCGGGGCGGGCTGGCGTTTGCATGGGCGGCATCCTGTTCGGGTGGGGCGTGTTCAATATAGTTCATCTTTGGCTACGCCATACGGATGGGAATCCGGCGGCGTCCGAACTGGCCGGCTTGCGTGGCAAAGTGGCCGGCAATGCGGCTGCCGCAGCTGCACTGGCCGCTCGGGTTGAGCCGGTAATGATTGATCTGGTGCCAGTCACGCTCAATCATTGCCTGACTGCAGTGGGGGCAATAGGTGGTGCCGCCCTCCCGGTCGATGATGTTGCCGGTGTAGACGTAACGCAGCCCCTTGCTGCGGGCAATGCCGCGCGCACGCTGGAGCGTGGCTGCCGGGGTGGATTCGATCTCCCGCAGCTTGTGGTCGGGGTGAAACGCGGTGAAGTGCAGCGGCACGTCCGGGCTCAGGTTTTCGGCAATCCATTCACACATGGCGTGCAGCTCGCTGTCCGAGTCGTTGAGGCCAGGGATGAGCAGGGTGGTGATTTCGTACCAGACCTTGGCCTCATGTTGCAGATAGCGCAAAGTCTCGAGCACCGGCTGCAGGTGTGAGCCAGTCTGTTTCAGGTAAAAGGCGTCGCTGAATGCCTTGAGGTCGACGTTGGCAGCATCCATTTTTGCGTAGAAGTCGGCCCGTGCCTCGTCGTGCATGTAGCCGGCGGTGACGGCGACTGTCTTGATGCCTTGCTCATGGCAGGCGTCGGCAACATCCATCGCGTATTCGGCAAAAATCACCGGGTCGTTATAGGTAAACGCCACGCTCTGGCAGCCATGGGCTGCTGCGGCGTCGGCAATGGCCTGCGGGCTGGCTTGATCCATCAGAATGTCCATCTCCCGCGATTTGCTGATATCCCAGTTCTGACAGAATTTGCACGCCAGATTGCAGCCGGCGGTGCCGAAGCTCAATACGCTGGAGCCGGGATAGAAATGATTGAGCGGCTTTTTTTCGATCGGATCGATGCAGAAGCCGGACGAACGGCCGTAAGTGGTCAGCGCCATCTGGCCGCCAAGATTCTGGCGGACAAAGCAGGCGCCACGCTGGCCTTCCTGCAGGCGGCAGTCGCGGGGGCACAGGTCGCATTGAATGCGGCCATCCGCCAGTGGGTGCCAGTAGCGGCCGGGGTAAAAGGTTGCGGGAGTGGTCATTTTGGCCCTTTCCATGAATCGGTTGGCAGGGCGCGGGGTTGTTATTGCTTTTGCCGCGACGTGAGTTTCACGTTGCTGTTGGTTGGGCTTCTTGCCACTTCTGTACCGTATAGCGCCAGAGTTGCACGTCGTCCGACCAGTAATCTGCCGGCAAGCCGGCTTTGCGTTTCAGTTGTGCCATAAAGACCGCCGGGGTCGGCAATTGTTCCCACACCTGCGGCAAAAATGTCGAGCGGCGGCCGTGGGCGGCGAAGATCACGCCATCGATTCCGGGTCGCAGCTGGCGCAGTGCATCGGCCTCGTCATGCCAGCTTAATGGCTGCGGTGTCGACAGCAGCGAAACTTCAATCGTGGTGATGTCGATTTCGCCGGCACGCAGTGGCGCAAAACGCGAGTCGTTCAACGCTGCTGCCACCGCGTTGTGGCAAACGTCGTCGCGCAGCGGGCGCCATGCCTCCAGGCTGCCAATACAGCCCCGCAGCTCGCCGCCTTGGGTGAGTGTGACAAAGCAGGCGCCGGGCTGCATCAGCGCAGGGTTTTCTACGGCTGCTGCCGCAGCGTCGCCTCGCCCGAGTGCGGCCTCAATGCGCTTGCGTGCCAGTTGCAGCAGGCTGCTGCCCAGCTCCTGGCTCATTTGGGGCTTTCGCAGAAGGCGAACGAGGCATAACCCACCACCCGCTCCTTGTCACCGGAGGTGTCGCCCGAATTACGAATATCCAGCAGGTGCGGCTCTAACTGGTGTTGTTGCGCCGCCCGCAGCAGGCCGTGGATTGGTGTGGCACCACATGCTTGCTGGTGGCCGAATTGCTGGCTCAGTTCGAGGATGGTCAGCGCCGTATCCTGATCCACGCGCCGCGCCAGCGGGTAGGGCAGGTAATGTGACAGGTCCGAGCTAATCACGATCAGCGTTTCCGATCCGCCCCAGGCTTGCTCCAGCACTTCCGCCACCTGTTCGGCGCTGGTGTCGCCTACTGCCAATGGCACCAGCGTGAAGTGATCCAGCACGCGCTGCAAAAAAGGCAGTTGCACTTCCAGCGAGTGTTCCAGTGCATGGGCCGCCGGGTTGACGCTGACCTGAGGCAATGCTTCCAGTTGTTTGCATATGCCAAGATCCAGCGGCACGGTCCCGAGTGGAGTAGCAAATGCTTCGCCGCCAGGCAGGGCCAGCCCGCTGATCGGCACCCGATGTACCGGGCCGAGCAGCACCACACGGCTGATTTCGGCGTGCAGCGGCCGTAGCAGCGCATAAGCCGACGCTGCCACTGCGCCGGAGTAGACGTAGCCGGCATGCGGCACAATCAAGGCCTTCGGTGGCAAAGGCAGACGCACTTCCTGTCGGCAGTCCATCAGCAGATTGCCTATGGTTCGCCCCAGTTCATCACTCTGGCTGGGGTAAAACGAGCCGGCCACTGCGGCACGACGTACAAGTCCCATCTGTTGTCTCCTGCAAGGCCACGCTTGTATTGCCAGCGTGGCATGGTAGTGCTGCACTATTGCTGATATGCGGTCGGCCCGGCGCAATGCAAGCCTGCTGCTTTAATGTTAGGCCTTTCCGCCGTATCCGGCCGGGCTTTGTTCCTGCGCTGCGGGGGTGTGCCTAAGTTAATGATTTGATTGCCAATCGGCGTGCAGAAAGCGGCTGACGCGGGTGTCGCTTTTGCAGTAGAATATGCGCCCTTTGCTTAAGCCCGCGGATTTCTCCATGCTTTACCCCACCCGATTTGACGTGATCGTTGTCGGCGGCGGACATGCCGGCACCGAGGCGGCCCTCGCTGCGGCGCGTATGGGCGTGCAGACCCTATTGCTGACGCACAATATCGAAACCCTGGGGCAGATGTCGTGTAATCCGTCGATTGGCGGTATCGGCAAGGGGCATCTGGTGAAAGAGGTGGATGCGCTGGGTGGCGCAATGGCACTGGCAACCGATATTGGTGGCATCCAGTTTCGCACCCTTAATTCGAGCAAAGGACCGGCTGTGCGGGCAACCCGCGCACAGGCCGACCGCGTGCTGTACAAGGCGGCAATTCGGTCGATGCTGGAAAATCAGCCGAATTTGACGCTGTTTCAGGCTGCTGTTGACGATATTTCCGTCTGCGGCGATCGTGTGGCCGGAGTTGTAACCCAGCTGGGTTTGCGCTTTGAAGCGCCCACTGTGGTGCTGACAGCGGGTACCTTCCTCGCCGGCCTGATCCATGTTGGCTTGCAGAATTACCAGGCGGGGCGCGCCGGCGATCCGGCTTCGGTGTCGCTGGCGGCGCGGCTGCGCGAGCTGCAATTGCCGGTTGGGCGGCTGAAGACCGGTACTCCGCCGCGCATTGATGGCCGCACCATCGACCGCAGTGTGATGGGCGTGCAACCGGGTGATAATCCGGAGCCTGTGTTTTCCTATCGCGGCAACCGGGCGATGCACCCGCAGCAACTACCATGCTGGGTGACGCATACCAATGAAAAAACCCACGAAATCATCCGCGGCGGTCTGGATCGTTCGCCAATGTATACCGGCGTGATCGAAGGCGTCGGACCGCGTTATTGCCCGTCGATCGAAGACAAGATCCACCGTTTTGCCGACAAGCCGAGCCACCAGATTTTCCTGGAGCCGGAAGGTCTGCAGACCAACGAAATCTACCCGAACGGCATCTCGACCAGTCTGCCATTTGATGTGCAATTGGCGCTGGTGCGTTCGATGAAAGGCCTGGAAAACGCACATATCCTGCGCCCTGGCTACGCCATCGAATACGACTATTTCGACCCGCGCAACCTCAAGACCAGCCTGGAGACCAAGTCGATACATGGCCTGTTTTTCGCCGGCCAGATCAACGGCACCACCGGTTACGAAGAGGCGGCGGCGCAGGGCTGCCTGGCCGGCATCAATGCCGGCCTGCTGGCGCAGGGTAAAGAGAGCTGGTGCCCGGCGCGTGACGAGGCTTACCTCGGCGTACTGGTTGACGATCTGATCACGCGCGGCGTGACCGAACCGTATCGCATGTTCACCAGTCGTGCCGAATTCCGTCTGCAATTGCGCGAGGATAACGCTGACATGCGTCTCACCGAGGCGGGCCGCAAGCTGGGCGTGGTGGGTGATGCGCAGTGGGATTTGTTCTGCCGCAAGCGCGATGCCGTTGCTGCCGAGCTGGAGCGCCTCAAGTCCACCTGGATCAACCCGCGTGTGTTGCCCCAGGGCGAGGCAGAAAGAGTGCTGGGACAGGCGATCGAGCGGGAGTACAATCTGCGCGATTTGCTGCGCCGGCCGAATGTCAGCTATGCAGTGCTGATGACCTTGCCAGGGGCGGGCGAGGCTGTGGCCGACGAGGTGGTTGCCGAGCAAGTGGCGATTCAGGTGAAGTACGAAGGCTATATCAATCGCCAGATTGACGAGGTTGCGCGCCGCGAAGGCATTGATGACATCAAGCTGCCGCTGGAAATGGATTACACCGTGGTGATTGGCTTGTCGAAAGAGGTGCAACAGAAACTGGCCACGCACAAGCCTGAAACCTTGGGCCAGGCGTCGCGTATTTCTGGAGTAACGCCCGCAGCCATCGGCTTGCTGCTGGTGCATTTGAAGCGTGGCCAGAGCGGAAAGCACAGCGCATGAGGATTGATCTCGCGCGTCAGTTGCAACATGGCGTGGCAGTGCTTGGCTTGGTGATTGCCGAGCCGGTACAGCGCAAGCTGCTCGATTACATTCTGCTGCTGGATAAGTGGAACAAGGTCTACAGTCTGACTGCGGTGCGTGAGCCGGAGCGCATGATTGGCCTGCACTTGCTTGATTGCCTGGCGATCCTGCCATACCTCAATGCCTCGCGGTTGCTGGATGTCGGCTCTGGTGGCGGTATGCCCGGCATCATCCTGGCTATCTGTCATCCCGATTGGCAGATCACCATGATTGACAGCAACAGCAAAAAAACCGGATTCCTGCAGCAGGCCGCAATCAGTTTGCAGCTGGGCAATGTTACGGTGGTGACCAGCCGGGTTGAGCAATTTCAGCCGGCGCAGCCGTTTGACGTGATTACCTCGCGCGCGTTTGCCGATCTGGGTGATTTTGTCGCCTGGTCGCAGCACTTGCTGGCGCCGGGTGGTTGTTATGCGGCAATGAAGGGTGTGTATCCGCAGGATGAGGTTGCACGGCTTCCGGCCGGATTCGTGGTGAGTGATGTAGTGCCTCTGCAAGTGCCGGGGCTGGATGCCGAGCGGCATCTGCTAACAATACGGGCGGCGTAAATGGCAAAAACTCTGGTGATTACCAATCAGAAGGGCGGCGTTGGCAAGACCACTACGGCGGTGAATCTGGCTGCCAGTCTGGCTGCTTGCGAACAGCGTGTGCTGTTGGTGGATCTCGATCCGCAGGGCAATGCCACCATGGGGAGCGGTGTTAACAAGGGGCAGTTGCGTCAGTCGGTGTACCACGTGTTGCTGGGAACGGCTCAGGTGGCGCAGGCGCGGCAACGCTCACAGCAGGGCGGGTATGATGTGTTGCCGGCAAATCGCGAGCTGGGTGGTGCCGAGATTGAGCTGGTTGATCTGGCCGAGCGCGAAACCCGGCTCAAGGCCGCATTGGCTGCTATTGCCGATGACTACGATTTTATTCTGATCGATTGTCCGCCGGCGCTGAATCTGCTGACGCTGAACGGGCTGGTGGCGGCAGATCGGGTGATGATCCCGATGCAGTGCGAATATTTTGCACTGGAGGGCCTGACTGATCTGGTGAACACGCTGCGCAAGGTGCGTGCCGGCCTCAATCCGCAAATTGAAATCGAGGGTTTGTTGCGCACCATGTATGACCCGCGTAGCACGCTGGCTCAGCAGGTGGCGGTACAGCTCAAGCAGCATTTTGGCGACAAGGTATACAGTGTGGTGATTCCGCGCAATGTCCGGCTTGCCGAGGCGCCGAGTCACGGGCTGCCGGCGCTGGTGTACGACAAGTCGTCCAAGGGGGCGCAGGCCTATCTGGCGCTGGCGCAGGAAATGCTGGAAAAACAGCCGGCCGCAGTGGCCTGATTGCAGGAAGGTTTGGGTTCATGGCAAAACTGATGAAAGGGCTGGGGCGTGGTCTGGAAGCGCTGCTGGCCGAAACCCGCAACGATGATGTAGCGGATTCGTTGCAGACGGTGCCGGTGGGGCAGTTGCAGCCGGGTAAATATCAGCCGCGCAGCCGCATGGATCAGGTGGCGCTCGCCGAACTGGCTGCGTCAATTCGCGCACAGGGCTTGATGCAGCCGATTCTGGTACGTCCGTTGGTGAATGGTGCCTATGAAATCATCGCTGGCGAACGTCGTTGGCGTGCGGCGCAAATGGCCGAGTTGCGTGAGGTACCGGTGGTAGTGCGTCATGTGGCTGACGAAGCCGCGCTGGCGATGGCGCTGATCGAAAATATCCAGCGTGAGGATTTGAATGCGCTGGAAGAAGCGCTGGGCATCCAGCGTTTGATTGATGAATTCGGTATGACGCACGAATCTGCCGCCATGGCGCTCGGGCGCTCTCGCAGTGCGGTGAGTAATCTGTTGCGTTTGCTGGGGCTGCCCGAGCCGGTCAGGGAAATGCTGCATTGCGGCGAAATCGATATGGGGCATGGACGTGCATTGCTGAGCTTGCCCTTGCTCAAGCAAATCGAAATCGCACAACAGGTGGTACGAAAAAGCTTGTCGGTACGTGAAACAGAGCGCCTGGTTCAGCAATTGCTGGAGGGTGTGCCGGCGCGTGAAATCAAGCCTGTAGATCCGGATGTGGCGCGTTTGCAGGAAGAGGTTGCAGAGCGCATCGGCGCCAAAGTATCGATCAAGCCCGGCAAAAAAGGCAGTGGCCGGATTACCATCGACTATGCCAGCCTCGATCAATTGGATGATTTGCTGGGGCGTTTGCGGTGATTTGCTTGTGCGTCGCAACAAGAAACCCTGTTTGCCAACGTTTGCCAGTATTGACTAATGGGCGATAAACCCGCTAAAATTAATGAGTTTTTGCTTGTCGCAAATCCATACGCTCGTTTGATACGGCAGGTGCGCAAGGTAATCATCGTTATGTTTGCAATCAGTTTGCTGGTTGCGCTGGTGATGTATTTTTTTGCGCAATTGTCTGGGGTGTTTGGTGCGCTGATTGGCGGTACGATCAATATGGTGTCAGTTTGGGTTTATTCAAGGCTGGCTCGTGTTGATCCCAGACATACGGCTCAGCAGACGCTGAATCGTCATATGTTGGCAGAGGCTGCCAAGGTTGGCGTTTCGCTGTTGGGTTTGTTGCTCTGCTTTTTTGTGCGTGGCGTGCATTTGCCCGGTTTGTTGTTCGGGTTTATTGCATCGTTGCTGGCGTACTGGATCGTTTTGATTTTTTACAAGAACTGAACATGTCGGCCACTGAACATCTACCTACCCCGTCGGAATATATCCAGCACCACCTGATGAACTGGCGCACCCCTCCTGAGGGTGGCGGTTTCTGGACGATTCACCTTGATACCTTCTGGGTTTCGCTGATTCTTGGTTTTATCTTTGTTGGCGTGTTTGCCAATGTTGCCCGTAAAGCCAAGCTCGAGGCGCCTGGTCGTTTTCAGTTGTTTGTTGAAGTGATCATCGAAATGGTTGATCAGCACGTGAAGGAGGTATTTCACGGCAAGAGCAAGATTATTGCTCCGCTGGCGCTGACTATTTTTTGCTGGATCGTGCTGATGAACTCGATGGACTTCCTGCCTGTCGATTTCTTGCCGAAAGTTGCTCAATTGATCGGTGCCAATGTGTTTGGCATGGATCCGCATCATGTTTATCTGCGTGTAGTGCCTACCGCTGACATCAATCAGGCGTTTGCCATGTCGTTGTCGGTGACTGTGCTGATTGTCGTTTTCAGTATCAGTGCCAAAGGTTTTGGCGGCTACACCAAGGAGTTGTTTACCGCGCCGTTCGGCCCTGCGCTGGCGCCGGCAAACTTCCTGCTGCAGATGGTCGAATTGTTGTCCAAGCCACTGTCGCTCGCGCTGCGGTTGCTCGGTAACATGTTTGCTGGTGAACTCGTGTTCATGCTGATCGCAATGTTGCCTTGGTATGTTCAGTGGGCGGCCGGCGCCCCGTGGGCGATCTTCCACATCCTGATCGTGATTTTGCAGGCGTACATTTTCATGATGTTGACGATTGTTTATCTGAGCCTCGCCGTCGAGGATCACTAATTAAGTAGTACTTTGTTTCACAAACCACTTTTTAACCAACAGGAGTAAGAAATGGAAAACTTGGCATTGATCGCTAACGTACAGAGCTTCACCGTAATTGCTATCGGTCTGATGATTGGCCTGGCAGGTGTGGGCGCAGCGATTGGTGTGGCCCTGGTAGGTAGCAAATTCCTGGAAGGCGCTTCGCGTCAGCCGGAAATGATGGGCGCACTGCAGCCGAAACTGTTTGTTATCGCAGGTCTGGTTGACGCGATCTTCATTATCTCCGTTGCTGTTGGTCTGTTCCTGGCATTTGCGAACCCGCTGCTGGCCGCTATCAAGTAATTTTGGCTGGTTTAGTCGCAACAGTTCAGGGGAAAAACAAACATGGATATTAATGCATCCTTACTGGGTCAGGCGATCACCTTCGCTGTCCTGGTATGGTTTACCATGAAGTTTGTTTGGCCTCCGCTGACCACCATGCTGGACGAACGCGCCAAGCGTATTGCTGACGGTCTGGCTGCTGCTGATCGCGGCAAGCAAGATCTGCAGAACGCAGAAAAATTGGCGGCAGACAAAGTGCGCGAAGCTAAGAAGCAAGCGAGTGAAATTATCGCTCAAGCTGAAAAGCGCGCCGCACAGATTGTTGAAGAGTCCAAGGATACTGCTCGCGTTGAAGGCGCGCGTATCGTTGCTGGTGCCAAGGCGGAGATTGATCAAGAGGTGCACCGTGCCAAAGAGGCATTGCGTGCACAGGTTGCAGGGCTGGCGGTAGCGGGTGCAGAGAAGATTCTGCGCAAGGAAATTGACGCTGCCAAACATGCCGACCTGCTGACTTCGATTCAAGCGGAATTGTAAGAATCTCATGGCAGAAATCGTTACAGTCGCTAGGCCTTACGCCGAAGGGTTATTCCGTCTGGCAAAGGAAAGCAACACGTTTGCCAAATGGTCCGAGGTGCTGGGCGTTATGGCTGCGGTGGTTGCTGACGATGCTGGCAAGGCGGTTGTCACCAATCCGCAGTATTCCGCTGCACAGGTAAAATCGCTACTGGCCGATGTGCTGGGTGCGAAAGCCGATGCAGAAGTACTGAACCTGATTGACGCTTTGCAGGAAAATGGTCGTTTGATCATTGTCCCGGAAATTGCGTGTCAGTACGAAACCTTGAAAGACGCGGCCAATAACACGGTAGAGGCGGAAATTGTTTCCGCATTTCCGATGGACGACGCCCAGGTCAAGGGTTTGTCCGGCAAGCTCGAAGCCAAATTCGGTTGCAAAATCAGTCCGAAGGTTTCGGTTGATCCGGAATTGATTGGCGGAGTCCGCGTCACCGTAGGTGATGAAGTATTGGATGCGTCGGTGCGTGCCAAACTGCAGGCAATGGCGTACAGGCTTAAGAGTTAGGAGAGATCATGCAGTTAAACCCCTCTGAAATCAGTGATCTGATCAAGAGCAAGATCGCCGGTCTGGCCGAAGGCGCGGAAACCCGCACCAAGGGCACCGTGGTATCGGTCACTGACGGTATCGTTCGCGTTCATGGCCTTTCCGAGGTTATGCAAGGCGAGATGTTGGAATTCCCGAATAACACTTTCGGCCTTGCGCTGAACCTGGAGCGTGACTCCGTGGGTGCGGTTATTCTGGGTGACTACGAGCACATCACTGAAGGCAACGAAGTGAAGTGCACCGGTCGTATTCTCGAAGTGCCCGTTGGCCGTGAGCTGATTGGTCGCGTCGTGAATTCGCTGGGTCAGCCTATCGATGGCAAAGGCCCGATCAATGCAACTGCTACCAGCCCGATCGAAAAAATCGCACCTGGCGTGATTGCTCGTCAGTCGGTGAGTCAACCGCTGCAAACAGGCACCAAGGCGATTGACGCAATGGTTCCAGTAGGCCGCGGCCAGCGTGAACTGATCATCGGTGACCGCCAGACCGGTAAAACTGCCGTGGCTCTGGATGCAATCATCAACCAGAAAGACACAGGCGTTGTCTGTGTTTATGTTGCGATTGGCCAGAAAGCTTCGTCGATTGCCAACGTGGTACGCAAGCTGGAAGAGCACGGCGCAATGGGTCACACCATCGTAGTGGCTTCGTCGGCTTCGGAATCGGCGGCAATGCAGTACATCGCTGCTTACTCCGGTTGCACCATGGGTGAATACTTCCGCGATCGCGGCGAAGATGCATTGATTGTTTACGACGATTTGTCGAAGCAGGCTGTGGCATATCGTCAGATTTCGCTGCTGTTGCGCCGCCCGCCGGGCCGTGAAGCTTACCCGGGTGACGTGTTCTATTTGCACTCGCGTCTGCTGGAACGTGCATCGCGCGTTAACGCTGACTATGTTGAGAAGCTGACCAACGGTGAAGTAAAAGGCAAAACCGGTTCTTTGACCGCTTTGCCGATTATTGAAACCCAGGCTGGTGACGTTTCTGCCTTCGTTCCGACCAATGTGATTTCGATTACTGACGGTCAGATCTTCCTGGAAACCGATCTGTTCAACTCGGGTATCCGTCCAGCGATCAATGCCGGTATTTCGGTGTCGCGTGTGGGTGGCGCTGCTCAGACCAAGGCCGTGAAGAAACTGTCCGGTGGTATTCGTACCGACTTGGCTCAGTATCGTGAACTGGCTGCGTTTGCGCAGTTCGCATCCGACCTGGACGAAGCGACTCGCAAGCAGCTGGAACGTGGTCGCCGCGTGACCGAATTGTTGAAGCAAGGTCAATACGCGCCGATGAAGGTGTCGGAAATGACCCTGACGCTGTTCGGCGTGACCAAAGGTCACTACGACGACGTGCCGGTAGAAAAAGCGCTGGCGTTCGAATCGGCATTCCGTGGTTATGTGCGTGCCAACCACGCCAAAGTTCTGGAAGATATCGACAACACTGGCGATCTCTCGGGTGATAACGAGAAGATTCTTGCCGGTGCGATTGCCGAATTCAAGAAAACCCAGACGTTCTAATTTGGCGTAGCGAGGTCCAGAAATGGCTAGCGGAAAAGAAATTCGCAACAAGATTAAAAGCGTGCAAAACACGCAAAAAATCACACGCGCCATGGAAATGGTCGCCGCATCGAAGATGCGGAAGGCTCAGGACCGCATGAAAGCCGCTCGCCCGTACGGAGAAAAAATCCGCCGGGTAGCGGCCCACATCGCGGCTGCTTACGAAGATTATTCCCACCCGTTCCTGACCGCTCGCGAGTCGGTAAAACGGGTAGGCCTGATCGTCGTAACTTCCGATAAAGGCCTTTGCGGTGGTTTGAACAGCAATGTGTTGCGCGCAACCTTGCTGAAGCTGAAGGAATGGGAGTCGGCCGGTGTGCAGGTGGATATCACCTGTATCGGCAGCAAAGGCTTCGGTTTTATGCAGCGCACTGGCGCACGTGTCGTTTCGCATGTATCAGGGCTCGGCGACACGCCGCACCTGGAAAAAATGATTGGCCCGGTAAAGGTTCAGCTAGACGCCTATATCGAGGGCAAGATTGATGCGTTGTACATTGCATCGACCAAGTTCGTGAACACCATGAAGCAGGAGCCTGGCATTGAACAGCTGGTTCCGGTTAAGGGTGAAGATCTGGGCGAGCGCGATTATCTCTGGGATTACATCTACGAACCCGATGCCAAAACGGTCATCGATCAGTTGATGATCCGTTATGTTGAGGCGCTGATTTATCAGTCGGTAGCTGAAAACATGGCGTCTGAACAGAGCGCGCGGATGGTGGCGATGAAGGCTGCATCCGATAACGCAGGCAGCGTGATCGACGAACTAAAGCTGGTTTACAACAAGACCCGTCAGGCAGCAATTACCAAAGAGCTGTCGGAAATTGTTGGCGGCGCCGCAGCGGTGTAAGCGGATTGATCGAACAATATTCGGAATTTAGGAACATACGATGAGCCAAGGAAAAATCGTACAGATCATCGGTGCCGTTGTCGACGTGGAGTTTCCGCGCGATGCGATGCCGAGGGTTTATGACGCGCTTAAGTTGGCCACCGCAGATCTGACGCTGGAAGTTCAGCAGCAGCTCGGCGATGGCGTGGTACGTGCAATTGCCATGGGTTCGAGCGATGGCTTGAAACGTGGCATGGAAGTGACAAATACTGGAGCCCCGATCTCCGTACCGGTGGGCAAGGCGACCCTTGGCCGCATCATGGACGTTCTGGGTAACCCGGTTGACGAAGCCGGCCCGGTTGAAACCGAAACCAAGTCACCGATTCACCGCAAGGCGCCGGCATTCGACGAACTGTCGTCGGCAACCGAGCTGCTGGAAACCGGTATCAAGGTGATTGACTTGCTGTGTCCGTTTGCCAAGGGCGGTAAAGTGGGTCTGTTCGGCGGTGCAGGTGTGGGCAAGACCGTGAACATGATGGAATTGATCAACAACATCGCCAAGGCACACTCGGGCTTGTCCGTGTTTGCCGGTGTGGGGGAGCGTACTCGTGAGGGTAACGACTTCTACCACGAGATGAAAGATTCCAACGTTCTCGATAAAGTGGCAATGGTTTACGGCCAGATGAATGAGCCTCCGGGCAACCGTCTGCGCGTAGCCCTGACCGGTCTGACCATGGCGGAATATTTCCGTGATGAGAAAGACGCATCGGGTAAAGGTCGTGACGTTCTGCTGTTCGTCGACAACATCTACCGTTACACCCTGGCCGGTACCGAAGTATCGGCACTGCTGGGCCGTATGCCTTCCGCAGTGGGTTACCAGCCGACTCTGGCTGAAGAAATGGGCCGTCTGCAAGAACGTATTACTTCCACCAAATCGGGTTCGATCACTTCGATTCAGGCCGTATACGTACCTGCGGATGACTTGACTGACCCGTCGCCAGCAACAACATTTGCTCACCTGGATGCAACTGTGGTTCTGTCGCGTGACATCGCTTCGCTGGGTATCTACCCGGCGGTTGACCCGCTGGATTCGACCTCGCGTCAGCTGGATCCGCTGGTTGTGGGCGACGATCACTATAACGTGGCGCGTGGCGTTCAGTCGACTCTGCAGCGTTACAAAGAGCTGCGTGACATCATCGCGATTCTGGGTATGGACGAACTGGCGCCGGAAGACAAACAGCTGGTTGCCCGTGCTCGTAAGATCCAGCGTTTCCTGTCGCAGCCGTTCCACGTTGCTGAAGTGTTCACCGGCAGCCCGGGTAAATACGTTTCCCTCAAGGAAACCATCCGTGGCTTCAAAGGCATTATCAACGGTGAGTTCGATCATCTGCCGGAACAGGCGTTCTACATGGTCGGCTCGATCGACGAAGCGGTAGAAAAAGCGAAAACCCTGCAGTAAGCTGAGGTTCTGATATGGCTACTACAATGCACGTCGATGTCGTAAGTGGTGAAGAGGCGATTTATTCCGGTGAAGCCGAGTTCATCGTCGCTCCTGCTTATGAAGGCGAAATTGGTGTTTATGCACGCCATGCCCCGATGATCGCACTGATCAAGGCTGGCACTGTGCGTATCACTACGCCAGGCAAAGGCGAAGAAGTGCTGTTGTTTGTCAGCGGTGGCATGATTGAGGTTCAGCCTCATAATGTAACTGTGTTGGCAGACACCGCAATTCGTGGCGCCGATCTGGACGAAGCCAAAGCGCTGGAAGCCAAGCAACGTGCCGAAGAGGCACTGGTAAACCGTCAGGCCAATATGGATTATGCGAAAGCAGAATCCGAATTGGCGGCAGCGGTGGCGCAATTGGCTGCAATTCAGAAAATGCGTAAGAAGACACATTGATCTTCATTTGCGTGCCACACTGTGTGTGTATAAAAGGCAGCCTTCGGGCTGCCTTTTTACTTTTTTGTTTCAGTAATTTCTAATGCGGTGATCTAATGGGGAACGTTCTTTCGGTGGTGATCCTGGCTGCAGGCCAGGGCAAGCGCATGTATTCAACCTTACCCAAGGTGTTACATCCGCTCGCGGGTAAGGCCATGTTGCGGCATGTGGTGGATGCCGCAGAGTGTTTGCAGCCGGCTCTTCTGTGCATCGTGTATGGCCATGGTGCTGAACAGGTGCAATCGGCTCTGTCCGACATCAAGGCTGAATGGGCGTTGCAGGCTCAGCAACTGGGCACCGGGCATGCCGTGCGTCAGGCTTTGCCAGTATTGCCGGCCGATGGAATGACTCTGGTTCTGTTTGGCGATGTGCCACTGATCCGCGTCGAAACATTGCAGGCAATGCTTGCCGTGGGCTCACCGGACAAACTGGTGTTGCTGACGGATGTCATCGATAACCCCAAAGGTTATGGCCGCATCGTGCGTGATGCCAACGAACGCATCGTGCGCATTGTCGAGGAAAAAGACGCGACCGATGCCGAGCGCCATATCCGTGAGATCAATACCGGCATCATGTTGTTGCCGAATCAATATCTTGGTGGCTGGCTGGAGCGCTTGTCCAATGGCAATGCCCAGGGCGAGTATTATCTGACCGACGTGATCAGTATGGCTGTCAGCGATGGTGTCGAGGTTCGCAGTGCGTCGCCTGCCGCATCATGGGAAACCTACGGTGTGAACAGCAAGGTGCAACTGGCCGAGCTGGAACGTATTCATCAGCTGGAGCAAGCCAAACGTTTGCTGGAGCAAGGCACCATGCTGCTCGATCCGGCACGCATCGATATTCGCGGTAGCCTGAGTGTTGGCCGTGATGTGGTGATTGACGTCAACTGCGTATTTGAAGGTCAGGTTGAGTTGGCGGATGGTGTCCGGATTGGCGCCAATTGTGTGATCCGCAACGCCCGTATCGGTGCACAAACGGAAATCGCGCCATTTTCGCATATTGACGATGCTGAAGTGGGTGCCGGTGCCCGAATTGGCCCGTATGCACGTTTGCGCCCTGGCGCCAAGCTGGCCGACGATACCCATGTAGGCAACTTTGTCGAAATCAAGAAATCGGCAGTAGGGCTGGGCTCGAAGGTGAATCACCTGAGTTATATCGGTGACGCCGACATCGGCGCCGGCGTTAATGTTGGCGCGGGCACCATCACCTGCAACTATGATGGCGTGAACAAACACAAAACCGTGATTGAAAACAATGCCTTCATCGGCTCTGGCACCATGCTGGTTGCGCCGGTTACGGTAGAGCAGGGCGCCACGATTGGTGCTGGCTCAACCATTACCCGGCATGCCCCCGCCGAAAAGCTGACGCTGGAACGTGCAAAACAGGTTACAGTTCCCGGATGGTCGAGGCCGGAAAAAGACTGACAATACCGAACAAAAACTCACTGTAAACTTTCGAACCCTCTTCGGAGAACTCAAGCATGTGTGGAATCGTTGGGGCCATTGCCCGGCGTAATGTGGTACCGATTCTGGTCGAAGGACTGAAGCGGCTGGAATATCGTGGTTATGATTCGGCGGGCATTGCCGTGCTCGATGGTGACATCAAACGTGTGCGCCGCGTGGGCCGTGTTGCCGAAATGGAAAACGCCGCCAACGAGATTGGCCTTAGCGGTCAGATCGGCATTGGCCATACCCGCTGGGCAACGCATGGCGGCGTGACTGAACCCAACGCTCATCCACATGTATCCGGCGAGCTGATTGCGGTGGTGCACAACGGCATCATCGAGAATCACGATGAAAAACGCGCCGAGCTCAAGGCCAAGGGTTATGTCTTCGAATCGCAGACCGACACCGAAGTGATTGCGCATCTGGTGCACAGCTATTACTTACAGGAACGCAACCTGTTGGCTGCCACCCGCAAGGCGGCCGCCGAATTGACTGGCGCTTACGCCATAGCCGTGATTGCCCAGGATCAACCGGATCTGATGTGTGTGGCCCGTATGGGCTGCCCGCTGTTGATCGGCCTCGGTGAGGGTGAGCACTTTGTCGCCTCTGACGTCTCGGCCGTGATTTCTGCCACACGCCGTGTCATCTTCCTGGAAGAAGGGGATGTAGGTGAACTGCGCCGAGATTCGCTGGCGCTGTTTGACCAGCAGGGCAACAGTATCGAACGCCCGGTACACGTCAGCGACGTTTCACTCGCCTCGCTGGAGCTCGGCCCTTACAGCCACTTCATGCAGAAAGAAATCCACGAGCAGCCGAAAGCACTGGCCGACACCATCGAGCAGGTACTGGACGAAGGCTTCGCCACCGATCTGTTCGGCCCCAAAGCTGCAGACATCCTGCCGCAAGTCGATAGCGTCCTGATTCTCGCCTGTGGCACCAGTTATTACGCCGGCTCGGTCGGCCGTTACTGGCTGGAAGCCATTGCCGGCATCCCCTGCCAAGTCGAAATCGCCAGCGAATACCGCTATCGCGAAGCCGTTGCCAACCCGAAACAACTGGTAGTGACCATCTCCCAGTCTGGCGAAACGCTGGACACCATGGAAGCGCTCAAATACGCAAAATCGCTCGGCCACAAATGGGCGCTGTCGATTTGCAACGTGCGTGAAAGCGCCATCCCGCGCGCCTCGGATCTGGTGTTCTACACCCGTGCCGGCGCCGAAATTGGTGTTGCCTCGACCAAGGCCTTCACTACCCAGCTGATCGCCCTGTTTGCACTCACCGCCACGCTGGCCAAGCTGCGCGGCAAGCTGGATGCCGACAAGGAAGCGACTTACCTGAATGACCTGCGCCACCTGCCGGGCAGCGTGCAGCATGCGCTGAACCTGGAACCACAGATCAAGCTCTGGTCGCAGCAATTCGCCGCCAAGGATCACGCACTATTCCTCGGTCGTGGCGTGCATTACCCGATTGCGCTGGAAGGCTCGCTCAAGCTGAAAGAAATCTCCTACATCCACGCCGAAGCCTACCCGGCCGGCGAGCTGAAACACGGCCCGCTGGCGCTGGTCGACAACAACATGCCGGTGGTCGTCATTGCGCCGAACGACACTCTGCTGGAAAAAGTGAAATCCAATATGCAGGAAGTCAGCGCCCGTGGTGGCGAACTGTTCGTCTTCGCCGACCTCGACAGCCACTTCAGCGAATCCGAAGGCGTCCACGTGATCCGCACCCCGCGCCACGTTGGCGTGCTCAGCCCGGTCGTACACGCAATTCCGGTGCAGATGCTGGCTTATCATGCCGCATTGCAGCGTGGTACGGATGTGGATAAGCCACGTAATCTGGCCAAGTCAGTGACGGTTGAGTAATGTTGTGT
>JACCDG011758335.1_pt1 | contig 23290 bp, 28 predicted proteins | sample 7442471 | NCBI WGS metagenome assembly JACCDG01 (sample SAMN15323444, study PRJNA562643) | freshwater metagenome | isolation source: river surface water | place: USA:Blue River Watershed | collected 2017-08-17 | reverse complement strand
GGTGCCGGATGCTGACCGCGACTACTTCGGGGAAGCATGGCTCATCGGTCGGTGGGTCATCAAGGTGCAGATGAGCCCCAGCCCCCGCAAGCGGCATCCGTACGCCATCACGTCGTTCGAGAAGGTGCCGGGCACTCCGGTCGGCAACGGCTTGCCTGACATCCTTGGCGACATTCAGGACGTGGCAAACGCAACCCTGCGTTCGCTCGTCAACAACATGTCGATCTCGTCTGGCCCGCAGGTCGTGGTCAACATGGAGCGACTGCATCAGAACGAGGATGCACAGCAGATGCACCCGTGGAAGCGCTGGTTCGTCACCAGTGACCCAATGGGTAACACGCAACAACTCCCCATCAGCTTCTTCCAGCCGAATTCCAACGCGCAGGAGTTGCTTGGTGTGTACAAGGAATTCTGCAACATCGCGGATGAAATCTCCGCGATCCCGAAATACCTTTCCGGCGAAGGTGCGTCTGGGGGCGCAGGCCGAACCGCAGCAGGACTGGCGATGCTCATGGGCAACGCTTCTAAAATCCTGCAAACGGTTGCCGGGAATGTGGACCGCGACGTTATGGAAGTCCATCTTCAAGGACTCCTTGACATGGTTATGCTGACCGATAAATCGGGACTGCTGACCGGTCAGGAGACGCTGAAGGTCATGGGCGTTAACGTCGCGGTCCAGAAGGAAACACAGCGCGCCCGGCAGCTTGAGTTCCTTCAGGTCACGGCCAATCCCATCGACATGCAGATCATGGGCGTGCCGGGGCGTGCAACGGTGTTGCGTTCTGTGTCCCAGACCATCGGGCTCGACGGCGAGCAGGTTGTGCCGCCAGACGAGCAGTTGCGGCAAGCCATGCAGGCGGCAGCGGGGGCACCCGGTGCACCGGCAGCACCACAACCGGGTGAGCCGGGTGACCCTGCCCTCGGGCAGGCCGGGGCTGAGGCACAGGGTGGGCAGAGTGGTGGTGAAGAGACGCGTCCAACAAACGATATGGGGCCGCGCGTGCGGCTGGGTGGAGGAGTCGGTTAATGGCGAAAGGTGGTGGCACCTTACGGGCGACGTTCAGGACGGCAGCACCCGCTACGCCGCGCCAGATACAGGCCCCTCGCGTGCGGCGTCAGGATCGCATCTTTCCGATCCCCGCCACAAAGGAAGTCAAGGCCGCAAAGGTGCCCGAGCAGGACATCCCTAAGGCCCCCAAGATGGATATCGGTAAGCCGGTGCGCCCTCAGAGCGTTCCGGCTTTGAAGCTTGCCAAGCCGAAGATGGATACAAAAGGGCTGAAGTGATGGCATTCGACACCAAGTACCACCGCAAGGGCAAGCCTTCCAAGGGCCAGTACGTCAAGGCGTATCAGGACGGCGGCGCGGTGAAGGGTACAGGCGAAGTACCTCGGGCGCTGTACAATGCACAACAGTACCACGAAGACGGCGTTGAAGGTTGGCGAGCGCGAGACTATAATGCACAGCTTGCGGACTCCACTTACGCTGGTCGCCGCATAATCGGTCGTCAGCAGGATTACAACGAGCAGATGACCGACAAGGGGCATAATCGGTACTACGCCCGTAGTGGGCGCGGGCCGGTTAAGCGGTAGTTACCCACTGGGTAAGGAGCAACACATGGCGAAGAAAGCACTTCCGCCCTTCATGAAAAAGGGTATGATGGAAGGGTCCAAAGCCGAGCAGGCAGCGGACAAGAAGATGGGCGTGAAAATGCCCAAGGGCAAAATGCCTGCCTTTAAGAAGGGCGGCGCGGTGAAGAAAGGGTGCTGACGTGAAGAACTCCAAGGTGATCAAGACCGGCAAGATGGCTCCCGTTCGCGGCAGATCGGGCCACATGTCGGGGCAGAACTCGGCGGGTCCGCAGACCCCCGGCCAGACGGCGGCAGGCGGCGCAAAGAAGTCCGCTCCATTCACGTCGGCGGCAAAGGCCGGTGGCAAGAAGATGGCTGGCTTCACGGGCTCCAAGCCGTCCAAGCCCGGCGTGACGAAGTGAAGCGGCCAAGCCGCTCACGTAATCCCGGCAAGCAAATCGCTCAAGAGATGCTTCCAAGCCGGGGTGATATGACACAGATAGTCGGCAACCCCGGCTACCGAACTCTTGGCATGTATGCCAAGGTAACGCCTGCCAACGCCTCTGGCGAACGGCAGGAACGGACTAAGATCACGAGGTTCTGATGTCGTACACCCGCGAAACTTTGCAAGCCATAGTTGAACTGGAGGCCGCAGCGCCGAACCAGTTTAGAGCGTTCATGGAAGCTATGCGGGTTGAAACACAGAAGGCTTGCGATGCTTGCATCAGATCACCGCTCGAACTGCTGCAAGTAAATCAGGGCAGGGCGCAATCCCTTTCCAACTTTTACGAGCATCTCAGCACTGCAAGAACACAAGTCAGCAAGCTGAAAGGATGAACAAATGGTTGCTCCCGTCCGTCTTGGCCTCGATAGTCAGGATATCTTTGGTGCAGTCGCTAGCCTCACGCGCGATGCTGCGCTTGCGGGCTTCGAACGTACCGACCTCAACAACGCCGCTGGTCAGACTTTGACGGCGGCGCAAATCCTCAGTGGGTACATTGAGCGCTCCGGTGCTACTGCCGTCTCGGATACTCTTCCGACGGCTGCGTTGTTTCTCGCTGCTGTGCCCAACATGGAGATCGGCGACTGTCGGCTGCTGATCATCAGGAATGCCAACACCGGCACCCTGACGCTCTCGGCTGGCACGAATTTCACCATCGTCGGCACGGCCACCATCGCGACTGTCACTACGGCGGTCTACATGGTCCGTAAGTCGTCTGCCACCGCTGTCACGCTCACCCGCCTTCTCGCGGCGGCGTACTAACCATCAGGGGGGTGGTCCGGCCCCCCTTCAATAACAGGAGATTATTATGGCTACTCTTGCTCGTCGCGATGAAAACGTCCGCATCCCCGCCGCTGTCCGAAATCAGGCAGCGCGCGCAAACGCACTTGTCAATGGGCAGGGTGTCCAGCCTGAGCCGCAGCCTGAGCCCCAGCCCCAGCCCCAGCCGGAACCTCAGGCACAAATGCCTCAGGACGGCCAGCAGCCCCTCACGGCTACCCCTGTAGCCACCGCTACCCCGGAGCCAGCCCAGACCCCCTCCCAGCCCCAGCGTGAGCGTACCCCGGAGGAGTGGCAGCATGCCTTCAACTCGGTCAACGAGCGGTACCGGTCGCAGGTACGGATCAACAATGATCTTCAGGAGCAGGTTCGCCAGCTTACCCAGCAGGTAAGCGAGCTTCAGACAAAGCGGTCACCTGACCTTCAGGCGTCTCGCATTATCACGCCTGCCGAGGAGCAGGAGTGGGGCACGGAGATGCTGACGGTCGTCGGCAAGAAGGCCAAGGAAGAGGTGTTGCCCGAGATCGAGAAAATCCGATCCGAGGTTGAAAGCCTCAAGAGCCAAGTCAGTACGACGGCACGTACCGCTGAGTTGTCGGCACGCGAACAGATGTTTGCGAGGCTTGACGCCGAATTGCCTCAGTGGCGGGCGCTGAACAACAACGAAAAATTTATTGCTTGGCTGGACTTGCCAGACGGCCTGAGTGATGCTATACGTCAGAATGTGCTTGACGAAGCGGTTAGCCGCAACGATGCCGCTAAGGTGCTTCGCGTCTTTAAAGGCTTCCTAGCCGAGGAAGCTGCCACGGCCCCGCGACCCCAGCCGGTACCGGCTTCTGCCCCTGCGCAGACCGACCCGCTGGCCAAGTTTGCGGCTCCCGGCAGAGTAAGGACTGCGGCGGCGAACAACGCACCCGCTGAGAAGCCAATCTACACAACCGCCCAGATTTCCCAGTTCTATGTTGATGTCCGTCAGGGCAAATACAAAGGACGTGAAGCCGAGAAGGACGCCCTTGAGAGGGATATGTTCTCGGCGCAGGCTGAAGGGCGGGTTGTCCCATAACCCCACTCAACCTTCTCATGGGAGCCCAAGATGGCTTTTCCTGTCGCCACTTCGATGACTACCCCCGCCCTCTACCCTGTGGGCAGTACTGCCAACACCCTCCAGTCTACCGGGTTCATTCCCGAAATCTGGTCGGGCAAGCTTGTCGAGAAGTTCTACGACTCGACTGTGCTCGCGGCCATCGCGAACACTGACTACGAAGGCGAGATCAAGAACCAAGGCGACAAGGTCAAGATCCGCACCAAGCCGACGATCACCATCCGCGACTACCGTGCGGACGGCAATCTGACGCTTGAGCGTCCGTCCGGTTCGAACATCTCCCTCGACATCGATCAGGGCAAGTACTTCAACACGATCCTCGACGACGTGATGGACGTTCAGTCCGACCTCGACAACATGTCGATGTGGGCAGACGACGCCGCCGAGCAGATGAAGATCGTCATTGACACGGCTGTGCTTCTCGGCATGCTGGGTCAGGCGGCAGCGGCGAACCGTGGTACGACTGCCGGGCGCATCTCGGCCTCGGTCAACCTCGGTGTCACCACGACGCCTCTGGCGGTTGTTGCGCGTTCCCCCACGGTCGGGCAGGTCGAGATCATCGACGTTGTCCTGCGCATGGGGCAGGTGCTTGACGAGCAGAACATCCCCGAGACGGGCCGCTGGATCGTCATGCCCGCGTGGGCTGCGACCCTGATCAAGATGTCGGAACTGCGGCAGGCGTACATGTCAGGCGACAGCGTGTCGATCCTGCGCAATGGTCGCCTCGGCATGATCGACCGCTTCACGATCTACGTCTCCAACCTCCTGCCTGCCGGTGTCGCCGGTGGTCTGGCGGCTGGCGAGTACGTGATGTACGCTGGTCACGCGCACGGCCTGACCTTCGCCTCGCAGGTCAGCAAGGTGGAGACGCTGCGCTCCGAGATGACCTTCGGCAACATCCTGCGCGGCTTGCAGGTGTACGGCTACAAGGTCATCGACGGCACTGCCATCTCTCAGGCCATCGTCACCAAGGCGTAAGCCACGGTCGGCAATGGACCCAGCCCCCCGGCCAAAATTGAGGCCGGGGGGCTTTTTACCTAGAGGGTAAAATGGCAACGTTCGACACCGTCCAGAAGATTGCCGATCAGGCCCGGTTCTACCTCAGCGATAGAACCGAACCGTACCGTTTTTCCGATGCACAAATTGTTGCTGCCCTGAACCAAGGGCTGCTTGAAGCTTACCGTCTCCGCAAGGACTTGTTCCTGACCGTCGAGACACCTACCGAATACAGTTCCGCTTCCATGTCCGCAGCCATTACTTTCCCAATCGAGTACCGTATGGCACTCGTGTACTTCACCGTTGGGTACATACAGTTGTCCGACGAAGAGGAAACGCAGGACGCGAGGGCGACTGTGTTCCTGAACAAGGGTACATCGCAGCTTCTAACCCCGGCAGCGTGACATGACAACGACTGACGAAATTACCCGGCTGCTGCGGAACATCCGAGTGGATGTGCCCGGTGCGTTGGATGACGTCATAAAGCTGAAGCTGTTTGACGCTGTGTCCGACTTCATGGAGCGCAGCCTGACGGGGTATGAGGAAGATACCTTCACGACGGTTGCCGACCAGACGGAGTACGATGTCAGTGTTACCGGCCCGTACCAGATCACACGGCTTCTGTCGCTGGCAGACGCAGTCGGGAACGAAGTGTCCGCGACGATGGATGTTCCCGGCGTCGTCAAGCTGACGACCGCTCCCGCTGGCGGCAACGTGTACACGTACACCTTGGGCATCAAGCCAATCGATCCCGTCGATAGCGACGGGATTGTCCAGTGCCCCGACTGGATCATCCAGAGGTACAGGGGAGTAATCGAGGCCGGTGTGAAGGGCATGCTGTTTTCCATGCCCAGCAAGCCGTACTCGAATGAACGGTTAGCGATCTACCACATGCGAGTGTTCAACGCTGGCATTGGTTCCGCCCGTGTCGATGTGACGAAGGGTAACCGTTACCGCAGCCAACAGTGGACATTCCCACCTTTCGCCTGAGGAGAGCTAGATGGCGTCATACAACAAGTTCAATCAGTTCGTGAAAGACCTCATCGACGGTGTGCATGACTTCGATGCACACACGTTCAAGGTCATGCTCACGAACACCGCGCCTGTCGCGACCAACACGATCAAGGCGAACATCACCGAAATCTCGGCGGGTTCCGGCTATACGGCTGGTGGCACGGCGACCACGATCTCGACATCGGTTGCATCCGGTGTCGCCAAGGTCGTCGGTACGGACGTTACGTTCACGGCTTCGGGTGGCTCTATCGGGCCGTTCCGATACGCTGTGCTCTATAACGACACGCCGAGTTCCCCCGCAGACCCGCTGATCGCATGGTGGGACTACGGTTCTTCGATCACGCTGGCCGACACCGAGCAGTTGGTTGTGGACTTCGACGCAACCAACGGCGTCTTCACTCTTACCTAACGGGTAACCGCCGATGGCGATTTCGATCACACACGCATTCGTCAGCGGCAAAGCGGACCCGCCCGATGCCTCGCTGATCAAGCCGTCCAACTGGAATGCCCCGCACACGCTCAGCATGGGCACGGGCAAACTGGTTGGACGGACGACGGCGTCCACGGGGGCGGCGGAAGAAATTTCCGTTGCTGGCGCACTGACGTTTTCTGCGTTGACCTTGTCACTGCCGGTCAACGCAATCGGCAATACGTACCTTGCCGACATGGCGACCCAGACGATCAAGGGCCGCACCACTGCCGCAACGGGTGACCCGGAAGACCTGACTACTACTCAGGTCACCGCCATGCTCAACACGTTCACGACGTCGTTGAAGGGCCTTGCACCCGCTTCTGGCGGCGGCACAACGAACTTCCTGCGGGCTGATGGTACGTGGGCAGCGCCTCCGTCAGCAAACGCACAGTCCATACTTGACAGCGTCGATAGCACACGCGGAACGATCCTGTACCGTGGTTCCGGCGCGTGGGCTGGCCTTGACCCAAGCACCGTTGGATACGTCCTCCGTGACGGCGGTTCTGGCGCTGACCCGTCGTGGGGCGCAGGAGTTGTACTTGGTACTTATACTACTGCATCAAGTACGTCGGTTGACTTCACCGGTATTCCATCGTGGGCTCGTAGAATTGTTATTTCGTTGGTTGGCGTTTCCACCAACGGCACAAGTAGCGTTGGCATACAGTTGGGTGACAGCGGCGGTGTTGAAACATCGGGGTATTTGTCTGGAATTTTTGACGACAGCTCTACAGCCAACGCAACTACTGGATTTTTTGACAATTCAGCAAACTCTGCAATTGTGCGACATGGCCAGTTTCACTTGACGCTTGCTGACCCCGCAACAAATACGTGGACTTGCATATTTATTCTTGGGTACTCGAATGCTGCATCGGGGCGCGCCGGTGGTGGGTCAAAAGCCACAAGCGCAACTTTGGATCGTGTACGCCTGACTACTAGCGGAGGAACAGATACGTTCGACGCTGGGTCCGTCAACATTGCCTATTGGTGAACCATGAACCGCATCGAAGTGAACCTGCAAACAGGTGAAACTGTCCTTATCCCGCTGACGCAAGAGGAAATCGACGCCCTTCCAGCGCCCGAGCTTATAATTCCCAAGTCAATCACTCGCCGCCAGTGTGCGCGACGGATGATGGTCATGGGTTTGGTCACGCCCGAAGAAGCGCTTGCCATGACCAAGTCCGGCGAACCCCCTGCGTTGGTCGCTTCTGCGTTCTCGTTGATGTCGCCCGAGGACGCTATACTAGCGGCCATTGATTTTGCCGCCGACACGTACATGCGGTCGAACCCTCTTCTGATCAGCCTCATGCAGGCTACAGGGGCGACAGAAGATGATATCGATCTGTTCTTCATTGAGGCTGCCAAGCTATGAAGACACGTATCTACATCGACCGCCCTGTCCTTCAGCGCAATCGAGAGCAGAGCATGAACAAGCCTGCGGTCATTGTTGAGCGCGGGCACGTCGTTGTCCACTGTATGGAGGTGGAGCTTCACGGCCCATCTCGCATCGTGTACGACGGCACCAAGGATAAGGCAGACGGTGTCACGGTGTGGATGGAGACAGAGGGTGAAGTGACACTCATTGGTGAAGGGCTGGCACAGTGATGGGCTTCTTGTATCTGATCACCATGGCATGGCTGAACACCGTGAGGGGAGGCCACTTCGGAGGCGCGTGGCTCAGGACGGCTGTTCCGGGTCATCCCCGGCTCTGGGTGTCCGTAGCGGTCGGAGCGGCCTCTACGCCCTTCTATGGCCCTCTGTGGGGCATTCTAGCTGGGGTAACGTACCTATTGTCCGTCTGGCTGCCATGGGGGCTGTGGTACGATCTGGGGAGGTTACCCACTGGGTATGGACTTCCACCCTCACGGCTGGAAGAACTCTTCGAGAAAACGATCAACCGTATAACCCCGAACGACCACATAGCGTTCGGGGTTAGAAATTTTATCTCCTACATCCCAATGGCAATTGCGTTCGGATGGGTCATCCTCTTGCTCGCACCCATGCAGGTCGTGGCGTATGAAGTCGGATGGCGGTTTACACCGAACTCTGCTATTAGGACAGGTGAAATCATCACCGGGTACTTGATCGGCGCAATGCTGTTGGGGGTTAGCTACTGATGCGTATGAACTTCGAAAAGGCTCTTGCCACAACGCTCGCCTACGAAGGCGGTTATGTAAACCACCCTGCCGATCCCGGTGGGGCGACCATGAAGGGTGTTACCCAGAAGGTGTACGATCGCTATCGCCAGAAGAAGGGTCTGGCGAAGAAGGACGTTCGATACATCGATGACGTCGAGCTTCAAGCCATTTACCGGTTCCAGTACTGGGATTTGATCTCCGGGGACGACCTTCCATCCGGAGTGGATATGGTCGTCTTCGACTATGCTGTGAACTCCGGTGCCACTCGTGCAGCCCGTGCACTTCAGCAGGTGTGCGGTCTACGTGTTGACGGGAATGTCGGCCTTGGAACCGTGACAGCAGCACAGGAGCTTGGTGCCGCCGAGGTCGTGAATAGGGTGTGTGATGAACGACTCGCGTTCGTGCGCCGCCTGAACACCTTCAAGACGTTCGGCAAGGGGTGGACGCGGCGTATCGAGAATGTGCGCAAGGTCGGCATCGACATGACCATCGGGCAGATGGCGTTCTTTGCGCATCAGCCAGACATCGAAATGGACGAAGACCTGTCGGCGTTTGCTGACCCGCGCGATGTAGCTGTTACTTCAACCAATACTGGCAAGGGTATTGCCACGACTGGTATCGGCGGCGTCGGTGTCATGCTCAGTGAAGTGTCCGACAGAATTCAGGCCATGGCACCGTATTCCACGGTGATCATCAGTGTATCTGTTATTTTGTTGCTTCTTGGCGCGGGATTGTCTATGTATGGTCTATACAAGGCGATCAAGGAAGAACGGGCAGTGTAATGTTTGCGTTCCTGTCATCGCCTTTGTTTCGTGCTGGGCTTGTACTTGCGTTTGTTGTCGGTGTGTTCGGGTTTGGTTACCTATCGGGTAAACGGGCTGCGGATCAATCGGCGCGCATTGCCGAGTTGGAACGCGACACGCGTGACTTGAAGCAAGAGCGTGACACGGCGCGTGCTGAAAGAGATGAAGTACGCAGGCAGGCTGAGGCGGCTAACGCAATAACCGCCGATGCAGCATCCCGTGAAGCAAAAGCACAGGCGGATAGTGATGCTCTGGCACGACTTGTACAGCAGTATGAAGAGGAGCGGAAGGCAAACACTAACCGTGTGTGCCTTCCCGATATTGATGCTGCTAACCGCCTGCGAGAAATCCACCGTCGAGCCCTTGGTTATCAGTAGCAGGCCAGTACTACCAGAACCCCCGGCATGGTTGGGTCAGCCGGTTAAGATAGCACCAATAGCCCCGAATGGTGATCCCTACGTCTACGCGGCGCAGTGTGTCACTGCTCTTGGCAGGTCCAACCGCAGGCAAGCAAATGCGCGAGAATTCTACGATCAAATCCGAAGCCAGTTCGGAGCCTCCCATGCAGACGATGCAAATTAAATGGGAAATGTCCATCGGAAATATCACGTCTATGGTCGTGACGATTGTCACGGTTGGGACGTTGATTTGGTACCTGTCCAACGCACTCACTGAATTGCGTGGTACTGACCAGCTGTTCAACCTCAAGATCGAACGGCTTGAGTCCGACATGAAGACAGCACGGCTCGACCGCGAAATGGTGATCGACATGCGCGCGGACTTGCGTGTCTTGCGCCAGTACATGGACGAGCTAATCCACAGGAACAATCTTCAGAGCCAGCAGGCTCCAAAGAGCACTCCGTAACATTTGGAGCAGGCCGAATGACAATCGCCACTCTCGACGCCCTCGTCGATGCCCTCGGCAACAACTCGTCGCGCCTCGTCATCGACAAGGCGAGCCTTGCGAACGCCGCGGCGGGCCAGTATTTCAGCTTGTGGACTGCGACGGGCATTCCCGGCGCGGGGTCCGCCCCCGGCGCGGCGGCCAACCCGACGAAGGCCACGGCGGGAGCGATGGATTTCACGAACCAGACGCCCCCCGCCACGTCCTATCTGGCGTTTTTGGCCTTGATGTGCGGCAACTCGGCCACTAACGTCGAGATACACGACCGACTCGCGCACATGGGCGGCCTGTCGGGCACCGTGACAACCGCGCAGGGCGCGCTGTCCCTCGTCACGAACGACCCCGGTGCCGACAGGCGTGGCGCGTCAAACTACTCAAACATCCAGTGGTGGCTTGAGGTCTACACGGCGCTGGGCGCGACGGGTGTCAACGCTACCGTCAACGTCACCTATGACGACGCCAGCAGCGGCAACCTCACGGCCATCGCCCTCGGCGCGACACCCCGCGCGGGCCGCTTGTACCCCCTCGTGAGTGCAGTTGCGGGCCGCTATATCCGCGCCGTCAACAGCGTCACCCTCTCGGCGACGACTGGCACGGCGGGCAACTTCGGCATTACAGCCACGCGCCCCCGCGCCTTCACATCCTACCCCCTGCTGAACAAAGCGGAAATCTACGACTGGGCCTCCCTTGGCCTCCCCAACATTCCGAACGACAGTTGCCTCGAATTGATCATGCTCTGCGGCACGACGACCACCGGCACGGTGCGCGGCGGCGGCAAGATCGCGCACGGGTAAGCCATCATGGCTGGGCCGCTCCGTAATCCACCGCCCCGTTTTAAGGGTGCGGCATCGGTATGGTGGAATGGCCCTGCCGGTACCCTTGCGACTGCTGAGTTCTTCGATACTTCGGGACCGACGTCCTACACCCTCACTGCCAGCGCCGGGTCGTTCACCATCACGGGACAGAGTGCGGGGCTCGTCAGTTCTGCATGGGCGTTCGCGGGCGTCTCGTCGTCCGTCGAGGCATCGAGTGGCGACATTGCCCTGTCCGAGCCAGCGGGCGTTGCGGACGGTGATCTTCTTCTTGCGTGTATCGGGTACCGGTCTAACGCAGCGTTTACTGCGCCAGCTGGCTGGACTTTGCTGGAAGAAGAAAATACTGGGGATACGACCGAGAACGCGACCACGTCGATTGCATCCGGCGCAATATGGTATCGTGTCCGTTCGGGCAGTGGTAGCGGTACGTGGACCCGCACCGGAGGCGATGTTGCGCTTGGTCGCATGATCGCTTACCGGAAGGGCGGCGGCTTCGCATTTGACGTTTCGAACAGCATTACGCTTGCCTCCGGTGCGTCGAGTACGTCCACCCTGACGGGCGGTGTCACAACAACCGCCAATGGCGCACTTATCGTGGCAATGGGTGTGGCAGCCCGTGACACGTCGGGCTTCTCGTCTGTCGATGCGACAGACCCCGCCAACGCTTCCAGTGCGACGGACACGACAACGCCACCGACTGCCGGGACATGGATTGAGCGCTGTGACACCCAGACGGCGACCGGTGCGGACGTGGCCATGGCCTTGTTCGACGGCATCAAGGCCACCGCTGGCTCGACCGGTAACATCGTATTTGCCACCAACCTTACGCAACGCGGTGCATACTTCGCCGTGGCGTTTAAAGCAGCAACGGGTGGTGGTACATCCACACTGACTGCTGACCAAGGAACGTACAACCTTACCGGGGTTGCTGTAGCGTTTGATCGCACTGCGTATGCAGCACCGGGCAGCTATGCCCAAACCGGTGTTGCAGCAGGGCTGCGTGTTACCCGCAAGGTAACTGCAAATGTAGGAACATATTCACAGACAGGAATAAGTGCAGGTCTTGTAGCCGCTCGCAAGGTCACCGCGAACTTTGGAACGTACAGCCTCACAGGCGGCCTTGCCGGGTTCGACCGTACCATGGCAGCGGCGGCAGGGAGTTACGCCTCTACGGGGCTCCCAGCGGCCCTACGACGCGTTTTAAGGCTGGCAGCAGGACAGGGTACATATGCCCAGACCGGCAATGACGCCACGCTCACATACAGCAGCCCGATCAAGACGCTCGTAGCGTCTCTTGGGACCTATGCGCTTACCGGTGTCTCTGCCGGGTTTGACCGCAGCATGGCGGTGGCACCGGGGAGCTATGCCCAGACCGGTGTGGCGACGGGCCTGCGGCGTGTGTACACGCTGGCAGCGGCACAGGGCACCTACGCCCAGACCGGCGTTGCTGCGGCTCTGCGGGCTGTTAGGGCGCTTACGGCGGCACAGGGCACCTACGCCCAAACCGGAAACGACGCGGCGCTCAACAAGCTCTCGGGCCTGCGCACCCTCACGGCTGATCAGGGTACCTACAGCCAAGTGGGGTATGATGTTACCCTACGGGTAATTCGCAAGCTTGCCTCGGCACAGGGCACCTACGCTCAGACCGGCGTTGCCGCTGGTACCCGGCGTGTCATTCGTCTCGTGGCGGCACAGGGCACCTACGCTCAGACCGGCGTGGCGGCTACTCCTCGCGCCACTCGCAGGCTCGTATCGGCACAGGGTGCATACGCTCAGACCGGTGTCGCTTCCGCGCTGCGGGCCGTCAAGGTACTCACTGCTGCCAAGGGTACGTACACGCAGACCGGCGTAGCAGCAGGCATGGTTCGCTCGCGTGCCCTTGCCGCCAACGTGGGTGCTTATGCCCTGACCGGCGTGGCGGCAACACTGCGCCGACCGTCCTACGGCTTCAGGCTTGATGGGTCTACTTACGCGCTGACTGGGTTTGACGCGCGTATATCCAAGTTCGGTTACGGTGATCCGGGGTACGAACTACTTGTACCTGCCGATAAAACAGTGTATTCAGTACAGCGAGAGCTTAGGTTGTATATGGTGCAGCCAGTTCCGCGTGAAATAGTATATAGTGCAATCGTGACACTGCGGGTTGATGCTGAGCAGCTTCGTTTTGCAATGCCAGCGGAAAAGCAGTACTTTACGGCGAATGGGCGCGGGAGGCTGTAATGGCACTTGGCAGGATCAAGAAGACTGCGGCGGAAGTCAAACGGGCTACTGTCGATTACCAGCGGTGGCTCGGGACTGCTGAGACTATCTCGGCTCGCACATTCACGATATCGCCTACTACTTCACCTGCTCTTGCTGTCAGTTCTTCAGCCATCGCCGGGGACGGAAAGTCCCTGTCGTTCTTTGTTGAGGGAGGGTTGGACGACCACACGTACACCCTCATCGTGCAGATCACGACTAGCGACGGGCAGATCAAGCAGGACGAGCTTGCAGTGACCGTGAACGACATCTGAGGATCGACATGCGCGAATATGGAAAGAAGCCTCGCACCGACGCGCCCTCAGGCTTGTCTCACTGGGACAAGAGTGGGCGCGATACTCGTTCTGGGTACGGCAAGAAGCCCAACGCCGACATGCAGTCCATGCAGTCGAAGGGCGGTCGTACTTACCCAAAGGGTAACTCCGAGCGCAGCTTCGGGAAGACGGCGAAGCCATACGAGCGTGTGAAGGCGTTCGAAGCAGGCGGCTATGCCGACCGTGGGTATGAAGGTCCCAGCGAGAGCCCGACCTCTGGCATGCCTGATGGCATGATGTCCGACATGATCGGGGGAGCCACGAACAACTACAGTGCCGACAACTACGGGCCAAGCAGCCCGACTGCTGGCATGCCCGATGGCATGATGACTGACATGATCGGAGGGGCTACGAACAACTACGGTGCCGACAACTACGGAGCCAATTACGGTGGTGGTGGGTACGGCACTAGTTACGGTCAGAACGTACCCGGATACGACTACAGCGGAGTTCCCGGTGCCGGTGGAAACAGTTGGGGCGGGAGCGGTGAAAGCGGCAGCGGCGCTGGTGAGCCGGGCTTCAGCGGCAACGCAGGGCAAACGCTCAGCCAAGCCGTTGATCCAGTTCGCGCAGCCATCGACGCCCCGCTCCCCACCGCAGATGCTTATGTCCGAGCGTACTCGCCCATTGGGTATCAGGGGTTTAGCCAGCAGCCCAAGACGGCACCCGATGGCGTGATCGGGCCACAGGCGTCTCTGGCGAACCCTGTGCCAAGCTACAACTACTCTCAGGGCAAGTTCGGGTATGCGCTGACTACACCTAACGTCCCCAAGGATCAGAGTGTCCTTGATGGGCTTGTTGACATCGCAATCGAGAAGGGTCTAAACCCGGAGGACTTTGTCCGTGTCGGGTTTCGCGAAAGCTCGTTCAAGGCCAACGCCAAGAACGGGCAGTATGTCGGCATGTACCAGATGAGCAACGCCAAGGCGAAAGAGCATGGCATTGACCGTCGTGACTGGCGGCAGAACGCCACAGCGGCTGCGGATGACATGGCTGACTGGTCGAAAGACTTCGAAGCCAAGTTCGGGCGACAGCCGACGCGGGGTGAACTGTACCTGTCGCATCAGCAGGGCGAAACTGGCATATCTCGCCTTGCGAGCAACCCAGACAAGAATGCTATCGAGGCGCGTGGCAGCAGCAAAGCCATCCTCGGAAACGTGGACAGTGCGAACAAAGCAGAGGCCCGCAACTGGACATCGCAGCAGTTCATTGACTACTGGAACGGGAACTTGAAATGAGCCGCGTTCCGAAAGGCAAGCTTGCAAGCTGGGCAGTCAGGCTGCCCACTTTGCCTGTATACCTAGAGTCCACCCAACATCGCCCGGCAGTTGGCCTCACGACGGGCGGGTCAGGCCGTAAGAACACTGGGTGCCGCAAAGCGGCGTCCAATGGGATGACGGAGAATGCATTCAGCACAGAGAGGCTAAGGAGATTGAGATGAGTGGTGATCCAGACTTCGACAAGATGATGCAGGAACTCGACAGCAGCGTCGAGGCACAGGAACCGGCTGCTCCTGCGCCCGCACCGGCTGCTCCTGCCCGTCGTGGCCGGAAGACGGCAACTGTCGTTACCGATACTGCGGCGGAAACCGAGACGGCGCTGGCAGCGGCGGCGAAAGCCCCTGCTACCCAGCAGGTAACGCCGGAGCCCGCGCCGGAACCGGTGTTCGTCAAGATCGCCGGGATGGCCTCCGAAGAGCCGCAGTCGGTGACGGTCACCGTGGTGGAGAATGCGCCTGCTCATGCGCCGTACATCTCGCCGCAGACGATGGCCGAGATGGAAGCCGGGCGTTCGGTTCTCAACCGCTTCAAGTAATCCAGCGGGGCTGGCATGGTCGCGAACAAGATACAGGCTTTTGGCGGCATGTTGCCTGCGGTCGATGACCGCCTCTTGCCCGATACGAATGCAGTGTATTCGGAGAACACTTGGCTCTACAACGGCACGCTTGAGCCGATGAAAGAGCAGGTGCTTGTACACGCGCTCGCCAGCCCCACTACCACGACTGTCTTCCGCATCCCCCTGTCCACTTACGACAAGAATGCGATTGACGACAGCTATTGGATGGAATTTGAGAACATCGACACGGACGTCATTCGGTCGCCCGTAGTCAACGATCAGTTCGAACGGTACTATTGGGCATCATCAAGCCACGTACCACGATATAACACGAAGGCCCGCATCATCGCGGGCTTGCCGCCGTATACGCTCGGTGTTCCAGCCCCGGAGACAGCGCCGGTTGTCAGCACGGGTGATACAGGGTCGGCGTTCCAAGCTGGACGTGGTGGCTATACCCTGCTGGGCCGCAACGCTCTGATGAGTGTCACGCGGGCAACGCCCGCCAAGATGCCCGCCGAGAAAGCTACCTACGAGGTAACAGGGCAATCCGGTGGCTTCAACCTCATGCGGAAAATCCCGCAGAAGCAGTACCGCCTTGACGCGTTCACGACGCGTGGTGCGTACAGCCTTACCGGGAACCAAGCCGACCTGACAGCAACAACGTCGATCAGCAACCCCGGCATCAGCGAAGGATCGTCAGGATCGGTTACCGTCGTTCGCGCCTACCTGTACACCTATGTCACGGCTTACGGTGAGGAAGGGCCTCCGAGTGAAGCAACGGTGGTGACCGGTAACCAGACAGCAGACTGGACTGTGCAGTGCTCCGCGCCGACGAGCGATCAGGCGTTGAACCGCAATATCACGGCAATCCGCATATATCGGTCGATCACGTCTTCGCAGGGTATCGCCAACTACTTCTTTGTGGCCGAGATCACACTCCCTGCCGTAGCGTTTGTTGACGACATTCTTGACGCGGTTGTCGTGGCCAACAACCAGTTGACGACGACAGGATACACACCTCCCCCGGAGAACCTGAAGGGCATGATCACCATGCCCAACGGCATGATCGCCGGGTACACGGAAAAGGAAGTCTACTTCTGCGAGCCGTACAGGCCCCACGCGTGGCCTGTGGCGTACGCCCTGTCCGTTGACTTCCCCATCGTTGGACTTGGCGTAATCGGCCAATCGCTCGTCGTGTGTACGTCGTCAAGCCCATATGTCATGACGGGTACCCGCCCCGACAACGTCGCATCTTCGAAGCTGACATCGGTCGAGCCTTGCATGTGCAAGGGCTCCATCGTGTCAACGGAGAGTGGTGTGTACTACGCTTCGCCCAACGGCCTGTGCCTTGTACGGCCCGGCGTGTTGCAAGTCGTCACCAAGAGCATCATCGATAAGCGCGCATGGCTGGAAAGACTGGTAGTGAACCTAATCCGCGCCGGGTGGATTGGAGACGCATACTACTGCTACGGGCCAACTCGCGTTGGTGGCTTCGCGTCAGACTCTTTCGACGCAGGCGCGTTTGACATTCCCGGCCTGAGTTCGAACTTCGACGGCGCGCTCATTGCGCCAACGGACCAGCGCATCGCGTACAACATCATGTCAACGCCTCAGCCCGTGTTGAACGTGCTGCAAGACGTGTGGTCTGGTGAAATCCTCGTCGTGCGTTCTGACGGCGTATACCTGATGGACGTCACAGACGATGCTCCGTTCGGTACGTTCCTGTGGCGCTCCAAGGTCATGCAGACGCCCGAGCGCAAGAACCTAGGCGTGGCGCGTGTCATGTTCGAAACACTGGAAGGCGCGCCGACGCTCAACCCCACGCCCAATGCCTCGCTCGTGCAGACCCTTGCCGCTGACCAGTACGGCCTGTTCCGCCTGTACGCCGATGGTGTGCATGTGTTCACAAGGGAGATCAGGACGAGCGGCGAGATCATGAAGTTACCCAGTGGGTATAAGGCTCACTACTGGCAGTTCGAAATCGAGGCACGCGTGCGGGTGTTCTCCGTTGAGATGGCCTCCTCGGCCAAGGAAATGAGCAAGGTCTGATGGCGAACCCTCGATACTACCCGACGATCCCTGACCCGGTGACAGACGGCGATCTTATCACTACGGTCAGGGCTCTCAAGCAGGCCGTCGAAATTCTTACAGGGCAGCGTGGTGACTCACCCTCTGCCACTGTGTATTACACGGTTGATCCGCCAGCCTTGGCGGGTAGCAGGGACTTGTGGGTCAGGACTACGGATGGCCGCATGTATATGTGGAGCGGGGCGGAATGGGTACCGATAACGACGTAGTCGAATTTAACAACATCGCGCACGGCCACGCCATCGCAACGCAGTCCGGCACTCATTACAATCCCCTGTGTGACATCGTCATATCCCGGTGTGTAAACGGCAAGTTGCTTGGCGGGTGCGTGTACCAGAACTACACCAAACACAGCATCGGCATACACGTTTCAGGCTTTACGCCGGGGTGGATCAGCAGGGACTTACTTTGGATTTGCTTTCACTACCCGTTCGTACAATTGGGTGTTGAATACATTTTTGGTCTGTGCCCTTCTTTCAACTTGAAAGCCGTCGAGTTTAATCGTAAGATGGGGTTCACGGAAATTACGCGTATCGCTCATGTCTTCGCAGAAGGTGACATGGTCGTGTTCCGCATGCATAGAGACGAGTGCCGATACTTGTTGCCAATGAAAAGGAACCGAGCCGATGGGTAGCAAGTACAAAGCACCCCCTCCTCCCGACTACAGCGGAATTGCAAATGCGTCGTCTGAGTCGGCGCAGCTTTCATTTCAGCTTGGCCGTGAGCAGCTTGCTTGGGCACGTGAGCAGTACTACAAGGACCGCGAGGTCACTGACGGCATCGTCGCCAAGTCGGGTGCCGCCATGGATGCGAACGACGCCACGGCGCGTGCAGACCGGCAGAGGTACGAGGATACGTACCAGCCCCTTGAAGACGATCTGGTTAACGACGCCCGGTCCTACGCTACCGATGAGCGCCGGGACAAGGACATGGGCAGGGCCATGTCCACCGTCGCTACGCAGTTCGACGCAACGCGACAGGCAGCGTTGCAGCAGTTGGAGGGTTTTGGAATTGATCCATCTTCCACCCGGTACGCTGCTCTGGATATTGGAACACGCGCTGCCAAAGCAGCCGCTATGGCCGCTGCTGGCAATCAGGCGGCAGAGCGCGTCGATGCCATGGGGCGTGCACTCCGTTCGGAGGCCATCAACGTCGGTCGTGGTTACCCCGGTCAGGTTGCCGCTCAATATGGGACGGCGCTGAATGCGGGCAATCAGGCTGTCAACTCGCAGCTTGCCGCGACGGCTTCCGGTGCGAACACCATGGGCACAGGAGCCCAGTGGACCGGCATGGGCAACCAGAGCCTTGGCGTGTGGGGTAACGCCCTCACGTCGGGATACAACGCTCAGATGGCCCAGTTCAACGCCAACCAGAACGCTTCGTCGGGCTGGGGTTCAGCGCTTGGCCTGATCGGTGGTATTGGCCTGAAGGCGTTCGGGCTTGCTGAGGGCGGCGAGGTGCCAGACGACACGGCGTTGGAAGACGATGGGCGCATGGTTCCGCCCAGTGCTTCTCCCACCCGTGGCAAGGCCATCGATGACGTTCCGGCCCGCTTGACTGTTGGCGAGTTCGTGATCCCGAAAGAGGTCGTGGACTTCAAGGGTCAGGAGTTCTTCCAGAACCTCATCAAGAAGACCCGCTCAGCCATCGACCTTGAGAGCGGCGGCGACGGCAACGTGCCGCACAAGCCTGCTCGCCCGGCCATCACCTACGCCCCGGCAGAAGCGCCGACCTACGAGAGCCGCACCGGCTTACCCAAGAGGTAACTATGAGCTTCGGACGTGAACTGAAGGATTTCGTGTCCGGTTTTCAGGCCGGGTACAAGATGGTCGATGGTCCTGAGGATCGCGACCTGAAGCGGGCGCGTGCGGACTACTACCGCCGCACGCTCGACAAGGACAAGCGCGACTCCGAGTCCGCTGCTGAGGCCGACCGCCGTATCGCTGGCGGCGGCAGCACTGGCGCGACTGGCCCTGTCGCTCCCCCGGAGCAAGTGAAGGCAGTCATTGACGCGAACGTGCCCGAGGGCATGCGTGAGTACGCGTACAAGATGGCCAAAGGCGAAAGCAACTTCGACCCCAGCGCGAGCCGTGGTGAGGGCGGGGCCAAGGGCTTGTTTCAGTTCATCCCCGGAACGGCCAAGCAGTACGGCATCTCCGGGAAGGAACTTGACCCTGTCGCCAACACCAAGGCGTTCGTCAAGTTCACCGAAGACAACAAGGCCACGCTGACCAAGTTGCTTGGTCGTGAGCCCACGTTCGGCGAGCTTGCTGTCGCCCACCAGCAGGGCGCAGGTGGTGCTTGGGGGCTGTTTACGGGCCGTGGCACAGTCAAGGGCAAGCAGGCGGGCAACCCCAAGAACGCCGCCGACATCGCGCGCTACTACGGGTTCGACCTGAACGGCAGCACCAAGACAACCGAGATGCCCACTGCACCGCCCGTGCAGAAGCGGGACTCGGAGCTTGGCACACCGCTGCCGCAGAAGAACATGCCAGACCCGAGCACTGGCTCCAAGCGTACCGCCGCCATCGATGGTGGCTTTACCGGTTTTGGAGAGTTCGATACCGAACCGGTCCAGTACGCGGCAAGCGGCGGTGCCATCGAAGACCCGACCACGGTCAGTGACGAGTTCGCCCGCAAGAACAACCTGACCGAGCAGGGGCGTGCTGAACTGGTCGGTGCCCGCAAGGCGGCGGTCAGCATGGCTGCGCAGAACAACCGCCCGGCTGAACTGGCGTCCAACGTCGGCCCTGCGCCCATGGAGGATTACCCGCTGGGTAACGCCCTTGACGCGGGGCTGAAGTTCATCCAGCAGGCGTTCGGCATGGGGCAGCGCCCGGCTGTGCAGGGTAGTGACCCGAAGCGCCAGCAGAGCCTTGCTGCGTTCACAGCCGGTGCAGGTGCCAGCGAGGAAGACACGCAGGCTGCGGAGAAGGCTGTCTCTGGCGGTCAGAACATGCCGCGCAGCAAGGTGGTCGAAAAGACCGTGCAGGAGGTCGGTAAGAAGTTCAAGGATGACCCGCAGGCGGCAGGCCGGGCGGTCGGCACCCTGTTGCAGACCTACCGCCAGCGTACCATGCAGGCTGGCCGTCAGGCCATGCAGCAGGTGCAGAGCGGCGACATGATCGGCGCGCTCAACACGCTGAAGGAAGCGTACGACAACGTGCCGGATGGCAACACGGTCGTGTTCGAACCTGTCATGGGGGTGGACAATCAGCCGACCGGCTACGTCTACAAGCAACTCGACAAGAACGGCAAGGTGATGGGCGAAGGCCCTGTGACCATGCAGGCACTCGCGCAGCAGGCCAAGCTTGCGGCGGGTGGCATGGCATTCGACCGTCTTGTCATGGGGGCTGCAAAGCCCTCCCAAGCAAGCCCGCAGGCGGCGCGCGAGGCTATCCCCTCTACGCCCACCGCACCCGCCGACGCGGCCCCGCAGGCCCCGCAATCTACGTCTGGTGGCGATGTAGATACCCAACAGGTAACTGCTGAAGGTCCGTCATCCAGCGCGACCGATGCAACTCCTGTCGGGGCGGGGCCTGCGGCGTCTCCTCAGCGTCAGTACGCAATCGATGATGTGGAGATGGAGAAGCCCCAGCCGTTTGCGGAGCAGCCCCCTAAGCTGATCAGTACTGCTGGCATGGACCCCAAGGATGCCGGGTATAAGAAGATCGAAGCACACAACGATGCGCTGACCAGTGCGTACGAGAAGCGCAAGGCTGAGTGGGACAAGAACGAGCGTGAGCGTGTTCGCCGTCAGTTTGAGATCGAGAAAGCCGCCGCACTACAGCGTGACAGCGATGCCCGCCGTGAAGCGGGAGCGCGTGACTTGGCTGAACGTCAGGCACGGCAGCAGGCGGTTATCACAGACCGCCAGACGAAGAGTGCGGAGAAGGTAGCACAGACCCGCAAGGAAGGGCTGGAGAACGCTGAGCGCATCAAGATCGCTGGCGAGGATCGTAAGCTTCAGCAGAAGTACGCTGAGGAGACGGAGAAGGCTGATCCGATGTGGGAACGCAACCGCCGATTGAAGGCGGAAGCATACCCTCTGGATGAGCGTGCGGATGTGGCCGGGCAGTCACCCATCAGTATGCAGGACAGCGCCGACCTGCGCCGCGCCGGGGAGAACCGCCGAGCCGCTATCAACTACGACGCGCAGCCGCGTGCCAAGGCGTATGCCGATCAGGAGTTCGGGCAGCGTGCTCAGCCAATCGTTGCGGAGATCACATCCCTTGGTGAGAAGGACCCGCAGAACATTAAGCGGTATGTCGCTCTTGCCGACAGAGTGGCACAGCGCAACGACACCGATCCCACGCTTGTTGCCAGTATGGTGTACGGCATGATTACCAACAGGTGGTCTGACAACGACAAGCCGACTGTACTCAGGGACGGCAGTGTCGCGTACAAGGGCACCAAGATTGCCATGCCACCGGATGTCCTCATGACTATTGTTGCTGAAAATGGTCGTCGTACGATGAACAGCGACAAGCAGTTCATTGAGAAGCGCGACCGGGAAGCTGCCGACAAACAGAACAAGATTGACCGCGAAGTCCGATTTTCCAAGAAGGACTACGAGAATTCCGATCTTGTCATGGAAGGGGCTTCCGCTGGCAAGGATTTGGGGTATGATACCCCAGCGCGTACTCCTCGGTTCCAAGCAATTCCGGTTGATCCGGCCCGTCTGAGAAGGTGACCAAATGGCTGACGACGACAAGCTTTCCGATGTCGATCTGACCTACGGGCGACCGGCGCATGAGGAAGGGGTCAGTTGGTCCGATTACCTAAAGGGTATGCAGTCCGGTGCCGCCTCACAACTTGTGGGCGGCACTGCTGCAATTGCAGAAGATGTCGCTGGTGACTCGCGCTTCGGTGCTCTTGCCGGTGACCTCCGCAAGTCGGCCAACGAATATGCTGATGCCAAGCTGAAGGAAACTTCCCCGGCTTTCCAGCGCCGTGCCAGCGCCAACTTCTTCTATGGCGAAGGTCCGTCGATCTGGGAGGAAGGTGTCGCGGGGTCGCTCCTCGCCAAAGCGGCTGTATCAGCACCGTCCATTATTGCCACGGCTGTGCCCGGTGGCATCGTCGGTCGCGCACTAATGTCTGCCCGCGCTGGCATGGTGGCTGCGCAGGTGTCTGGCGGGGCGCTGACGGCTGGGTCTGTCGTCAACGAGATTTACAACGAGTTTGACAAGCTGCCGGATGAGCAGCTTCGCAAGAACAGCCCCATGTATGCCGGGTACCGCAACATGGGCATGTCCGAGCAGGATGCCCGCGACAAGGTACGCTCCGAGATCGCTGGCGTCGAACCCTACCTCGTCGGTGCCATCTCTGCTCTGATCCCCGGCGCTGAGGGCGCGCTTGCGTCACGACTTGGTGGGCACGCTGCCAAGGGGTCCTATCTGGGCACCGCTGCCAAGCGTGCACTGGGTGAAGGCGGGCAGGAGTTCATTGAGGAAGGCGCAGGTGAGCTTGCTCAGCAGCGAGCGCTACAGCCGTTCACCCTGTCCGACATTGACTGGATGAAGGCACTGGAAGCGGGCTTGCAGGGTGCTGCGGTCGGCGCTCCCATCGGCGGTGTTGCGGGTGTTGCCGAGCGTGTCGGCGGTGGCGAGCCTCTGCCTTCGCCCAAGCAGCCTTCGGTTACCCAGCAGGTAAGCGACCCCATCGCGCCAAGCACGTCGGGTCTGGATACGGGGGCT
>JACCDG011254369.1_pt1 | contig 23293 bp, 27 predicted proteins | sample 7442471 | NCBI WGS metagenome assembly JACCDG01 (sample SAMN15323444, study PRJNA562643) | freshwater metagenome | isolation source: river surface water | place: USA:Blue River Watershed | collected 2017-08-17 | reverse complement strand
CCCTTGGGCTCTCTCGCCTCCGACATCGTCTCCCGCTATAAGCGCCACCAGGGCTTCAACGTGCTGCACCCCATGGGCTGGGACGCGTTCGGCCTTCCCGCCGAGCAATACGCGATCCAAACCGGCCAGCACCCGGCGATCACCACCGAGAAAAACATCGCCACTTACAAACAACAGCTCAACCGCATTGGGCTTTCTTTTGACTGGGACCGCGAAGTGAATACCGCCGATCCCGGCTTCTACAAATGGACCCAATGGGCCTTCGGCGAGATGTTCGCGCACTACTACGACACCAAGGCCAACCAAGCGCGGCCCATCGCCGAACTCGTGGCCTATTTCTCTAGCCGCGGCAATGGCGGCGTGGCGGCCGCGGGCGGAGAAGAGAAATCTTTTACGGCCGCCGAATGGAAAAGCTTCGACAACCACCAACGCGAAGCGATTCTCCAGAAATACCGACTCGCCTACCTCGCGGATCTCCCCGTAAATTGGTGCGCCCAGCTCGGCACCGTGCTCGCCAACGACGAAGTGGTGGGCGGCCTATCGGTGCGCGGCGGTTATCCGGTGGAGCAGAAGATCATGAAGCAATGGTCGCTCCGCATCTCGGCCTACGCCGATCGTTTGCTGGCCGGATTAAATAAAATAGATTGGTCGGAAGCCGTGAAGGAAATGCAGCGCAACTGGATCGGCAAATCCGTGGGCGCCGAAGTGGATTTCGCGGTGAAGGGCTCGCCGGAGAAATTGCGCGTGTTTACCACCCGCCCCGACACGATCTTCGGCGTTACCTTTATGGCGCTCGCGCCCGAGAGCGAGCTCGTGGCGCGGCTCACCACTTCCGCGCAAAAAGCGGAAGTGGAAAATTACCTCGCCGAGTGCAAAAAGAAAACGGAACGCGAGCGCCAGGCCGAGGTGAAAAACGTGAGCGGCGCTTTCACCGGCGCCTACGCCGTGAACCCCTTTTCCGGCAAAGAAATTCCCATCTGGGTGGCCGATTACGTTTTGGGCGGCTACGGTACCGGCGCCCTCATGGCCGTGCCCGCGCACGACGCCCGCGACCACGCCTTCGCGAAACATTTCCGGCTCCCCATCGAGGAAGTGGTGCGCGGCGGAAACGACGTGCAAACGGAAGCCTTCGAAGCCAAAGCGGGCCAAGCCGTAAATTCGGATTTTCTCAACGGGTTAGAAACCCAGGCCGCCCTCGCGCGCGCGATCGACGAAATCGAGCGGCGGGGATTAGGCTTACGCAAAACCAATTTCCGTCTCCGCGACGCGATTTTCTCCCGCCAACGCTACTGGGGCGAGCCCTTCCCCGTGTACTATAAAGACGGCCTGCCCGAAATTCTGCCCTTGGCGGAATTACCGGTGGAGCTCCCCGCGGTGGATAAATTTCTCCCCACCGAAACCGGGGAACCCCCGCTCGGCCGCGCAAAAAATTGGAAAACAAAATTAGGTTATCCGATCGAGCTCTCCACGATGCCGGGATTCGCCGGATCCTCCGCCTATTACCTGCGCTACATGGATCCCCGGAATAAAGAAGCCCTCGCCTCAAAAGAGGCGATGGATTACTGGCGACAAGTAGATCTCTATATCGGCGGCACCGAGCACGCCACGGGCCACCTCATCTATTCCCGCTACTGGTGTAAATTCCTCCACGATATCGGCCATAGCCCGGTAGACGAGCCTTTCCAAAAGCTCGTGAACCAGGGCATGATCCAGGGCCGCTCGAGCCTCGTGTATCGCCTGAAGAACGATCCTAATACTTTCGTGAGCCACGGCATCCGCCAGCAATACGAAACGCAGGAAATCCACGTCGACGTGGAACTCGCCAAAGACGATTACCTCGACATGGAAGCCTTCCGCGCCTGGCGCCCCGAATACGCGAACGCCAAATTCCTCACGGAAAGTATCGGCGTCGACGGCAATCGCCGCCAGGCCTACCGCTGCGGCCACGCCGTGGAGAAAATGAGCAAGAGCCTCTTCAACGTGGTGAATCCCGACCGCGTGTGCGACGAATACGGCGCCGATACACTCCGGCTCTTTGAAATGTTCCTCGGCCCCTTAGAGCAATCCAAGCCCTGGAACACGAGCAGCATCGAGGGCGTTTTCCGTTTCCTGCAAAAGCTCTGGCGCTGGACCCACGGCGGTGACGACCGCGCCGAAACCCCCGCCGCGAACCGCGATCCCGCCCCCGAGGCTGCGATGCGCCTCCTCCACCAATCGATCGAGAAGATCACCCGCGACATCGAAGCGATGAATTTCAATACGGTGGTCTCCCAGCTCATGATTTGCGTCAACGAGTTCGGTGCCGCCAAGGTTACGAACCAAGAATTCATCGAAAAATTTCTCGTGCTCGTTTCTCCCATCGCCCCGCACATCGCGGAGGAGCTCTGGGCGAAAATCGGCCACCGTGAATCCATCGCCCACGCCCCCTGGCCCAAAGCCGATCCGCAGTGGCTCGTGAACGATTCGATGAAAATCGTGGTGCAGGTAAACGGCAAGCTACGCGGGCAATTCGAATGCTCGGCCGGCGCCGCCGAAGCCGAAGTATTCGCCTTAGCCCTTGAGCTCGACGACGTGAGGAAGTTTATGGCCGGCAAAGAACTCAAAAAGAAAATCTACGTTCCCAAAAAACTCGTGAATTTCGTGGTGGCCTAAACCCCGCCGGAGGAGAAAGTTTGGAAAATCAGAAAAATCGCTACTACGGAAGCCAGCGCTACCTGAAAAATTTCTTCATCACCCCCAAAGGACGCATGCGCGTGGTATTCGGTTTGCCGGTGGTGGGCCTTCTGCTGGTGGCCGCCCTCCTGCAAACGCTGAAATACGTAGTGAACTCGCAGCTCGCGCGGATCCAGCGCCTGGATGGTATGCACGCCGAAACCATCCGCAGCTTCCAGGACCTCGTGGGCGGATCCCTCAACCTCGGCATCGGCCTGATTCTCGTTTGCGCCGTATTGGTGGGCGTATTCGGCATCCTCCTCGGCCACCACTACTATGGCCCGGTGGTGCCCATCGTGCGTACTCTCCAAGAATTGGCCGCGGGCTCCACGGAGAGCCGGGTGCATCTCCGCCCCGACGACGAACTCCGCGAGATCATGGACGCCGTGAACCAACTCGCCGCTTCCCTCGAAGAAAAAAGCCGCTCCGCTTCATGAAGATCACTACGCGCTGGGAAGGCAAAATGCGTTTCGCCGCCACCGACGGCGAACGCACCGTTTACACCGATGCGGGCCGGCCGCTCGGCGACGGAACTTCGCTGAGCCCCAAACAAGTGCTGCTCGCCTCCCTTTGCGGTTGCACGGGGATCGACGTGGCCGCGCGCCTGCGCAAACACAAACAGGAAATGACGGGTTTAAGGATCGAGGCCGACGCGCCCAAACGCGAAGGGAAACCCGCTACGTTTGATTCCGTGACTCTAGATTTTTTCTTTGAGGGCGCGGTGGAGGAATCCGTGGCCGTGAACGCCGTGGTTTCCTCACAAACGGAAGACTGCGGCGTGAGCGCGATGATCGCCGCGCATTGCCCGATTTTTTACCGGGTGCACATCAATGGCGCGCTCGTTAACGAGGGGCGGGCAAAATTTTGGGAAAAATCATGATCCTGCTTTTATGGCTCTCCTTGCCGGCATTCGCGGCCACCGATCCCGTGGCCCGAGAAATCGGGCGGATCGAGCTCAGCGCGCTTATTGGCGAAATGGTTGGCCCCGATCAAGCGCTCCGCCACGGTGCTCAAGTGGCCCGCCAAAAGGGAATTTCTTGGGAAACACTTACCAACCACCCGCGCTTCCGGGATAAGCTCGCCCGCGTGGACGAAAGCAACGCGCGCTCGATCAAAGAAATCATTGGCCGTATCGGTTTTCCAAAAATCTCTGAATACGGGCGCTATATGGCCAGCAATGTTTGGCTGCTCGTGCAGCACATGGACCAGGACGTGGCATTTCAAGAGAAAGTGCTGGAAAAAATGGCGGCGCTATTGCCGCGGCCGGGTGAAGTTCATAAACCGGATTATGCGCTTCTCTACGATCGCGTGCAGGTGAATAGCGGCCGCCTTCAGCTCTACGGCTCGCAGGGCCATTGCGTGGGCAAGCAATGGGAGCCGCGCGCGATGGAAGATCCCGCGCGGGTAGACGAGCGCCGCGCGCAAATGGATCTCCCGCCGATGAAGGAGTACCGGGAGATGTTTAAGGAAGCTTGCCGGTAAACCAACTCTTCACGTGAAGAGTGTTTCGCGCTAAAAGCTCAACTATTTATTATGCTCTTGCTAGTGTCCCGCTTCTCCCTCCATGCTTCCGCGGGAAAGAGTTACGAGCATCGCTTGATAGGCTTCAATAACGATCCCGCCACGAAGTTTCGCGACGTCAGCCAGATCCTGCGCGAAACGATCGCGAGGCTAAAGAAGCGCCGCGGGAAGCCCTAATCTTCCAAACACTCCGCGGAGCCCGGCTCTGCTTTCTTTAGGCAATCGGCTTTCTTTCGCCACTGCCGATTCGTCTCCTCTATCTCCGCCGCCAGGCCTTCGAGATGTAGGCGCAACGCCTTAAGCTCCCCCGCGCGCTTGGCCTGCGCAGTTCTAATTTCCTTCGTGGCGTTCTGTACCGCCACTACGACTGGATCCGCCGCGGAGGCATCCGGCGGATCAAACTCCGGAATCGGCTTCGATTCCTTTTCTTCCCGAGGCAAAATCTCTTGCGCAGCTTTCCTCGTGGATTGCAGGGGAGCAAAAAGTCGTCCCGAATAATCTTTAGCGAAGAAAGTAGCCGTCGTTTCCACGGCGCGGATGGCCGCCGTATCTTTCTTTTCCCGCGCGCGCTTCACGTCTTGACGAAATTTTCGGAAAGATTCGTCCCACTCCTTCCGCAGAAAGCGAAAATCCCGCTCCAGGCTCAAGCACTGCTCGCGAACCGCGAAAACCCGCGATTCCTCCGAAGCGCCGCGGAAGCCTTCTATTTTAGGACAGCTAGCCGCCCCTAAGGCGGGCACGGCCGTCACCCAAAAGAGAAGAAGGAGAGAGAGTTTCATCCCTCCAGCTTAACGAAGGCCCCCTCTAAGTCTCCAGAAATTATGCCTTTTGCCTAAGTCCCGAGGCGCCCGCGCCACGCTTCCGCCGCCCGCTGCTTCCTGCCCAAAATCAGCCATCCCGCCACTATTTCCACGCTTAACACAAATCCCCCGCCCCAATTTCGCTGCACTGTGGTATCGTCGCTTGCCTTTTATGGAGAAACCCAACCTCTCGCCTCTTCAGCTCGCTTTGCAGAAAGCCGCCCTTCCGGGCGTGTGGTCGCGCGGGGTTTCGCTCGCCAAAGACGGTACTTTTTATTTAGAAGCGGCGAGCGCCACGGAAATTCTCCTCCGCTACCATAAGCCCCCCGTCTCGCCAAAAGTTACGCTGTGGCCGGAGGAATCCGATTGGCACTGCGACTGCGGCGACCGCAACGATCCCTGCACGCACGCCATCGCCGCCTTCATCGCCTACCGCGACGACCGCGCGAAAAAGCCCGACGCCCCGAACGTGGTGAAGGCCGGCAAAAACCAAAATCTTCAGCTCGAGTACCGCTTCTTTCCGCAGGCGGGCTACCTCTACTTCGACCGCTTCCTCGTGGGCGGGAAAAAGCCCGAACGCCTCCACAATACCTCCCTCGTTTCCCTCGTGGGCGGGCTCCAGAGCGGAAGGCTTTCCCACTCTCCCACTCCCATCGCCGGCAAGGAAGACTTCGCCGTGGATCACGTTTTGGGCGGCTCCTACCAGAACCCCCTCGATCGCTATACGCTCACGCGCCTCCTCGCCGCGCTCCAGGGCTGCCCGCGCGTATTCTACGGCGACGAGCCGGTGGAAATCTCCGCGCAAACTGTAACCCCGCAGGCGAAAGTGACCGACGAGGGCAAGAAAGATATCCGCTTTGATTGGCACGCGGATGGCTCGGTATCGCAGCTCTTCAAGAACGGCGCCGCGCTTTGCGGCCGCACACTCAAGGCCGTGCGCGAGCCCGTGCTCACGAGCAAAGAACGCCAGAGCTTCCGCACCTATTCGCCGAGCGAATTTCTCGAATTCGCCTCCGAGATCCTGCCGAGCTTAGAGGCCAAGCTCGTGATCCACGTGGACACGAAGCGGCTCCCGCGCGTGGCCCGCCACGAGCCGCGCATCGTGCTGCACCTCCAGGCCGAGAACGGCAATCGTCTTTCCGCCTATCCCCAGCTTTTCTACGGCAAGCCCGCGGTGGCCGAAGTGCAGGGCGATAAGCTCGTGCCGATTCACGACGACGTGATCCCCGAGCGCGATCTCGACGCCGAGGAAAAATTGCGCAAGCGTCTGCACACGGAGCTCCAGCTCCAAGTGGGCCGCCAGAGCGTGTTCGAAGACGAAAGCGCGCTCCTCTTCGCGAGCAAAGTGAAAGACTGGGAGTGCTCCGGCAATGGCCTCTCCGCCTTCACCATGCAGGGCGAGCTCGCGCCCGATTTCTGCTGGGACGACGAGAATTTTCGACTTTCCTTCCATCTTCCCGACTCCGCGGGCTCGGTGGATCCGCAGAACATCATCGACGCGTGGAAAGAAAATCGCTCCTTCGTGCCGCTCGATGGGGGCGGCTGGGCCGCGCTCCCCCACGAATGGCTCCTCAAATACGCCGACCGCGTGGAGGCCATGCTCGCCGCCCGCAGCCCCGCCAGCGAATCCCTGCCCCGCTACCTCGTGCCCGACCTCGCCCAGCTCTGCGAAGACGAAGGCGTGCCCGTGCCGGATCGCATCCGCGCCCTCTGCGCGCGTCTCCACGGTGCCGAGAATCTCCCGCGCGCCCCGCTGCCCACCGACCTCAAGGCGGATCTCCGTTCTTACCAGAGGAAGGGGGTAGACTGGCTGCTCTTCCTGCGCGAGGCGGGCATGGGGGCACTCCTCGCCGACGATATGGGCCTCGGCAAAACCCTCCAGAGCATCGCCTGCATCGAGGGCCGCACCCTCATCGTGTGTCCTACTTCCGTGCTCCAATCCTGGGCCGACCAAATCGCGCAGTTCCGCCCGCGCCTCAAAGTTTCCCTCTACCACGGCGGCGGCCGCTCCTTAGGCGAGGGCGTAACCCTCACCTCCTACGGCATCCTCCGCATCGACCAAGATAAACTCACCGAAGTGGAATGGGACACCGTGATTTTGGACGAAACCCAGATCATCAAAAATCCCGAATCCCAGATCGCGCGCGCCGCCCACCGCCTGCGCGGAAAATTCCGCGTGGCCCTCTCCGGCACGCCGGTAGAAAACAAGCTCGATGATCTTTGGTCGCAGTTCCAATTTCTCAACCCGGGCCTCCTCTGGAAACGCGCCGAATTCCTGGAGCGCTTCGGCGACGCCATGCGGAGCGGAAATTCCCGCAAGATTGATAAGCTCCGCGCGCGCATCCGGCCCTTCCTGCTTCGCCGGAAAAAAACCGACGTGGCCCCCGAGCTCCCGGCCCGCACGGAAATGGTGCTCCACTGCGATCTCGGCGACGAAGAAACCGCCGTTTACCGCTCCATCGTGGCCGCCTCCCGCAAAGACGTGATGGACAAGCTCGAATCCGGCGGCTCCGTGTTCGCGGCCTTGGAAATGCTACTGCGTTTGCGCCAAGCCTGCTGCCATCCGAGCCTCGTGCCGGGATCCGGCGTAGAGCCCGCTTTTGGATCTGCGAAACTATCTCTTCTCCTCGAGTCACTAGAGGAATCCCTCGACCTTGGCCACCGCGCGCTGATTTTCTCGCAGTGGACCTCACTCCTCGATCTCGTGGAGCAGCGCCTCGAAGAGAAAAGCGTGAAGTTCTCCCGCCTCGATGGCACCACCCGCAACCGCGCCGAGATCGTGGCCCAATTCCAGAAAGAAGACGGCCCCCCCGTGATGCTGCTCTCCCTGAAGGCCGGGGGCGTAGGCATCACCCTCACCGCCGCCGACCATATTTATATCCTCGATCCCTGGTGGAATCCGGCCGCCGAAGACCAAGCCGCCGACCGCGCCCACCGCATCGGCCAGCTCAACCCCGTATTCATCCACCGCCTCGTGGCGCGTAATTCCGTGGAGGATAAGATCCTCCAGCTGCAAAAGCAGAAGAAGGCCCTGGCGGAAGGGCTGCTTGCCGAGGCCGGCGGCACGGCGGATTTAACCAAAGACGATATTCTCGGACTTTTGGAATCGCTGTGAGCAGAGGCACGCTATTTATCTTCTCGGGCCTCCCCGGTAGCGGAAAATCCACGCTGGCGGCGCTATTAGCCACGGAGGCCAAGGCTACCTATGTTCGCATTGATACCATCGAGCAAGGCCTCCGCGAGGATTGCGGAATCAAAGAGATCGAAGGAAAGGGCTACTGCCTCGCCTACCGGATCGCGCAGGATAATTTGCGCCGCGGCCACTTCGTGATCGCCGATTCGGTGAACCCTTGGGATCTCACGCGCCGGGAATGGAGCCAAGTGGCGCAGGAAGTGGGCGCCAGGTTCTTCCATATCGAGATCGTTTGCTCGGATCCGGCCGAACATCAGCACCGCGTAGAAACCCGCGCGGCAACCGTGCCTGGCCTGAAGCTGCCCACCTGGCAGGAAGTATGCGCGCGCGATTACCACCCCTGGAGCGGTGAACGTATTCGGCTCGACACCGCCGGCAAAACCGCGGGCGCGAGCTTTATCGAGCTTCTTTCCATCCTAAGGGATAAAGGCGCGATGCCTGGGTAGTTCCGCTCTCCGTAACTCCACAAATACTCTGTGTTCCCCGGGGATGATTGTTGAGTAGTTCACTCGAAACACTCTTCCCGTGAAGAGTTCCCCCGCACGCACTATTCTCTATCTATGCAAAATCTACTCTGGGATCTCGACGGCACCCTCACCGATCCCGTGGAGGGCATCACGAAAAGCATCCAGTACGCCCTACACGAGCATGGGCACCCAGCGCCCGCCGCCGCCGAACTGCTTTGGTGCATCGGCCCACCCTTACATCGCTCCTTCCTGAAACTCGTGCCGGGCGCCACCGAAGAGCAGATTTGGCGTTACGTAGCCAAGTACCGCGAGCGATTTTCCACCGTGGGCCTCTTCGAAAACATGGTGTACCCGGGCGTGCGTGAATTGCTCGAAAGCCTCGGCAACCACCGGCATTTCGTGGCCACGGCCAAGCCACGGATCTTCGCCACGCGGATTATCGATCACTTCCGGCTCGGCACCCATTTTCGGGAAGTCTACGGCTCCGAGCTCGACGGCACCCGCACCGATAAGGGCGAGCTGATCCAATTTATCCTTCAAAAAGAAAAAATCCCACGCCACGCCGCCCTCATGATCGGCGACCGCGAGCACGATATCCTGGGCGCAAAAAAAGCGGGAATTCCGGCGGTGGGTATTACCTGGGGCTACGGCAGCCGGGAGGAACTGCTCACGGCCGGCGCCGAAAAAATCTGCCAAACCCCCGCGGAACTCCGCGACTACTTAAGCGATCAGCCCTAGGAAGCTTTCGTCTCCACCACGCTTTCGTCGAGAAAGCGGATAATATTCTCGCTCTCCAAAATCGGGATCCCCCCCGAAACTAGGCAAGGCACTTGGGGGGAGCCATTCATCTCCTCCAGGAGCTCGCGGGCTTGGGGCTCAAAGCGAATCTCGTGGAAGGAAACGGCGGGATCAAGCTCCTTATCGCGCAAGTGCTGGAGCACCTTTTGGCTATAGGGGCAGTCGGAGCGATAATAAAAATCCATTTCCATACATTCTCCTTTACGCGAAAATCGGCCGGGAAACGGCGAGGCAGATGGTCGCAAACCACAATTGCCACGGCCCATTTCGTGACTTCGCGCAGTTCTGTGCAGAAAAGGAGCAACGATTATGCCGAAGAAAAAAAGCCGGGACACGCAAATGGCCCGGCCCGAGAAAAAACTACTCACACTTGAAACGCATGCTCACCGTATAGCCCTGGCCGGCCACATCGTCGAGCACAGCGCCGCCGAGGCCCGTAACCTCGCCGAGATCGGGCCCGCTCGGTGCATTGGGATCCATATTGCGCATCCGGCGCCCGTGCACGCCGCCCGCCGAGCCGATGCCGGAGCCACTCACGGTTTTGGCCACCTTCGAGGCCTTCTTCATGTTCTTGTAGCTCGCCTCGTCCATATCACCGGTATACTTGGCGTTCTCTTCTAGGATGGCGGCGTGCTTTTCGAACTCTTTGCAGTAGTGATTGGCCTGGCGAAGAGCATCGCGCGCGCCTTCGGCTTCGTCGTCGGCTTTTACGGTCACGGAATGCGTGTTTTTCGCGCCGGGGCGCACGTCGCGGTGGTGACCGCAACCCGTAAAAAAGATCACTCCGAAAACTACGATGCTAACCTGCGCTGCCAGCTTCATGGGGGCCTCCACTAAAATTGATTTATAAATAGCGTAACCGAAGCGCGCAGAATTGCACGCGAGGATCGCGTGCGCCAGGGTGGTAAACCGGCGAAAGCGCTCCAAGCCTGGAGCACCAACAAAAAGGGCAGCCCCCCTCGGGCTGCCCTCTTCGCTACTAAGCCGCGGCCGAAGCCGCGCCCCTATTCCCTTATCCCCAATTATTGGCGACGAACCGCGCCGTTGATTTCCAAGGAGGCCGAGTAAGAGCAGATCTCCGCGCAAGCGTTCTTCTCGCTGAGCGTAGTTACGTTTACGGTATTTTCGTCGGTATAGGTAACTTTCACTTGGCACTTAGCCGGAACATATTCCCCGTCCTCGCTCCCGTCCTTGGCGATATATTCTTCGGTATCCATCGAGGCCACGATCTCTCTCTCGGAGATCTGCGTGCCTTTGCCCTCGAAATCGCAGGTACGGCCATTGGTCGAAATGGTGCTCACGGCCACCTTGAGGCCTTCCGTGCTATTGGTCACGGTTACGGTGTCGTCGGCCTCAAAGAAGCAGATCTTCTCTTTCGCGTCCCAGCGCCCGTCGTCGCTTTTGCAGGCTTGTTCATCTTGGTAGCCGAGGAAGGCCACGTCTTTGGCGCGGTCGAAGGTTCCCTCTAGCGAGAGGGCAGCTAAGGCCGGGGCGGCGATCAGGAGGGCGGCGAGTACGGTCTTCATAATTTTTCCTCGTCTGGGAGAGAGCGGTTAAAAAATCTTCGAGAGAGGAAATAATCCAAGTGGTGACGCAGTGCAACTAAAATTGTCGGGAATTTTCTTTTTTCCGAGAGGAAAAATGATTTAGCGATCTATTTTGCGGTGCCCGCTCCCGGGCCGGAATCGCTCGGACCGGAACTTTCTCCCCCGGTGCCCGAGGAAATTTTACCTTTGCCGCCGCGCCCGAGCGCGAGCAAATTACATTGCGCGAGATTGCGCATCGCCGATCCCACCACGTTAATCTCGTTCGTGAGCGGTGGCGTAAAGTGCTTATCTATCAATACTTTAGCTTCTTTTTCGGGAGTGCCCTTGGCCAGCGCATTCTGGAGCGCGAGAGCTTTCATGCGTTTCAGTTCGGCTTTGGCGAAGTCCTCGGGCGCCATTTTCTCGCCCCATACCTTCTCCGCCTCGCCCTGAAGCTCGGTGCAACGGGACTCACTAAGATCAAAGCCCCCCACCCAGGCATTGTCCTGGAAATCGAGAGGCTCGCAGCCCTCCGCCTTGCCATTGAAGCGCAATACCTTCACGAAAAGCCCCTGCCCCTCGGGGCCGAGGAAGGGATGGGGATAGCCCACCGGGATCCCCTGCACCCGCTCCAGATTGGTAACCGGATCGCGCTCCAGGCTAAGAAGCTCCTTTTTTACGAAGGCGGAGAGGCGCCGGGAGGCCAAGGGCGAGGAGGAATTCACGAGCACCAGGCGGTCAAGGGCATTGGTCTTGGCATGGCGGGCCACCTGCACAATGAAGCCCCCCAATTCGTAGGTTTCCACCCACTTATCTTTCATGGTTTTGCTGGAACGCTGCACCTGCTGGGCTTCTTTGGGCACGGGATAGCCGTAGAGGCCGGCGCTCCGGAAGAGATGATGGAGGGCCTGCTCGCAGGAGCCGCCCTTTTCCTTCTGGAAGGGGTAGCCGAGCAAGAGCGAGGTTTGGATATAGTTCTTGTAGACGCGTTCGTAGTCTGCCGCCGAAAGCTTATCGGCGCCCGGGCCCAAATAGGGCAAAACTTTGTTTTCTTTAACCTTCTTAGCGGGCTTAGGATCCGCGGCGCGCGCGGGAATCCCCGCGAGGAAGAAGAGGCATGCCAGGGTGAGGAGGCAGGCGCAGCGCAAGGCGTTTACTACTGGGTAAGAGCCGGATTCGGTTCGGCCGTAGTTTCCACCTGGGGTTGGCGCTGGATATGGAAGCGAACTTTGCCGCCGGCGATCTCGCGCAGGGCCGTAACCACTTCGTTGTTTTTGCACTGAACCAGGCGCTCGGCGCCGCGGAACAGCTGGCGGGTACGCTTCACGCAAAGATGAACGAGCTCATAACGATTTTCTACGAAATTCAGGCAATCTTCGATGGTGACGCGGGCCATTGTCTATCTCCAGTGTTTCCTGAAACATAGGGCGGAAGGCGTGGAACTGTCAAGGCTTTCGCGTTTGACAAGGAAGGCCCCTCGCCATCATGCTCAAGCGGCTTGATTCACCTAGGGAGGTTCCATGAAAAAACTCGCTCTCCTCAGCGCGCTCCTTTTATTCGCCTGCAGCAAGAATAAAGACCAGCCGGCGGCGCTCGTCACCAACCCGCTACGAACCTGCCACCGCGCCGAGCCCATCGCGCCCGATACCCGCACCGAGGCCTGCAAAATCCGCCTCGTGTCCCCCGCTCCCTGCGACGAGATCGACCTCACGAGCGGCAATACCGTGCGCGTAATTTGGGAAAACGAAGGCACCGGTTGCCGCACGCCCTACTTTGCCTATATCGGCGGCAATCCCATTTCCCGCGACGACCAGGGCAATCTCCTCAACGTGGAGAAATTCCAGATCCCCGCCAGCCACGGCGTGGTGGACGGCACGAAGGGCGAAGTGGGACTACGCGCGATCGATCTACGCGACCTCACTTCCACCGACGGTACGTTCGAGTGGGTGATCGAGGATTCAGATGGGGCGCACCCGGTGAGCCAGATCCTGAAGGTGAAGCGCTAGTAGCTAACGTTCACGGAAGTGCTCGTGGAGAGGGGTATAGAAGACGGGCAACCAGCTTCGTTCGCCTTCATGACGATTCCCACGATATACCGATTCAGGCCAAATTCGTAAGCCTGGAGAACTCTCTCAATATTCCGACGAGCGGAGAGCAAAATCTGGAGTTTCTGGTCTAAACGCTCGGAATTCTCCCGGCACTCGCGGTTTTTCGCGTCGTTCTTTAGCAGGGCGAAACCGCTGAGCTTGATTCGCGCCCTCCCTAAGCTGGCAGTCGGCTCTTTCGTGGCGCTCACGAACTCCGAACGTCTAAACGCAATATCATTCTGCACGCTTTGAAAATTCCGGAGGGCGGTATCGTAAGCGCCGGCGCAAGCATCAACCGCGAGCAATGAGGACGTGCTCATGTTCCGGAGGGCCGCCGGCAGCGCCGCCAACTTTTCCTCGGATTCCTCGATCTTTTTTTGCGCCAACGATTGCCGGAGCGCGAGCAAATCGCTCCGGGCCCCTTGGAGCGGAACGCACGAAGCGCGAAAAGGGCCTTGCCTAAAAGCCGCCAGGTTGCCCACGCCCAAGATCTGGGCTTTGGCTTTTTTCCACTCCCGCAAGGAAACCGGCAAATCGGGCAGAGGCTGCTTGCCACGCGCGCCCGCATCGGTTGGCAGATAGGGGGTCAAGGGAGACATTAGGGGAGCCAAAAAAGGAGAGACGCTCCGCGAATCCTCCAAATTCCCGCTTTGGCGCCGCCCCTTCCACTCCATGGCGCGGGAATCGGCCGAGACGCTTAGCGAGAAAATAGCGAGGAGGAAAGCCCAAGGGCGCATGCCTATAGGCAGCCCACGTTACGGGTGGCTTCCACGCACACGCCGTTGTACGCGTTCTTCAAGTAGTCCACGTTTTGCCGGCCCACCTCGATGGCATCGTTGATCTCGGCCAGGCAAGCGGCATCATCGGCCCCCTTGGCGCTAAGGGCCTCGGCCACTCGCTGGAGACGAAAAACTCTTTCGATGGCCTCGGCGTTCAAGCGGTAGGAAGTGGTGGTCGCCTTCGCGGCTCGGCAACGCTCCTCATAGGTTCCGGTGCCGCAGCGGGCCTGCACGTTCGAGATCTGCTCATCGGCTTTCCCCGCGTACTCATTCCCCTTCACGATGAGGCCATCGATGGTGCGGATCGCCTTCATCGAAGCCAAGCCATCGCACTTCTCCAGCCCGCCAGTTAAGGCTTGCTGGGCGCGGGCGCTCGGGGCCAGGAGGGTTATACATAAAATTAGTTTTAATTTATTCATGAGACTACCCGGTTTGGTTGTTATTATTTGCACTCGGCTTCGATTTTACGGCTAGCGGCGTCTACCGCCTTCATCCGCTCGGTAAGCTTCCGGAAGGTATCCCGGATCTGCTTGAGGCAAGCTTCGTCGGCGCCGAGGCGCGAGCTCGCCGTTTCGGCGCGATTTAGCTCTATGCGGGCGGTATTGGAGGAAATCCGCGCGGCGTCTTTCTTGGCCTTTAACTCTTCCGCCGATTTCGCGAAGCTCTCCGCCTGCGTGGTGCCCTGCAAAGATTTTTTCAGCTCCCGGCAGCTCGCGTTGAAGGAAGGAACGAGGGCTTCCGCGGCGCTTAGGTTGGTGAAGGCCGCCTCGGAGTGTTTATCCGCCGAACGCAGCACCGAAACCTCTTGGTGCGGCCGGCACGCCGTGAGCACCGTAAATTGTCTCGGGGCTTCCGCGGGCTTGCTCGCTACGGGTTGCTTCGCGGGCGGCCGAGGTTTTAAGGGACGCGCGGAGCCATAAGCCTCCGGGATAGCGAGCCAAATAAAGGAAAGGAAAAGGACTAGAACTTTCATAGCGCTTGCACTCCGCAAAATGAAATTAAAGCTAACTAGTCTCTTATCGGACACTTTAGCCGGTCCATTGAGCAAAAGCGGCACTTAGCGCGTAAGCCATGGAATATAAAGGAAAACCCCCACGTGCCGGCGCACTGCGGGGGCTGGGTTTAGGAAGCAAGCGAACGCTAGGCGATCTCTTCCTCGCTGCTCGAAGAAGGCCCGCTTTTTTTCTCCGCCTTCATCGTGGTGGGTTCGGCGTACACGAGCTCGGGGCGCTGGTGCTTCACGATCGTTTCCTCGGTTACGCGGCAGGTTTTTACGTTCTTCGCGCCGGGAATCTCGTACATCACGTCGAGCATATGCTGCTCGATCACGGAGCGCAGGCCGCGGGCCCCCGTCTTACGACGGATCGCTTCGTGGGCGATGGCCTTGATGGCCTTCTCTTCGAATTCGAGCTGAACGTTGTCCATCGCGAAGAGCGCCTGGAACTGTTTCACGAGCGCGTTTTTGGGTTTGGTGAGGATTTCCACGAGGGCCACTTCGTCGAGCTCGTCGAGGGCGGCCACTACGGGCAAGCGTCCCACGAACTCGGGGATGAGGCCGTACTTCACGAGATCCTCAGGCTCAATCCCGCGCATCGCTTCGTTGTGGGTCATCTTGGCCTTGGCCTTGATGTCGGCGCCGAGGCCTAAGCCGCCCTTACCTACGCGATTAGAGATTGCCTGCTGCAGGCCCACGAAGGCGCCGCCGCAGATAAAGAGGATATTGCTGGTATCCACCTGGATGAATTCCTGCTGAGGGTGCTTTCGGCCGCCTTTAGGAGGCACGTTCGCTACGGTGCCCTCGATGATCTTGAGGAGCGCCTGCTGCACGCCTTCCCCGGATACGTCGCGGGTGATGGACGGGTTCTCGGATTTGCGCGAGATCTTGTCCACCTCGTCGATGTACACGATGCCCTTCTGGGCGCGCTGTACGTCGAAATCGCAGTTCTGGAGGAGATTGAGGATGATGTTCTCCACGTCTTCACCCACGTAACCGGCTTCGGTGAGCGTGGTGGCGTCGGCCACGGCGAAAGGAACGTTGAGCATCTTGGCAAGCGTTTGCGCGAGCAAGGTTTTGCCCGAGCCCGTGGGGCCGATGAGCATGATGTTCGATTTCGAGAGCTCTACGCCCCCCGTGCTCTTGCCGCCCGAGTTCATGATGCGCTTGTAGTGGTTGTACACCGCCACCGAGAGCACTTTTTTGGCTTTGTCTTGGCCGATCACGTACTCGTCGAGGTGCTTCTTGATCTCTTCGGGCTTCGGCAAATTATCGAGGTTCGGCTTTTTGCCGGGACCCGCGGTTTCCTTCGAAGAATCTTCGTGGATGATGTCGTTACAGAGATCAATGCACTCGTCGCAGATGTATACGCTGGGGCCCGCGATGAGCTTCTTCACTTCCCGCTGGCTTTTGCCGCAGAAAGAACAGTACAGGGTGCCGGTATTAGAGCCGCCCGTGGTCTTGTTCATAGTTTCCCCTTATCCATCATGTCGTGCCGCTTGAGCACTTTGTCCACCAAACCGTATTTCGAAGCCTCTTCCGAGCTCATGTAAAAATCGCGCTCGGCATCGGCCTGGATCTTCGTGATCGGCTGGCCGGTATGTTCGGCCAGCATCTCATTCAGGCGCTTCTTGAGGTAAAGAATTTCTCTCGCCTGGATCTCGATATCCGTGGCCTGCCCGCGGGCGCCGCCCAAAGGCTGGTGGATCATGATCCGCGCGTTCGGGAGAGCAAAACGCTTGCCTTTGGTGCCGGCCGAGAGGAGAAAGGCCCCCATCGAGGCCGCGAGACCTAAACAATAAGTATTCACGTCGCACTTCACGAACTTCATCACGTCGTAAATGGCGAGGCCGGCGCTCACCGAGCCGCCCGGGCTATTGATGTAGAAATGGATGTCTTTTTCGGGATCGTTGCTCTCTAGGAAAAGCATCTGCGCGATGAGGAGGTTGGCCACCGTATCGTTCACTTCGGTGCCGAGGAAGATGATGCGATCGAGCATCAAGCGGGAATAAATGTCGTACTGGCGCTCCCCGCGGGGCGTTTGTTCTACGACGATCGGATTCGGGATATACATCGAGGGCTTATCGCTGCTGTTGTTGCTCACGGGCACTCCTCTTCTCGTTATTTGTCGCGGCTTCGGGGCCGCTCCTAACTATCGCTGCGGGCTTAAGATCTTGTTTTCGTATCGGAAAGATCAACCACCGTCTAAAGCCATTTTTCATTATAGTAGATGCTAGCAATTTGACACCAAGCAAAATTCCGGTTTACTTTACCGCACCTATGAACAGCCCCCTCATGTCGATTGGAAATGTCTCTCTTTGGGGACCCTGCCGCTTGGCCCCCATGGCCGGAGTTTCCAATACCCCTTTTCGGCTGCTGTGCAAGGAGCTGGGTTCCTCGCTTACCACCTCGGAAGAAATTTCGGCCAAAGCCCTCGTACACGGCAACGAGAGAACTTTCGAGATGGCCGGCTACCTCCCCGAGGAAAAGCCTATCGCGATGCAAATTTTTGGGGGTGAGGCAATAGTGCTCGCCGAAGCCGCGCGCATTCTGGAGGCCCGCGGCGCCGATATCATCGATCTCAATATGGGCTGCCCCGTGCCGAAGATTACGAAAACGGGGGCTGGCTCGGCCTTGATGCGAGATGAGCGCGCGGCGGCCGAGGTTTTTCGCACGATTCGGGCCGCCATTCGCGTGCCTTTTACGATTAAGATTCGCGGCGGGTGGGACGACCATACGGTAAACGCTCCTGAAATTGCGAGAATAGCAGAGAGCGAGGGCGTCGATTCCATTGCGGTGCATCCGCGCACGCGCTCGCAGCAATATACGGGGCGCGCTCCCTGGGAAATCATCAAAGCGGTAGTGGACACGGTTCGCATTCCCGTTACGGGCAACGGCGATGTGCGTTCTTTCGCCGACGCGCGCCGGATGATTCAGGAGACCGGCTGTAAAACCGTGATGATCGGACGCGGGGCTTTAGGGCGGCCTTGGGTTTTTGACCCCGAATTCGAGTTTCTCTCCCCCGCCGCCCAGCACGCCTATAAGTTTCGCGCGATCGAGCGGCATTTAGATTTGATCCAGCAGCATATGAACGCGCGCTTTGCGCCGGTGCAGGCCAAGAAGCATCTCGCCTGGTATATCGCCGGCGTGCGCGGATCGGCCGCGGGCCGGGCGAAGGTATTTACGTTCGAGGAGATCGCGCCCCTGCGGGAATGGTTCCGGGAATTCTGGGGCGAGGCGGGCTTGGCGGCCGAACGCGAGGGTTGGGTTGCTTCGGAGGCTGCCGCGGCGGAGTTGGTGGCCTCGGCGGAAGGGTGAGCGAGGGCCGGGCGGGCGCGGGCGGCGGTAGCGCGTGATCCTAGCGAGCGCGAAGCGCGGCGGGCGGGCAAGGGCGGCGGGCCGGAATTTGTGCGCGGGCATGCGCGAAGCGCGGCGGTGGGCGCGGACGCAAAGGCAGGCGGGCCCGGGGGGAGCGCGAGCGCAAACCTGGCGAATCTACGCCGAGCGCGGGCCGCTTGAAAAGCGCGGATGATCACGCCCAGAGCTAAGAGCCGGTTTGAAAATTGGAGATCTACTGCGGATGTCCCCCTGGCAGGCTCTCTTTGTTGCTCGTCGTTGACATAGAACCACTATGTCGCCTCCTCGCGCCTCGATATCCAGCCAGGGGGCCATCCTCGCTACGAATCCAATTTTCAAACCGGCTCTTAGCAAATTTTTGGGAGATTTCCTTGACAGATTTTTCGCGTTCTATTCTAGCACTGGCCGCGAAATTTCTTTCGGTACGTGAGGGCTCGCGTTTTTCTTCACGGATGCTCGGGGCAAAGTCCCCTGGCGCGCGTAAACGCGCGATACGCCAATTCTCAAAACGGCGCCCGTAAAATAGAAACGCAAAAAATCCTCGGTTTAAAAGCATGGTGTACAGTGCATTCCCCATGCGCCAAACTTCACTCTTCCCTACTCCCCCCAAATTCCATGGCGGCCAGCTCGCGCGCGGTAAAAGAAAAACACGGCGTCCACTTTCCACGAAGTCCCCACTGCATTTAGTCTTAAAATCAAAGCAAAACCTTTTTCGCCACCGCGCGCTTATCGAGGCGCAGGTAAAGTGCCAGAGCGAAAATGCAAAGGTGCGCCTATACGACCTCGCCGTGGCCGTGGATCACGTGCACCTCGCGCTGCTCATTCCGGGGCGGCGCGAATACCGGGCATTCGTTCGCGCGCTCACGGGAATTCTCGCGCGAAAACTCGGCGCGAAGCTCTGGGCTTTGCTTCCCTTTACGCGCCTGGCGAACTGGGGAAAGGATTATGAGCGGCTGAAAAAATATTTTCGGCAAAACAGGGAGGAAGCGAGCGGCGAGAGGGCGTATAGGCCGAGGAAGGATTGGTACGAGAAGTACTTTAAGGAAAGAGCGCCGCGGCCTCGAGACGTGCGGCCCGAATCTTCGGCCTCGCCAGCTTCCCGGTACCGGTGCCGGCGTTTAGAAGGCTAGGCAAATTTCTCCAAGCCTATTCATTTTCGCCAGATGAAAGTCTTCGACGTGGCCGATCCCGACCAATACTTGCGCCACCAGTGGAAAGACCGCAGCAATCTCATCGCCAGCGGAAAGAAAGACAGCGACGTATGCCGTTTCTCCACCAATGCGCCGAGAGCGCGGGCCGCGGAAGAAGGTTCAAGCGGCGAGAGTTCCGAGAAGCCGGCGATTTAAAAAATATTGCTAACCGGCCCACTGAGCCCGCGAATTTTTCCGGGGGCCTCCCTCGCCCGGCACAGGCCTTCAGCCCAAGGCCCGCCACCGGGCCGCGTCGGCCAAAACACGCGCGATGAACGGCGCCTTGGCCTGCGTGTAGACAGACCGCGCATGCCCCGCCGCGAGCAGCGCTCTTTTCAAAGACCCGTATTCCTCCGCCACGGCGGGAAAAGCCCGCAGGTAATCGCGAAAAAGCAGATGCCGCGCCACCTCCTCGCTCCCGCGCGCAAACGCATGCAGATGCACGAATCCAATCTCTTTCGCGGCATCATACAAAACGCAATAACGGCGGCCGGAAATGCCGAACTCGCCCTTGTATTCGTAGCCCAGTTTCTCAAATGCGAGGCGGTGAATGTCCAGCTGATCCAAATCCGGCGCCACCGCCAAAATATCCAAAATGGGCTTCGCGCAAAGAGCGGGAACGGCCGTGGAACCCACGTGATGAAATTCCAAAAAGGGCAAGGCCAGCGCCAAGCGCTCCCGCTCCATGCGAAAGGCCTCCGCCCATAAAGGGTTGTGCTCTTGCAGCACCACGCCGCCCTCGCGCGCCATCCCGATCCCGAATTGTTTCCAGGAAAAGCTCACGGCCCCCGGAGCCCCAGCAAGTTTCCCCAAGGGTCTTTGAGCTTGCACATACGCCAGCCATTTTCGATGTGGCCCGGGCCGCGGTACAAAGTGGCGCCCAGTCCCGTCAAATGCGCGCAGGCCGCCGCGAAATCTTCCACGAACCAATCCACGGCGAGGCCCATGGCGCCGCAGCCCACTTTTTCGTCGGCCGGCACGATCTCGAGCAAGATTCCGTTCACGTCCAAACATTCAAATTCAAACGCGGGAAGATATACCCGCCGAGCTTGGGGAAACGCTTTCGCGTACCAATCGAGCGCCTCCCGCCAGTTCGGCGCGTGCACCATCACGGCGGCGATCCGCTGCGGGTTCATCGCCACGCCGCCTTCCGACACGCCCTTCATTTTCAAGCCTTCACTTCTTGCGGCTCGGCTGGCTTCTCCCAAGCAAGCTGCCAGTAGCCCACGTCGCGCCACTCGCCGAACTTAAAGCCCACTAAGGGAAATTTGCCCACGAATTTAAATCCCAAAGCTTCGTGCAGGCCCACGCTCGCCTGGTTGGGCAAGGTGATCCCGCCGATCACGTTGAGCACGCCCTGCGCGCGCAGCCGCGCGAGCAAATCTGCGTATAGGGCGCGGCCGATGCCTTTTCCGCGGGAATCGCGGCGCACGTAGACGGTGGATTCCGCCGACCAACGATACGCCGCCCGCGATTTAAAGGGCGCGGCGTAGGCGTAGCCCAGCACCATGCCTTCCCGCTCCCACACGAGCCAGGGAAACTTCCCCATAACGGCCACCATGCGCGCGCGAAACTCCTCGATCGAAGGAACTTGCGTTTCGAACGATTCCGCGGATTCGGAAACATAGGGCGCGTAAATAGAAAGCAGAGCGGCAGCGTCGTTTAGGGTGGCCTCGCGGATCATCGCCCTAGCGTATGCGGGAGGCCCCGAATTTTCTAACTTAATTTGTGCCGGAGAGAGGGAGTGCTGGTGGCGGGAAGCTCTTCGAAGGAATCAGGCGAATCGGCGAATTCTTCGGCGAGCTGGTTGAGGTAATCGGCCAGAGCTTCGCGCAGGCTTTCCATCGTCATTTGTTCGGGAGCTACGCCTTTACGCTCCAATAGAGTTTTGAGTTCGGCGCCGATCAATTCTTCGGGCAAGCCAGTCAATCCAGTGACCTGTGTAAATAACTTATTCCCCATTTTTCCCCCCGGATGTCGGCTTCTCCGCATATGGCATCGTGCCTCGGTCGCAACCACTGACATCCCCTTACACACACAAGCGTACAAAAGATTTTTTCCTTTGCAAGCGTTTTTGGCTGAACTATGCCATCTAATGAGGAAAACGAATTCCTCGTGAAATTTTCAGTCGCGATCCACAAACAGGAGCTTACGGTGAAAAAATTTATTCTGCTGCTCGCCCTCGTTGCCTCGCTGCCGGCTTTCGCCGCCCAGCAAGAATTCAATATGCGGATCCAATCGGAGCCGCCTACTCTGGATTGGAGCTTGGCCACCGATAACGTTTCGATCAATATTTTGCACAACCTGATGGAAGGTTTGGCCGGCTTCGATAAGAAGCTGGAGCCCAAAGCCGCGCTCGCGGAGAAGTGGAAAGTATCGGCCGACGGCAAGGTTTATACCTATACCTTAAGGTCGGGCGTTACCTGGAGCGATGGAGTTCCCCTCACCGCCCAGCATTTCTGGGATTCTTGGGAACGCGCCCTCCATCCGAAAACCGCTTCCGAGTATGCCTACTTCTTCTTCGATATCGTGGGCGCCAAAGAGTACAACGAAGGCAACCTGAAAGATGCCACCAAGCTCGGTTTCAAAGTGGTGAACGATAAAACCTTCGTGGTAACCCTAAACAAAAAAGCGTCTTACTTCCCCTCGATTCCCACTTTCACCGTTACCTACCCGATCCGCAAAGACGTGATCGAGAAGGCCGGCAATAAGTGGACGGAGCCCAAGAACCTCGTGACGGTGGGCCCCTTCACGCTCACCGAGTGGAAGCACGATTCGCGGCTCACGCTCAGCGCCAACCCGAAGTACTACGGCGGCAAGCCCAAGCTCGACCTGATCAACGCCTACATCGTGAACGAAGACACTACCGCCATCAATATGTTCGAGAGCGGCAAGCTCCAGTACGTTAGCCGTCTCCCTCCCGTAGAAATCGAGCGCCTGAAGGCGAGCCCCGCCTACCGCAACGGCCCCTTCCTGCGCGGCTACTACTACGGTTTCAATATCACCAAAAAACCCTTCGACGACGTGCGCGTGCGCCAAGCCTTCGCCCACGCCGTGGACCGCAGCCAAATCACGTCTCTCCTTAAGGGAGGACAAATCCCGACCACGAGCTGGATCCCCAAGGGCATGCCCGGCTATGAGCCCAAGATCGGCCTCGACTTCAACCTGAGCAAAGCCAAGAAGCTCCTCGCCGAAGCGGGTTACCCGGACGGCAAAGGCTTCCCGAACGTTACTTTCATGTTCGATACGCGCGACGACCACAAGATGATCGCCGAACGTCTCCAATCGATGTGGAAGAAAAACCTCGGCGTGGATCTTAAGGCCCAGAATGAAGACTGGAAGGTTTACCTCAATCGCCTCAAGGCCGACGTGCCGCAAATGTTCCGTTTGGGTTGGGGCGCGGATTACCCGGATCCCGATAACTTCATGAACCTCTTCACTTCCTATAGCGACAATAACCACACGCACTGGAAGAACAAAGAGTACGACAAGCTGATCGAACAGGCCGCGGGCGAGAGCTCGATGCCTAAGCGCTTGGCGATTTATAAGAAAGCGCAAGTGATGCTCACCGAACAAGACGCCGTGATCGTGCCGCTCTTCGTGGACGCCCTCAACGTGCTGATTTCGCCCACGGTGAAGAATCTTTCGCTGAACGCGATGGACCAACTGGATCTAAAGGAAGTGCAGATCCATTAAGCGCCCCGCGCTGGTTGCCTAAGAAAGCCGGAGGCCCGCTCCTAGCTCGGGACGCGCCGCGCTTTACTTCCGTCCACGGACATCCAATCCATAGGCAAAGTTACGCACGGCAAATCGGCGCCGATTTGCCGTGCGTAACTTTGCCTATGGATTGGATGTCCGTGGACGGAAGT
>JACCDG011768082.1_pt1 | contig 23297 bp, 39 predicted proteins | sample 7442471 | NCBI WGS metagenome assembly JACCDG01 (sample SAMN15323444, study PRJNA562643) | freshwater metagenome | isolation source: river surface water | place: USA:Blue River Watershed | collected 2017-08-17 | reverse complement strand
TCCGATGGACGACTCTATGCTCGGAGGCCGCGGCGGTCGCGGCGGCGGCCCGCGTGGCGGTGGTCCCCGCGGTGGTGGCCCCCGGGGGCCGCGTGGCGGTGGCGGGCGACGTGGGGGCCGGGGCTGGCGGGGTGGCTACGGCTACGGCCCCGTCGTCTACGAGGTGCCCGTCTACTCCGAGGGCATCGAGCTCGACGAGATCCTCCTGGATCCGGCGACCCGCCTCCCGCGCGCGATGGTGGTTGGCGGAGACCTCGACATGCTCGACGCCGAGACGGTGGGGGTGGATGCGTCGGTCCTGACGAGCGGCTTCGGGACGGCCCTGCAGGCTGCCGGGGTTCTGGCCCAGACGGGCCTGAGCATGTACGACAAGGACCAGCAGGACAAGAAGACGACCGCCGACGAGGCGAAGAAGCTGCAGGCCGCCATCCGGGCCGACCAGCAGGCCGCCGATGCCCTCGCGCGGGCCGAGCTCTCCGCCCAGATCGCCGCTGGCGTCCCGAACGACAAGGGCAAGGCTGCCCAGGCCGCCGCCGACGCGAACACGGCAGTCACCATGGCCAGCATGCAGGACGCCGCAGGCCGGGGCCTGTCGGCAAGCGCCTCCGCGGACCGGCTCCAGGCTGCCCAGGATGCCCTGCAGGCCGCGACGAAGGTCTCCGGTGCGCCGGGCGTCGCGAAGGTGAACGCCTGGAACAAGACGATCAACCGGATCTCAAACGCCCAGATGGTCAGCTCGGCGCCGCCATCGCCACCGGCCAGCAGTGCCTCCAGCGAGAGCTGGTGGGACAAGCTGCTGCAATTCCTCCATCTGAAGTAGGACGAGACGATGAGCTTCGCAGACCTCGATCTCCTTGGTGCTGACTACGTGGGCGGGCCCGCAGCAGACGCCATCGCCGCGGGCAACCGCGACGAGAATGCCCTGACCGACATGGAGTTTGCCGCCCGCCACCCGGAGCGCAAGGGGGCCAAGATCAAGCCAGGGGAGGCGGCCCTCGCGAAGGAGTGGACGAGCCTGCGCGACAGCATCGTCCGCCCCGCCCTCAGGGCCCCGGCGAAGCTCCCGACGGCGCCAGCGGCTGCACTTGCCAGCGAGGCGGCGGCGAGTGCCCCGGCCCCGCTCGCCGCGCCTGCGCCCCTGGTAGTCCCCGTTGTCCCTGCAGCTACGCCTGCGGTGCCCGCGTTCGATGCGACCCCCATGACGGATGTCATCAGCACCTTCCCATGGATGCCGCAGATCCCCGTGCCATCGTTCACCATCAGCCCGCAGGCTCCGCAGGCGGCGCCCCCGCCCCAGACGGCAGCGGCGTCCACCCCAGCGGCGCAGGGCGAGGAGATCCCGCTTGGCCTCAAGCTCGGCGGCGGGGCGGTGCTCGCCTACGCGCTCTACCGGCTCCTGAGGAAGTCGTGATGAGCCACAAAAAACCCATTCATTCGAGGCTATGTGATGCTTGACCTGGACATGCTCGGCTGCGACTACGTGGGCGGCCCCGCGGACGACGCGATCGCCTCGGGGAACCGCGACGAAAACGCGCTCACTGACATGGAGTTCAACGCCCGCCACCCCGAGCGCATGCTCCTGCGCGACCCGAAGATCAAGGCCGACGAGAAGGACCTGGCGGCGGAGTGGATCAAGCTCCGCGACAGCATCGTCCGCCCGGCCCTCGCGAAGGTGAAGCCCAAGGAGAGCATCGTCTCGCGGATCACGTCGGTCTTCACGCCCAGCCCCAGCCCTGCGGCTGCGGCTGCGGCGCCAGCACCGGACCTGAATCGCTTCACCCCTGAGCCGCAGGGGAGCACCAACGTCTTCGCCGTCTTCCTGGGCCTGGTGGCTCTGGGCGGGATCGGCATCGCAGTCCTGAAGAAGGGGAACTGAACATGGCTACTCGAATCTGTGGGCGTACCAAGATCAACTGCAGCTACCGCGACCGCCAGGGGGACTACCGCTGCGCGCTGAGCGTGGATGGCAAGACTCGTGGCACTCAGTACGTGGGCGTCCCCGCCTCAAGCCGGAGCGCCGTGGATTCCGCGGCGGCCTACGATGGCGCCGCGCGAGCCGCCGTCTCGTTCGCGCTCAACGAGGGCATGCTGGAGGACCGCGACGTGGACTTCGCCAGCACCGGCACCGGCTACATCATCCACCGCGGCGGCGCGAAGGCGCGGCGGCGGTAACAACCCCACAGGAGCACGACCCCATGCCCACGAAGCCCAAGAAGAAGCCCGCCAAGGCGAAGCGCCCGACAGCCAAGGCGAAGACCCGGCGCCCCACCAAGGCCAAGGCGAAGCGCCCGGCCCGCGCCAAAACGAAGCGTGCCGCGAAGCCGAAGGTGGTGCGGTGCTCCGGGCAGGGGCGCCTACGCACGCAGGGCATGGACGTGGGCGAGAAGCGCGTCCGCGAGGTTGAGGGCCACCGCGTCACGATCACGCGGGTCAAGTAACCCCGCACGCCGCACAGGAGCCGCGATGAGCAAGAAGGTAGAGCGAGTCAAGATCGTCTTTGGCGTCCGTCGCCAGGGCGCCAAGTGGAAGCCCACCCTGTCCGTGAACGGGCGGGCGCAGAGCATCGAGGGCGCCGAGTCGGACAGCCGCGTGGAGGCCGTGGAGGCCGCCCGCCAGTGGGCCGTGGACGAGCGGCGCCGGTACAAGGGCGAGTGGAAGATCTCGGTCGTGGACCGGACTGGCGCCGTGCGGCGCTCGGGGCGAAAGACCCGCCCCGTCAGCATCGCCTGCCACGGGGCCTGCCGCGTGCGGACCAACCACATGGCCCGCAATGAGGAGCGGGTCCGCACGACCGACGACGGGAAGAAGTTCAAGATCAAGCGCACGAAGTAGTCCCTGCACCGCAACAAAAAGGAGTATCGTCCGATGCCAGCAAAGAAGAAGCCCGCGAAGAAGACCAAGGCCCGCCGCTCTCCCGCCCAGAAGGCTGCCACCCGCAAGCTGGTGGCCCTCAACAAGAAGCGGGCCGCCGCGAAGCGCAAGGGGCGCAAGCCCGCCAAGCGCAAGACCACCGCCAAGCGCAGCAAGCGCTAAGGAATCCGCCATGAGCAAGCGCAAGCGAACGGGTCGCGTCAAGTATTCCCCCAAGGTCATGGAGATGATCCGGGACAACAAGGGGTTGCCGAAGTACACCAGCGTCGGCGGTTACCCCATGTTCTACTACGCAGTGGACAGCGACGGGCGGAACATGGAGGAAGTCTGCCACAACTGCGCGAGCGGTCGCGGCGGGCTCGGCAGCGGGGACAAGATCGTCGAGGGCGAGGTGAACTGGGAGAACCCCGACCTGTTCTGCGCGGGCTGCAACAAGCGGATCGAGTCGGCATACGCGGACTAGGTCGCATCAACCAAGGAGCCAGCCGATGACCACACCGAAGAAGGGGCGCAAGCCCAAGCGCCCGTGCCGCTGCAGTGACCCGGGCTGCCCGGTCCACAAGGGCAAGAGCACCTGCGGCAAGGCCGGGATCCTGGTCCTGCGCCGCGTCGATATGGACGACCGCGCGGGCACGCGCATGTGCCGGGCCTGTGCTGCGGATGCACTGGAGAGCGGGCTGTTCTAGATGGCCAGCCGCCGCGACAGGATCGAGAAGCTCCGCCGCCTGGCTGAGTCGCCAAACGAGCACGAAGCCGCTTCGGCCCGCGCCGAGGTGGCACGCCTGCTCAAGCTCGGCGGCGGAGCCGATCCTGTCGTGAACCCTGGCCTTGTCTTTCTGGGCGTGGTCGATGGCGTCCGCCGGTTCCAGCAGGTTCAGAGCGCCGACGCCCCCACGACCACCGGGCAACTACCCTTCGCCAGAAGGCACCCGCGGCCCCTGAAGTGAGAGGATGAGAATGCAAGACCTCGACATGCTCGGCGCAGAGGATGCGGTGGGCCTTGAGACCATGGACATCTTGAAGACCCTCCCGGGCGTGCTTCAGGCCGCAGGGCAGGGTCTGTCCGCCCAGTCCCTCACCCTGAAAAAAGCGGAGGAGGCAAAGAAGGCGGAGGAGGCAGCAAAGAAAGAGGGGGACAAGAAGGAGCCGGCGAAGGACAGCGGCGCCAGCAAGGCCCAGCCGCCGACCCCGACCGCCCCGCCACCGACGGCATCCTCCGTTCTGGCCAGCATGCCAACTGGCGTGAAGGTGGGCGGTGGGGTCGCGATCGCCCTCATCGCCTGGCGCCTGCTGCGGAGCAAGGGGTAGGACCAATGATCGACCTAGACATGCTCGGAGCCGATGAGACGCTGGTGGGCGAGTACGACATCGCCGACAAGCGGCGCCAGATGGACTCCATCAAGAAGATCACCGTCAGCATCGCCCGCGCCATGCTGCGGGGCGGTCAGCAGGTGGCAGCGGCGACCATCGAGACCGCGAAGGGTGGCTTCCTGCAGCGGGAGCTCCCAGGCATCACCTCGCTCCGAAAGACCGCCTCGCACCTCGACTGGCACGCCGCAGAGCTCGCGAAGCTCGGCGACCCGACAGCCTTCTACGCGCCGGGCGAAGACCTGAAGAAGTGGACCATGCAAGCCTTCATCGACGCGAACGCCGTCGAGGAGGGCCGCGCCAGCCAGGAGCAGATCTGGCAGGACATGTGGACCGAGATCGGTGCTGCCCTCATCGCCCTCCCTGGTGACGTGGCGCAGGGCGTTGGCAAGGCCGTGGGCCAGGTGGTCAAGGCTGCTGCCGCTGGCCTTGCGGGGGGCGTTGCGGAGGGCCTTGGGATCCCGACCTGGGTTCTGGTTGCTGGTGGCGCTGCGCTCGTTGTGGGCGTAGGCGTCGGGGTGTTCAAGATCCTGCTGGTGGCTGCTCCTGCAGTGGTGCCAGCTGTGGTGGGAAGGTACCTGCGGTGACGCCCTTCGCCATCGCCGACCTGAGCATCAGGCCGCCCGACACCGACCCTCTCGCGCAGATCGTTGCCGGAGCCATCGAGAGCGCTGCTCGCCAGGGCCTCGACATCGCCAACCTGGACTGCGCTGCCTGGACGACCTGCACGCTCTGTGACTGCCCGGCCACTTCCCACGCAGGTAAGTCGTCCTGCCATGGGGCTCCGCTCCGCATGCAGGGCTGGGCGCTCTGGCTGACCTGAACTTCTAGCACCGGAGACGAGCATGGGCTACCGAAACGGCGAGCGCTTCACCCTGGAATACAACGCCGCCCGCTGGAAGATCTCGTATCTCCCGGACGGCTCCCCGCTGCCGACCTTCATCACGGTCGGGACCAACCTTGGCCGGCGCCTGGTGAGCTTCACGCTGCCGATGATCGCCAACCGGACGCCAGCGCCCGTCGGCCTCAACGAGTACAGCGTGATGAACGAGGCGCACATCAAGGCCGATGACGACGGCCCCACGGCCAAGGACAAGCTGGTGGCTGCCCACGAGACGCTGTGGCAGGAGATCCTGGACGACCATCCGCACAACTCGGAGTACCGTCGCCAGGTCGCCGAGGCCCGCAAGAAACTGAAGTGGCGAGCGGCCCGCTGATGGACTCCCGGCTCCTCCTCAGCTTTGGCGCCGTGGCTGCGGCAAGCGCTGCCCTCCTCCTTCGCGACAAGACCACAGACTCAGACAACACCGGCCAGCCTGCAGCGCGGCCTCCCCTTCCGCAAGGGAGCACAAGCCTGGGCGTGCGAGCGGTCGAGGTGCTGTCTCGGCACGTCGGCGAGCATGGCGAGGGGAAGAAGGGCACCGCGGGGTACCACCGCAGCCCCTTCATCGACCGCATCAACCTGGGGGTCTACGGGGACGGCAAGGGGCTCCTCGGCGAGCCCTGGTGCTGCCGGGCCGTGCGCTGGGCCTATGAGACCGCAGCGCAGGAGCTGGGCCTACCGCCGCCGTTTGCGCGGACCACCAGCGACCTGGCGAGCGTGAGCAAGATCAAGAAGTACCTCGGCAGCTACAAGATCGGTTCGCCGAAGGTTGGCGCCGTGCTGCTGATCGGGGACCAGCACGCGACGCTGATCGCGCAAGTAATCAATGAGCGCACAGCTACTTGTGTTGATGGGAATCATGGGGATGCCGTGGCTTTCGTGCGGCGCACCATCGGGCCGCAGGACACGATCATCGACGCAGAGGCGTATGCGCGAGCAGGATCGGCGATTAGCGTCGGGGGCGACCTCGACGTGCTGGGCGCAGAAGACTACTCGACGTGATCCCAGATGCGGCGACGACGAACGCCGCTGATGGTGGAGTTGGTGACTCCGAGCCGGGCGGCCAGGATGACGCCGGGCTCGCCTGATTCGCGAATGGCCCGCACGTCAGCCGCGGTCAGCCTGGCCCTGTTGTTGGACTCCCCGCGCACCAGGGACGGGTTGACTCCCCATGGGCTGCGCGCGCGCCCCTTCTTGGCGCAGTCCTGCATGTTGTCCGTCCTGGTTCCGGCAAAAAGGTGCGCAGGATTGCAGCATAGTCGGTTGTCGCACTTGTGACAGATGTCGATGTGGCGAGGCTGCGGACCGTGAAGGTGCTCATATAGCATCCGATGCGGACGGACCGTTCGCCGCCGCTCGCGACCTAGCTGGAAGGCACCGTATCCGTTCGTGTTAATTGCCCCGGTCCAATTCCAGCATTCGGCATCCGCGCCTCTGGCGATGTGGCACCAGAGGCGCTCCATGTCATCGTCCGGCGGGGGCGGAACATGAACGAGGTGGTCGGGTCTGACGCACGTCAGGCTGCCGCACGCCGCATGGACCTTTCCGCTTGGCGCGGCGCCGTGGCGCAGATACCAGGAGACCTGTCGAGTAGCCACGGACGTGGAATGGCCAGGGCGCCACCGAATCCGCAGTTCGCCATTGCCCCATCTGTCGGTGGGGCCGGTCCAGAGCCAGCAAGGGCCGGTCTTGTCCACTCGGCGCCAGAACCGCTCCTCGACGGCAGCATCAATGCGAGCGGCAACCTCTGCGATCACGGTTTCTCCTGCCCGGGGGCGGGGACGGCGCTCGCGGCCAGCCGCTGCTCGATGAGAGCATGCGTGCCCAGGTTGAGGGGTAAGCAGGCCAGTGCCCTGGCGAGGGTCTGGCGCGCGATGCCGAGCTGCGCGACCGTCTTTCGTTCGCCCTGGGCAGCGAAGAGATCGGCGATCTGGCGGCGCGTCGAGTCGGGGAGAGGTATTGCCTGTGGCATGCAACCGACAATGCCAGGCATACCAGATGGTGTCAACCTGGCGTTGACTTGCCTGCATGGCAAGTCGCGATCTCGATCTCATCGGAGCCTGACGCGCGACGCACCGGGCGGCGTGCTATAAGGCAGCCCATGCACACCAAATCCCTCGATCCGGCCTGGCCCACCGTCCTATCACTGGCGGGGCACCCGACGGCCACCCCAGATGATCCTGTCTCGACGGAGCCATTCTCGCTCGCGGACATCGCCGAGGTGGTGGCGGAGTCAGCGGCGGCACAGGGAGACGTTGCCGGGCTGCTCTGGCGCGGCATCTTCGTACTCCGCGACGGGCGGGCAGCCGCGGTCTTCGGCCATACGGTCGATGGCTGGCGCAGCGGCAGCGCAACGGCTTATGTCGGCTCGTCAGTGAGCACTCTCTGGCGGCGCCATGGCCGCGGGAATGCCCGCTTCGCCCTGTATGGCCAGTACCAGTGCTGGCACGCGACGTGGTGTGCGCGGAAGCTGATCGCCTTCCTGGAGTGCCAAGCCTGCTGGCGCGAGCGAGTCAAAGAGGGCGGGCGCCTCCTCGGCTTCGTCCAAGCGGTGCGACTCCTGCGGGGAGGCGGAGCGGTGAGGTGCGCGTCGGACCAATTCGAGATGGCGGACCCGGACGGGTGGAACTGGCAGCGGGCCGAGCCTGCGGCGTAGGCCGTTGGCGTGGAGTCCTATGCGCGGGGCGGGGTGGTCGTGGGGTGTGACCTGGACCTGATCGGCTAGTCTTCGGGATCCTCGTCGGGCCGCGGGAAGCGCAGCGCCTTGCCGCCGGACAACGGCTTCAGGGCGCGCTCCTGTACCGAGGCTGAGAGAGAAAGAGTTGCATGGGGTTCCTCCTGACGGGTCAGGCCCCGTGCCGCCTGTCGAGGGCAGCTACGGGGCGGGGTTGTGTGGGCTTCGTCTAGGACCGGATGCGGTAGCCACCGCTCCCCGGCGTGGACCGGATGAAGTAGCGCGACTCCTGGCACCCCTCCACCGTCACGTCTAGGTAGCGTCCGCCGTTGGTGAGGGCGTGCGCGGAGTACCGCGGCTGGGCCGCGATCTCCTGCGTCGTCGAGCCCCGTGCTTGCGCTACGGGGCGGGGCTGGGCTGGGGTGCTACAGGACCGTGGTGAGCCAGTGCACCGCCAGCCTGGCCCGCTCCGACGCCGCGGCGGCGTGCATGATCGCCTCCCGCCCGCGGGCGGCGACAGACGAGGCGTCCACCCCCCGGTTGTTGCGGGCGATCTCCGCCTGGCAGTGGCGGATCTTCGCCGCCTCCTCCTGCGCGGCGGCGAGGTTCTCGCGGCAGACCGGCGCCGCGCCAGAGAGCGCCTCGCGGCGCTCGCAACTCTCAACCGCCATCGCGGCGGTGGCGACCGCGGCGGTGGCGATCTCCAGGGCCCGCGCCGCGAGCGGCGCGGCGGCGTCCCGGGCGGCGCTGAGGGCCTGGGCGCGGGCTTGGTTCTCGGTGGTCTGGGTCATGATCAGGGTCCTCCTATGTCGTCAAGCCCCGTGCTTTCGCTACGGGACGGGGTGGGCTGGGCTAGCCGCGCTCGGCGGCGCAGTGTGGCTCGGGCTGCTCCGTCATCAGGGCGGGCTCCTCGTAAGGCGGCACCACCTTGAAGCACCCACAGGTGCAGTCGGTCTTCCCCCTCGCGCGGCGGGCGGCCTTACGCCTTCCGGGCCGCCTCGCTGTCCTCGCGCCCGGCGGGGGTCACCGCGTGCGCCCCTTGTGCCCACGCGGTGGCAGGTAGGTAATGTCCGGCGGCCCGGCGGCGACGATCTCCGCGAGAGCCCGCCGGGCGGATGGGGTGCCGCGCAGCAGGGGCTGCTGGGCGAGTCGGATGCGGGCGGCGAGGTGGCGGCTGGCCTGTGCGATCTGGTCCTGAGTCATCGGTATCCTCCTACGTTGTGAAGCCCCGTGCTTGCGCTACGGGGCGGTGTGAGTGATGCGCTACTCGGCGGCGAGGCGCAGCCTGCGCCGCAGCCGCTCCACGGTCTGCGCCGACGGCTCCGACCACTGCCAGCGGTCGCCCGGCGCTGCCTCCGCGTCGCGCTCGCACAGGTCGTGCGCGGCCTGCCAGAGTACCGCCTCGACAGTGCTCTCGTCGCCAGCGATCTCAGTCACCGTGCAGCCGTCGGCCTCCGCGGGGCTTCCAGCCGGGGCGCGGAACCCCTCGCAGTCTTCGAGACCCAGGGCCTGGGCGAGGCCGCGGACGGCGCCCAGCCATGCCCCGGCGAAGTCGTCTGCCTCATCGGCGCGGTCGATGGCGTGCATGTCAGCCTGGGGGTCGAAGGAAACGCGGATGCGGGTGGTCATGGTCAATCTCCCCAGCGGCCCGGCGACCCTGTGTCGCCTTGTTGCCGCCCGATGAACTCAGTCTACTCACGCCCTAAGTGAGCGCAAGAATAAAATAACGTAGCCATGATCTTTTTCTATTTCCCGTCGCTGGCGCGGAGGGCGGCGATCTTGCGAACGTAATCCGCAGTACAACCGAGATCGCTGGCGATCTCCTTGGCGGGCCGATCTGGCGTTGCCGCGAGCGCGACCCGGACGGCCTCAGCAAGAGCCCCGCCCCGGGGGCGCCCCCTTCCGCGCGAAGCAGGCAGGTCGGCGGCGTAGCGCGTGGCGACCGTGGCGACCGTGGTCTGCGCAAGGCCGAGCTCGGCGCCGATCTCGCCTTGGGTTGCGCCGCCCGCGAGCAAAGAGACGATCGCCTCCTCCTCGTATAGGTCTAGATGTCGCGCCATTAGCGCCCGCTCTGCCGCCAGCGCTGACGCTGGACTTTCTCGACAGCTCCAGGATCGGGCGGATCTGCCGGCAGGTCGGCCACCCGGACCGGCGCCCCACTCGGCGGCGTGGGGAGTCCAAGGGCCGCCCAGCGCCGACTGATGTCCGTCCTGCCGCAGACCATTAGCCGAGCGATCTCCTTGACGGAGGCGACCTCGGCCTTCCGCCACGCGGCGAGCATCCTGGCAGCGCCGGGCGAGCCCGCCGCTGCGCGCATCTCCAGTGCGGCGCCTGCTGCGCGCCACCACTCTGCCCGCGCCCAGCGGCGGGCGGCTATGACTTTGGCGTTGATCATGCGCGCGGCGCCTTCCGCCCGTGCTCGACGCCGCGGACGTAGAACTCGACGGACGCCGCCACCAAGAGCAGGCTGATGGAGACAACCATTCCAGCGCCGCCCGGCAGCGGCATCGTTGCGCTCCCCGACCGCAACCACAGCACGAGCGCGGAGGGATCCGGGAGGGCGTCGGCTGCCTGGTCCCGGACCAGCGCCACCACGTCTGCGTGCTGCCGCCAACGCTCGGGACTCATTTCGTCCGAAGAAAGGCCCGCCGTGCCAGCCCCCAGTTCACGGGCGCGCGCCTCCACGGCTTCGAGGACGGCGCGAGATGTCAATTTCGGTTTCATTGCCCCAGGGTAGCGCGCCCATTCGCGGCACGCTACGAAAATAACGGGGCGGCGTAACGCCTCGCGGCCTACCGGCGAAGTCTCTATATGATTCGCCACCCGAAGCCCATCCCGAAGATCGCCTGCCCCACCTGCGGAACCGCCCGCCACCGCAGCCGCCCGCAGCTCCGCCACACTCCGCAGATGGACGCTGCAGGCTGCCTGGCCTGCTCCCATGTCCTGTGGCACACGGTCGCCTGCTGGACATGCGGGACCGTGGAAGCGGTGGAGCGCCTCTTGCCGCTGCACCACTTCTGCCCGCGTCTCAGGCGCGGGTGGTGAGGCCGGGCATTATGGGAGGCACCCCTTGCGCGCGGTGCCCTTCGCATCCGTCGCCGCCTGGCAGGTGGTGATGCCAGCCCCGAACACTGCGCAGTCCCCGTTGCCGCTGCAGGCCGGAGCACAGAGGAAGCCGAATAGGTCCGTCTCCAGACAGTAGTTCTCCGCGCCGCAGTTCGTCGCTGCCGTGCAAGTCTCCGTGCAGAAGCCGACGCAGATCTTCGACGCGCATTGCTGCGGCGCCGTGCAGGTCTCTCCAAGGGGCAGCTTGACTGCGATCTGGCACGTCGAGGTAGTCCGCTCGCAAACGAAGCCCTCACAGCAGCCCGCCGTGTTCGTGCAGTGACGCCAGCGGCAGGTCACGCAGGCCGCCGCGCTGGTGGTGCAGCTCCCGTTTGCGGGACAGCAGAAGGGCGCCTCCCTCGGGCAGCACATGCCGGGAACCGTCGCACCGCAGTCGATCGGGGCGATGGGCGGGCAGAGGGACGTGGCGCCGCTGCCGGAACAAGCGGTCAGGAGAAGGAAGGCCAGGGCTGCGGTCCTAACCGCCCGGTCACCCTGCCGCGGTGCGCATTCTTCGCAGCGGTCCGGGCAGGCCGCGGAGCCTTTCTTGGCACGCTCCTCGATGGCCCGCAGTCCATCCGGGGTTAGCTCGCCCGCCATGCTACGGATTCCTCGCGCAGCGAAACCCCACGTCGGACGCCTGCGCCGCGGCTACCGTCGCATTCCTTCGCGCTGCACGCAGGTCTTGCGGATCGGTCCGGTTCCACGCCCCGCCGCGGAGACTCAGGTTCTCCGTGCAGCGGGTGGTCCCGTAGAAGCAGTAGCGATTGGCCATCCACTCCCACAGGTTCCCGCTCAGATCGAAGGCTCCGTCCTGGTCCGGCTTGCCGAGCAGCGTCGGTGCGAAGGATCCCACGGGGCAGGTGCTCAGGGCCTGGTTCCAGCAGAGCTGCGACTGTCCGCGCCCGGGGACGATCGGCGAGGCGCTGCCCCATGCATAGAGACTCCCCGACGGTCCGCGCGCCGCATACTCGAACTCCTCTTCCGTCGGCATGCGCTTCCGGTTCAGGGCACAGTAGTCCGCCGCCTGGAACCAGCTCACGCAGTTGATCGGGTGGTTCTCGCGCACCCCCGCGGCCTCGGTCCAGTTGCACGGCGCACCCTGCGCCGGGGCCGAGCATGTACCCGCCGCAACGCAGCGGCGATAGGCACCGACCGTGACGAGGGTCCGGTCCAGCAGGAAGTCGCTCACGGCCACCGCACGAATCGGCTGCTCGTCTGGCTGCCCGCTGGCGCTTCCCATGGGGAAGGTGCCGCCCGGGACGCGCACCATCTCTGCCGGGATGGCGGTCTCGGCGAGATCAGCTCCGCCACCAGGTTCGTACCAGGGGTTCTCCCCGGTACAGGCGGCAAGGAGAGCGATCGACGACAGGAGAAAGAACAGCACGACCCGCATGGTACCTCTCTGAAAGCGCGGCCTTTGGCAGCGGCCCGATATTAGGCCACTGCGCAGCAATTTGCGCGTCTTTACAGAAAGGGAGGCTAGATCCGAAGCGCCAGGCGGCGCAACTAAAAACGTCAGATGACGTTGTTAGAATGCCGCGCCCCGGTGACCACCTAGCGCGCAACCCGCGCGGGCGCTCAGCCCGATCTGGTGGCAGAGACCGCTTACGACTTACGCAGTGGGGAAGTCGCCCGCTCCCGGGCGGTTTCGCGTCGCGGTAACGCGAAAAGGCCCGCGGTGGCCACGCTGCCGTCGCCGTAATTTCGCGCCATGGTGGCGCGGAATTACAGGCGGCGACGATGCGCGGCGCATTCTTCCTCTTTTCGGTCCTGAATTCAGGTCTGAAAAGAGGAAGAATGGCCGGGGACCTGGACCTCGGCGTTTAATTTACACGTCGATTGCCTAACTTCCCACCCGGCGCAGTCGGGGCCCGAGGTTTCGGGCTACCGTGACCCGAAACCTCGCAGGCTCAGCTCTTGCGCTAAGGCAGGAGCGGACTATACTGCGGCGGCGGGGAAATGCATGACCAAGCACAACGATCGTCATCCACAACGCACGCCAACGGCCCTGCAGCTACGCCAGGCCGAACTTGTGAAGTTGCACGCCGACCCAAGGGCGATGGCCGAGCTGATTGAGACGATGCGGCCCGCGATCAAGTCGCTGGCAGCGAAGTTCGCTCACCTAAATGCACTCGGCACTGAGGCCGCTTCCGACCTTGAGTCAGAAGGGGTCATCGCATGCATGAAGGCTGCCGCCGACTTCGATCCGACGAGGGGAGCCAGCTTCTTCACCCATGCATTCAACCGGATTCGCTGGCACCTTGGGCGAGAGGCACGGACAGCGTTCGGCGCCGTCAAGGCGTCCGACACTGCCATCAAGCGGAGGGGGCGATTCAAAGTCGTCTCGTTGGACGCGCCAATCGGTGGCGGTGACATGTCCTTCCTGGACTGCCAGCCCGGCGATGCGGAGCCAGCAGACGTTGCGCTGGAGAGGGCTGAGCAGGAGACCGTACTTCGGACGGCGCTGTGCAGCTTGGACGCGCGCTCTCGGCAGATCGTCGAGCGCAGGTCCAAGGACGAAAGCGTCGCGGCGATCGCTTCCGATCTTGGGATCAGCGGAGCGCGCACGCGCCAAATCCACAGGGCGGCCATGGACTCGCTGCGCGAGCGCATGGAGATCATCGGCGATGCGGGCGACGGTCTGGGCGCCGATCTGCGCGACTATCAGCGCTGTGCCGTGGTGTCCGCACTCGCTCTCTGGCGGCAGGTGCGCTCAGTCCTGTTCGTCTGCCCGACCGGCGGCGGCAAGTCGCACGTCTTCTGCGAGCTCGCGCGAATCACGCACCAGCGGGGCGGGCGCACCCTCGTCCTCACCGATCGGACGTTGCTGGCGGACCAAGCGGCCGATAACGCCAGGAGGCTGTCATCGCTGGAGGCGGAAGTAGAGCAAGGGGAGCGGCGTGCGAGCAAGCAGGCCCCAGTCGTGTGCGCGACCATTCAGTCGATCTCGCGCCCCTCTCGGCTGCGGCAGTTTGATCCGGCGGAGTTCGATCTGGTAGTCGTGGACGAGGCCGACCTCGGCATCGCGCCGTCTTACGTCGGAGTGCTGGAGCGATTTCCGAAGGCGCGGATCTTTGGTTGCACGGCAACCCCCGACCGGGGCGACGGCAAGACGCTGAGCGAAGTCTTTCAGTCCGTCGCTGCGACCGTAGACATGGCGATGCTGATCCAGCGCGGGTATCTGGCGCCGCTGAGTCGGTATCTGGTCAGGATCGAGTCGGTGAGCCTCGCGGGTCTGAGCGCCAGGGATGGCGACTTTTCCGACGCGCAAATGGAGAAGGTCCTCACTCAGGAGCGGGCGCTGCACGAAGTGGTGAGGCCAACGCTGGAGTTGGCCACAAATCGGCAGTCCCTGGTCTTTGCAACGTCCGTCGCCCACGCCGAACAGCTCGCCGCGGTTTTCAACCGCTACCAGGCCGGCTGCGCCAGGGTGGTCCATGGGAACATGAGCGACGGCGAGAGGACGGCCACTATCGCGGCGTTTGAGCGAAGCGAGTTTCAGTTTCTCTGCAACTGCGCACTGCTGCTGCGCGGCATCAATCTGCCGTTCGTCTCGTGCGTCGCAATGGCGCGGCCAACCCTCAGCAGGAGCCTCTATACGCAGTGCATCGGCAGGGGAATGCGCGTGGCGCCGGGCAAAGATGATCTGCTCGTGCTCGACTTCACCGACAACTCCAGGATGCACGACCTCATTTCACCAATCGACGTGCTTGCGCCGGATGCGCCGAGCGACGTGAAGGAGAGGGCGCGCGAGATTATCAACGAGGAACATGGAACCGACCCGGCGGAGGCGCTGGAGTGCGCAGAGGCACAACTCGCCATCGACCCAGCCTTGCGCGAGCAGATCCGAGCCCAGGTGAAGTTCTACCTCAGCGAGGCGAAGCTCGGCGGCCCCAAGGGGATCGACTGGGATGCGATGGATGACCTCGGGAAGGTCCCCGACGGAGTCATTGCGCAGAGGCTCGGCATCACTTCGGCGGCTGTGCTTAGTGCGCGGAAGAAGCGCGGCATTGAGGCATTCGGTGGGCAGCGAACGGGGGCCAAGGGCATTGACTGGGACAGCGTGAGCGATCTGGGCAGCGTTCCCGACGCCGAGATCGCGCAGCGCCTCAACATTAGCGTCGCCGCAGTTGGCAGCCAGCGGCAGCGACGGGGCATCGAGCGATTTCGGGGCAGCGGCGGGGCGCCATCCAAGGACATTGACTGGTCGAAGCAGCCGCTTGGCAAGGTCCCGGATGTCGAACTAGCCAGGCAACTCGGCCTGCACCACACATCGGTCATGTACCAGAGGCGAAAGCGCAAGATCCCGCTGTTTGCGGGCTAGTCGCGGCGCCCATTGTCAGGCGCGATCTGATTCGTAGTCTCGCATCCTTTCTCTCGGCAAATAGAGCGGATTTGGTATGTTCTATTTTGTTTCCTGAGAGGACGAGGTGCAAAAGAATACCCCCGGTCCAGCTTACATTTGGCCACTTTCTCGACGGGAGCATGTCGCCGAGTTGATGCACGGGTCGCGTTGACTGCGCCATTTGCCCTGCGGTACTTGTTGCCAACCAGGACTTAATGGTGCGCAAACCGCATCCGCGAAGAAAACGAAGTGCCGAGGAGAAACGAGTGCGCAAGGGTGGGCGGCGGGGCCGCGAGCTTGACACGACCGACAGGGAGACGCGAGAGCTCGATCGCATCCTGAAGCGCATCAAGGAGAGCGACGAAGGCGCCAGGAGGGCCGTCAAGCTGGCCCTCGACTGGCGCTACAAGGCCGGGCTCATTCTCGTTGAGAAGCGGGCGACCTTCGACAGCAAAGGCCCGAAGGCGAAGGCATGGAGCGAGTACCTGTCCGCCCGCGGCCTCACGCAGCGCACGGCGGCGAACTACATGCGCCTGACCGCCTACGTGAATGAGAACCCAGGCGCACTGAAGGGGATGACCTTCGCAGACATCTATCGGGCGATCGGGGTCATGGGCGAAGGGCGGGAGTATCGGAAAGCACTTTCCGATACTCAGGCACCAGGCCAGGCCGCGGCAGCGACGGCAGAGGCGGCAGAACAAGAGGAGGAGAAGGTCGTGATTCAGCAGCAGACCGAAGCGCCCGGAGCCGCCCTGCCCGGACCTGTCACCAGGGCTGCCGTGTGGCGCATCCCGGCACCAGAGGCGCGCAAGCACGTTGAGCTCGGGCAGCTCCTGACGCACGACCCACGCTTCGCCCAGACCGGCCCCGGCCCCCGGTCGTCCCCGCAGGAATGGCTGGACTTCGTGATGGGTCACGGGGTCCGCGCGATCGAGTTGCGGCCGGATCTCGGAGGGGATCTGGTCGCCATCTGGAAGGAACTGATCAGTCTCGTGGAGAACCTGCAATGAGCCAACAAGCACCGTCCGTCGTCGAAAAGACCCTGTCCAGCCTGCAGGAGCAGGCCGCGCCGCCCGCGCCCGCATCGTCGCCACCCCTCACGGCGGAGATGCTGGTGGCTGTCATGTCCGCAGCGATGACCGCCGCCGTGGCGCCGCTCATGGCCCGCCTGGACCGCATCGAGGGCGGGCGCCAGGCCGCCCTGCCTACGCCAGCGCCGCGGCTTTGCAAGATTTTGGGCCATACGGCCCAGGCCGATCGCCTCCTGCAAGTTTTTCCCCGCGACCTGCAAGTTTTTTCCCGTCCCGCTCCCTTCCCCCAGACTCCGCCACCATGGCCGGACCACATAGGAGGGGACGCCCATGATCCGCGTCTATGACCAGGGCTCCTCCTACGGCATCTCGATCGGCCAGCCCGAGATCCAAGGTTTCTGCCTGGGGCACCCTTCCTGCGGTCTGGACAGGCTCCGGGGCCTGTGGGTGACGTTTGACCGGACCACCGGCCATCTGATCGATCTGCGGATCAAGGGTAAGCGCGACAAGGCCCACCTAAACGATGCCGCGCTTGCTTCCTTGGTTGAGGGGATGCGGCGGCATGCCGAGGTCAAGTTGCACCTTCCAGACCCCGGCGACGACTGGCGTGTGGATTGGGAGCAGTACCGAGCCAGGAATCCTCGCTCATAGACCTAGCCCAAGCGCCATGGTACACGGACGCCATGCCTCGCCGGTCGGGTCCGCCGCGCACCGATCCTGACGAGATCCAACGCAATGATGAGCAGAGGATGGCGGAGGCGCAAGAGCGCACGGTGAACTTCTACCCACGCCTCCGAAGCACTCCGCCTCTGCCGCCCACTGATCCGATCGAGACAGCCCCCGCAGCCCCCGCCACATCCCAGGACATATCCCAGGACATTCCGGCGATGCTCGGGGCTGGTACGGTCCTCAAGGAAATGGCTGCCGCGGCGCCGGCCATCCTCCAACTTCCCGAGGCCGCCGGCACCAAGTCCTTTCTGGCGCAGATCGAGGACAACGTAAGCTCCGCGCTGTACGCTCTGGCGGCCCTGTCCAGAATGTGTGCCGCAGGAAGCGCACAAGCCTGCGACGAATGGCGGCGCCTCGCCGAACACGGCCCGCCGCTGGTCAAGCAGGCCATGAGTGATGTCCTAGCTCTCAAGACCGCACAACCGGCCAAAGTCAAGGTGCTGCGCCCAGAGGACCTTCGGGAGCTGCCCCAGGACCACCCCGCCCGGCGTCTTGCCGTCGGTATCTTCGATCCGCCGCAAGCAGCGGGGCCTACGTGGTCCGAGATGTCCGATCGCATCCAGCAACTGAAGGAGAACCTGGCCCGATCGGCTCAGCCCCCCGAGAGGCTCCGTGCCGCCGTCGCCAAACTTGAGGAGATCGCGCGCCGCATGGCGCACGGCCGGCTTGATCCCTCACGCGGAACATTGACTGCCGAGCAGATCAACATCCTTGCCTCCGACGATACCTACCACAATGCGATGCTAGCCAAGGGACTGCCGCAGCGGCCTCCCTGGAAAGCCGCGCATCCCCCATGGGTTGATAATGCGTTCGCTAGGTCGATCCCCCTGGTGAACGAGAAGTTGTGCAAGGGGCAGATGGCCGACGAATCTGAGATCGTCGGAGCGAGATACTTCACGCATGAGAAGGTGGCCAAGGATCGAGCCGTCATTGACGCCGCAGTGGCCGGAGCGGTGGGCCCCTTTGTGGACGCCTTCATGCGCGTGGCGCAGCAAGACCACGCGAACCCGAAGCCTAGTTGTTTCTGCTGCGGCGTGCCAACGGAGATCTTGGCCGAGCGATCAGGGCGCGGACTGGAGTCCATCGTTGCCCATGCCGCGAACGTGGAGAAGCTGTTTCGCCAGTTTGCAGCCGGCGCAGCCGACACCGATCGGGCAGACCTATTCCTGCGCATCGTGGTGCCTACGTACAACGCGATCCACTTCGATTCCCGACGGTGCGAGTGCTGCGGCAAGAGGTTCGCGCTGCGCACCTTGACCGCGGTGGAGAAGTCGAAGCGTTGCGCGGTCTGCTCTGACCGCCTCTACTGGCGCCAGTCAAAGACCAAAAAGCGAGCGAAGCCGCGCGTGGACGCGATGGACCGGCTTCACTGGAAGCGAGGTCGCGGTGATGAGGCCATGGCCGCTGCCGATCGCCAGTTGGCCCAGGACAGCCCATGGGAGGAAGACGAGGACGTGATCGCTCGGATAAATGACCATTGGGCAATCAGGCGCGCACAGCGCGTCCAGGGGGCTACGAAGAAAGAAAAGTGAATTCCAACAGATAGCAGATTTTTTCTCGCTAGCCGTCGCTAATAGGCGGTCCGATTTTCCCTGCCACCAGATAGGGGCCGCCGAAAAGGAGCTAGCGAGATGACGTTGCCCACCCTCCTCAAGAGACTCGAAGTTCTCCACCGCCAGCAAATCCAGACAGAACAGGAGATCGCCAGCGTCGAGCGGGAGATCGTGGCCAGCGGCAAGACCCCGCGGAAGCCGCGCCGCAGGCGGCAGCCCCTGGCCGTAACCGCCGATCTGGTCAAGCCGATCGTGAAACTGCTGCGGGACGAGGGCCGGCCCCTGCCGCGTCGGGAGATCGCCGCGCGCCTGGGCCTCACCCCCAAGGCTACTGGCTACCGGCTGCAGCAGGCGCTGAAAGCCGGCTTTGTCGAGAGGGTCAGCAGCGCTCGCTACCGGGTCGCTGCTGTGGTCCCCGTGTTCTAGGCACAGGTCAGCGACGGAAAGCCCTTGCGCGCCCGTAGCTCAATAGGACAGAGCGGCCCTCTCGAATAGGTCTCGATCCCGGTTCGACTCCGGGCGGGCGCAGTCTCTTTCCGTCGCTGACAGAGGATTCTATCCCCATGCTTTCCGACGAGCAACTACCCTTTCTTGTTCTCCTGCCGGGCTGCGCGCAGCAGTCTCTCAGTGGCCCAGGCCGAGACAGAGATGCCCGCCCGCTTGGCTGCCTCTTTGATCTCGTCCTGGTGTGCGACAGACAGCCGGACGCGCAAAAAACCGCTCTTCTTGTCCTCTTCGGGCACTTCGGGGCGTCCACGGGGTTTTTCGCTCACGGGGTTCTAATGTACCCCAAAAAATCGACTGGTCAAGGTCGATTTGGTCTTGACGTGTGGTATTTACGGGGTACATTAAAACCACAAATCACTGGAGACCGACCATGGAAGCCGCTGCTGCCGTCGAGACCGCCCCTCAGCCCCTCGCCGATACCCGAGAGGAGCGCGGGCGTCAGATCGCCAAGCGGGGCGGGATACGTCAGATCGGCGGCCGGTACGCGGTTCCGTCCCAGACGGCCAGCGGTAGCGGCGCTCGCTACATCGTCGATCTGGTCAAGGAGTCTTGTACCTGTCCAGATTGGGAACTTCGTAGGCAGCCGTGCAAGCACTACCACGCCGCCCTCTACTTCATCGTGTGGGAGCGGGACGTGAGCGCCGACGGCAGCGTGACCGAGACCGTGACAGTGAAGCGCAAGACCTACTCTCGTGACTGGAGCGCCTACAATAAAGCGCAGACCAACGAGGGCATCTACGTGGAGCGGCTGCTCCGCGCCCTGTGCGAGGGCATCCCCCAGCCGCCGCGCAAGCCCGGCCCTGGCCGCAAGCCGATGCCGCTTCGGGATGCGGTGTTCTCCGCCGTGATGAAGGTCTATGGCCTGAAGTCCCAGCGCCGCGCGCAGTCGGACCTCGCCGATAGCGCTGAAAAGGGGCACATCGGGCACCTGTGGCACTTCAACACCGCCTCCGATTTTCTCAGCGAGGAGTCCTCCACGGCGCTTCTCATCTCGCTGATTGAGGAGTCCGCCAAGCCCCTGGCCCTCATCGACAACGGCCAGTTCGCCATCGACTCCACGGGTTTCTCGACGGTCACCTACGACCGCTGGTTTGACCAGAAGCACGGCAAGCTGTGCGCCACCCACCCCTGGGTGAAGCTGCACATCATGGCGTCCACTGTCACGCACGCCATCACCGGCGTGAAGGTCTCCCCGGAAGGGGACTGCCCGCAACTGCCGGAGTTGGTCGCCCAGACCCGGAAGCACTTCACCGTGAAGGAAGTGAGCGGGGACAAGGCGTACTCGTCGAAGGAGAACCGCCGCACCCTCGAATCCTTCGGCATCGAGACGTACATCCCATTCAAGATCAATTCGGTTTTAGACCCCAAGTGTGAGGTTTGGTCCCGGCACCTGGCTGAGTTCCTGTTCAACCAGGACAAGTTCCTGCCCCACTACCACCGCCGGTCGAACGTCGAGACCGTGTTCTGGATGATCAAGAGCCTGTTCGGCGCTGCCATCCGATCCAAGACTCCGATCGCACAGGTGAACGAAGTCCTGTGCAAGTGCCTCTGCCACAACCTCGCCTGTCTGGTCAAAGCGATCTTCGCCTCCGAGTTGGCGCCCAAGTTCTGGCAGGATGCCCAGGCGCAGGCATCGCCCCCCGCCGGGCCGCCCAAGCTCACGCTGGTGCCACAGGAGGCCGCATGAGCGACCTCACCCTGACTGAACAGAAGCACGTCCGAACGGCGCTGCGCCACCTTCGCCGCCGCGTGGGGGCATGGATGCCCGTCGCTGACGCGCTCCACGCTTCGCCCGCCACGGTTGAGAAGGTGGTGAACGGGCGCCGCGCCGTCACTGCCAGTTTGGCGCTCCGCGTCGCGCGGCTGCTTGATGCGTCGGTGGATGATCTCCTGGCGGGACGCTTCCTGCTCGGCGCTTGCCCTCACTGCGGCCATATGCCCGACTTCGCAGACGAGCCCACCACTGTAGGAGAGGACGCGCCCCGCCCTCCGACTGGCGGCGGGCTCAAGTTGGTGAGGTAGCGGGCTCAATCGGGCAGACCATCCGTGGTGGTGCTCGGGTCGAGGAAGAGCGCCCACAGGGCAACGCCGAAGCCCTGCGCCATGCGCGTCAGCGTCAGTAATGTCACGTTCAGCGCGCCCGCCTCAATGCGCTGCAAATGCGTCAGCTCAATGTCCATCCTCTCGGCGGTCTGCTCCAAGGTCCAGCCGCGCTCGTGGCGCAGACGACGCACACGTTGCGAAAGCGCCTTGACCTCGTTGTGGTACCGCTCCGGCTTCGGGATCTGACGTGCAGCCATCCCCGGAACCGTCCATCCACCCTTGCAGCGGCGGTACGGCACACATGCAGTAAAATGCCTAGACGTGATTATCCGCGCGCGCTAGCGTTGCCCGTCCGCAGGCCCATCAGGAGATCACGACATGCCAGCCATCAGACCTCTACTTCGCATCTCGCTCTTGCTCGCCGCTGTCATCGCAGGATCTGGTTGCGCCGCCAAAGGAGACTGTCGCGACGCTGACAAGGCGTGCGCCCAGACCAGCGACTGCTGTGAGGGCCTCGCCTGCTTCAATGGTCTCTGTGCCGCCCCCGCCGTCTGTCCGACGGAAGCCCCGATCGATTGCGGCAACGCCATCCCTGGCATGTGCTGTCAGAACGCCACCCCGTACTGCTGCGCCAAGAGCGCCTCCTGCACGGACACTGCCGCGACGTGCAACGGGCCGACGTGCAGCAGCGCCGACAGGGCGTGTGTCACGTCGGCGACTTGCTGCACGGGCCTCACCTGCCAGGCGAAGGTCTGCGCGAAGCCCCCGGTCGGAGCCGTCTGCGGGAATGGGAAGTGTGAGGCCGGGGAGAGCCAGGGCACCTGCTGCTCTGACTGTGGCTGTCCTGCGGGGACAACGTGCCAGTCCAATCAGTGCAAGGCTCCCACGGGAACCGTGCTCAATTGGAGCATCACCGATAGCTGCTTCAATGGCGAGAACGTCGAGGTCCGCTTCTTCGCAGTTGATCGGGGCCTCGTGTGGCCCGGGGGCAATCTGGTCTACACGATGGCTCCTGGCACCACCATCACACAGCCCCTGGCCTGCAACCTGGGCGAGAAGATCTGCTTCGGGGCGGACCAGCCGATCAATGGCCTCGCCTGGGGTGTGGACATCGACAACTCCATCGCCTGCGCGGACTGCTGCCGCACCTGCGCGAATGCCTCCGTCAGTTACGGGCCGCTCACCTGCCGCTAGTCTGGACTCAGCAGCGAAAGCCCGAGCCTTCATCCTCGCCCGGGCCAGTATGCGCCCTACGCGGCGCTGGGCTCGCGCAGGTTCCCCCTCACGAGTACCGCTCCCTGCGCAGGCGCCGCCCGCGCACGCGCGCCTTCACCCGCTGCCAGAGGGAGGCCAGTGCGTCAGGATGGATGGCAGCGTACTTGAAGTCGCCCGGACCGCCGGGCCAGCTTTTGACCGGCTTGTCGAGCCTGATCGCGAGGAGTTGCCCGAAGGGCTCCGCCACCGATAGCCCCGAACCGAGGACATCGTTGCGCTGATCCGTCTTAATGACCACCGCGATTGAGCCAGACAAGCGCCGCGCCTGGCGGCTGTCAGCCCCGAAGTAGAGGTGCATCGCCGTCCAGTTCCCGTCGGGCTTCTGGCCTCGCTGACCGCAGAAGGCGACGACGTGCGACAGGTCGAAGGTGACACGGGTGCCTACTTCGAAGTCGCTACTCATGCATGCCTCCCCGACTGATGCGCCTCACGCGAGCCTGTAGACGCTCTGCGCCGCGCCCGGTTCGCGCGTGCGCTGCACCTGCCCCTCTTCCTCAAGATCCCTCAGCACCAGCCCCGCAGCGACGATATCCAGGTTGCCCCCGGCTCGCGCCTGGATCTGGATCCACGGCGCTGGACCCTGCGCAAGTGCGCTCAAGATGGCTTCGCGGAGCGCTGCAGGGTCAGTTACCGTCGCTGGCATGTGAACGCCAAGACGCCGAGCACCACGAAGAACAGGCAGGCGAGCACGATGCAGGCGCGCACCAGCAAGCCCTCGCGATCCTTGGTCGCTGGCGCCGGGGGCAGCGGTGGCACTTCGGGCAATGTGGGTACGTCCTCGCCCTCGTCGGAGAGGTGCCGCGCTTGCTCGGCGATCTCAGGGTAGGGCTTCGGATCGGTGGACGCTGAGGACATAGCTTCCTCCTTGCCCCTCGCCGACGTGCAGCGACGGGCGGCATAGGCCCCAAGG
>JACCDG010444362.1_pt1 | contig 23300 bp, 26 predicted proteins | sample 7442471 | NCBI WGS metagenome assembly JACCDG01 (sample SAMN15323444, study PRJNA562643) | freshwater metagenome | isolation source: river surface water | place: USA:Blue River Watershed | collected 2017-08-17 | reverse complement strand
GACGACATCGTTTGTAAGCCCATACGGGCGAATGTGGTGAGGACTCCAGCGATCAGCTCCAATCCGGTACCGAGACCCGGTAAAAGAGTGGAAGCCACCTGCATCGTCACAAACCCCATATCTGAGAAAGCTTTGAGAACCGGGTCTAGGACGGTGAGCAGCGAGTTTCCCACTGTGGCCAAGCTGTTAAACATGGGCGATGCACCTTCAGACACCCGACCCATAACCCCAGAGTCTGGCGTAGCTCCAGCGATTGCTCCGCCAATCCGTCCTCCGAGATACCCAACCCCAGCGAGTCCGGCGGAAGCGGACATACCCAGCGCTCGCTCAATCCGGGGCATCATCGGCCCGAGGTAGTCATTCATCGCCTTCAGGTTTTTCTTCGCCTCCTCAAAGAGGGGCTTCGACCCAGCGATGACGAGCGACTTCATGTAGGACTCGGAGGTGGACGACACCGCTTCCCAGGTGTTGGCGAAGGCGTCGATACCGTCCTTGTTCTTTTTGATGACTTCGTCCAGCTTCTCAAAGCGCTTCTGGGCCGAGAGTGCGTTGAAGGCGGCGGCGTCTTTCACGCCCATCTGACCCTTCAGCTCCATGAAGCTACGGACATCGGCGCCAGCTTGGCCACGCATCATGAGGCCGAGATCTCGACCGATTTGGTTGGAGTCAACGCCCTTGGTGAGCAGCACGGCGGTGAGGCGGTTTGATCGGTTGATCGCCTCGTCGAGCGTTTTTACTCCACGCTGGGCCTGCTCGGGGAAGTTGATGCTGAATGATCTGATGAAGTCAGTGTCGGTACCGGGGAGGTCGGCGGCGTCCTTCTTGATTCGACGCAGCGTCCCCTCGGCCATGAGCAGTGCGTCGTTGTAGTTCGCGGCGAACTTGTAGACCTGGATGCTGCCCGCGAGCTGGTTCGTGGTCGACTCCAGCTCTTTGTTGAGCTTGGTGAGGCCGGTAGCGGCGGAGACAAACCCAGCACCCAAGGCAAGGACGGTGCCGCCTGTGGCGAGCTGCTGGAAGGAGTTGAAGGCGCTCTTGGCCTGCCCGACCACCGCCTCATACTTCTGCGCGGCCCCGGCGAGCCGCTGAAACATCGCCACCGTGTTGACGTCACGAGCGGAGAGGACGGTTTCGACAGGGACACGGGCCATGAGTGGCTACTCCTGGGACAGCTTTTCGAGGTCGGATTCCTCTTTGCACAAGCGCATGAGGGCGTCGATCATCCTACCGCGTTCTCTGTCCGTCATACTCCTCGACTCGGAAATGGACTGGCGCCCGTACCGTGCGAGGTAGGCGTACTGGTGGTACAGGTTGTCGAGGACTTCGTCCCGTTCCGCGATCGTCAGACGGCGGTCGGTGAACGGGACACGGCTGCTGCCGGTCAGCCCGTAACGGTCGACCGGCTCTGGAGAAAAACGTCGAGGTCTTCTTGCTCCGGCTCGTTCATCGTCGAGAACGCTTTTCCGAGCATGGTGCAGACGGCTGCTGGGAGAGCGGCGTAGACGTTGGAGGGGTGGTAGTCCGGGTGCGCGGCAGCCCGGCTCACCGCTTTCCGACCAGCTTCGTTACCGTCCGGATCGAAGTTCACCCCGCACAGCACCGCCTGGATCATCTTCTGCTGAAACGACAGACCGGCTTTGATGTCACCCGCCATCGCCGCTTCAATGTCGCCACCCGTCTGGGGGCGGATGGCGATCTCGGACGGGCAGCGCGTGAACCCGTTTTTCAGGGCCTCGGCGCGCGTCTTTACGGGGATTGTGAACCAGTAGGCGACGAGAGTGGACGTTGGAGCGAAGGAGGAAGGAGTGTTCATACCCACAGAATTAGCAGCTCGGCGGGTTACACGCCAGAGGGGAACAGGGCCGACTGTGCCATCCCATCGAGCGAACCTTTGACCTTCTGCTTTCGTTCGGGGACGGACATCGGCAGGTCACCGAAGGACACGTTCGGGACGGTGCAGAAGCGGCTCACTCCCGTACGGAAGTTAAACCGCGTGTTGATGTTGACGCGGAACAGCTCCTCTCCCCGCTTGCGACGGATGAGCCGCGCGAGGAGGTCGAAGTACTGCGGGCTGTCGACCTCAAATTCAATCTTGACGGTCACACCGTCAGACACTTCGTCGAACACCGGTCCCGGCTGTCCGAGGTAATCGGAGCTGACGGTCTGCCCCTTGAAAACGAACTCCGACGACTTGATCGCCGTGAGTTCCGTGACGAGTTGTCCGTTGAGGGTCAGGGTGACGGTCGTCTCCTGACCCATGAGTCGTTCAGACATGGCTTACGCCTCCTGGGTGATCTGGACCGTGGTCCCTGCGGTCAGGCTGATAACGATGAAGTCCATCGTCGACAGCATTTTGACATCGACCTTGAATTTGAATACGCCCAAGTCCTCTTCACTTGGAGTGGAGAACTTCGTCACTTTGAACGCCTTGATTCGCTGGGGCGTGATGCCCGATCCAACGGGACCAAGAGAGTTCAAAAAGTCGAGCATCGCACTCACGAGCGAATCGACTCGCGCTTGGGTGGCCAGGGTCGACTTGTACGGTCCTGCGATTGCGATGAGCTCGCGACCGATGAAGTCGGCAAAGACTTGGCGATTCGCGGGAACCTTGGGGTCGAGCGCCGAAGTCGGGAGGAGCGTGTTTACCGCGCTCTGGATTTGTGCTGGCGGGGTGTCAATCTTCACACCCGAGATGCCCCGCGCCTTCATCAGCGTGAAGGTCGCGAGGTCTGGCGCCGTGATGCCACGAGCGTAGGCCGCGATGGTGGCGAAGGTGCTCGGGATGGGCTCAATGGCCTCGGCGGGGCTCTCCTCCGGGGGCAGCCGTGTATAGAGCGCCAGCCGGTACTCGTCCATCGGAACGTCGAGCTGCCCGGTGAGCGTGGTGCTCCCGTCCGAAGTGGCGATCGAGGTGCCGATCGCGGCTTGGATGGGGCGGGTGAGCACGGCGGGCCAGTAGTACTCGCAGCGGCTCGACCGCAGCGGCTCCACGCCAGGGTAGGACAGCGCAATCACGTCGCTTACGGTCAGAGTGTTGACCGGCGGCGAGATGAAACATACACGGGGATGACCACCCGCAAAGGACGCCAGGAAGTGTTGCAGCGTCGCGATTGCGATGTTCGCCGACTTTCGAGCGCAGACCACAGCACCGATGGAGCTGCGCGGGTAGGTATCCCCGAGCAAGTCATTGAGCGTCGACTGGTAGAGCGCCTCAATGGCCGAGCTGGTCGCGGCGTTTGCGGCCTGGACTGCTGCGGTGTAGGTGAGCGGCTGCGTAGGGTGTGTGCGGAACTTGAGCCCCGAGAGCGCGTCCCACACCGTTCCCGATGGGGTCGGAGGGGCGACGGTCGGGCTCATCGTGGTGGCGGCGACGATGGTTGCGTCCATCGGGCGGGCCGCGATGGAGTAACCAGCGGCTTCGTTTAGCTGGTGCCCCTCTTCCGAGCTTGCAGCCGATCGGCAACCGGTGTCCGCCGTAGCACCGGGGTGAAGGCGCCAAGGCAGCGAACCGATCGTCGTCCAATCGAAGTTGGCCCCGTCGAGGAGCTGGACGACAAGGGCGGTTCCCGAAGTGACCGACACCACGCGGTAAGTCGCAGCGTTGAGACCGAGCCCGCCGAGAGCGTTGAGGACGCCGACGACCAGCATGTCGCCTTCGTAGACCTTGCGACTCGGGATGTTTGCCCCCTGGAAGTCGCCGCTTGCGGCGTTAAAGGTCTGGGTTGCGGCAGGCGCTCCAGCGGCAGTCACCGAGCCATCGACGCCGTTGCTGTAGAAGGCGTCCCCTGTGAACACGGCGCGCATGCCGGTTCTGACACGGTTTCCAGCCAGCTTGAACTCATAGCCTGCCGGAACCAGAGCCGGTGTCAGCGGGACGATCGGGTTCGGGTCAGTGGCGCTCTTGTTCGTCGGAAGCTGCCGCCACAGCCGCCCGGCGTAGTCCGAGCACAGATTCACAGGGGCGCAGAGGAGTCGGGCGGTGCCGAACACCTTCCCGGTGACGGCGATGTAGCCGTTACCCATAGAACTTCCAAATCTGCCGATGGTCGGATCGAAACCGCCGAACTTGTCGAAGAAATCCGAGGCCGACAGCGCGAACTGGGGGTCCGTGTGGGAGGTGACCTTGCCCGTGTTGTCGATACGGACACCAAAGGTCATGTCCTGAAATTCACCGACCACGCAGCCGAAGCCGCTCGGTGTCCCGCCGAGTCCTCCTGCCGGTTGGTTGTCAACGAGAACAACCCCCTCAATCGAAGAGAGTTCTTCGAGAGTGGGCATCGCCGTAAAACCGCGAGAGAAAGTGGAAGCCATACACCGATCTTAAAGATCGGTTAGGAGGTGGGCGCGGAACGAGGGGGTTACTTCTTGGTTGCGGTGGCGCGTGTCAACAGTCGCCACGGGTGAGATGGTGCGCGGCTCGTGCTTCTGACTGGGTATGCAAAAAAAAAATTCCTACATTGTTTTGTTAGGTAGGCACTTTTTCCACCACGCCATTTACGTTTTCCACGATCGATGGAATTGCTCGGGGAAGCGATTTTCCGACACGCAAATCGAGAGTGACTTTCACCGCGTATTTGAGGATGTATCGATTTTGTTGCGCCTGCCGTCCTTCGTACGCGATGGAACTTCCCGCGATGTGATAGTCCGCGCGGGCGTTGCAGTAGTGAGGAAGCTCCAACCGGACACCACCACTTAGCCAGTCAGGAGTCGGGTTGAAGTCGTCTTCGAGCATGAGTTCAAGGAGTGACCGCTGCCCTTTGTCTTGTGCCCACACTTCCAGGTTGAAGTCCGCCTCAAACGTGGACGGTGAGAACCACGCGCGCCGGTAGTTTGGCGGCAGGCTTTGCCCGTAGGAGTCGTGAGCGTAGGTGATCTCCTTGTCGTTGCGGTCGCATTCGACAGGGGTGCCACTCGTCTTGGCGGCGGTGTACTCCGCGTCACCGACTCCGCCGTGGACGTTGGCCGCTGGACAGTGCGTCGGCGTCCACAGATCGCCGAACGTCGTCTCCACCGTGATGAAACTCAACCGCCGCCCACCGTTTGGTGCATCGATGGAGAGTTGCTCCAGGTACTCCTTTAAGCCGCGCGCCGCCGCTTCCCGCGCTCCGCACTCTCGACGCGTGGTGAGTCGCATCTCGTCGTTCGGTCTATAGATGAGGCGAGTGAGCCCCTCGCGGTGCGTATACATCGGCTACTTCTTCTTGGGGATGCTCGCCAAATCTGCGCGCAACTTCGCGAGACGCTCGTTGGCCTGATCCGTGTACCTTTGATTATAAGGGTGGAACTTTGGAAGGTTCATAGACGACAAATGTTCTTTGACCCTACCCAAGTGATCCGATATTTCGAAGTGTTTTTCTGAAAGTTCCTTGTGTTTTTTGTCACCGGTAACTATGGCCATATTCTTATGGTACCTGTGCATGGCCCAATGGTACAATTCGGAACCTTCCTTGTGCTTTTGTATTTCATTTTTTAAAAAAGAGGAACTCTTTTTTGCTTCGCTTTTTTCAAAATCCGACTTTTTGATTTTTGGTGGCGGTCCGCTTACTTTTTTACCGTTCACCATGTGGTAAACGCCTCCACGGGGTCCGCGTAAAACACCACTAACTAATTGGCGCATATTCTTCACGGTGTTCCGCCTTTCCTCGCAGCCTGGCGTCGCATTTCCGAATACCCGATCGCGATGGCCTGTTGCCGCGATTTGACAAGCGGACCTTTCTTCGACCCAGAGTGGAGTTCCTTGTGCTTGTATTCGTGCATGACCTTGCCCATCTTGGTCGAGTGGGCTTCGGCCTTGTGCCCAGGCTTGAGAGCCTTCTCGCGCATCGCCTTCATTTTCGGAACTCCTTTTCCAATTCTTCCGCGACTTCTTTTTCCGCCAGCGGTTTCAGCTTCTCCCCGAGCCACTTGGTGATCTCGGCTGCCGCCGTACCGCGCTCGTCGATGTGCTGCTGGATGGTCCGCGCTGCTGCCCAGGCTTGGTGCCCGCCAAGTCCAAGGCGCCGTTCCACCCAACGAACCAGCACGGCGAGTGGCGGCGGGTTTCCGGGCGGCTGCCCGTCATCGACGTACGGCGCGTACGGCTTGGTGTTCACGACCGCCGCCGCGTTGTCTCCACGGTCTTCGCCGCGCCAGCTTGCTGCAAACCCACCCGTGTCCACGAGGTCCATCTCGCGAGTGCGCGCCTTGGCCATCACCGCCCCGCGATCCGCCACCCGGCGAAGTGCGTCTTGGACACGGTCCTCGGTCTTGGCCGCGTTCCGACGCATGAGCTGGGCGTATTCGGCGGGGGTCATGGTCTTTGGGGCTTAGTACCCGAGGGTTTTCGCGAGTCCTCGACGGATCATGGCTTCGGCCTCTTTGGGTCCGTGGGCCTCCACCATCTTCCGGTAGAGAGCCCGGTGAGCGGCCATCGGATTACTTCGCACGAGCTGCGAGAACTGCGCGTGTTGCTCCGCCAACTTCTTGTCGATGTGCGGGGTGGAAGTGCCCTGTGGAGCGCCCTGTGGAGCGCCTTTGCTGCGTCCGTAGACTTTCTTTCCACCGACCATCTGATAGGTGCCGCCGCGTGGTCCGCGCATGACGGCTCCGGCTGTGTGCTGTCGCATCGCTTGCATGGTGCGTTCCTATGGCCCGTCGTACAGTCGTTCGCCGGGCGGCAAATTCTTGCTCCACTCGTCACGGTCGCCAAGTGCTTTTTCGAGGCGGCATTCCCAGCCAAGCGTGTGGCGGCTCGGAACTCCGACAAGGTTGAACCGGCGGCGCTTGGCGTCGCGCTTGCCGTAGAAAGTGATCTCCCAAAACGCCTCGGAGTCATCGGGGAATTGTAGCTCCCCTTTAAGAAGCCCCCGCAGGTCTTCTTCGCTGTACTCGGTCGATATTTTGAGGACCGTAATGGTGCCGGTTTCTTGGACGCCTGGACCCTCAATGCTTTCTGCGAGCCCGTCGAGCCCGTCGATTTTCGGCGTTGGGAGGAGTGGCCACTCGCGCTCTACGAACGGATCGCCTTCGCCGCGTCGTCCGCCCGACCAGCGTAGCCGTACCACTCGGATTTCGTAGGCTCGTAAGCCGAACCGCGTGAGTAGGTCACGCAACGGATCAACAAGTCGATTCCCCGACAGCTTCTGTGCCAGCGTTCGCCGGTAGCTATCGGGGTCGAGTCGCGTGAACGGCCTGCTGCGGGGTTCCTCTCGCATCAAACAGGCTTCCGCGAATATCCCCGATGTGAATCCGCGATCTCTTGTTCTCCGCGTTCGCTCCAAAACTTCGCGGCGTCCCGGTGGTCTTGCCGAGAGTACCCAAGTTTCGAGCGGGCATGTTCAGCGTGAGCGTCAGACGCGGCGTAGGCCATTTTTTCAAGATCGTTGACGTGTAAGGAAAACGTCCCAGGAAGTTTGCGCACCATTTTTTGCTCTTTAAGCCCGTGGGCTAATTGCTCATAGGCGGCATTGTGGGCGGAAGAAGGCGCGTAAATCGGTTTACCGCTGCCGGTTTTTCCGACAACTTTTCCAACGGAATCCGCGGATCCCGCCGCCCGTTTCTCCTTTACAGGTGGACCGCTCGCCCATTTCCCCGAGGACGTTTGATGGTAGACACCCCCGCGTGGTCCACGTTTAACCCCCCCACTGCTTGTTCGTAACGTTTTCATTACCCTATCCTACTGTGAAGTTGGAGACGGTAGCATACGGGGCTCCGAGACCCGAGAAGTCGGGGTTCACCGGTACGCTCAAAATCTTGGCCAACTGCTGTTGCCACATCTCGTATTGCTGAATGAGCATCGGGGTGTGCTTGAGGTTGATCTTCAGATCCTCAAGCTGTTCCGCTTTGTGCTCCAGCCGCGCATCGGGGATGTCGTGCCACAGGATCTCGTCAAGCTGCTTGAGTATGTTCCTCACGAAGTCGATGGTCTCTTCCTTGAGGGTGTCCGCGAGCAAGCTGTCAATCTGCCACGCTGATTCCACGACGGTGGGCATTCCAGCTTGCATGGACCGCAGCGTGGTCTGCCCTGGGTATCCGAGGTGAAAACGGATGGAGACTTTTTCGACTTCAGTGAGCGGCACGGTGTCTCCCCGACTACGGCGCGACGAAGTGGAAGTGGATACCGACGCGACCTTGCGAAATGATGGCAGCGAAGAGGCCGGGTTGTCGGTGCTTGCTCACGCGCTGACCCTTTTGCGGCAGGATGTTTCCCTGCTGTGGGACGGCGTACGATTTCGGATCCATCACTTCGATCACTTCCCGCAATTCCGCGACAGCAGCCTTGCGTTTGTCGATCTCGGCGTGGAGTTCCGACATCGTCGTCAGGGTGTCCTTGAGCCCCTGCTCCAGAAGGGCGAGCTGCTCGCCAATCGGAAGTGTGGACAGCTCGGCGACGGACTTCTTGGGGGAGGCTTCGGCCAGTGCCGACTCCAGCTCAGAGACGCGGACAAGGAGACCCGAATTGGCGTTCTCCGCCGCAATGAGGCGGTCCTTGAGATCGGCGTTTTCCCGCTCCAGCACCGAGATCCGCTCGCAGCCCTCGGCCCAGTTTGCGCCGACGCGATCGAGGTTGCTTCTAAATGCGATGTTCTCCGCGCGGAGGTGCGTCAGTTCATCCTCTGCGCTCATCTTTACCGATTCAGGGGGAACGGCTTCGACGACGGGAGGCTTCTCTTCAACCGGGGATTCTTGCTTCTGAGAGGACTGCGATTTGTCTTTTGCCATGGTGGCGAAAAGCATACCGCAAAATCGTCTGAGGCAACGCGGCTCTCGGCTTGGTAACCACGGTGAACCGCACCGGGACGGAGTGACCCTTACCGAGAGCCGCGCATTCTCACACGCCGATCTATAACCACTGGCGGGCAAGGCTTCCCACCGGTCACAAAGCGCTTATTGCTTGTCCCAGCTTCCCCCGGCGCTTGGTGGGACCGAAGTCCTCTACCTTGCACCGCTTCGCTGTGCGGGCAAGCCTCCGCCACTTCATTTCCGGCGAGAGACTTTCCAGCGGCGAGCCGTCGAAGTCCATCTTGCCAGTAGGACACGGGGCTCAGACCGGAAGTGGTCTGCACACGCAAAAAAGCCGCGCTTCTGGGAATCTGCTGGAGGACAGAGTGACCCCGGAAGCGCGGCTCAAGTGGGTGCGTGCAGACCACGAACACGGAGGTAACGCGAATGCCGCTACCCCGTCAAGCGCTAGCTCGCGAGCGACTGAATCGCCACGAACCGCTTGTAGCGGATTCCCTTACCCAGCACGCTGATCTGGTCCGACTTCGGTGTCCAGCTCTGCTTCGACTGCCAGGTGACCGGGAACTTGTCCGCGAGCCGGTTACGGGCCGCGATCATGATCATGGTCACGTAGTTGCTGTCGATAGCCACACCGTCGTTGACGACCCGGTACGGCTCGCCGATGCTGCCCGCGACGCCGATCTCTTGGAGGTTGGCGACGTTGCCGAAGATCGGGTGCGTCTGGTAGTACCGGTGCGCGCAATCGTCTCCCATGAACACCGTGGTGTCGATGGGCTTACCGGCGTCATTGCTCTGGCACAGCTCAATGCCGAGCGGGTCGGTCGAGACGTTCGGTAGACCGTACTTCGCTTCCGAGCCGTAGGTGGTCGGCGTCACGTTACCCGCCGGGTCGAACCAGTTCACGGTTTCGACCGTCGGAGCGTAGTTGTTCTCGATGAACAGCATGTTCGAGATGACGCCGACCACACCGCGCACGTAGGCAACCGTGTCGGTCGACTGGCCAACGCTCAGGCGCTGGTAGTCCGGATCACCCTGGAGCTGTGCGTAGGCGCTCGGCGACAGGTGGCACAGGTACCGACCACCGTACTGGGTTTGCCCGCGCACGCCGAACTTCGAGAACTCCTTGCGGACGTCGCGAATCGCCGCGTAGGACAGCGGACCAGTGACGTTGTCGATACTTCCGAGGGTGGTAGCAGTGCCCCGGTTGATACCCTCACCGACTCGGTACACGGAGCTGGCGTTCGAGGCGCAAACCGCAGCGCGATCGGCAACAGTGACCGCCACATCGAGGACGAGCGTGCCAGGACCGTTCACGTCGGGGACGCCATTTGCCTGGTCGACGGCGATGACGTTGTCGGCGATGAAGCCAATGACGTTGCGCGTCTGCACGCCCGTGGTGGTCAGAATCTTGACCGAGAGGGGGTTGCCGCCGCTGACAATCGCGTGACGCAGCGACGCGCCAGTGCTCGGAAGGGCGGTGGTGAATCCGTTCAGACGCTTGACCTTCAGGTTGGTCACACCAGCTTGCGCGCCATCGGCCACCGTCCAGCCAGCGCAAGCGGCGCTGGTGTAGGCGGCGCGGGCAGCGGCATCCAGGGTGCGTGCGGCCTGCTCGCCGATCCGGGCGTAGGTCTGGATGGCGTAGTCGCTCAGCATGTTCTGAGCCTGGGTGGCGTCGACATCCGCCGTGTTCTGGTACGACGCGATGCTGACGTCGTACTGCTCCGCACGCCGGGACTGCGGCGTCGGATCGACCGTGGTCGGCGTCGAGGCCGCAGTCACCTGGAAGTAGCCATCGTTGGTGATGGTTGCCGAGAGACCGGCGTGAGCGGGCCACTGGTCAGCCTCTGGAACCACCGAGTCGTACAGGTAGTTCGGGAGGAGGCTGTCCTCGAAGGCACGGATCAAGATGTTTTGCTGGAACAAGTCAGCAAAAGGACTGAGGGCGCTGGGTACGGACACTTGGCTTTCTCCTTGTTACGCTTCCTGGCCTACTTCTTCGCCCCAGCGACGGGGGTTTCGTAGTCAATGAGGCCAGCTTCAAATTCTTTGACAAACTGCGCGGGGTTCCGTCGGTACGCCGCGAACTGCTTTGGCGACAGCTTGCGCGCGTCGAGTACCCGCTTTTCCGTCCTGGGCGAGGCGGTGGCATCCGGCTTGCCCTGGGGCTTACCGGTGGTCGCGGCGTTCTTCACGGCTTCCGCCGTCTCGCCGCCAATGGCATCGGACTTGAACAAGCCCGGCGCCTTCTTTTTGATCTTCGCGATCTCCGCCTTGACGAAAGCGGCGCGGTCTTCCTCTTCGGTATCGTCCCCGAAGGCGGCTTCCGCTTCCTCATCGCTCATCTTGGCGATGCGCTTCTCGTAAAGCGCAATGACCGTTTCCATGTTGTCAGGATCGGACTCGTCGACCCCTTCGGCCTTGGCCAGCTTCTTGAACCACTTGACTTCTTTGGCGAGTGCGGCGGCTGCCGCCTTCTCCTCGGCCTCTTCCTTTTGCCGTGCCGCCTTCGCCGCTTCGGCCTCTTTGACCTCGGCAGCGATGCGGGCTTTCTCTTCCTCCCGCTCTTTGAGCAGGGCTTCGAGCTTGGCAGTGGTCGGAGTCAACCGCTCGTCGAGAAGTTTCGAGAGCCCCGCGAGATCGAGCGATCCGCCCGAGTTTCCATCGACCTTCGCGACCGCGACTTCTGCTGCCTTGGTGGCCGCTTGGTCGCTGCTGCCCTGGGTCTTCATCTGCTTGAAGGCCGTAATGGCCGCAATGGCCTCTTCGGCGGAAGCCACGCCAAGGCGCGCGAGGGTGTCTCTTTCGCCTTGTTTGTGCCCCCGCTTCCGTTCGTTGATAAAGGAAGTAGGGTTGATGGTGGTCTGTGCGGTCTCGCTCATGATCTCTCGTTCGCTTTCTCCCCTGTCGGGGGCTTGGTTCCTCATGGCCCGAAGCCACGGTCAAAGCGTCTCGTGGTTCAAGTCCGGCTTAGACGCCGGGGTACTCCATGGCCAGCGGCAGCTTCGGCGCGGCGCGGTAGTCGAAGGTAATCCCGTTGTACGGGTAGAACAGGAAGCAAAGGTTCCCGTCCTGTGACAACACGAACGTGCCGGGAGACAGCTCCGCAGGGTCCGTTGCGCTGGCGGCGATGAGCGCGCCGAGGCTCGGACGGAAAGACGCAAGCTGCGCGTTCGGAGACGGAACCGCCGCCGTGAGGCCCGTACCGCCCGCGAAATCGATGGAGGCGATACCTTGCATGGCGACGGGGTCGGCGATCAGCGCGGCCTGGATGAGCACCGGGGTGCTGGTGACGACCGTCGTGGCGCTGTTGGCCAGGGAGACCCACACTTCCACGACGTTGCCGCTCTTCGACGCCACGACCTTGAGGGCCGACGAGGCGTTGACATACGTCGGAGCTGTCGAGCCGGGGCCACCGGGATTGAACTGCGCATAACGCAGGATGATTCCCGGTTTCGGGAAGATCCGGATGGCGGAATTACCTACGCCGAACGTGAGACCTCCGGTGGGAACAGTCTCGGCGAAAGTACCTTTGCCGGTGGCCAAGAAAGTCGGATCGCTGCCGCACTTCGCGATGGCGCCCGGCTGCATTGGTTCCAGGTTCTGCTCCGAACACTTGAACACCGCGAGGTTGGCTGAGAGAGTCTGGGTTTTCCACGCCAGCATGCTTCCAATCCCCACCATCTGGGCAGCGGACAGGAAGCGGCGGTCATCACCGCCTTCGTTCAGGATCTGTTCAATCGTCTTGGACATGGGCTTACGCCCTCCTTCCGAGATAGACGTTCACGGTCACTTCCACACCCACCGGGCGCTGGAGAGACAGGCTCGTCAGATTCATGTTGTCCGTCCGAAGCTCCAGCCTGGGCTCGACGGGGATTGTTGCGGTTCCAAGAGGCGAGACAATCGTCGTGTCAACGCGCCCGCCCTTCACTCGAACGACGAGGTAGTTGGCGGCGCTACCCACAGCAGGACCAAACGGTACCGGCACCGGGGCGTCCGTGCTGAGCACGATATCCCCAGTGGCCATGAACGCCTCGAACACCACGGACGAATCCGTAGGGATGATCGCCGTAACGAAGCCATCCTCGTCCGCCGATGTCGGGACCACACGACGTGACCCCGCCGCTTCGAGTCGCTGGGCCACCGGCTACTTCTCGCTCTGTCCGAGGCCGTGGCGGTACTGGAGCTTCACCGGCATCGGCATGGCCGGAACCGGAACGCTCGTGGGCCACTCGGAGGGCGAAAACTTGCGGTCGAAGCGCTTGGAGGCGTCGCCGCCGCCCATCGCTTCCATGGTCGTCATCTTGCCTCCGCTCGCATTGAGCTTACCGGCGACTTCTTTTGCGTACTGAGCCATTGGATTCTCCTTAAAGGACGGACATGAAACTAGGGAGCAGGGAGGACAGCGTCGGTGCTCAGGCACATCGCCACATCGACAGAAGCCGACCACCGGTAATTCTTGGCGGCGACGCCCATGACTTGGATGTCGATGCCACCTGCGGTGATCACCACGGACAGCTCAGTGGCGACGTCTGTCTCGGTGTCCGTGCCGAGGGTCTGGGTCACGGCGTTGACGCTGTCGATACCGGTGCTGACGACCTGGAACCGAACGAGGCGGCGGTACACGGAGAAATCAGCTCCGCCCTCACGCGCGCCAATCACCTTCAGGTCGAGCTCGTAGGCGCCGAGCTGGAACTGCCCAGCGGTGAGCAGCGTACCGGCGCCTTCGGGCAAGCGCCACGACATCGAGGAGGTCACCGCGCCGCTGGTGCGAACAGCGCCTTGAAAGTAGTCACGGGGAGGCGTGTGTGCCGACACCGACTCTTCGAGGGGAACCGGCGGGCCTTGGTCGACAGTGATTTGGCGAACCTGGGAATTGATCCCGCGATCCGCGTCGATCAAGTAGCGCGCTCGCACGGGGCTAAAGCGCGTCGCGATCATCTCACCCGGTTGAAGGACACCCGCGAACGGGTGGGGCAGGGCAATCGGGTCGGGGGTGTTGTTCTTGAGGTGCGCTGCGTTCATACCTCAAGAATAAAAGCGAGCCGCCGAGGTAGGCGCGCTACCCAGCCCGCAGGATGAGGCGGTCCCTCGGTGCGCGGGTAAATTCGACGAAGCCGTAACTCGGATACTGCGTGTGAATCATGCGCTCCATTTCCTTCTCGCAACCAGCGCACGCCCTGTGGCTTGTGAAGGTGTAGTACCGCTCCGAGCTCATCGCTTTCGGAATCCGGATCGCCGACCCATATCGTCCAAGCCAAAAACCGTCCGGGTCGCGCTTCTTGACTTCGGACTCCGGTAGATAGACCGTCGCGCGCGTGCAGATCGGCAGAGCGTTACACGCCTCACACCGCTCCTGCCCGAACGTCTCTTGGATGAAAAACTCGCGGTCGGAAAGTAAGTCCGACGACCGCCGCTCCGTTCCTGTGCCCATGCCAGAAGGAGTAGCGACAAAGGCGATTGGAGGCAAGGGAGAACCTGAACGAACTTTCAGGATTTACGAATTTTTTTATTTCTTCATTCTGGAACTAATGGACCAAGTAATTTTCGACAAAACTGGAAAATTTTTATCCGAGCTGTTTACCGGTGAAAACCACAACATCGGTACAGTTTACCGTTCGGAAGGAGAGGGCGGCGTGCGCGAAGCGGCGATGGCTGTCTTCGGTGACAAGAATTTGTCCGTTGGTTTGGCGTTAGAGCAATTGGTACACATTCCAAAAAACTCAAACGCGCATATTGTGTCTGTGGTCATTTGCCCGTGCGAAACGAATCAACCGGATAAATTGGCGGACGGGATCGGGATCGTCCTCGCGTTTAAGTCTTCGGAATCGGCGCGAGCTGTTTTGTCTCGTGTCCAATGGGCGGTAGACCACCTTGAACAGATCGAGAAAAACATGGCGGAAAAAGAAACCGCTCCGCCCACTCAAGACGACTGCACCGGATGCCTTCACCGGCACCACGTCGAAGCGCATCCGAGCGGAACTTCTAGCAGCGGGTGGGGCTGTCTTTTGAGCGGTGGACACGCCATAAACCGTTGCGAGGAATACAAAACGTGCGAATTACCGAAGTCGAAATAAATCTCACTCCAAGGGACAGCTACGAATTTCGCGGGTCTTCGTTCCGCCCCGCAGGTATTCGGGAAGACGAGAGCGAAGCCTGCGAAGTTAGAATTTCTCTACGCTGCTCGCCCGCCGAAGCGGCAACGATCTACAACATGCGTGGGCGACCTGTGGACGTGCGCAGCGCGCAGGAAAGTTCGCTCCAGTTACCTGAGCACGCGAAACCAGAAGTCGTGGAGTGCCGCGTCGATGACGCCAAGGCACTGCCACCCAAGAGCGCTATTCCGTAAGCGGCGTTTCTGACTGCCCCGGCTGCTCCCCACCACCAAACCCAGCTTGCTGCTGGGCCAGCGCATCGGCCTTTTCCTTTTCCAGCCGCGCCAGAATGACACCGATGTCGTCGGCTCCGAAATAGGGCGCGAGCCACTTGACCAGGCTCTCGTTGTCGAGGACTCCTCCCTGCTTGGCCGCTGACGCTGCGGTCGCCGCTTGCGCGATGTCCGCGATGGAGGGGCGAGCGATCGGGGGCCAGTCCACGTCGATGTAGCCGCCAGCTCCAAGCTGTACCGGCTCCACCTTGTCCTCGCCCTCTGAGACGTTGACGACTCGCGGCTCTAGCGCAGTGAAGCCCTCGCCTCGCGCATTGAGCGCTCGCTCCATCTGAACGGCCATTTGGAGGATCTTGCGGACGCCGAGCTGCCCATACTGCTCGCGGAGCCGCCCGGTCTTCGCTTGCTGGGGACCAACCTTCTGATTGACCTCGGTGGCGGTCTGCGGCGCCCCGGCGCCATCTTTGGCGAGCTCCAGGCAGTCCGATTCCTTAAAGAACAGGTCCAGCACTTGCTCAAACCAGTTCATGGCCACCGTCACCGACCCGAATCCTGCTTCGAGGTACTGCACGGTGCCGCCGGTCTGGACGGCGATGCCGTTCCCAGACCCCTTCTTGAGTCCGTCAGGGAACTTACCTTCAGCATTCGTGATGACGAGGGTGGGGTCCATATTGGCCTTGACGCATGCCGAAATGGACGATCGAAGCTGGTCGATGTCCGCTGCTTGCTCGTAAAGCCCGTCCACATCCGAGTATCCGTACTCAGTGGTGTGCTTCGGCAGGTTCTGCACCCAAATGACGGGGCAGAAGCCGAGTTCGTGACGCACCGACTTGTCCTCGTCGATAAGCGTGTCCCACTCAGGCTCGCGACCCGTCGCATTCGTTGCAACGGCCACACCGTTGTCGAGGATCTGGCCTTCGCGCTTCGCCACCCACACGGGCTTGTAGTGTAGGTCGGCTTGGTCGGAAATGAGCCGCCGCTCCCAGTAGTACGCCGTCTCACGAGCCCCGCCCCGCCCCGTGAGCACCGACACAGGGATCTTGTACCGGATGTCGATGGCGCGGAGGATCATCGCCTCCCGGTCGGCCCAAATCTGTCTTGTGAATCGAGGGTCGAACAGCTCAATGCGCGGCTCGCCGTTGAGCGCTCGCAACCCGACAGCTACCGCGCCGATGGCGCCGCCGATGTCGCGGGCCGACTGCATCTTGGGGAAGAGGCGCGAGGTCTTGGCGAACGATTGGAGCCAGTGCCCCGTCTTTTCGTCCCCGACGCACTGCACGGTGGGGTTACAGCCATCGCCGAAAAGAAGACCGGTGAACCGCCCCACCACACGCCGCACCACTCGCTGAGGGCTCGACGGTCGGCGCTGCGACAAAGACGGCGACGGCACGTTGAGTGACCGGAAGCCCGGCGGAACTCCAGTCGACTTCGGGACAAGGGCCTTCGACACACTGCCGCTGCCGTACGGCGCTCCGTACCAGTCGAATTGGCACTCGTCGTACTGGAGCCCTTCGTACCAAGCCCACTTCTGCTGGAGCAGGGCGTGGTCCGGGGTGTAGAACTTGTCGGCGTCCGGCGAGGAGAAATGGTTGACCATCGCCATTTGCTGCGCGGCCAGCGGCATGGCGGCGGCAGTCTCAAGGGGGCGGCGGGTGAATCCGAGCTGCATGTCGCCATGCTACCGCACACGAGCACTGAACAGACGTTCGGAATTGCGCTGTCGCGAAGGCTTGCGGTAGACGTAATCTACAAGAACGGGCGACTGTTTCAGTGAAGACTTCGTGCAGGTTCCCAATAGCTCGTTCTTGTCTTTCTGTTGGGAACCGTCGGTAGGCGTGGGTTTGGACACTCTTTAGAAACGAAGTCACCAAACGGACAGCCCGGAAAGACGGGCACCACGTAGTGCTATCGCTGCGGTATGGAGGAGTCGAATGGGACAGATGGGTAGACTCCAGATCAACGCCGTCCTGTTCACACGGGACGGTCGACACTTCGGGAACGCCATCGTGACCGGCCACGATCCGGACTCACGGTTCCCGTGGCAATTCACCACTGACTACGGGAATGTAGTCAAGGAGATGTCCACAGCCGACATCCACAAGTATTTCCGAGTCGGCTCGGTGGCTGATACGGATCATAAGCACTACGCACGAGGAAAAACCGGTGGGACAGAACCGACGAGCTCGCCGTAAAGCGGGCGCAGAAACTGATGAGGTCGAAAGACAACCCGGCTTCGGCGGGGCTGCTCACGGTCTTAAAAACCTTGGCCCAGACTCGCTTGCGCCTAGACCATCGACCTAAACTCGTAGGCCGCCGGTACCGCGACAGCTTGCGCTGGGACAATCGGGCTTGGGTCGGTGGCGCTGCGGCAAGTCGGCAACTGCCTCCACATCCGGCCCGCGTAGGCCGAGCAGAGGTTTACCGGGAGGCACAAGAACCGCCCGGTGCCAAAGACCTTGCCGGAAGCCGCCACAAAGCCGTTACCCATCTCGGCACCAAACTTGCCGAGGGTGGAGTCAAAGCCGCCGAACTTGTCGAGGAAGTCCGCTTGGGACAGCGCAAATTCGGGCCGGAACAGCGTAGTCACAGCCCCGGTGTTGTCCACCTGCAGACACTGGCGCATATCGGCGAACTCCCCGATAAGGCAAGCGAAGTTGCTCGGAGTGCCGCCCAGACCACCTGGAGCCGGGTTATCGACGACGACGATACCCTCAATGGCTGCGATGTCCTCCAGCGGAGGCATGTAGTTGTAACCACGGACGAAAGTGCTTGCCATGGGCCTGATGGTAGGGCGAGAGCAGGGTGGCGGGCGCGAACCGGGACTGAACGTACGTTCGGGATTGTCGGCTACCTGCTGGCGCAGCAAAGTGGGGGCATGACACAAACCCCAGAACTAAAGCCCGGCGACCCTGTTTGCTGGGTACACAGCTCACACAGCTCGAAAACCATGTCCATGCGCCGCAGGGAAGGCACGCTTGTGCGCCACAAAGAAAACGGCGTTTCAGAAGTAAGGATCAGCAAAGGGAAGGTGATCGAGGTTGCGACTGCCAAGCTGCAGCCGGAAAGTGCTAACCCATTGCGTACTTTTACGGAGATGTTGCGTGAGAGCGTTCAGAGGTAGCTAACCAAGATGCGGAACAAGTTTAAGGGGATTTGCTACCGTTGCGGTAAGGAAGTCCTACCGGGCGAGGGTCATTTTCAGCGCCACGGGAAAAAGTGGCTCACACAACATGCAAGCTGCGCCATCAAATACCGTGGGACGACAGTAAGCCACGAGCCAAAGCCGACGCCTACCCCAACACCCCGTTAGTGGTGATTTTGTTCACCACGGGGATCATCTTCGGTTTCTGACGCGGTACCCGCAAGTCGAGGGATGCCGAGATGACATAGCGCCCCTTGTACTTGCCCTGCTTGGCTTCTCGTCCGTCGGCAGCGATGGAGCTGCGCGACAGATGGTAGTCCGCCCGAGCCCCGCCGTAGTGCGGCAGCTCCAGCCGAAAGCCTCCAAGCAGCCAGTCGGGGGTCGGGTTGAAGTCGTCCTCCAGCATCCGGTCGATGATACGGCGCTGGGTGTCGTCCGCCGCCCAGACCTCCACCGTGAAGTCCACCTCGAACGTGGACGGGGAGAACAGCGCGACCATTTGCATCGGTCCTGCTTTGGCACCAGTCACCGGGTCGCGGTCCGAAGTGAGGTCGTGGCCTGGGCTATCCGGTTCGGCCTGGACAGGGGAGCCGGTGCATCCTCGGCTGTCGTACTCCGCGTCTCCGATACCACCGTGGACGTTGACCGCCGGTAGGTCGTCCGGGGTCCACAAGTCTCCGTAGGTGATGTTGACCGTCTTAAACGCCACGTCTCGGCCTGCAGTGCCTGGGAAAGACAGCTGGCTCAGGTAATCCCCAAGACCCCGCGCCAGCGCTTCGCGCGCCGCCCCATCCTTGCGAGTGGTGGGGTGCTCTGCGTCGTCGCTGCGGAAGATGAGCCGACTAAAGCCAGCGCGGGGGGAGTACATGGTGGCTACTTCAAAAAGACGCGGAGGAGCGAAAGCGCTTCGACGAGACTGGCAAGAACGGATGGATATGTGGGACGAACGAGACGACTTGAAACAAGAACCCAGCACGCTAGGGCCGCTGTTTCCGCTGACCAAGCTGGAGATCAAGAACTTTCGCGGCATTGCCGAGACAACACTGCCGGAGCTGCATCCACGCCTCAACATCCTGTATGGACGCAACGCCAGCGGCAAAACAACGCTGCTCGATGCCCTGGCGATTGCGCTGGGAAAGCTCGCTGACCGGCTACCGCTGGAGCTAACAGAAAAGAACGGCGACTGGCCAGCGCCGCAACCGACAGATCGTCATCTCAAGACCGGCTCGAAGAATCCGGAAACGCGGCTTCGCATTTCGGTGACGGGTCAATCCCACCGAGGTGCGCCGCTCTCCTGGCAAGTCGAACGGAACTATGCCCGAGGGGCCGAGAGTCAAGATCGCGAAAGCCCTGAGCTAGAGCCCTATCTACACTCGCTCAATGAGCGGCTGACCGTTGGCGATCCCCGCGTGCTGCTGCCGGTCTTTACGTACTACGGCGTGGAGCGGGCGCTCGGTGAGAAAGCCAAGCAGGGAGACACTCCCTCGGATCGGAATCGATCTCGACTGGATGGGCTGGCGGGTGCGCTGCGCGGCTCCGAGCGCTTCGAGCAAGCCACAGAGTGGTTCCGGCGCGAGTATTTCATTTCCAAGCAAGAGCGCGAGGAAAGACCGGGCTCTGAGCGCCCCAGTCTCCGAGAGGTCAGGCAGGCCGTCTCCGCTGCGGTGATCACCCCGGAGGGCGTGGGGCTCAGGCTGCTCCGCATCGGCAAAGAGCTGAAGCTGGAAGTCGACTTTGTGCGCCCCGGTCTGGACGATCAAAAGCTGACCATCGGCCAGCTCTCCGACGGCTTCCGCACCAACCTGGCGCTGGTGATGGACCTGGCGCGGCGGATGGCGGAGTGCAACCCGCTTCCCGAAGGCGAGCGCGAGCAGCCAAACTTCGGCTGCAACTCCCGCGCGGTCGTGCTGATCGACGAGGTCGACGCCCACCTGCACCCGAGCTGGCAATGGACCGTCTTGGAAGGCCTGCTGGCCGCGTTTCCGCAAGCGCAGTTCTTCGTCACGACCCACTCTCCAATCGTCCTTAGCTCGGTGCGCAACACCGACGCCAAGATCTGGCTGCTGGAAGACGGCAAGGTGTCCCAAGTTGGCCAGCTTTACGGCAAGACCGTCGCCGACATCTTGGAAGACTATCAAGATACCGCCTACCGCAAAAACGCCATGCAAGACCTGATCGACAAGGTCAGGAGGCTACTGAACGAAGGCAGGCTCGATGAAGCCGATATAGACATCAAGCGGATGGAGGCGCTAAACAGCGATCTCACCGAGCTTGTAGGTCTTCGCAACCGCCTGCTGCTGGCACGACAAGCGCTGAGAAGTCCGCCCAAGTCCGGCGACAAGGCTCCTGTCTAAGTCGGCCATGCGACGGATTGTCAAAGGAATCGAACCGCCTTCCCTCGAAGCGCATCGGAACGACACCTGTGTCTTTCCCAATTGGGACAACTTCCGGGGGAAACAGCAGTCAAGAGAGCATGCGCATTCGCCATCGCGGCCATTACCGCCGGGCTATACGGGTTCTTCCGTCTCATCTTCAGCACTGAAAGTGCCGACGAGTAGCTACCTCCCCCGAGCATTCGCCCCCGGCACCACCTCGATAGAGCCGCCGCCAAGACGCAGGCCTTCGTTCGCTATCCACAGCGCCATGAGCCTGTCACCAACATGCCCCGTCGGGTCGTAGGCCATCATCTCGTCGATGAGCTTGAGGTACTCGGCAGGCTGCTCGACGCCGGGTGTATTCGGGAACAGCCAGATGCCGCAAGAAATCTCGGTGCCGAGCGCCTCTACGCCGAAGCGTGGGTCATACTTGTTCTGTGCCGAAGTGTCGAACGACCGGACGGGGATCGGGTCTTCGTTTGGCTGCTGCGGGAGCAGGTCTTCGAGCCCCTCCATTCCAATCCAACCAGAGGACTGTGACTGCTTCCCCGGCTCCTTGCAGTAGTCGACGATGTAAATCTGCGCGGCGTTGGACTCCACCCACGGGATGGCCGGGTGGAAGCGGCGTCGCATCTCACGGATTTCGGAGACGATTTCCGGTCCGTGCCACCGGCCCGAGCGGATCTGAAGGAGGCGCTTCCGCCCGTTGTGGAGCTGACCGACCACGCACAGGATGGACTCGTCCGTCTTTCGCCTGGAGCCGGGGCGCTTGGTGGCGAGGTCCACGCCGATGACGATTTGACGGAACGTCTCACCGTGAGCTGCTGCGAGATTGATGGGCCACGGGAGTCCAAGGCCGCACCGCTCGGCCTCGTCCACCCATTCGCGCTTCCAAGTGACCGAGGCGTCGTCGATGGCGACACACTCGTAGTTGCGGTCCCAGAAGACCCGGTCCTTGCCGAACTTCTCTCGGACTTTGAGGATGCGCTCCAGCGGCCACTGCTCGGGCCACAGCGGCACCATCTTCCCGTTCACCTCGGTCCAGATCGGATAGCGCTTGGTGACCCATCCCCGCTCCTCTTGCAGCCGGTGCATGAGGTCGCGCGGATGCCAAGCGTTCGAGATGAACACGACCTGTCCGCGCCGGGTCAGACGCGAGATGTAGGTGTCCTTGTAGAACTGGTGCCACTCGTCGCGGGTCTGCTCGTTCCGAGTATTCGACCGGTCGAGGATGTCGTCGAAGATGAGGAGGTCAACGCGGTTACCGACGATCGGTGCCTTGAACTGGTACGCCTGGACCGTTGGATTCTTGCCGTCGTACCCGAGCACCCGGAGGGTGTGGGCGTTGCTGCCGATGATGACGACGTGGGGGAATACCTCCCGGTACGCCGCAGAAGACATCACGTTGACGATGGCCCCGAGGATCTGCGCCGCTTTTTCCTTCGTCTTCGACGCGATGACCACGCGGATAGACGGGTCCATACTGATCTTCCACGCGACGTAGGAAATGAGCTGAATCGTCTTCCCGATTTCAGCACTCCCCCAGATGATGAGCTGGTCGTGGAGCGCCAGCAACTTGTGCCACTCATGGTGGAAGTCGGCGAGCTTGAGCGGTTGCCCCGCCTCATCGCGCATCACGTAGGACGTGAACGCAGCGGACGCTCTCCGAGCGGCCACGACGTGCGCGGCTTTGAGCTGGGCCACCGTCTCGTAGAGCTTGCGGATCTGGTCTTTGGTGAGAGCGCGAGTCATGGCGTCTCGGCAGCATAGCCGCCGGGCCGAGGCGCGTCACTGAACAAACGATCGGGATTGCTTACGAGGCGGCGCAGTGAGAAACAAGAGATGGAGGTAGCAATGCGAAAAGCATTTCTCGGGTCGGCGACAAGCGAAGGGAAGCAAGCGATGCGACGGTCAAAACACTGGACAGACCGCCACGGATTCGTTTTATCGGCAATATCGGCTGGTTTGTTGGCGTGGGCGCTGATGTCGATCTGGCAAGAGGGGACGTCGTGTGTGAGAAATAGGGACTGTGACGTCAACTACGAGTGCATACACGGTGAGTGTGTGCCGACACGGGGGAGACGGTAAAAGCCAGCGATGGAGCTGTAACTGTGTGTCCCGAAAGCGGGGGCGCCGATGATCGCCAAGCTGATGGATCTGGAACAGAAACAGGAGAACACCGATGGCTTATTTTTCCCTAGAACAGAATCCCCCCGTAACAGACGACAACTTCTTTCTCGAAGAGAACAGGCGCCTCCGCCAGCTCCTCGCCATCTATCGCCGCCCGACGTTTCACTGCCCAGGGCTACAGCTACCGGAAAGTATCGCCGACCAGCTCGACAGGCTGCGCATCGAACTCGCTCCACGTATGGCGGTCAGGGATGTGACATACAGCCGATTTGTGCGTCCACTCAAGCAGGCGCTGTGGGCTGCGAGGGAACTCGGAGAGAAGGTACTCGTTATCGCGTGTGACAAACGAAGTGCGGACGAATGCGTTCGGATGCTGCGCGCTTACGCCAACGAAGACATAGCGCGTCCCCTGCTCAACGTGAACCGTCACGACTATTTGGAGTTCGCGAACAAAGGCTCAATTCGCATAATCACCGTCGGCGCTGGCTCCACCCCGCTCGTCGGTTTGCGAATCGACAGCATCATCGAGGTGCTGTAGTGCAGT
>JACCDG011827775.1_pt1 | contig 23324 bp, 26 predicted proteins | sample 7442471 | NCBI WGS metagenome assembly JACCDG01 (sample SAMN15323444, study PRJNA562643) | freshwater metagenome | isolation source: river surface water | place: USA:Blue River Watershed | collected 2017-08-17 | reverse complement strand
TGCCCGCCGGTGGCGTCTGCGGCTCTGGCGCGGGTGACGGCGCCGGGGCGGGCTTCGGCGGCTCCACGGGCCCGGGCGCCGGCCGCGGCGCCGGTTCGGGAATCGGCACGGCCGGCGGCGCGGCGGGCACGCCCTTCTTCTTCCACCGGGCATAGGCCTTCGCCATCTTCGTGTCGTAGGCGTTCTTCTTGTAGCCGGCGCCGTTGTAGCCGCGGGCGAAGGCCGCCCAATCGCGCGACCGCAACGCCGGCGCGAGACCGTTCCTGACGATGAACCGCGCCATGAGGTCGACCTGCCCGGCGACGGAAGACCTGCAGAGCTCGACGAGTTCCTTGACGCTGCCGAAGCCGAGGCTCTCCCAATGGGCCCCCATCACCTGGCCGACGCCCCACGACACGCTTTCGTAGGCAGCCTTCTCGTCGATCGCGGCGGCGCGCTCGAGCAGCGCCCAGCGGTCCGCCTGTTGGCGCGGATTTCCGACCTCGCCGGCTTTCGGCGATGCCAGTCCTTCCGCCCTCGCCCTCGCCCTCGCCCGCTTCTGGCCGGAGAGACGCCGGTCAAAATAGTGACCCTCGAAGCGGATCAGCGGCTCCTGCCGCCCGGCGACCGTGGCGAAAGCCTTGCCGCCGCTCTCCACCTCGGCGACGGCGAGCAGCGCCGCCGGCTCTACATTGATGCGCGCGGCAATAGCCGCCACCGCGCGCGCGGTTGCGTCGTCGAACATGATGATGTCCTTTCATTGCAATTGTCGTCGGACTGCGAGACAATCGCCTTTACTTCAGTTGGAGGAAGTCATGCCTGACCGTGTGCAGCCCACTGCTTGGGGGGATCTGGCTGGATATTCCGGATACCGCCAGGATCACTCTGAACCGCTCAAGAAGATCGACGCCGCAGAACCTGCGAAGCGTGACGCTGAGTCATCTACGCCCGTCCCCACTCCCGCGCCCGCCGATCGATGACGTCGGGGTCGATGACCTTGACGCCCGACGTCCCGACATAGCCGTCCGGCACGCCGGCCGCGCTCGGTTGCCAGTTCATCTCGCCGAGCAGGTCGAGAATGCGCGTCCGTTCGAACAGCGTCCCGTCGGCCGGGAGCCCGTCGGTCAGCATCGCCGCCAGCCAGCCGGTGGCCTTCATGTTGACGTGGTGGCCCGGCACGACGACGGCCGGCTCGATCTCGTTGCCCTCGGCGTCGAGCACGGCGTCGCGCACCACCGGGCCGATCTCGTCGCAGCGGATGACGTCGATCGGGATGATGGACGCGCCGGCGACCCCCGGCTCCTCCTCGGTTGCGAGCCGGGCGATATGCATCCCGCCGGGCAGGGTGAGCCCGGCCAGCGTCACGGCGAACGTCTCGCGATCCTCAGCCCAGAGGGGCACCTCTACGACGGCGCTCATGTCGTCCTCGTGATCATGTCGGCCTGCGAAAGCCGCTCGGGCAGGTAGACCAGCATCGACAGGGCCGCCGCGGGATAGCTGGTATCGGCATGCGCCGCGTTGCCGCCGAGGCGGAGCGTGGTGAGCCCGGTCGGCAGCGTGACCGACGTGTCGGCCGCGCCACGCGTCGCGCCGTTGACGACGAGCTGCGCGTCGTTCGCCGCCCAGGCCAGCGCTGCCTTGTAGCTCGCAGCAGCGTCGTTGGTTGTCGGTGTCACGCTCAGTTGTTCCACGGTGGCGGCGACAATCGAGGCTGACCGCTGTTTCTGGCCGGCAGTGCCCGCCTTGATGCAGATGCAGTTGTCGGATGTTCCATCGTCTATCTGCACGTAGCGGGCACCATTGGATGCAGTGTCCTGCGGCGCGGCAGCATATTCGATGATCGTCCCGGCGGACGCGCTCCATGGAATCTTCGACAGGTTCACCGTCAGATCGTCCAGGTCGCGCGTGACGGCACTGGTCGTATTGCCGCCGATGACCGAGGTCACATAGGCGCCTTCTTCGAGTTGCGGCAGAATGACATAGGCAATGCCGCCGATGGGCACCCTGATCCAGAATTGGTCGGAGGATGAAACGGGCGTGAATGTGTAACTGCCTCGCACATAGCCGCCACCCGCCGCGATGACAGTGCCGGCCGTCGAACTGTTGCGCACATATGCATCGAAGTTGACCGCCCGAACATACGCGGAAGCCGTGTGCGAATTTGTGTTTCCGGTGGTCGGCGTGAAAACCATGTACCCGTTGCCACTGCCTCCTAAGGTGTTGTCCAGCTTGTAGACCAGCCCGTTCGTGCAGATGCCCGACAGTCCGGCGGCGGCGAGTTGTGCGGAATCATCGACGACGCTGACGGCGCACGATGCATTGCCTGTCTTGGTGACGCCCGTCGTGTCCGTCGGGTTGTGCTTGCGTGCGGTAATCTTGTTTGTGCGCTGCGGTTCGGGGACGAGCCCTTCAGGCACGCCGGCCGAGGTGTGCCGGCTGCGCAGCGCCGTGCTGGCCAAGAGGATTCCTCCGGACGTCCGGTAGTACTTCAGCGGCGGCGTGTTGTGCACCAGTATGCCTGCGTCGAGCGCCTGCGCCATCGACCCGCAGAAATTGTTGGCCGGCGTCGAGGCGTCGCGGACAAGCACGACATCGTCGAACGGGTCGAGCACGAACCCGTTTGCCAGCCCGGCCAGCTCGTTGAAGGCGCGATAGCCGAGCACGGAAGAGCCGAGGTTGAGATAGGAGGCGCCACCCATGTCAGCCTCCGACCATTTCGACGGCCAGATGGATGACCGTCGCATCGCCGCTCTCGACGACGGTCGAGACTTCGTCTCCGTCGGCGACGGCGATGGCAAGACCCGTCAGACTGACCAGGTCGTCGGTGACGGTGATCGAAGCCGTCGCCGGAACACCGTTCACCGCAATGTGGAAGACGATGCTGCCGGTGCCGAGCCGGCGCTTCGCCACCAGCCTGTCGTATGTCCGCGCCCCGCGATGCCGGTCCGTCATGGGGTAGATGGCGGCGGCGATACCGGCGGTATCCTGGATATTGACCGTGAGGCCCATGGCCGCCTGTACGAACGCCGTCGTCGCCAGTTGCGTCGTCGCTGTACCGACGGCGGCCGTCGGGGCTGTCGGGGTGCCGGTCAGGGCGGGCGATGCCAGGGGCGCCTTCAAGGCCAGCGCATTCGTCACGGTCGTGGCAAAGGCCGCGTCGTCGCCGAGCGCCGCTGCGAGTTCGTTGAGCGTGTCGAGCGCGCCTGGTGCCCCACTGAGCAGCGCATCGATCGCCGCTTGCACGAATGCGGTCGTTGCGATCTGCGTCGTGTTCGTCCCGCCAGATGCGGTCGGAGCGGTCGGCGTCCCGGTCAGGGCGGGAGCGGTATACAGCGTCGCCTTGAGGTTCGCCCACGTCACCTTCTTCAGCGCGTTGGAATCCGCGCTGTCGATGATGCCAATTGCATCCGCGTCGACCGGCGTGGTCTTGGCTGGCGCTGCCGTGATCGCCACCCCGACATCGCCCGGCGCCGCGGTGAAGTACAGCGGATCGCTCCAGTCTGCCGACGTGGCGGAATTCTTGACGTAGAGCGCCGCGCGGCCGGAGCCCGTGTCGGCGACGAAAACGGCGAAGTTCGCCGCCTCGGCGTCATAGGCATCTCGGTCGGCGAGCGCGTCCACCGCGACGTCCCAGAACGCGCCGCCCGGCCCGGTGCCCGTAATCTTCAGGTAGCGGCGAGACAGATTGTCGTGAATCGCCGTGTCGCCGTCGTCCGCCGCGCCCGAGGAGAGGTTCAGCCGGTAGAGCGCAGCCTTGGATTTGATGTAGACGAAGCGAGCCTGCTCCATGTCGCTGTCGCGGAGATCGGCGACCGTGTCGACATGGATGGCGACCTGGTCCTTCATGTAGGCGCGCACCTCGGCCGAGATCCAGTCGGCGCCGGCCTTGAAGGCGGTCGACGGCTTCACGATGCTCATGCCGTGATCTCCATTTCCTCGATATAGAAATCACCGGTCGAGATGGTGAAGTTGCGGGTCTGGTTGCCCGCGGTGCGCACGATGCCGACGTTGTAGTTGTGGGAAACGTTGTCCGGGACGACGTAGATCTTGAGCTTCAGGTCGGTGACGTTGCTCGTGGAACCTGAAGCGACGCTCGTATATGTCACCGTACTCAGCGTCAGCAGTTGCGTCGTCGCCGTGTCGACATAGAGCCGAAGCGCCCATGTCGTGTCGGTCGAGCCGCTCAGGATGTTGCTGGCGGTGAGCTGGACATCGGTGATCGTGATCCGCAGCAGCTTGCCCGTCGTCGACTGGAAGTTGATTCCGGCGTCGCGCTGGATCGTGCCATCCACGGCCGAAGCTGACAGCGCCAGCGGGGCCCGGCGCTTGATCTTCTGGATGCCGGGCGCGGAGATTGTCGGCTCCCACACGCCGGACCGGTAGCTGTAGAGGTCGCCGACGTCCTTGCGATAGATCGTGTCGCCTTCCGCCGCCGCCATGAACTCGTAGGCAGAGCCGGTGTAGCGGGCGACCTTGTTGGCATGCGTCGCAAAGGCGCCGGTCGGCGACGTTCCCACCTGGTACATCGTGTTGGCCGAGGGCGCAGAACCGGGCGGCGCGTTTCTCTGGTCCTCGACCTTCAGGATGGCGAACGGGTTTGCCAGCGAGCGCGGCGGGATCGAACCGTCGGCGATGGCGCCGAGCGGCAGGCCGGCGATCCAGTCGCCGGCGCTGTCGAAATGGTAGAGCACGTCCTCGTCGGCGACGTAGACGATCATGCCGGTGAAGGCCGTGCGGAAGATCCAGCCGCGCGCGGTGAAGGTCGCCACGGTCTTTGCTTCCGACGCCCAATCGTCGCCGGACGGCGCGGCGGGCACGATGTAGGTATCGCCCAGCGTCGGCGAGGCCGGCTGTGCGGTCGTCGTCGCCGAGAGCGCGGCGTCGCGCACGATGACCTCGCCGCGCTTCTTGTAGCGCCGGCCGGAGGCAACGATGCAGGACACGCCGCCGTCGTCGGCCGTCGTCGTGTCGGCCGCGTCATAGGCGTAGAATTCCATGTCTCCATCCGCGCCGAACACGGCGATCGCCGCATATGGCTGGATCGAGAAATCCTCGCCCGACAGGTCGGCGCTCGTCGTGCAGAAGATCGACTGTTCGGCGAGCTTCGAGCGCACCGTCGCCGCCAGCCAGTTGGCGGAGAGCGGCAGCGCGAGTTCAAGCGGCGTGGTCATGCGGCCTCGGCTTCCAGTGTGTCGTCGTCGAGCGTGAACGGAAGTTCGTCTTCCGGTGCGAAATCGTGCGCCGCCGGGTCGTATCCGAGCAGCGTCAGCCGGTAGCCGGAAAGCCGGCCGTCCCATTCCTTCCGCGCGAGCCTGTAGAGTCCGTTGACATGCGCCAGGCTGCCGGGAAGGTGGACGCGGTAGATCCTGCCTGGCCGCCACGGCAGCGCCTCGAGGTCGCATCCCGCGACCAGCGCCCGGCCGACGCGGGTCTCGTTGATGTGCGCCGAGACCAGTCTTTGCATGCGCCGATGATCCTCGACATAGGCGCCGCGCAGCGAGGTCTCGCGCGCCTTGCCGTCGACCGCGATCAGCGCCGTCTTGCGCAGCGTCGGCCCGTCGACCTCCTGGTATTCGCGGTCGGGCGAGACGAAGGTGGACTGGCCGATGTTGACCATCTCCCGAAGGCGCGGCTCGGACACATATTCGATGCCGCCGCGCAGCATGCCGATATGCAGGGTTGCCTCTGGCACCTGGTTTCCGCTGCGCACGATGGGATAGATTTTTGCCCGGTCGAGCACCAGGTCGCCGCCCATGGCGATCTTCAGGTTCTCGATCACGTCGAACGGGTTGTCTGTCGCCTGCACCACGCCGTTGACCGTATGCCGGCGAAAAGTGGTTCCGTCGGCGCTCGTCTCCCACCGGTCGGCCTCGTCGGCGCCGGCCGCCACCTGGTCCCACTCGACGCGCTCCGGGTCGACCAGCCGCGTCGACGGCCATTGATGGGTGAGGAAGCGCATCGTGGTCAGCACGGCGTTGTCCGACCATATCCAGGTCGACGGATCGCCGACCGTCACGCCGGCCCGGCGCGGATCGACCAGCCGCGCCCCGCGCATGCGCACCAGCGGTTGCAGCACGCCCTGGTCGCCGTAGACGCGCTTGTGGTCGTCGATTTTCGCCTGCGCGTCGGCGCCGAATCCGTAATGCGCCCGGATGACGATCGTCGCATGGCCGCGCTGGCGGAAGGTCGACGGCATCGTCGGGAAATCGGCCGCGATCAACGGATCGATCGCCTGGTCGATCGAGCCGTTGCGGAAGGAGACCTTCAGATACTGGTTGGCGCCCTCGGCGAAGGGAACCGATGTCGCCAGGCCGTCGCTGCCGATATAGACCTCGTGGCCGTTGACGATCAGGTTTTCGAACCCGTCGACCTCGTGCGCGGCGAGCAGGATGCCGTACCAGATGTAGGGCGCCTTCGCCTTGTAGAAGAACAGCGCGCCGCCTGTCGTCGCCCGGCCGAGGATGAGGCGCTGCGCCGGAATCGCCTGCTTGAGGATCGACTGGATCGCGCCGAGGTCGTTGACCGGCGCCAGCTTCTTCTGCGCCTGGTAGGACGCGTAAAGCTGCCCGCCGACGAGCAGCGCCGCCGGCGCGGCATAGCCGAGCACCACGCCGGCGGTCACCAGCGCCGTCACCGCCGTGCCGGAGGTGATCCCTGTCGCGAAGATGACGGAGAATGCGATCGAGGCGCCGAAGTCTGGCATCAGACGATCCTGTAGATGTCGAGGCCGCCCGGATCCTTGATCGCCACGCCGCCGGCATCCGAGCGCAGGAACCAGAATCCATCGGCGAAGAAGGCCGGCGAGCCGACGGCGCTCTGCGTCACGCGGTCGAAGTGGCGCACGATGGCGACGTCGAGCCGCTGCGCGATCTGCACGCGCCGCCCATGCCCCGCCATGACCGCCGTCGCCGCGGCGTCGAGTGTGCGATGCCCGGCGGCGCGGAAGGCACGGACGAAGCCGCGTCGCGTCGTGTAGCGCCCGCGATAGCCGGCCATCAGGTCGGGCAGGCCTTCGGCCGCCAGCACGTCGGCCAGCGTCATGCAGCAGTCGTTGAGGCCATAGACGATCGGCCCCTCGCAGCGCGTCCAGAACAGGTCCATCAGTCTTCCCGCTCCCAGGCGAGCTGCAGGTTCTTCATCTCCGACATCAGGTCGAAGCCGGTATCGGTGGCGGGATCGATGGAAAGTGCGGTCAGCATGTCGTTCTGGCTTTCCGGGCCCCACGCCGCAGCGGATTGCCGGTCGAGGAAATAGAACCCGCCGAGCGCAGCGACCGAGACGGAGAGCGTTCCGTTCGGCTCGGCGCGCAGCGTCGGCTGGTCGAGTTCGCATTCGGACAGAAGCTCGGTGAACTTCACCGCATAGTCGCGGCCGAGGAAGGCCTTCCACACCCAGGCCTTGCGACCCTTGACGGACGTCTCCAGCAACGCGCGGTATTCCTCGTCGACGCCGGACAACGTGAAGACGTTCTCGGTGACCTGTACCTCGAGGTCGTCGGCCGCCAGTGCCACCGAGCCGAGCCGGCCATAGCCGTAGAACGTCGTCAGTCCTTCGCCGAGATCCGCGTCGAGCAACCCGACGCCCGACCACAGGAAGAGATCGTCTTCCGCGCCGGCGCCCTCGATCTTCACCAGCGTCACGTCGGCGACATCGCCCCGGCGCAGGTACTGCCCGAGCGACAGCCGCTCAGTCGACATAAGGCACCTCGACGGCCGTCAGCGACGCCTCGCCTGCGGCGAGGCTGCGCTGGATGATCCCCTGCTCCGCGTCGACGAGCCCGAAGCGGCCGCACGGCCGGTGCAGGTTCACCCGGTCGCCGGCGAGAGCCGGCTTCCACAGCTTCCATGAGAAGATGACGCGCGCCGTTCCGGAGCCGTCGGAGATCGCGTCGTCCATCACCCGGTAAAGATTGCCGCCGATTTCGAAATCGTCTCCCGTCTTGAACACGGTGGCGTTCGCGACCAGGCCGGACATGACAATGCTGTCGGCGTAGCGTTCGGCGTCTTCGTCGACGTAGGCGATCGTCGACCCGCCGTCGATCGTGTAGTGCTCGTCGACCAGGTACGCGCCGTCGATGAGGTACGACCCTGTCGACTGTTTTCCGTTGGGGTTGCGCGGATTCCATATCCCGGCGCCGACACCGCGCGGCAGGACGCGCCATGGGTCGAACATGCGGAAGGCGACAGATGTTCCCGACAGCCGGTCGATGAACGCCTCGAACTCGAACCGCCGGTCACCGCGCTGGCCCTTGTTGAACGGCGCCGGCTGCACCGTCAGCGCCCAGAGTTTCTGCCTCAGCCCGCTCGACCGCGCATAAGGCAGCCACTGTCCTTGCGCCGTCTCGCCTATGACGCGGTGGTGGAACGATCCACCCACCGGCAAAAGAAGATCGCATGGCAGGTCGATCGTGCGGATTGGCCAGGCCATGGCGCCCTACCGAACGAAGCCAGGGCGATTGCGCATCGCGGCCTGCGTCGATGACACAGATCCCGACACGAGACCCGGCGCCGCCTGCCCTATCACCGCCACAGCCATTCTGTTTGAGACACTTTCGACGAAAGGCGTCAGGTTGCCGTCCGCGTTGCGCGACCATCCGACGGTGACGGCGACATCCAGCTTCTGCATCCCGCCGCCTCCCGCAGAGGCGATCTTCCGTGATACGTCCGACGGGAAGATCTGCGCGCCCTTCGGCACGTTCATCAGCTCGGGCCCACTCTCGCCCACCCATGCGAGGCCGCCCGGCGCCGAGTTGGTGCCCTCGGCGAAACCGGGTATGCCGAGCAGGGCGCCGAGGCCGCCGAGCAGGCCGCCGCCCTTCCCGCCACCGAAAATGGCATTGAGGGCCAGGTCGAGCGCTTTGTCGGCGAGCTTGTCCAGCGCCTTCGCCAGCGCCTCTGATGCATCGACGCCGTTGCGCAGGTCCTGGATGAACCCGCCGAGGACGTCCTTGCCGAGGTCGGAAAATTCTTTTGCCGCCTCGACCGTGACGTTTTGGCTTTCGGCAAGCCGTTCGGCATCGACGTTCGCCTGCGCATAAGCGGTCGCCAACTGCTCGATCTGCGCCCTCAGCTGCGGCGTGATCTCGACGCCGGATTCCTGGGCGGCCGTCAGCAGTTCATGAACCGCCCGCGCCTTCTCCACAGCATAGCCATAGTCCTCGATCAGCGGGTTGACGCTGGCCAGCGCCGTCGACTCCGCCAGGATCGCCGCCGTCCGCCGCGTGATCTGCTCGACCTCGCGTTCGTAGTCGCTGACCTTCGACTTCGATCCGCCCTTCTTTGTTCCGGTTACGGCATAGTCCTTGATGCTCACAGGCGTGACCTTCTTCGGCACACTGACCGGCGCCGACGCCAGCGAATTGTAGTCTCCGGGCGTGCCAGCCGGCGCACGATAGGTCGGCGAGGCGAGCGATGCTCTTAACTGATCCGCCTGCCGGATCAGCCCTGCCAGATTGGCGCGCGCTTCCGCCGTGTCGACGTTCATCGACGCTTCGAATTCGATGTGTTCGCGCAGCGCCTCAACCTCGCGGTCGAGACTGGCAAGCTTGTTCTGTGCCTCCACGACGTTGAGGTCGATCGGCTGCCCGACCGTGAGGTCGAGTCCGGTCACCATCTCGGCGAAACGCTCAATCAGCCCGGAGTTCGCCAGACCGTCGAGGAATCGGTCAGTCTCGCCATAGGCATCCTTGATCTTCTGGATGAATCCGCCGACGTCGACAGACGCGATCGATCTCGCAATACTGTCGATACCGCCGGCAAACCGCTCGCTCGCACCGGTGGCATTGTTGAACTCGCGAACGGAGTCGATCAGCGCTGTTTTCAGGTTTCCGAGCGCTTGGTCGGTGGTGATCTGGGCATCGGCGACGGCATCCGCGAGAGACGGGGCTCCTGCCTCGAAGGCGCGGAAGAACGCCTCGCTGGAGACCTTCCCGTCGATCACAAGCTGCTTCAGCTTGGCCACGGAACCGCCGGCTTCCTTCAGGCCGCGCGCGGCAGCCTGCGCGATCGGCAGCGCGCCCTCCTGGACGGAGTTGAACTCTTCCGCCCGCACCGTGCCCGCACCGAGCGCCTGGCTGAGTTGAAGCAGTGCACCGGCAGACTCTATCGCCGACTTTCCCGAGACGCGCAGCGCAACGGCAATATTGTCGGTGAAGGAGAGCAGTTCCTCTCCGCTGACCCCGAGTTCCTTCTGCACCACCGCGGCCCGGCCGTAGAGGCTGACAAGGGCTTCGAGCGGCGCCGCATTGCGCATGGCGCTGTCGCGCAGCCGGCCATAGACGGCGTCCAGCTCTGCCCCAGACAATCCGGCCACCTTCAACGCATTGTCGATCCTGGTGGCCGCGTCGGAAAGTTGCTTGAACGCCTGCACGGAGATGCCGGCCGCAAGGGCGCCGACGAGATTCCGGCCGATGTTGCCACCGATCGCGGCGATCCGGTTCTCCATCTGCTTGCCGCGCGTCTCGATTTTCGCGAATGTCGCGTGGGTCGAGCCGAGCGCCTTCTTCAACGCCCGGTCGTAGGTGTTGAAGTTCGCCTCGAGCGTGGCGATCAGCCGTTCGATCTCGATTGCCATCAGGAAACGCCCCTCGCCGCCATGACCGCGCGGTCGAATTCATCGTCGCTCGGCGCTTCTGGCTTGCCGTCGCCGTGCGCTCGGTTCCAGGCGCGAAGGATCGCCGACCATTCGCCGAGCGACAGTCCGCCAACGTCGGCGAGACCCATCACGACGGCTGCTCCGCGGATGGCGGCGAAGTCGATGCGCCCGTCTTCGGCGCGTCCGCCTTCGCCGCCAGCGCTTCCCCCGATGGGGGAGCCTCCTCGTTCGAGTGCACCCGCGTCAGCCCGGCGAGCACGACTGCGTAGGCGAGGTCGCGATTCTCGTCGATCGGCCGCGCGTCGACATAGCGCCGGACCAGGGCCAGCGCCGGCACCGGCGCCATGTCGCCGCCGATCAGGCCGCAGCGCAGCACCTCCGAGATATCGGCGAGCCGCGCATCGCGCTGCTGCGGCGACAGCCGCCGTGCCAGGGCGAACAGCGACAGGTCGCGCTTGCGCTCCAGTTCCTCGATCTCGTCGAGGCCGAGGCGGAACGTATAGGACCCGTCGCCGAAGGCCGCCTCGATCGCCGCATGGCGCGATTTCATGCAGCGTCGACCCAGGACACCTCGCCGTCGGATTCGAGCGTCACCGAAACGGTCGCGCGCCCGGTCTCCGGCCCACTCACTTCGAAACTGGCGAGCTTGAACGCGCCGGCCCAATAGCCGCCGCCGTTCGCACCGGTCACGCCGTTGACCAGCACGCGCACGTTCTTCGCATCGTCGCTGTTCATCCACGCCCACCAGGTCGGCAGGCTCGGCGTATGCAGCCGACCGGCGCCGGAAATCGTCGCCGAGAGCGACGTCTTGTTGAAGACCGACCACACGGCCTTGTCCGGATCGTCGCAATCGCCAAGCGGTTCGCGGTTGCTCTCCGACGCGAACTGGATGCCGCGCTCCGTGTTGATCAGGCAGTCGTGCGCGAAAGTCTCGGACGACGCGCCGTCGCCGATCTGAACGAGCAGTTGCCTGCCGTTGAGGCTCTTGATCGATGCCATGGGAAAGTCTCCTTTGCGGGGTCAGGCGGGATCGATGATGAAACGGAAGGTCAGGACGGCGTGCTTGGTGATGCCGTCCGGGTCGTCGAGCGTCTGCCGGTTCTCCTGGCGCACGTCGACGACGACGAAGCCGGGCATCGACAGCGGTCCGGTGAGGCGCTCGGCGACATCGGCCGCGAGCGCCTTCGCCTCGAGCTTCGAGCCGGTCGACGGCCGGCTCCAGACGTGGATGTCGACGATGACCTCCCAGCCGTCGCCGCACGAATTGCCGTCGTCGAGCACCTGCTCGTTGCCGATCGTCACGTCGGGAAAGACGCGGCTTTCCACGGCCGGCGCCCGGTCGAAGACACGGCCGCCGGCGATCGCCGGAGCCGCCGTCAACGCCGCCCAGATCGTCCTTTGCAGCTGGTCGCCGATCATTTGCCCGAAGCCACTTTGCGCGCTGCCTTGTTCACCGCCCGGGTGATCCGACCCTTCGCCCGCTTCTTGCCGAGTCGCCAGCCGGGATAGAAGAACGGCTCGGCCGCGCCTCCCGGATGCCTCGATCCCGCAAACCGGCCGCGGTTGACATGGGGCGCCGTGCCGAACTCGACGAAGGCTGCGTAGTAGGCTTCGGCGTCGCCGGCATGCACGGTCACCGACAGATCCTTGTCCTTCGACGTGCCGGAGGAGCCCGACACGCCCCGCACATTGGCGTTCTGCGCCGCATAGTCGCCGAACGTGTAGCCGATGCTCTTGCGCAGCGCCCCGCTCTTCACCGGAACGAACCGTCGCTGCAGGTCGACGATTTCGGCAGCGCTTTTTTCCAGCGCCGCGCGCATCTCCTGCCGGGCGGCGACGGGAAGGCTGGCCAGCTTTCGTTTCAGCCGGTCGACGTTCCTGATCTTCATGTGGCGACGCCCGACTGACAGAGGAAATCGACATAGGCGCGGTCCGCCGTCGGCGTGGCGTCGCGGATGTTGAAGGCCGTGCCGGTCCGCTTGTCGACGATGCGCCAGTCCGTCGTCACGGCCCGGCTCTGCGACGAACTGCGCACGCGGATCACCTGGCTGTGCTGGCCGGCGAGGCGCGCCGCCAGGACCGATTCGCCGCCGCGCAGGTGGATATAGGCGGCCCGGCAGGTGAAACGCTCGGCAAAGCCGTTGAGCGTGCCGCCGCCACCGTCGCTGCCCGTCAGCGGCTCCTCGAATCCGACGCGCTCAATCAGCGCTCCGGCGCCCTGCTTTGCCATCCTGCCGATCCTTTTGTGCGGCGGCGCAAGTGACCGCTCTGCCGGCGGCGACCGCCGCTTCGCCGCATTCGCGCGTCACGTTGACCACTTGGCCGGCGCGGTAGGCGATGGTCACCCGGCCGCCGCGTGCGGCCGGGCTGAAATCATGGTCCGCGAGAAAGCGGACCCACATCAGGCCGAGCGGGCCAGGATGGCGATCTGGTAGGTGACGGACGACCCCGACGAGGAGTTCGCCACCTTCAGGTCGTCGGTCGACCCCGCCCCAACGGTCAGCAGGCCGGCCGCATTCGGCGCCGCGACGAAAAAGAAGCCGCCCGGCTTCACCGAGAACGTCGGGTTCGTGCCACCGAACAGTGGCACCGGCGAGGTCGCGTCGCCGAGCACCACGTTGTTGGTATTGGCGGCCGCAGCGATGACCAGGAGCGCCACCAGCTCCGCCGCCGCGATCGTCGCGCCGAAGGCGTCGGCGAGCACACCGGCGAGGTCGAGGTCTTCCGACGAAGAGGCCGCGATGGTCCGCTCGTCAGCCCACAGGATGTCGGCCTGGTTGGCGCCCGTCCCGTCGGTGAACTGGAGGATCTTCTCGATCGTCGGCGAGAAGCTCGGCCCGCCGAAATCGTTGCTGCCAGACTGCTGGGCGAAGAACTTCGCCCTCAACTCTGCAGTGAGTGCCATGGTCGTGTCTCCTGTGTTGTCCCCGGCGTGGCCCCGGGCGGCATGAAGGGTTGCGGTCAGAAGCCGGAGAGCCGGCGGCCGGCGGAAAAAGGTCTCAGACGCCGACGCGCCGGTAGGGCGCGGCCAGCATGTTGACGCCGAACGGGACAGAGGCCATCGCATCGCCGGCCGCCTCCCGGTTCTCGTACCAGTGCGCGGCGAGCATCATGATCGCGACGCGCAGCGGCTGCGGCACGTCGGACGCGGTGCCGCCGAAGCCGGCGGTGAAGGTGACGCGCACCGGGTCGAGCCGGTCGTCGTAGAGCGCCGGGGCGCTGAAATCGTCCTTCAGCCGCAGGAAGGCGCCGAGCGCGTCGTGGCCGAGCTCGACCAGCGCCGCATCGACCGTCTGCTCGGCGTCGTCGGCATCCGAATAGACGACAGCCGCCGCCGAGACGTCGGGAAACGGCAGCCGGATGATGCCGCAAGATGGCCAGGCGGCCAGCCCGATCCGCCATTGCTGGTTGATCAGGCATCGTCCGAGCACCCCCGCCCACCCGTCGAAATGCGCCGTCGCCGCGCCCACATACGCCTCGAGGAGATTGTTGTCCTCGGCGTTTGCATGCGCGTGCTCGACCATCTCGGCGACGGTCACCACCGGCACGGCCGGCCCGACGGTGCGGACGGGGGTGAGCATGGTCAGACTTCCTGTTCCGCCTGCACGAGGCGGTTCGGATGGCGGGAATGGTCGTAGCGGTGCTCTACTTCTTCGGCGGTCGGCAGCGGCTTCTCCACCATCGAGACCTTCAGCCTTCCGTTCTCGTTGCGGAAGGTCACGTCGACGCCGTCATAGCCGTAGAGCCTCTCGGCATCAGGCGCGCAGGCGTCGAGCAGCGTCGTCTGGTCCGGAACGGTGATCCTGATCCCGCGTGCTGCTGCGACGCCCAGCCAGTATTCGCAGCATGCTCGCCCCTGTTCGGCGTGATGCGCGTTCGGCCGCGTGAAGTCGATGCCGAACAGCGAGATCGCCTTGACCCCGATGTAGATCGCATAGGCGATCGCATAGGCAACCGTGTTGTTGAAGTAGGGAGCCCCGGCATTGTCGAGTCCGGCGTTCAAAACGTCTTCCAGCGGGAACGCGACGAGGCCTGGATAGCCGGGCCTGACCACGCTTGTGTAGATCGGCCCAGGGTGACGCTTCATCCAGTCGACCATGCGCGCGATGTTCGAGTGAGGCCGCGCAGCTGCCCGGCGTTCCTGCACCAGCATGTCGTCCATGTGGAAGACCCGGTCGCTGCGCAGAACGTCGCCGAGCGCGTTTACCGACCACACCTCGTCGCACCAGGCGCTCGAACCGCCGAGCCCGCGCACCAGTTCGTAGAACTGCGTGCCGCTCGGACCGAGCCCGACGATCGCGACGTGTTCGGGGACGCCGGCGGTGCCAACTGCGATCGGTAGCGCTTCCATGGATTCTCCCGCCTTCACGGCCGCTCCGCTCCTGGCGACCGCGATCAGCGTCCGCCCTTCGATGTTTGCCTCGACTTCCGACATCGGCCCGGCCTGCCCGTACCATTCGTCGACGGACCATCCGGTTTTGGTCAGCAGCGCCGCGAACTGGGCGCGCGTGTAGTGCCGGTAGTGGAACTTGATGCGCTCGCCATGCGGAAACATCGTCTCGTTCGGCACGCTGGCAAACAGCAGCGGCGCATGGGCCGCCCACCCGGCCATGACGTGTTCCGGCCGCGCCAGGTGCTCGATCGTCTCGAAGCACACGACGGCATCGAATCGCTCGTCTGGCGCGATCGCGAAATCTTCGGCCGTGGCCGCGACGTGCCGGATGTTCCGGTGCGCATAGTGCTGCCCGGCATAGGCGATGGCCTCTGCGCTCGCGTCGACCGCCACGACGTCATGCCCTGCATCGGCAAGGATCCTCGCGCCGTAACCGACGCCGCAGGCGATGTCGAGCACGCGGCTGCCTGCCGGCAGTCGCGACGCAGCGAACGCGTACCTTGCGACATGGTCGCGCCGGATGCCGGAGACATCCGGCGCGACCTGCCTTTCGCCGTTGGCGAGCATCAGGCCACCGGCGCCCGGCTTGGATTGCCGAGAATTGCCTGGCCGTTCACGCGGCAGGTCGCCGTGCCGACCCCGTAGAGGCGCATCTTCAGGTAACGCTTGTTGCCGATGTAGCCGACCTTGCCGCTTGCCGCGGCGGAGCCGGTCAGGTCAGCCTCGCTGCCGAGCAGGTCGGCTGCGGCGACGGAGGTGAACGATCCGTCGGTCGCGGTGCCCTCGAGGATGACCGGGGTGATGGTGTCCGTAGCCGCTGCGCTGACGCCGCGGCCGTAGTTGAAGACGACGCTGTCGTAGCCGCGACGGTCGATCGCTGCGGAGAGCGTCCCGTTCGCCGCGCCGGTGGTGCCGACATTCGCACCGGAGTGCGTCTGGACGACCTTGATGTTGTTGTACAAGTCACGCATTGGCGTGGTTCCTTCTCAACGGTTTTGGGAGTGGCGTGCCGGAGGCCTTCCGTCCGCCGACGGGGGAGATGAACGGCGGCAAAGACCGCCGGTCATGTCGATCAGCTGTTGAACAGCATCGTCTTGATGGCCTCGAAGTTCACGACGCCGCCGCCGGTGCGCTTCGTCGTATAGAACTTGACGAACGGCTTGCTGGTAAGGTTGTCGCGCAGCACGCGGATGCCCTGGCGGTCGACGATCTGGTAGGCGGCGGCGAAATCGCCGAACCAGAGCGACAGGCTGTTCGCCGCCAGCGCCGGCACATCCTCGGCGCGGGTGATCGGGTAGCCGGCGAACGACTCCGGATTGCCCATCACCAGCGACGGCTGCCAGAGGAACGCGCCGGTCGTGTCCTTCAGCTTGCGCATCTTCGTGATCACCGAGCGTCGGGTGACGAAGCGCGCGTTGGGAAGATAGGCCTCCTTCAGCAGGCCGATGAGGTCGAAGATCTTGTCGGCCGGGAAGGAAGCGGCGGCGACGAAATCGGCGCTGGCGCCGGACTTCACATAGCCGATCTTGCCCCAGTCGACGCCGGAGCCGCTGTCTGCCGCGGTGTCGTAGGACGCGAAACCGCGGATGTTGGTCGCGCCATTGACGAATTCGGAATTCTCGAAGCGGCCGAGCTTGTCGGAAACCTTGCCGGCCAGCCAGCCCTCGACGTCCACGAACGCGTCGTCGAGAAGCTGCTGCGTCGTCTTCGGCTCCGTGTCGATCCAGTAGACCGGAATCCGCCACTTGCCGACCTGCGGCGTGGTCGTGTCCGAACCCTGCGCCTGTTCGCCGGCGTAGCCGGCGCCGGCCTCGCCCAGGTCTTCGATGCCTTCCAGCGCATCGGTGGAGATCGCCTGCACCGAAGCGATCTGCCGGATGGGAGAGGTCTCGTAGACCTTCCTGACGATGCGCCCGGTTGTGTCCGGCGTGACGAAATAGCCGCCGTCCGGATCGGAGCCGACGGAAAGGGTCTTCACCTCCTCGGCCGTCAGCAGGCGGTCGCCCTTGCGCAGATAGCGCGAGTGGGCCGCCTTGTACTCGTCGTACCCCTTCTCGTCGAGCGGCGCAAAACGCTCCTTCTTCTCGGCGTTGTGCGATTCGAGAACCGCGTTGTGCGCCTTGATCTCCAGTTCACGCCTGGCGGCCTCTTCGCCGGTCGCCTTCACGCCCATCCGGTTGATACGGGCCTCGAGCTCCTCGCGCTCCTTCTGCTCGGCGGCGATCTTCGCCTCGAGCGCCGCCTTGGCCTCGACGGCCGAGTCGAGCGACTTCTCGATGCGCGCCAGCTTGTCGGCCGTGAGCGCGTCGTTCTTCTTCAGCTCCTCGTGCGTCGCCTTGAACGCCTCGAAGGCCTCGCCCTGCTTGTCGAGCAAGGTCTTGAATTCGGTCATGTCCATCGGGTTTCTCCTAAGAGGACAAGAGTTGAGTGTTTCGGCGGATGATCTCCGCCAGCTCCTCGCTCATCTCTCCGGCATCCCGCTCGGATCGGATGGCCTTGAAGCCGCCGGCCAGGAAGGCCTTGGCTTCTTTCGCGGACAGCGCCGGCAACGTCCCGTTGATCAGCGCTTCTTCGAATTCTCGAATGGTCTTCAAGTCGGCGGCGGCCTTGACCGCATGCACACGCGATCGGTCGTTGGACGGGTCGTCGACCAGCGACACCTCGAACAGCGTCACCGCGTCCAGTTGCCGCTTCGCAGGGCCGGTGAGGCGGGTCGCCCGGCGCGCCTTGTAGCCGATGGAAAGCCCGTCGAGCACGCCGTCCTTCATCAGCCCGTGGATACGGCGGCCGTGATCCGTGTCGAGCCCGGACAACCGGCCCTTGGCGAACAGGCCGCGGCTGTCCTCGCGCATCTCCGTCCACTTCCCGACTGGCAGGTCGTCGCCGCTGAACGGATTGATCGACGTCCCGTGCATCAGCTTCATGGAAGGCAGGCGCCCCCGCTGCGCCCATTCCGAAAGCGTCTCGGTGAAGGCTCCGGGCACGACGATGTCGCCATGGCTGTCAATGTTGCCGAACACCGACGCGTATCCGGCGAACTCGCCCGTCTTCGCATCGATGTCGTCGGTCGCGAACTTGACCTCGATCCTGTCCATGATCACCTCGCTAGGCCTGTGCCGGATCTGGATTCGCCGACGCCTCGCCGGACGCGGGCGGTTGCGGAAGCTGGTCGGCGCCGGGCTCGTTGGAACGATCCATGTCTTCCAGCGCCCGCACCTCGTTCTGCGTCATCCACCCCTTGGTTCCGCCGGCGCCGAGCGCCTTGGCATAGAACTCCGCGCGGTCCTTCGCCGCCCCGCGCATCAGCGCATTGGGGTTGAACTTGGTGTAGTAGCCTTCTGCCCGATCGGCGTCGGAGAGCAGGTTGGCATCGGCGCTCTGTTCCAGGCGCTGGTACCAGGGCGACAGCGTGTGGACGACATGCGCCAGGAAGAACTGCTCGGCGCTGGCGAAGGTCGGGCTCTGGTCGCCCGCGTGTCCGACCATGATCGGCCAGACACGGAAGGCGCGGCAGATCTCCTCGATCTGGTGCTTCCGGGTCTCGATCATCTGCTGGTCGACACCGGACATGGTGAACGACTTGTAATCGGCGCCAGAATCGACGACGAGCGGCCTTCCGGCGCGCTCCCCTCCCGGCTGGTGCTTGTCCAGCCATGCGGCGAGGAATGCGAACCTGTCGGGACTGATCTTGTCGGTGACTGACAGAAGTCCGGACGTTTTCGCCCCGCCTTTCTGGAATTCGGCCTGGCCCTGTTCCAGCGTGATCGACAGGCCGATGGCATCGCGCGCCAGGCGGACAGCTTCAAGACCCATCCAACTGTTCCACGACGGACCGCGAAGGTGCCAGATGGCATCCTGCGGGAAGGTCTGCGTCTCGCCCGCGTCGCCCCGAACGGTGTACGTCATCGAGTTGTCGGCGTTTCGCTTGACGGTGACGCGACCGGGCTCGATCGGCACAAGCTCATATACCTTGCGCGCCGTACCTACCCTGTTGACGAAGACGAATGCGTTCCCCGTCAGCAGGACGTGCAGCATAATCGTCTCGCGGAACTCGTAGCTGGTCTGCCAGGCGTTCGGCCGCCGCGCGATCTTCTCGTAGAGCGGATGGTCCTTCGCCACGATCCGCGACGACCCGTCGTCCTGGTACAGGCGGAACGGCGGTTGGCAGACGCCGTCCGTGATGGTGCGTACGCAGGCCTGCACCGTCGTTACTTCGAAGGCGCGCTGCCAAGTGATGACCGGCCCCGCACTTGATTCGCGGCCGCCAAAGACCTCCCGAAACAGCTCGAGCGAGGTCATCTTCTGCTCGATGCCGAACAGCCGGCGCAGCGGGGCCAAGAACTTCATCTAGACAGTTTCCCAGAATGAGGTTGTCGTCGCTTCCGGGTTCCAGCTCATCAGGATGGTCGCCTCGCCGGTTGCGATGATCGGGTCGATCTTGGCGGTTCCCGACACCTGCTTGGTGATCATGATCGCGTTGCCGCGGCGCTCCACCTTGGCGTTGCCGGCGCACCACGACATCAGGTCATACCCGGCATGCGCGACAGTGCCGTCGGAGAGCTTCATCTCGAGGCCCCACCAGGCCGGCGCCAGCGCCGAGCCCTGGAGCAGCCGGCGCAGCATCTTGTCGGTCATGCCGCGCGCCGTCAGTTCTTCGATCAGCGCGGCGACGTTGTTCGGATCGAGCCCGACCGCGTCCTTTTCGGGCAGCTTGCCGCTCGCCAGCACGCGGGCAAAGATGTCGCCGAACCCCTTGGTCAGTTCGGCCGCCGTCTCGCAGATCGTCAGCGAGCCCTCTTCCGCGAATCCGATCAGTCGCGAGGCGATATCCTTTCGCCGCTCCAGAACGCCCCGGTGCGCCAGCGCATGGTTCCAGATCAGCCAGCGCCGCGTTCCCTTCTCGCGGCCGATCACCGCGGCGCCGAGAAGGTCGTCCAGGCCGCCGCCATCGCCGCCCATCGTCACCACTTCCGAGCGGTCGAGCAGCACGTCGAGGTTCTGGAGCCGGGGGTCGCCTGCGGCGTCCCAGTGGTCCGCGCCACGCCAGCCGTCATCGCCGATGCCGACGCCGATCTCGATATTGAGATGCTGGCTGGCCCAGATCTGCTCGGCTTGCGGTGTCGCCCTGCCGTTGTTCTCGTAGTCTGCGACCAGGCGTTCCTCGTCGATCGACCGGCCGATGTTGGGCAAAAGGAATCGCCAGTGGCGCTGGTCGCGCCAGTAACTTTCGTCCTTCTGCAGGTGCGCCGGAAACTCGTAGAGCACCGGCAGCATGATCGGCGCCGCCCCGCCTTCGCCGTCGCGGATCCGGCGCGCCTTGATGAGTTCCGTCTTCCAGATGCCGGCCGGCGCCTCGTCCGACTGCGTCGTGATCATCAACACCTGGCCGCCCTGCTTGGTGATGCCGCCGCCGCGGATCTGCTGCATCACGGCCTGGGCCTTTGCCTTCTTTCCCAGTTCGTGCACCTCGTCGATGATCGTCAGGACCGGAATCTCGCCGGTGACGATCGACGTGTCGAAGCTCTTGACGTTTAGCTGCGTGCCAGTCTTTCGCCGTGTGATGCACTTCAGGTGGTCCTGCACGTCGAAGATCGCCTTCAGGCGCTCGTCGAGCCGGATCATGCCCTGCGCCTGGTCGAAGCACCGTTCCGAGATGTTCTGGCTGGGTGCGACGATCAGCATCTGCCGGTTCGGCGCTTCTTCCATGAACAGCGCCGTCAGGCCGAGCGCGGCGACATAGGTCGTCTTCGAGTTTTTCTTCGGCACCATGCACAGCAGCTCCCAGACGAGCCGCTGCTTCGTTGCCGGATCCTCGCTCGCCAGGAAGGCGCAGAGGATTTCCTTGAACCACTCCCCGCAGGCCTCTTCCATCGTCGGCGTGCCGGGAACGTCCGGAAGCCGGAGACGGTTGAAGAAGGCCATGGCCTTCGCCGCCCGCTCCGGATTGAGCGGAACGTCGGCCATCGGCATCCGACCATCCTGGATACGCTGCCACCAGTCCGGGCAGGCGAATCGCGGCAGGTCAGGAATGGAGGCCGCTCGCATGCTTCGCTTCGCTCTCCAGTTCCGCCATCAGGTCGGCGTCGGCGGCGGCGGCGCGCATCTCGTCGATCGCCTTCTTGCCGAGCCGCGGCGAACCCGCCTCGTCCGCCTTCGGCTTTGCACCCAGCGACCGCTCGATTTCCATGCGGTCGTTGCGATCGATCATCGCCGCGAGTTCCTTCAGCGCGGTGATGTTTCCGGCGTTCGCCTGCTCCATGGCGATCTCGAAGCGGCGGGCGTCGAGCCGGTCGCGCATCGCCTCGCGCGATTTCAGCTCCTTGCGGAAGTAGCGATGCAACGTCGGAAGTGAGACCTCGATCGCATTTGCGATCCGCGGGTTTGACCAACCGAGCGCCAGCAATAGCCGAACCCGATTCTGATCGCGCGGCGTCGCCGTGTATGGCGGGCGTCCTCTTTGTCCCCGTGCAGCGCGGTCAGGATACCCGAAGAGGTCGACCACAGGCACGATCGCGCGCGAATCCGGCATGCCGATCCCGAACGCGCGCGCCGTTTCCTTCCACTCTGCGAGCGCTGCATCAGCCGCGGCACGCAGCGCCGAGGTCTCGAGTGTGCCTTTCGATCCTTTCGCCAGTTCGCCGGCGAGGATGTTTCCCCGCGATACCTCGGTGATTTTCTCCTCAAGGGTTTTCCACCTAGACCATGCGCGGCAGGCCGCCTCGAGCGTCAAAAGCTCCGATTGCGAAAGCTGACGGGTATCGAGAGACCCGACCGCCGCATGCCAAGCGAAGAGCGCATAGCCGCCGAGACCGGCCGGCGGCTCGATCTGATCGGCTGAGAGTAGCGCGGTAGCGGCGCTCATGCCGTTACCTTTTGGCGCTCGGCCGCTACTTCGGTAAAGGTCCGACCGTCGCCCTCGAGCACTCCACTACCGCCGGTAAAGTCTTGCCAGCGCTTCACGATGACCTCGACATAGGCAGGATCCAGTTCCATCCCGCACACCGGCCAGTTTTCCATCTCTCCAGCAATTATTGTCGTCCCTGAACCACAGAACGGCTCATAGATCACCTGACCAGGAGAGGAGTTGTTCAGAATCGGCCGGCGCATGCATTCGACCGGCTTCTGCGTTCCATGGCCGGTGTCGTTCTTCAGGTGCTCGATGAACCAGACCGTCGTCTGCTTTCGCCCTCCCCGCCAACCCGCTGACCGCCCGGCTCGCACGAGGTAAGCGAGCGAATCGTGGTCCACCGAAAAGCCATCCTCCGGCGCGGCACCATCGCGCTCGGCGTAGAAGGCAGGCTCATGCTGCCAGTGGTAGTGACCGCGGGAGATTGGAGCGCGCGTCTTCACCCAGACAATCTGGCTGCGGACCTGGAACCCGGCCGCCCGGAGGCTTTCGGCGACAGCGACGTTGTGCAGCGCTCCGTGCCACACATACGCGACATCACCGGGAAACAGCTCCCAGGCCTCGCGCCAATCGGCCCGATCGTCGTTTTTCACTTTTCCGGTCGCGACGCTGTCACCGCCGAACCGCTTCCGCCAGGATGGGTCATAGTCAACCCCGTAAGGCGGGTCAGTGACCATCAGGTTCGGCCTCAGGTCGCCCAGCAACCGAAAAACATCAGCCTTCTTGGTCGAGGAACCGCAAAGAAGACGATGATTCCCCAGCAGCCAGAGATCGCCCGGACGTGCTAGCGGTTCCTTCGGCAGCGGCGGCGCCTCGTCAGGGTCCGTCAAGCCGCCAGATGGCGCGTTCAGAAGATCGGCGAGCTCGTCTTCATTGAAGCCGACGAGGGCTGCATCGAAACCAGCCTTAGCGATCGCGCGCATCTCTTCGGCTAAGAGGGCATCATCCCAGCCGGCATTCTCCGCCAAGCGGTTGTCCGCGATGACGTAGGCGCGCTTTTGCGCTTCCGACCATCCGCGCGCCACCATGCACGGCACCTCATCGAGCCCCAGCTTGCGGGCGGCGAGCACGCGTCCATGGCCTGCGATGATTTCGCCCGTCTCGTCGATCAGGACCGGAACCGTCCAGCCCCACTCGCGGATAGCGGCGACTAGCTGCGCCACCTGCTCTGGGCTGTGAGTACGGCTGTTACGATCGTATGCCCGCAGCTCAACGAGCGGCCGTTTCTCGACCTTCTCGGCAGGCCAAGCATTCAGCCGTTCTGCCATGGCGAAACGTCTCCATAAATTAATTCAGCCGAACCCAGCGCTTCCGCTCCGATCGAGACTGGTAAAGGCCGCACAAGCCTCTGATACGACTCGGTTTTCCGGCATCGGCCACATTGCCAGCTTTCCGCCGATGTCGCGGCCCCGCTGAAAGTCGGCCAGCCGAGAAAAAAAATCTCCGAATGTG
>JACCDG011894145.1_pt1 | contig 23327 bp, 21 predicted proteins | sample 7442471 | NCBI WGS metagenome assembly JACCDG01 (sample SAMN15323444, study PRJNA562643) | freshwater metagenome | isolation source: river surface water | place: USA:Blue River Watershed | collected 2017-08-17 | reverse complement strand
CTTCATCAAAGATGAGCAAGTGGCGCTGGCAGAGGGCCTGAAACCCGGCGAGCGCGTGGTGACGGAAGGCTCTCTTTATCTCGTGGATGGCGAACGAATTCGCGTCGTCGATGCATCGACAGGCGCAGCGACTGCTGCAGCACTGGTTCGCTGAGCCCTCATGGCCACTCCGATTCTCGAATTTCCGATCAAACGATACCAGTTCACACTGGTCGTTTTTTTCTGCTTGGTCGTACTCGGCTTCTACAGCTTCCTGTCCGTCCCGCGAGAGGAAGACCCGTCGTTCAAAATTTCCGGTTTCGAGATTTCGACGATCATGCCCGGCGGCGATCCAAAGGATCTCGAGCGGCTCGTTGCCAAACCGCTGGAGGATCGACTTGCAGAGCTCGACGACGTCAAGCAACTAGAGAGCATCGTCGCCGATGGCGTCGCGTTCACGATCATCGAGTTTCAGGCGTTTACCGATCCCGACCGTAAGTACGAAGAAATCGTCCGAGAACTCAATGCCTTGAGGTCGGGGTTTCCCGCCGAGGTGCGCGAGATCCGCATCAGAAAGTTCAGCCCCGGACTCGTCAACATCGTTCAGTACGCTTTGGTGTCGGACGATGCCCCCTATCGAGAGCTGCAGAACCACGCGCGAACCCTGAAAGACGCACTCAAAGGTGTGCCCGGTGTGCGCTCATCAGAAAGCTGGGCCTATCCTCCACGCGAGTTGCGCATCGAAATCGATACGCGACGGCTCGCGGATCTCCGTATCACGCCCACGCGAATCATCCAGGCCATCGAGAGCGAAAACGCGAACATTCCGGCCGGTGTGGTGGACATCGGTCCTCGCAGCTTTTCGGTCAAGGCGACAGGCTCCTACCAGGACCTCGAGCAAGTCCGCGAAACGGTAGTGAATGCGGCCGATGGTCGCACCGTACGGCTGCGTGATATCGCCGAGATCCGTTGGGACGAAGGCCAATGGGGACACATTGGTCGATATAACAATCGTCGAGCGGTGTTCGTCACCGCGAACATGAAAGAAGGCCAAAACATTCTCGAAGTGCGAAAAGCCATCGATCAAGTGGTTGAACGTTATCAGGCGGGTTTGCCGAAGCGCGTGACGCTCGAGCTCGGCTTCGATCAGTCGAAGAACGTCGAAAAGCGGCTCGACCGTCTTTACATCGACTTCATGATCGCAATCGGTTTGGTGCTGATCACGCTACTGCCGCTCGGTCTCCGCGCAGCCAGCATCGTCATGATTTCGATTCCGTTGTCGCTCGCTTTTGGTCTGACCGTCCTCTACTTTTTGGGCTACTCGCTCAATCAGCTTTCGATCGCCGGATTCGTCGTGGCGCTCGGTCTTTTGGTCGATGACTCGATCGTCGCCGTCGAAAACATCTCTCGCCATTTACGAATGGGCTATGACCGCGTCAGGGCGGCTGTCGCCGGAACTCGACAGATTTTCGTCGCGATTCTTGGTTGTACGGCGACGCTGATCTTCGCCTTCCTTCCGCTCATGGCACTTCCTGGTAATTCCGGGAAGTTCATTCGCGTACTGCCGACTACGGTCGTCGCGACTATCGTCGGCTCGCTCTTGATCGCGTTATTCATCATTCCTTTTCTGGCAAGTCGCATGTTGCCGGCGGAGGACGTCGGTCATTCGAGCCGCTTGCTCCAGCGAATCATGGATGGCATTCATCGCTACTACCGTCCCGCGCTGCATTACTGCCTGGCGCGACCCAAAGCGACCGTCGTAGCCGCCATTGGTGGTTCGTTGCTGTTGTCGGCGCTGCTTGTGCCCGTGCTCGGTTCCAGTCTCTTTCCGAAAGCGGACACACCCATCTTCTTAGTGCAGCTCGAAACCCCGACGGGAACGAGTTTTTCTGCGACCGACAAGGCCGCGCAATTCGTCGAAGCCGAAGTGCGGAAAATGCCCGGTGTTCGCTCGGTGTTCACGAACATCGGTCGCGGCAATCCGCAGGTGTACTACAACCATATTCAGCGTAGCGAAACAGCCTCGTATGCGGAGGTGTTCGTAGTGCTCGAGAAATACGACACTCGACGTACGCCGAAGCAGATCGATGAGTTGCGCTCCCGACTCGACGGATTTCCAGGCGCTCGTATCTCGGTACGCGAGTTCGTCAATGGTCCGCCCGTATCGGCGCCGATCGCTGTGCGCATCGTCGGGCCGGATATCGAGGTGCTCGATGAGCTGGCAAGCAAAATCGAACGCTTGATCGAAGAGACGCCAGGCACCCGCGACGTGCGCAATCCGCTCAAGTTTCCGCGGACCAATATCAAGATCGAGGCCGATACGGCGAAGGCGGCACTTCTCGGGGTGCCTGCCGTAGAAATCGATCGCGCCATGCGGCTCGCTATTTCTGGGCTGCCGGCGGGAACCTATAAAGATATTGATGGTGAGCAGTATCCGATCGTGGTGCGTACGCCGCTCGACGGTCGTCCTTCGCTGGAGGCCATCGAGGCGGCCCGCGTGATCAGCGTCACCGGAGAGTCTTTACCTTTGTCACAGGTCGCCTCGATCGAGTTCGAGCCCGCGCCAGTTTTGATTTCGCGATACGACCGTCAACGCGCGGTGACTATCAACTCCGACGTGCAGCGTGGCGAAAATACCGGAAAAGTCACGGCTGCCGTGGTCAATCGCCTCGACGACATCGAGTGGCCGCGCGGATATCGCTATGTGCTCGGCGGTGATGCGGAAGCCGGAGCGGATGCATTCGGCGGAATCGGTACCGCCATCATCGTGGCACTATTCGGAATCTTTGCCGTGCTGGTGCTCGAATTTGGCAGTTTCCGGTCGACCCTGATCGTGCTCACAGTCGTTCCGCTCGGCATCTTCGGTGGCATGTTGATGCTGCTGCTGACCAACAACGACATCTCTTTCACGGCGAGTATCGGTTTCATCGCCCTGATAGGCATCGAGATCAAAAATTCGATCTTGCTCGTCGACTTCACCAACCAACTACGTGAGGAAGGTGTGCCACTAGATGACGCCATCGAGCAAGCAGGCGAGATCAGGTTTCTGCCCATCTTGCTGACCTCTGCTACGGCGATCGGCGGTCTATTACCGCTCGCGGCACAAAACAGTGGGCTCTATTCACCGATGGCCTGGGTGATCATCGGCGGACTCATCACCTCGACACTGCTCGCACGACTCGTCACGCCGGTGGTCTACAAGTTGATTCCGCCCGAAGGTCACGAGCCGCGCAACATCGCGCGCGGGAATCAGCCCGAGTCGTCCGGCGCACTGCTCTAAGAGTAGTTCGCCGGTCGATCAGCCTGCAGACTCTAGCTCCCAAGTCACGAGCGGCGCACCACGCCGAATCCAAAAGCCTGCGCCGATCGGGCGGAAATTTTTGGTGAGTCGCTTGCGATACCAAGCTCCCGTGCGCATGGTCACATCGCGATCGGTGCGAGATTGGTCGGCGTTCTCGCGCCAGTCTCGGCGGGTCAATGCACTGAAAAAAAGCACGCCGCGGCACAGTCTCGCGAAGTTGCGCATGGCTTTTTCAGCCGACTCGTCATCGAGATATTGGAGAACATCGAAGCAGACGACGAGATCGAAGGGTTTTCGAGGGCGGTATGAGGACAGACTGCCTTGTACCCAACCGTAACGGTTACAAAGATATTCACTGTACTCGAGCCCTACATACGTCGCGCCAGGTAAGGCCCGCAACAGAGGCTCGCGCATCAGACCGAGCCCACAGCCGGCATCGAGGATGCTCGCCACGGGACAACCGATGTGCCGCGTATAGGCGGCGATGAGGTTGGCGCGGGCGGTCATCTCGGCCCGCGAGGTCACGGAAGTCCGACCGTCGCGATAGAAGCGACGGTAGTAATCCCTCCCGAAGCGGTCAGTCGACGACGTCAAACGATACCGGCGAGTTTCTTCGCGATCTCCGCCACTTGTGCCGGATCGGCCTGCGACACTTCCGGATACTCGGTGAAGCGCTCGGGAATTTTTATGGTCGCATCGATGCCCATCTGGTCGGAACGGAAGGCACCAAACTGCGGCGATTTTTCGCAGGAGGGGTCGAGGATCATCGGAATGCCATCGGGCTGAATGACCGAATCTTTGACCGGCTGCCAGCGGGTCATCATCGCCCACTCAACCTGCTTGAGGTCGTAAGGGTCTACGTCGGGACCGACGACGATGACGAGTTTGGCCGTTCTCCCCCAGCGACCCGCCGAGCCCCACACGGCATGGATGACGTATTTGCCGAAGTTCGGATGAGGCTTGCGCCAACCGTCCACCGACAATTGCACGACGTAACACATGTTTGGCGTGACGGCGACGTCATGCACTTCAGGAATCTTCTTGCGAAGATCAGAGAGGACTTCGCCCTCGACCGGCAGTAGTGCGATGTAGTTGTGATCGAAGGGCGGCACCATCTCCATCGTGGCGTGCCAGATCGGTTTCTTGCGGTGGGTGATGCATTTGATACGGACGATCGGGAACACCTGCACGCGGTCGTAGTAGCCGACAGGGTTCGAGTGCCAACCGATCGCTTCGAGTTCATCGGTGATGACCTCGCCTTCGAGCACCCACTCGGCACTGGCCGGCACTTCGAGATCGACGGTTTCACAGCGAACCATTTCGACGGGTGATCCGCGTAATCCACCAGCGAAGGCGGTTTCATCGACGTTGAAAGGGACACCTGTCGCGGAGGCAAGGTGTAGCGCCGGATCGCACACACCGGCGATCGCAACCTCGAGACGCTTACCCATCTGAGAGGCTTTGAAGGTGTGTCGGCCGATGTCCGAGAACGGCGGGTTCCACCAATAAAACGCGGCGAGATCAGTTTTGGCTCGCTCTGGCTTGTAGCTACCCCCTTGAGGATGAGTGGCATCAAGGAATTGGGTGAATCGATACCAGCCGCAGTTGCGTCCGCCGGTCTCCGGATCTTTGGAGAAGGTCATGGCGTTCGTGATGTACGCCGGGCCTTCTTTGCCGAACCACACGTGAGGGATCTGCGTATCGAGCGATACATCATCGCCTTTGATGATCACCTCTTTGCAAGGTGCTTTCGCCTTGTCGACGATTTTCGGAGCGTGCCAACGAGCCGGGTCGGCGAGCACCTCGGAGTGGTGCAGCTTCGCCTCGCGCCAATCGCGAAAACCGATGGTCATCGCCGTGCGTTCGCGTGTGCCGAAAGGGTTGAACAGAATGGGGACGCCTTGGGTATTGATGGCATCGACGTTGTTGAGCATCAAGGCGGGGCCATCTTTACTGCAGACGTAGTTCATCAGAGCCTGCAGCTCGTTGGTGTCGCGACGGCCGTTCAGCGGCACATCGACGTTCTTCAGTTGTCCTTCGCTCTCGAGCAGCGCGAGGAACTCGCGCATGTCTTTGAATGCCATGATTGCCCCCGTTCGGCCTGTCGGCCCTGACGATGCCACAGACTAACCGCCCCGCCCCGGCCGGGGCCATAGGTCGCGGCCTTGGTGGAGACGCCTGACCTTACATCGGACAGCCGCTCCCGAGTGGTTCCCCGATCGGTATGCGAATCGGCATGATCAGCCCTCGTTTCCCCCGCACACTTCGGAGTCACCATGTCCTCTACCCGCAAGGTCGCCATCATCACCGGCTCGGCCACCGGTGTCGGTGCCGCTGCCGCCATCATGCTGGCCGAGCGAGGTTGCAACGTCGTGATCAACTACACCCGTAGTGAGTCCGAAGCTCGTGATACCGCTAGGCAATGCGAAGCAAAAGGCGCGGAAACCTTAGTGTTTCAGGGTGATGTTGCCGAGGAGTCATCCTGTCAGGCGATGGCCAAGGCGGCTATCGACAAGTGGGGTCACATCGACTACCTGATCAACAACGCGGCGAAGACTAAGTTCAATCCCTATGAAAATCTCGACGGCCTCACCGGTGACGATTTCCTGGCGATTTACAAGGTCAACGTCGTCGGTGCGTATCAGATGGTTCGCGCCGTTGCGCCGTACATGAAAAAGCAGGGTCGCGGCGCCATCGTCAACAACTCCTCGATCGGAGGAATCACCGGTATCGCCTCTTCGATGGCTTACGCCGCCAGCAAGGCAGCGCTCAATATGCTCACGCAGTCGCTGTCGCTGGTGCTTGGCCCGGAGATCCGCATCAACGCTGTAGCACCCGGTGCCATCCAAACACGCTGGCTCCAGGGTGGTATGACTCCTGAGCAATATCAGGCGTTCTTGGTCAACGCCGCTGCCATGGTGCCGCTGCAGGTGGTACCTACCGCCGAGCAGATTGCCGAAACGCTGGTTTGGTTTCTCGAGGGTGCCAGCGTCGTCACCGGCGAAGTGTTGATGGTCGACGCCGGCCTGCACTGCGGCCGTCTGCCACCCTCTTCGAGTGCCAAGTCCACCTGGGATAACGTCAAAAAATAAATCGCTACAAATGCATCGCCGTGCAGTACTCGCAGGTCTCGGTGCGCTACCCCTAGGCGCGATTAGTCACAGGGCCTCTACAGCCGAAACGAAGCCTGCGACACTCGCCTTCGCGCGAGGCGATGTCGTCGTAGGGTGCACTGTGCTGAACGATCCGAAGGATGATCACCGCGGTCGCGGTCGCATACTGCATTACGACGCCGACTTGCGACTCAAGAGCACGATCTGGCTCGACGACACCACCCACATCGTTCAGGGCCTCAAGTTCTCGCCCGATCGCACACTCTGGGCGTTCGATTCTTTCGCTTACAAGATCGCGCGGTTCGCGCCTGACGGGCGGCGACTGGCCAATTTCAAAGCCCCTTTGCGTCCCTTCGGGCACATCACTTTCGCCGAAGATGGCCGCTTCTTTCTCGGTGAAAATTTCGTCGGCGAAAAATCTCGTGTCCCGTTAGGGACCACGCTACCGTTCATGCCTAGTACGCGCCGCTTTGGCGATGGTCACCTATTCGAGTTTTCAAGGGCCGGAAAACTGATTCGCGAACATCCGACACCCGTTCACGGCGGCATGGGTGGTTTTCAGGGCCTGACGTCGAGCACCATCGCACCCGATGGGCGGACGCTCATCTACACCTCCGAGTCTGGTCCCAGAATCATGCGCTGGGATCTCGTCGCTCAAAAGTCATTACCTGACCTCGTCATCGCGCCAGAAACCGCCGGACGGATATTCTTTGACGTGCGATTCGACGAAGCCGGTCGATTACTCGTCGTGAATGGACGCGGGATCGACGCCGTCGATGACGCCGGCCGACTGATTCGGACCTATTCCTTCGGCTCGTTCGGCTGGGCTTCACTCGGAACGCCTCGCGGTGGATATGTCTACGCGAGCAATTTTTTCTCTGGGGAGCTCGCCTGCCTCGATTTGGCGAGCGGCGAAATCGTCGTGCGAGCACAAACTGGGATTCGAAAATCCGCCTCCGGGATCGACAGCTTCCCGGGATGACTCGACTTAAATCGGCTGAGTGGCCGGGTTATACGCGAAGAGGCCTATACCCTCGTCTGCCGCTTGCCCCTTGGTTCGCTCCGGATACTTCTCCGGATCGGGTGCGTGGAATACTTTTCCGGCTTTTCGGGATTCAAGCACGACGAACGAGGCGCGCTCCACGCGGGCACGCTCGTATCGTTCGAAGGCCTCTTCGAGGCGATCAGACGCCGCGATCGCTCGGGCAAGCACCACGGCGTCCTCGATCGCGAGCACGGCGCCGTGACCCAGGAAAGGCAGAATCGGGTGAGCAGCATCACCGAGTAATGTGATTCGACCCTTCGTCCAGGTTTTGAGAGGCTCGCGATCGAACAGGCCCCACTTGAAAAGCAGGTCGGGCGGCACGAGCTCCATGATGCGACGTACCATCGGAGTCCAGCCCTCGAATTCTTTGAGTAGTTCTTCGACTGTCGATCGAATCGACCAGCCCTCCTCGACCCACTCTTTACGCTCGGCGAAGGCTACGAAGTTGAGCAGTTTGCCGCCACGGATCGGATAGCGGTTAACCAGATGACCGGGGCCTAAGAAGATGCCTGAAGGAGGCTGCAGAATCTCCGGAGGAACGAGCTCCATGGGGACGACGCCGCGCCAAGCGATGTATCCCGTGTACTGCGGCTCGATCGGTCCGAATATCTCGTGTCTCACCGCAGATCGTGACCCGTCGGCGCCGATGAGGGCATCGAACCTTCGTTCGCTGCCATCGGCCAGTACGACCGTGACACCCGCGCCATCTTGGGTGACCGTACGGCATCGTCGATCGAGCTCTATCGCAGCAGGATCGTTCGCGCGGACTGCAGCGGCGAGAGCGTCGTGCAGGTCGGCTCGATGAACGAGGTAGTAACGCTCACCGTATTTTTCGATGAGCGCTCGGCCACGGTTGATCCAGTTGAGCGGGCGGCCATCCTGATAATGACGAACGCATTGATCTTCGGGGTGAAAGCACTTCGTGCGCAGGACATCGGCCATGCCCAGAGAGTTGAGCGCGTGAGCTGCGGGTGGGCTCAGCGAGATCCCGGCACCGACCTCGGCGAGTACGGGCGCTTGCTCGAGCACGACGGGACGAAAGCCCGCGCGCTGCAGAGCGAGTGCCGCAGACAGCCCGCCGATTCCACCACCTACGATGCCGATGTTCAGATTCTTCACGAGAGCTATTGAGCCTCAGCTTCCGATGCCATCAGAAGAACGGCAGATACCTCGTCCAGACTGCGGACAAGCACGGCCACGCAGCGGTAAAATGACGCGTGTCTCGAAAGAACCCCAAAGTTGGATTCGTCAGCCTAGGCTGCCCCAAGGCTCTCGTAGATTCCGAGCGCATCCTCACTCAATTGAGAGCAGAGGGTTATGCCGTCGCGGCCGACTACGACTCCGCAGATTTGGTTGTAGTCAATACCTGCGGCTTCATCGACTCTGCGATCGACGAATCACTCGACGCGATTGGCGAAGCGCTCGAGCAAAACGGAAAAGTCATCGTCACCGGGTGTCTCGGGGCTAACCCGCAACGCATCCTCGATCGACATCCTCGTGTACTCAAAGTCACGGGTCCGCATGCCTACGACGACGTGCTCTCGGCAGTCCATCAACATTTGCCGCCGAAACACGATCCCTTCGTCGATCTCGTTCCGCCACAGGGCATCCGTCTGACGCCGAGACACTATGCGTATCTCAAGATTTCCGAAGGCTGCAACAACACCTGCAGCTTCTGCATCATCCCAGACTTACGCGGCAAGCTCGCGAGCCGTCGCATCGATGATGTGCTACGCGAAGCCGAGAAACTCGTCAAAGTGGGTGTTCGCGAATTGCTCGTGATCTCCCAGGACACGAGCGCCTACGGTTCCGATCTGCGTTATGCACCGGGTCACTGGAACGGGGGCGAGTACGAATCCCGCTTCATCGATCTTGCTCGAGGTTTGAGCAGCCTCGGAGCTTGGGTACGTATGCACTACGTTTATCCGTATCCTCATGTCGATGGGGTCATCGAGCTCATGGCAGCGGGGCAGATCCTTCCGTACCTCGACATCCCCTTCCAACACGGAAGTCCGACCGTGCTCAAGCGGATGAAGCGTCCCGCACATGCCGAGAATACGCTCGCGCGCATCAAACAATGGCGTACGACCTGTCCCGATCTCACGCTGCGCAGCACGTTCATCGTAGGTTTTCCGGGCGAGACCGAGGTGGAGTTTGCGGAACTGCTGGCGTGGCTCGAAGAGGCACAGCTCGATCGCGTGGGTGCCTTCAAGTATTCGCCGGTAGAGGGTGCGCGCGCCAATGACGTGGCGCCGCATGTCGCGCCCGACATTCAGGAAGAACGTCTAGCGCGTTTCATGGAAGTGGCTCAACGCATCAGTACCGCCCGACTCGCTGCTCGAGTGGGTCGCGAAGAGCAGGTGATCGTCGATGGTATCGAAGGCAATGTCGCGCTGGCACGCTCGCGCGGCGATGCTCCAGAGATCGACGGCTTGGTACGAGTGAAGCGCGGCGGAAAACTCGCCGTGGGCGAGTTCGCCCGAGTGAAGATTACGGGTTCGGACGAGTACGACCTCGAGGCCGTACCGATCTGACGATCATTCGACCGTAACGGATTTCGCGAGATTGCGCGGCTTATCGACATCGGTGCCGCGCGCGGTCGCCACGTGGTACGACAGCATCTGCAGCGGAACGGTATAGACCACCGGCGCCTGGATGTAACTCACATGCTTCGGCATCGTGATCACGGTGACCCCTTCCGAAGACTTCATGCCCGACTCAGGATCGGCAAACACGATGAGCTCTCCGCCGCGTGCCTTGACCTCCATGAGGTTCGACTTCAGCTTCTCGAGTAGATCGGTGTTTGGAGCCACGGCGATGACCGGCATGTCGTCATCGACTAGTGCGAGCGGGCCGTGCTTGAGTTCGCCCGCAGCGTAAGCCTCGGCGTGGATATACGAGATTTCTTTGAGCTTGAGCGAACCTTCCATGGCGATCGGATACATCGTGCCGCGACCGAGGAATAGCGCATGATGTTTATCGACGAAACGCTTGGCGAGATCCTGGATGATGGGATCGAGGGCTAACGTCTTCTCGATCATGCCCGGAAGTTCGACGAGTCGCGTGACGAGCGTACGCTCCTGTTCGGGCGTCGCTCCGTGCGACTTGGCCAGCGCGACCACCAATAGGCCGAGCGCGGCGATCTGCGTCGTAAAGGCCTTGGTCGAGGCCACGCCGATCTCGGGGCCTGCACGAGTCAGCATGACGAGCTCGGACTCGCGCACCAATGAACTCTCGGGCACGTTGCAGATGGCGAGCGAAGACAAATAACCAGCCTGCTTGGCGAGTCTGAGCGCTGCGAGGGTATCTGCGGTCTCACCAGACTGGGAGATCGTCACGAAAAGCGTGTTTCGCGGCACAACCGGACTGCGATAACGGAACTCGCTCGCGATCTCCACGCTGCAGGGAATGTTGGCGAGTTGCTCGATGAGATAACGCGCCACGAAGCCTGCGTGATAGCTCGTACCGCAGGCGACGATGTGTACGGCCTCGGTCTTGACGAAAACTTCGGTCGCCGCGGGACCGAATGCGGCCTCGAGCAAGCGACCGTTGGCGACACGCTCTTGCAGAGTGTCAGCGACTGCGCGGGGCTGCTCGTGAATTTCCTTGAGCATGAAATGGGCGTATTGGCCCTTGTCCGCGGCGTCGGCAGACAACTCGCTCTCATGAATCTTGCGCTCGACCGCCTTGCCGTTGCGATCGGTGATTCGCACGGAGGTGCGTGTGACTTCAGCGACATCGCCCTCTTCGAGAAAGACGAAGGTGCGTGTTTGCGGCAGGAGTGCTGCGATATCGGAGGCAACAAAGTTCTCGTTTTTACCGAGTCCGATGACGACCGGGCACCCTTCACGAGCGAGAATGATGCGCTCGGGGTCCGACTCGCTGACGACAGCCAAGGCATAGGCGCCTTCGAGCTCCGCAACCGTGCGGCCTACCGCCTCGAATAGCGTTCCACCTTTTTTGAGATGGTGGTGAATGCGATGAGCGATCACCTCGGTATCGGTATCGGAGGTGAACGTGTAGCCCGACGCGCTCAGTTCAGCACGAAGAGCCTCGTGATTCTCGATGATGCCGTTATGGACGATCGCCAGACCATCGTCGGAAATATGCGGATGTGCATTACGCTCCGAGGGCACACCATGAGTAGCCCAGCGCGTGTGGGCGATGCCGATCGGGCCGTGGGTCGGTGAAGCGTCGATGGCGTCTTGCAGCATCTGAACCTTGCCGACGGTTCGGACGCGCTTGAGCGCCCCGGAGCCATTGAGCACGGCGACGCCGGCTGAGTCATAGCCGCGGTACTCGAGTCGTCGGAGACCCTCGACCAGGATCGGGACGATGTCACGTTGAGCAATGGCGCCGACGATTCCACACATGGATTGGATAGCCTCCCTGATGACCGCTCGATGCAGCGGTCCCGAGTATTTTGCACCTTTTGAGGGGTGGAAACAGAGCCCTTCAGGGCCTCGTATCAGCGCTTCTTTTGCGGACGCTTCCAACCTTCGAGCGTGACCTGCTTGGCACGCGCCACGGTCAGTTTGCCCGCCGGAACGGTTTTGGTGACGGTCGACCCTGCGCCCACCGTCGCGCCCTCGCCCACCGTAATGGGAGCGACGAGAACGGAGTTCGACCCCGTATGCGCATCGGCACCGATCACGGTCTGGTGTTTGTTGGCGCCGTCGTAGTTCGCAATGATCGTGCCGGCCCCAATGTTCACGCGCGCACCCACCGTGGCATCGCCGACATAGGCGAGGTGGTTGGCTTTCGCGCCTGAGTCCATCGAAGAATTCTTCACTTCGACGAAGTTGCCGATGTGTACATCGTGCGAGAGTTTCGCCCCCGGGCGCAGGCGTGCGAAGGGGCCGATGATGGAACCCGCACCGACACTGGCTTCTTCGATGACGCAGTTCGGATTGATCCGAACGTCTGCAGCGATGTCGCAGTCACGCAGCACGCAGTTGGGGCCGACATGTACTCGATCACCGAGCGTCACCTTGCCCTCGAACACGGCATTCACGTCGATGAACACGTCTCGCCCCGTGACGAGGGTGCCGCGCACGTCGATGCGCGAGGGATCGACGAGCGTCACGCCCGCGAGCATGAGATCGCGGGCTCGGGTCTTGCGGTTTTCCGCCTCGAGTTCAGCGAGCTGCAGCTTGTCGTTCACGCCGAGAACCTCCGCAACGCTCGATGCCAGCAGTGGCGTCACCTTGACGCCATCGGTCACCGCCATGGCGATGATGTCGGTGAGATAGTACTCGCCCTGGGCGTTTGCGTTGCGCAATCGCCCCAACCAACCCCGTAAATTTTTGACCGGGATCGCCATGACTCCGGTGTTTCCTTCACGGATATTTCTTTGTTCGGCAGTCGCGTCTTTTTGCTCGACGATGCCCAGTACTCGCCCCGTCGTATCGCGAAGTACCCGACCATAGCCGGTCGGATCCTCGAGCATGACCGTGAGCAAGCCCATCGATTCGGGGCTTGCGAGCGAGAGCAGCCGGCTCAAGGTCTCGCTACGTACCAAGGGAACGTCACCGTAGAGCACGAGCGCGATCTCGTCGTCTCGCAACGACGGTAAAGCCTGCTGAACGGCGTGCCCCGTGCCGAGCTGTTCAGCCTGCAGGACCCAGGAGGTCACCGGAGCATCGGCGAGCGCCTCGCGAACCCGATCACCCCCGTGGCCGTAGACCACGTGAAGAGATGAGGGCTCGAGCGTGACCGCCGTATCGATGACGTGTTTGAGGAGCGGCTTGCCCGCCAAGGGCTGCAATACTTTGGGCAAGTCGGATTTCATCCGCTTGCCCTGCCCCGCCGCGAGTATGACGATCGCGATGTTCACGTCGTACTCGCGCGACGCGCCGACATCACTACGCCTCAGGCTCTGATCTTGCGCAGCTTCTGGATCATCTTGATCTGCGCTACGGCACGTACAAGTTCGGCGAGCGCCTCAGCCTGCTCGATCTTGTCGATATTACCCTTGAGGATTTCCTCAGCGCGTTGCTTCGCCTCGAGCGCTGCGGCTTCGTCCATGTCTTTGGCGCGAATCGCCGTGTCGGCGAGCACCGTCACTTTCTTGGGCTGAACCTCGAGCGCACCGCCGCCGACGAAGAAAAACTGCTCTTGGCCGTCAGGGGTCTGAACACGCACCTCACCCGCCTTGATCAGGGTGAGCAGAGGGGCGTGACGCGGCGCGATGCCGATCTCGCCCTGCGCTGCAGGAACGAACACCATCTTGGCCGGGCCAGAGAAAATCTCGCCCTCGGCGCTGACGATGTCGCAATGGATGGTGCTGTCTGCGGCCATGAATGCCTTCCGTTACTGCAGCGTCTTCGCCTTCTCGACCACTTCGTCGATCGAGCCGACCATGTAGAACGCCTGCTCGGGCAGGTGATCGTAATCACCGGCCAGGATGCCCTTGAAGCCGCGGATCGTGTCCTTCAGCGGGACGATTTTGCCGTCCTGGCCAGTAAACACTTTCGCGACGTTGAACGGCTGCGAGAGGAAGCGCTGGATCTTGCGCGCGCGGAACACGGTGAGCTTGTCTTCTTCAGAGAGCTCATCCATGCCGAGGATCGCGATGATGTCCTGCAACTCTTTGTAGCGTTGCAGCACGGCCTGAACGCCGCGAGCGGTGTTGTAGTGCTCTTCTCCGATCACGAGCGGATCGAGCTGACGGCTCGTCGAATCGAGCGGGTCGACCGCAGGGTAAATGCCGAGAGCCGCGATCTGACGCGACAACACGACAGTGGCGTCGAGGTGAGCAAACGTGGTCGCCGGTGACGGATCGGTAAGGTCGTCCGCAGGAACGTAGACGGCCTGGATCGAGGTGATCGAGCCCGTCTTGGTCGAGGTGATGCGCTCTTGCAGCACGCCCATTTCTTCGGCCAGCGTCGGCTGGTAACCCACCGCCGAGGGCATACGACCGAGCAGCGCCGACACTTCGGTACCGGCAAGGGTGTAGCGGTAGATGTTGTCGACGAAGAACAGTACGTCACGGCCCTTCACGCCGTCCTCGCGCACTTCGTCGCGGAAGTATTCGGCCATGGTGAGACCCGTGAGCGCGACGCGCAGGCGGTTGCCCGGCGGCTCGTTCATCTGGCCGTACACCATCGCCACCTTGGAGTTTTCGAGCTTCTCGAGATCGATGACGCCCGACTCCGCCATCTCGTGGTAGAAGTCGTTGCCTTCACGAGTACGCTCACCGACTCCGGCGAACACAGACAAACCGCTGTACTGCTTGGCGATATTGTTAATGAGCTCGAGCATGTTCACGGTCTTGCCGACGCCGGCACCACCGAACAGACCAATCTTGCCGCCCTTCGCGAACGGCACGAGCAAGTCGATGACCTTGATGCCCGTGACGAGGAGGTCACGACCGCCCGCCTGCTCGTCGTACGACGGCGCGGGGCGATGGATGGACCACTTTTCTTTGGAGGCAACGGGGCCGCGGTTGTCCTGCGGCGTGCCGAGCACGTCCATGATGCGGCCGAGGGTCGCTTTGCCGACGGGAACCGAGATCGGCGCGTTGGTGGACTCGACCTCGAGACCGCGCTTGAGGCCTTCCGAGGCGCCCATCGCGATCGTGCGGACGATTCCGTCGCCGAGCTGCTGCTGAACCTCGAGGGTGAGGTCCACTTCCTTGAGCTTCAGCGCTTCGTAGACCTTCGGGATCGATTCGCGCGGAAACTCCACGTCGATGACCGCGCCGATGATCTGGGTAATCTTGCCGGTTGCCATGTCGATATCCTGTGCCTTGATGCGTTAAATTCTTTGAAATTAAACCGCTGCCGCGCCGCCGACGATCTCGGCGAGTTCCTTGGTAATCGCCGCCTGACGTGCCTTGTTGTACATGAGCTGCAGATCGCCGATGAGTTTGCCCGCGTTGTCCGAGGCCGCTTTCATCGCGACCATTCGAGCGGACATCTCGCAGGCCACGCTCTCTACCGCGGAGCGATAGACCTGTGACTCGATGTAGCGCATGAACACCGCATCGAGAATTTCGGCGGCATTCGGCTCGTAGATGTAGTCCCAGTGCTCCTGAAGTTCGCCCGCGTCGATCGTCTCGACCGGCAGCAACTGCGTCACCACGGGCTTCTGGGTCATCGTGTTGACGAACTGGGCATTGACGATGAAAAGCCGATCGATGGTGCCGTCTTTGTAGGCGTCGAGCATCACTTTGACCGAGCCGAGCAGATCTTTGACGTGCGGACGATCGCCGAGTCCGCCGACACTTGCGAGGATCGGAAGACCCAGACGTCGGAAGAATCCGGCCGCCTTGTTGCCGAGTAGGCAAAGGTTGACGTTGGCGCCCTTCCCCTGCCACTCGCGCATCAGCATGAGCGTGCTCTTGAACACGTTCGTGTTGAGGGCGCCGCACAGACCGCGGTCGCTCGATACGACGATGATGCCGATCGATTTCGGCTCACGCTCGACCAGGAACGGATGGCGATAGTCGGGGTTCGCCTTGTTGAGGTGCCCGATCACGACGCGGATCTTCTCGGCATAGGGACGCGACAAGCGCATGCGATCTTGAGCGCGGCGCATCTTGCTCGCCGCGACCATCTCCATGGCCTTGGTGATCTTCTGAGTGCTTTTGACACTCGCGATCTTGGTGCGTATTTCCTTTGTGCCGGGCATGTCCGTCTAAGACCTTAGTAAGTGCCAGTCGCCGCGAAGTCGTCGCAGATCTTCTTGAGCGTTCCCTCGTGCTTCTTGAGCACGGGGTCGGCATTGATGGCGTCGAGCGCATCCTTGTATGCCGATTTTGCGAACGTCTGCAGAGCCGCCTCGAAATCGACGACTTTCTTGCGATCGGCCTTGTCCATGTAGCCGTTGTTGACGGCGTAAATCGTCAAGGCCATCTCGGCCACCGACATCGGCGCATACTGCTTCTGCTTCATCACTTCGGTGACGCGCACGCCACGCTCGAGCTGCTTGCGCGTCGCGTCATCGAGATCCGATGCGAATTGCGCGAACGCTGCGAGCTCGCGGTACTGAGCGAGTGCGAGACGGATACCACCGCCGAGCTTCTTGATGATGTCGGTCTGTGCGGCACCACCGACGCGGGACACCGAGATACCGGCGTTCATGGCCGGACGGATGCCTGCGTTGAAGAGATCGGTTTCGAGGAAGATCTGACCGTCGGTGATGGAGATGACGTTGGTCGGCACGAACGCCGTCACGTCACCCGCCTGGGTTTCGATGATGGGCAGACCCGTGAGTGACCCAGTCTTTCCCTTGACCGCGCCCTTCGTGACCATCTCGACGTACTCCTCGTTCACGCGAGCGCTGCGCTCGAGCAGACGGGAGTGGAGATAGAACACGTCGCCAGGGAACGCCTCGCGGCCCGGCGGACGACGCAGCAGCAACGAAATCTGGCGATAGGCCACAGCCTGCTTCGACAAGTCGTCGTAGATGATGAGGGCGTCTTGTCCGTTGTCCATGAAGTACTCGCCCATCGTCACACCGGCATAGGCAGAGAGGTACTGCATGGCGGCGGGCGTCGAGGCCGAGGCGGCCACCACGATGGTGTGATCCATTGCGCCGTTCTCTTCGAGCTTGGCGACCACGTTGGCGATCGACGATTGCTTCTGACCGATCGCGACGTAGATGCACTTAATGCCCGAGGACTTCTGGTTGATGATCGTGTCGACAGCCAGAGCGGTCTTACCGGTCTGACGATCGCCGATGATGAGCTCACGCTGTCCGCGACCTACCGGCACCATCGAGTCGATGGCTTTGTACCCGGTCTGCACCGGCTGGCTCACCGACTTACGGTAGATGACGCCCGGAGCCACGCGCTCGATCGGCGCAGTGCGGGACGTCTTGAGCGGGCCCTTACCATCGATCGGATTGCCGAGCGCATCGACCACGCGACCCAGCAGTTCCGGACCCACCGGCACTTCGAGGATGCGGCCCGTCGTCTTGACGGTGTCGCCTTCCTTCAAAGATTTGTAATCGCCGAGCACAACCGCGCCCACCGAGTCTTGCTCGAGGTTGAGCGCGAGCCCGAATAGATTGCCCGGGAACTCGATCATTTCACCGTAGCGCACGTCGGCGAGGCCATGGATACGGCAGATGCCGTCCGTGACCGACACGATCGTGCCGACGTTGCGGGCCTCAGCGGCCGACTGGAAGCGATCGATACGCTGCTTGATGAGATCGGAAATCTCGGATGCCTTGATGGACATGTCTGGTCCTCTAAAAAACCTGGTGCGGACGACGCATTAGGCGCCGGCCATCGTGTTACTGAGTCGCTCGACGCGCCCGCGAAGCGAGCCATCGACTACGAAATCGCCCGCGCGAACCACGGCCCCACCGATCAACGACGGATCGACCGTCGAAGAAAGACGAACCGTACGACGCAAGCGGCGGGTGAGTGCCTGCGTCAACTTCTCGGACTGCTCGGCCGTGAGCGGAAGCGCAGAGGTCACGATGACGTCCACCGTGTTCTCGACCTCCGCACGCAGCGCGGCGTATTGCACGGCGATCTGCGGCAACAACGCGAGGCGGCCGTTGTCGGCGAGTAGGCGCAGAAGATTGACCGCCTTCTCATCACCCGACGCGCCCGCAAGATCGGCGACGAAGCTCACGAGCTCCGACCGCTGAACGTGCGGGTTGCCGACGAGCGCGCTCACGCGAACGTCGCCGAGCACTGCGCTCGCGCGTTCGAGCATCTCGCCCCACGCGGCGAGCTGCCCTGCAGCATGCGCATGCTCGAACGCCGCGCGGGCGTACGGCCTGGCTATGGTTGCTTCCTCAGCCACGTGCAATCTCGTCCGCGAGCTTGTCGAGCAATTGCGCGTGCGTCTTCGCGTCGACTTCGCGCTCAAGCAGTCGAGAAGCCCCCACCACTACCATCGAACCGAACTCCTTGCGGAGCTGGTCGCGGGCACGGTTGGTCTCCGTCGCGGCTTCGTCTCGTGCTGCGGCAACGATGCGGGCGCCTTCGCCCTGCGCAGCCTGTTTGGCTGCTTCGATCGCTTCGTTGGAACGACGCGCAGCCTGGTCCTCGATCTGCCGAGCACGCTCGCGAGCCTCGCGAATGATCGCATCGGCTCGGTTCGTGGCTTCGGCAAGGTCTTTCTGACCCTTGTCGGCGGCCGCGAGGCCGTCGGCAATCTTGCGGTTGCGAGCGTTAAGTTCCTCAGCCAATACGGGCGTGACGAACTTCCCGACGAACCACAAGAGGATCAGGAAGACGATGATCTGGCCGATAAATGTGGCGTTGATCGTCATGGCCTGTGTCTCCCTTGCGGGAGCCCTCCGGGAGTCGTTTTAGCCGGCGAGGCTGGCGAGCAGCGGGTTGGCGAACGCGAAGAGCATCGCGAGACCGACACCGATGAGGAACGCCGCGTCGATCAGACCCGCGAGCAGGAACATACGGCCCTGCAACATCGGGGTGAGTTCGGGCTGGCGGGCAGCCGACTCAAGGAACTTGGCGCCCATGATGCCGATACCGATACAGGCACCGATGGCGCCGAGACCGATGATGATGCCGATGCCGAGGGCGGTGAACGCCTGGACGTTTGCAATCGCTTCCATTTTCAGAGACTCCTCAAATCAAACAAACGCGTGGATAACAAACCAAAAACTATGACGATCAGTGGTGTTCTTCTGCCATCGAGATGTACACGACGGGAAGAACCATGAAGATGTAGGCCTGAAGCAGCACGATCAGGATGTGGAAGATCGCCCAGGCCGTGCCCGCGATGATCTGCCCCAAGAAAAGAGAGATGCCGCCGATCGAGACGGCGAACGCCATGCCGAGCAGCGCGATCAACATGAAGAGCAACTCGCCGGCGTACATGTTACCGAACAGTCGCATCGACAATGACACAGGCTTCGCCAACAACTCGACGATGTTGAGTGCGAGGTTGGGAATCCAGAGCAGCGGGTGGTTACCGAAAGGCGCGGCAATCCATTCGTGCAGATAACCGCCGACGCCCTTGGCGCGGATCGCGTAGATGATGATGAGGAAGAGCACGACGATCGCCATCGCGACGGTGCCATTGAGGTCGGCCGTCGGCAGAACCCGGAAGTACCCCGCTCCGAACAGCGCCGCGACGCTACCCGGCAGGTCGAGCGGCAGCAGGTCCATGGAGTTCATCGCCACGACCCAGGTGAAGAGGGACAAGCTGAGCGCCACCAGAAACGCACGATTGCCGTGATAGATGTCGGCGACCTGTCCGTCGATGAACTCGTAGATCATCTCGACGAAGTTGCGCAGCCCCGAAGGCGCGCCGGCCGCGCTGCCGCGACGCACACCGACATAAAGGAAGGCAGCCACGGCAGCCGCCAGCAGCGAGGACATCAAAAGCGTGTCGACGTGAAAGGTCCAGAACCCCTGTCCGACCTTGAGATGGGTCAGATGGTGAACGATGTATTCGGTGGGCGATTCGCTTCCGCCGTGCTGACTGGCCATCGTGTTTCCGTTACCTGGTCCGTCTGACTTCTTTCAAAACCCGCGCCGCCGAGGTCATTCTCGCGCCTTGGAGCGCGGCGGTAGTTTCGGCGCAGCGAGCACCGGCACTACCCAGAACACCATCAACGTCGCGACATACCCCGCGAACACCGCGGGCCACACCACGTCTTTGCGCTGCGCGACCGCGAGGAACATCCCAACGGTCAGCAGCACCTTCACGAACTGGCCGGCAAGAAGCCGCCCGAACGCGAAGCCCGCGGAGCGCGCAGGGCGCAGCACCGCCACAGTCATATACAGGTTCGCGATCAGCCCGATCGACCCGCCGGTCACGACCGACACGCCGGTTTTCGAGCCTGCCCAAAACGCGACGAGCGCGCCGAGGACGGTTGTCACAGCGGCCTGCCAGAGGAGGATCCGCACGGCGAGTCTGCGCGTTTGCGGATCGCTCGAAACGGTCATGGGCAAGCGGTCCTGTGGGCAACAAAAAAGCCACTTGTCGCGACCTGTACAGACGGCAAGTAGCTTCGCTAAATCTTGAGCAGACGTCGCAACAAACGTCGCCTGCTTCGATGGCGCGCGGATTATAGAGGCGCGACCCCAGCGCAGCAATCGTCAATGAATATGAGAGAGGATTCCGTCGAGCTCGTCGAGCGAGTGGTAGGCAATCACGAGCCGACCCTTGCCCGCTTTGCCGATCGATTCGATTTTGACGTCGGCACCCAGCGTCTCGGAAAGCCGATTTTCGAGCTCGCGGACGTTGGCATCTTTTGCTTCGCCGAGGGACCCCGATCCGAAATCACGGTCGAGCCCATCATCTTTTTTCGGTGGATTGTTCAGCCGACGAACCAATGCCTCGGTTTCTCGGACTGATAAGCCTTTTTTAGAGACCAATTGACCGACTTCCACCTGCTGGCGCTTTTGGGTGAGGCCCAACAAGGCGCGAGCATGCCCCATCTCGATCTGACGACGATCGACGAGTTCGGCAACCTCGGCGGGCAGCTCGAGCAGACGCAGGAGGTTGCTGACTGCCGCTCGCGAACGACCCACCGCGTCGGCCGCCTGCTGATGGGTCACCTCAAACTCGCGGATCAGACGATCGAGGGCTCGGGCTTCTTCGAGCGGGTTGAGATTCTCGCGCTGGATGTTTTCGATCAGCGCCATCGCAATGGCGCTCTCGTCCGGCACCCGACGGATGACCGCAGGGATGGTCTCGAGACCGGCCATCTGGGCCGCTCGCCAGCGACGCTCGCCGGCGATGATTTCGTATCGCGTGGGTGCCGCGCCCGGCGCCGCCCCCGGCATCTCGATGGGTCGTACGACGATCGGCTGCACCACACCCTGGGCGCGGATGGAGCTCGCGAGGTCCTCGAGGGCCTCCTCGCGCATGTCGACGCGCGGCTGATAACGGCCGCGTTGCAGCTGGTCGAGCGGCAGCTTCGCGAGCTCGTCGCCCGGCAAAGCGGGTGCGCCGGTCGAAGCGCGGCTGGCGCTCATTTGTCCGAGCAGCGCATCGAGACCGCGACCGAGGACGGGCTTCTTCTGATTCATGCCCGGGATGATAGCGGAGTCGCCTGCGTGATCGCCGCTGCCTCTCGGGGCTGGTTTTGGCCGATGCCAAGAAAGATCTCCCGGAATGCGACGTACCCGAGCGCCCCGAGGAAGCAATAGAGCACGGGGACAACCGGCGGCAGCAATAGAGCGAAGGCGGCGGGCAACACCATGAACAGCAGAGCCACCCCAAGCATGGGTCCGATGTTGCGGATCTGACCCGCCGCACCGAGCCGCCAGGCCTCGCGGAAGGACAGATCGAGCAGGGTCATGCAAAGAAACTGGAAAAACGACGTCAGCCCGGGGATGTTGAGCCCGAAGTAACACAGGCCGAGTGCGAAGGCCGAGTAGACGAAGATTTGTCTTAGGGCGACGAACCCGTCGGCGGAAAGCACATCGACCGAATTACGCTCCGTATAAAGGATGTTCCACCACGCAACGCCAGGCTTGGCGAGCAACAACACCCAAACGATCCCTCCAGCCATCGCGACGATGGCGGCGAACGTCAGGATCACCGGCATCTTGGCTCTCAGCATTTCGAGCGCTTCAGCGAGCGTGATACGGCCGCTGCGATCGAGGTGGGACGCAATCAGCATGCAAGATAGCAGGGCGACCAGCGCGAGAATTCCGGTGGCGAGCGGTAGTCGATGTCCGACGAACATCCAGAGACACATCAACAAAGAGAGTGCAGACCAAAAGCCGAGTCCGCGCCGAAGTAGATCGAGGGCTTGCCGTGACCAGCGCAGCACCGCGCCGGGAGCTGCACTGCGCGGCTCGATCAGCATCGCTCAGCCGGCGGGGCGCGCTGCGCCTGCGGCTAAGGACGGCGCCATGGGCACTCCGCCGCGACCGATCATTTCGCCGGCAAGCGCGAGGTAAGCAAGCGCTCCGCGCGAATCTTTGTCATGCAACAACGCGGGTTTGCCGAAAGAGGGGGCTTCGGCAAGCCGAACGTTACGCGGAACGATGGTGCTGAAGACCTTGTCACCGAAGTGCTCGATCAGTTGAGCACTCACTTCGTTCGCGAGGTTATTTCGCGGATCGAACATCGTACGCAGCACACCTTCGACCTGCAGATCGGGATTCACGGCTTCTCGAATCTGCTCAATGGTGGACAGCAGTGCCGTCAGCCCCTCAAGCGCGTAGTACTCGCATTGCATCGGCACGAGTACGCCATCGGCCGCGACGAGCGCATTGACGGTCAGCATGTTCAGCGAGGGCGGACAGTCGATGAGAATGACGTCGAACTCGTCGCGCACGGTCTTCAGCGCATTGCGCAATCGGATTTCGCGACCAACCGGCATCGACAACAGCTGAACTTCGGCAGCGGTCAGATCTTGGTTGGCCGGCAAGAGCGCCATCGCTGGCGCCTCGAGCGTGAGAATCGCATCTCGTGCGGAGCAGTCGCCGGTCAACACATCGCCGACACCCCGCGTAATCGATGTTTTCTCGACGCCGCAGCCCATGGTGGCATTGCCCTGCGGATCGAGATCGACGAGCAGTACTCGGCGACGCGTCACAGCAAGTGACGCGGCGAGGTTGACTGCGGTGGTGGTCTTGCCGACGCCGCCTTTCTGGTTGGCGACGGCGATGATGCGGGCCATGTGCAGAGTCTAGCGCAAGCGTCGTCAGGCCATCCGGCGCAGCGCGACGACGTGTCGTGCCTCGGTAAGTCCCGGAATCGACAAATCACGATCAGCCTCTATTCGCCACCCGGCGGGCAGCCCCTCGCGCTCTGCGCTTTGACGCCGGCCCTTCATCGCCAGGACGAGGGTCTTAGGTCCGCAAAGGCCAGCCACCTTCTCGAGCAGATCAGGCAAGGGTGCGAAAGCGCGCGTGACCACGGTGTCGTAAACCGTCGAAGGCCTATGCGCCTCCGCGCGGGCGTGTACCGTTTGAACATTTTCGAGCTCGAGCATG
>JACCDG010825385.1_pt1 | contig 23329 bp, 18 predicted proteins | sample 7442471 | NCBI WGS metagenome assembly JACCDG01 (sample SAMN15323444, study PRJNA562643) | freshwater metagenome | isolation source: river surface water | place: USA:Blue River Watershed | collected 2017-08-17 | reverse complement strand
TTATAAGTGCTTCAAATACCGATAGTTCTTCACGGGTACTAAAGCCATACAAGTCGAGTGCATTTTCACGAACTGCAAGATGCGTAAAAAGTGTGCACTGCTCACCGCAGGTGTAGGTACTTTTACCAGAAATGAATACAAGATAGCCAATACCGTGTACATCGAGAACGATATGGGTGAGTCCTACATCAAGTATGGTTCCCGTAAGTTGTGCAATCATGAGGATGTTGCTTTTTATAGTAGCACAGAGAAATAGGTGGTATTTTTCCACAGCATTTTAGTATGTTATTCATGCTGTTATGCACAAAGAATCCACAGAGCATCGAGGATACGCGATACAATATATGTGTTATGCATACATATATTTATCTGCACACATTTGTGCGTGCGATTCTCGTAACCGTAGGTCTTGGTACTCTTGCGGTTCTCGCTCCTTTCGCGAGTGCTCATGAGACAGTTCCAACCCCTTCAGCAATATCCCCCGATGTTTCGATAGCTGATGTTACGGCTACTGAAATACCAAGAGGAATCAATGTCTCCTTCAGTATTGTAAGCGATGGACTGCAGGAAGGCGTACATTATGGTCTTGTTCTCTATCACATTACAGAGGATGGCGGGTTAACGGTCGTTGATACTGTTGTAGCGGATGAGACGCTCTCTCTTCTCGCGGGTGTTTCCGTTACGCGCAGTCTTTCATACACTGCACCCGAGAGTATTTCGGGTAAGTATCATGTTTCTGTTGTGGTGCGCGCAAAAGATGATATCTCGCTCGCACGCAATACGGTAGGTGTGTATGATTTTTCTGCGTCAGAATCACATGTATCGATTCAGTCACAGATGTGCTCTATAGGTACAGTGACCACAACAGGAGAAGTATTCTGTACCATTGGTAATGGAGCCACCGAGTCTCAGGCCATTCGTGCGTCATTGGTGCTTCGTTCAGGAGGTCTTTTGGGTGTACCTGTTCGAGATGCAGTAACTGCCGATATTACACTGGATCCGCAGGAGCTTGAGATTGTCACATTCAGTGGATTCTCAAAGGAATTGTCAGGCAATACTTATGTTGCTGAGCTCAGTCTACTTAATGGTGATAGAGTCGTGAATCGTCGTATCTTTGAGATTGATGCTCCTCAAATAAAACCATCAATCCTCAACACCTTCATTATAGAAGGCGAGACACCAGTTCTCAGTGTCGTTGTAAAGCGTGGTAACCCATACATGGGCTTTACTGTTGCCTCGAATGTTGCCGAGAGTGCCTGCGTAAAAGAGCTCGTGACAGTTCAGGGAATACGTACCGATATTCCACTTGCGCCTTGTTCTGGAGAGACGTTGACGATTTCACTCCTAGGAGAAGACGGCACTGTTGTTGATACACAAACTATTTCAATTCCCGATGTGCAAGTGAGTGAAGGAGATGCTTTCATGGAGAATGACGGTAGACATCTCTACACGTATGCAGGTGTGGCTCTTCTGGGACTTCTCGCCCTCCTTTTCCTTTTAAGACGCCTTTCACCAAAACAGAAGGCTCTCATGGTTCTTGTACTTTTCTGCTTCGTCTCACAAGCACCTGATGCACAAGCAAATCATGATTGTAATGGTGGCTCTTACGCGTGTAAGCACTATCGTTGTATAGATAATCCTGGTGATTTAGACAATCAATGTGGAATGGATGCAGATTTCTTTGTAACTGCTCAGTTGCATCCTGATACGGGCTCTACAGGTATACCAAACACTTACTATGGAGGGGAAACCATTACTGGAATAGCAGAACTCTCAATCAATGGTGGTGATTCAATGCGTTTACCATCAGGTAATATCCAAATGCGTCCTTCAAGTGCCCAAAGTGGATCCCCTGGCCCTGGAGACCCATGGTTTATATCGGGACCGACCAGTGCGCCAATATGGCATGGTGGTCCAAACGGAGGTGATTTCTGGGATGAGACAGGTGTAAGTTTTGTTGCACCTTCAACACCAGGCACATACACTGTTGGATATGGTGGTTTTATAGATAACCAACCCACTAACCATACCTATGTCCAGAGTTGGACATACGGATACATCAATATAACAGTCGTCCCACCACCATCGTGTACAGGCACCATCCCCGCAAACGCGTCACGTTGGGACTCTGAAGAAGAATCAGGACTCACTGCAAATACACCATGGGCATATGGGAATCCAGACTCAGCGACGAAGTGCCAATTCAAGTGCGACGCAGGAACATGGAACGGTTCGAGTTGTGTAGTTGCGGGCAATGTTTGTACAGGCACCATCCCCGCAAACGCGTCACGTTGGGACTCTGAAGAAGAATCAGGACTCACTGCAAATACACCATGGACATATGCGAGTTCAGACTCAAATCCAACTCCGAAGTGTCAGTTTAAGTGTGACGCAGGAACATGGAATGGTTCGAGTTGCGTGGTTGCTGGCAACGTTTGTACAGGAACCATACCTGCAAACGCATCACGCTGGGACTCTGAAGAAGAAACAGGACTCTCTGCAAATACACCATGGACATATGCGAGTTCAGACTCAAATCCAACTCCGAAGTGTCAGTTTAAGTGTGACGCAGGAACATGGAATGGTTCGAGTTGTTTCGTTCCCGCAACGCAGGCAAGTTGTGCATTCATCGGACCTATGTTTGGAGTTGCAGGACAAACCGTGAACTTACAGGCGACGTATAATGTCGGATCTGCTAATACTACGGTTAATTGTGCCTTCAGTAGTGTGCCTTTCAGTGGACCACAGACATACACGAATTATTCATTGCTTCCAAGTTCTGGATATCTCGGCAGTTCCATCTACTCATTTAATAGCGGTAGCGGTTTCAACAGTGGATTGTTTGCATCACAGACGCTTGTTGAAGGGACCAATACTATCTATGGAAAGTGTAAGAAACAGAATACCAGTATCTGTGCAGGAGATTCTTGTTCCATATACACGGCATACTGTTCATATCAGGTTACGGGGACGCCAAGCACCTATCCACTTACGGTCACAAAAGCGGGGACTGGCTCAGGTACGGTAACTGGTCCTTCTATAAATTGTGGCGCAACATGTAATGCCTCATACGCAGCTGGCGCAACGGTTACACTCCAAGCAGTGGAAGACACGGGTTCAACCTTTGTTGGATGGAGTGGCTGTGATTCATACGCGAGCGACCTATGTCAGGTGACCATGAACGCCGCAAAGAATGTCACCGCAACATTCACCGCCGATCCATTGCCACTCAATCTCACTTCAACCGATCCGCCAGCACCCAATACCCAGCTTTGGGTTGGTGTACCAGCATATTTCATGGCTATTGCATACAACTCTGGACTTGGAAACGTAACGACAGCATTCGTTGATCGTTTCACCTATTGTTGGGGAACAGGATGCACACCAACAACTACGCTTGTGGGTGATATAGCACATGCGTCTTTGAATCAAGGAAGTTATGAGCTGGATCAGACGCAGGTTTCACCAGGGTTTACACCTTCACAGGCAGGAGTGCTTCGTGTTCAGCACTGTGTTGATGTGAACAACAGCGTGAGTGAGACACACGGAGCTGGTGAGACCGATAATTGTCAGATTGCCGACCTCACCGTCTCAACACCTCCAAATCTCACGGCGAGCAACAATCTACCAATAGAAGCTCAGTCATATAATAATCCTGTAAGTATTGCATTTAGCGGTACACTGTTTAACGCTAATGCAAAAACAGCATCAGGCCGTCCAGTCTGGGGAGATCTAGAGATTGATTGGAATCAGGGTAATTGTGCTGTGGCATCTTCTGAAATGGCGACAACTTCAGGAGGTTCTTGGACAGAGGTCTCCTCAACGTGGAGTGCTCCAGTATCAAAAACTCTTACTAAGGCAGCATCAGAACTCAGAAATGGTACACACTGTTGGCGTATGATTGTAGATCGGTTGGATATTGTTGCTGAATCTAATAACAAAGATAATGGTGCAACGCCGTGGCGTGCATTTACGATCAACGGTCTACCTGAATGTTCTGACGGTATAGACAACGATGGCGATGGTTTTATTGATTATCCAAATGATCCAGGCTGTGAAGATGATGACGATCCATCGGAGCTTCAGCCAAATCTCACTGCGACGAATAGTTCACCTGCAAATGGTGCTTCCTTCACTAATCCAGCAAGTATCGCATTTAGCGGTACGGCACAGAATGCGACTGCGCCAACACTCTCAGGTGACCCAGTTTGGGGAGACGTTGAGATTGATTGGAATCAGTCCAATTGTGCGGTTGCATCTGCAGACTTCTCAAAGAATGCTGGCGGTTCATGGGATGCAGTACCTGTTGGGTGGAGCCAAGGACTTGGCGTAACGTTGATGGGTAATGCAGCAGAACTTCAGAATGGTACCCATTGTTGGCGCATGATGATGGATCGTGACAACTTTGTTGCTGAATCCAATGAGGGAGACAATGGAGGAACACCATGGCGCTCGTTCACTATCAATGGCCTTGAAGAATGTGGAAATGGTATTGATGATGATGGCGACGGACTTGTCGATGGAGCAGATCCAGCATGTTCAGGTGGCCCAGGAGATGGTGATGAAAGCGCGGAGTGTACAGGCACTATCCCTGTAGGCGCATCACGGTATGATGCGGAAGAGGAGGCAGGTCTCTCTAGCGATGTAGCGTGGCAGTATGCAAATGTGGATACTTCGAGGAAATGTGAGTTCCGATGTGATACTGGCGTTATGCTCAACAACCAGTGTATTGATGGAGATATCAGTGCAGATCCTGCGCAAATACAGTCAGGTGGAACAAGCATTATCGATTGGAGTACCTCAGGTAATACAGGTGGTCTCACCTGCAATGTAACCGGTGGTGGTAGTAATTGGTCTGGCTTCTCAGGAACGCAGACAACCCTACCGCTTTCGGCAGCAACCACATACGTTCTTGGTTGTAGCTTTGGATCCGACACCGTTGCGCTTGATAGTGCAACCGTAAGTCTCTTCCCACCGCCAACGCTTACACCTGATCCACGCATCATAGACCCAGTACCAGGCGGTACGGTAATACGGCTCGATTATGATCTTCGAGGAAATACTTCATGTGTACTGAGTGGTGGGGGACTGAAGGATGAACCTGTCGAAGTAGATAAGGATGGCAATGTGACACCTGCTTTCATGGAGACAAATCCTATATTTGGTACTACTACCTTTACGCTCACGTGTGGTGGTGTGTCCACGAGTGCGATTGTTGAGCTTCGTGAAACAGGACACGAAACCTAGAATTCATTATTGGAAACCCAAGGTTAGACATACATAAGAAGCGAGTTAAGTACAAGAAAATGAGTTAAGTGTAAGAAACGCCAGCACCCCCTTGGGTGCTGGCGTTTCTCTAAACGAATTCTCTAAATGAACCACACCCCCAGCCCTAGGGCTGCCCTAGGGCTGGGGGATATGGTTAAAGAAACTTGCGTACTCAAGAAAGAAACGGTATAGTAGCGCCCTATATGGCAATAACGAGAAACGCAAAGAAGGCAATTCGTTCACAAGCGCGTAAGCGCGTCATCAACGTGCGTCGCAAGCGCTCGCTCCATGACACAGTACAGACATACAAGAAACACCTTGCTACAAATGCAAAGGAAGCTGAGGCTCTCCTACCAAAGGTGTACGCAGAGCTTGATAAGGCAGCAAAGCGTGGCATCATCAAGAAGAATACCGCAGCTCGCACCAAAGCTCGCCTCACAAAGCGTCTTGCACCAACAAAATAGAGAACAAAAAATAAAACACCCTGCGCGAGTCGCGCAGGGTGTTTTTTTATTCATATAAACGCTAATGAGCGATGATACGTCGGAGATGTTGCGGGATATGCACAAGTATTTCCCAAGGAATTGTTCCTGCAACGGTTGCGATCTTCTCTACGGAGTTAGGGTCTTCTGGGTTTTGGCTTATTACGACCGCGCGATCGCCACGTGTCACATTGGGCACCTTTGATACATCAATGGTCGTGATGTTCATACTCACTCTTCCGATGATAGGACAGGGAATGCCATTAACGAGCACAGTACCCTTATTGGAAAGTCGTCGATCAATACCTTCGAAATATCCCATAGGAATGGTCGCTATGGTCATGGGTTCCTGCGCGTGGAAGGTGGCGTTATACCCAACAGTATCACCAGCTTTGAGAGTCTTCACTCCGCTCAAAATGGTTTCGACATGAAGTACAGGGTGCAACAAACGTTTTGCGTCAGGAGCGGCGTCCACTCCGTAGAGACCAAGTCCAAGTCGCACGACATTGCCTGTAGTATGAGACGCGAATCGCGAGCCGGCCGTTGCGGCAACATGAAAATACCGGATACGCGTGCTATAGGAGCGCCACAGCGTGACAGCTTTCTCCCACCGCGCGCGTTGATCATTTGTAAAGGTCTCGTCTATATTATCCGCGTCAGCAAAATGAGAGCATATCCCCTCCAGTGTGATATGCGCGTTTGATGAAAGAATGCTTTGCGCCTCTTCCCATTCCGATTCGAGAAGACCCTGTCGATGCATCCCCGTGTCGAGTTTCAAGTGGATGCGGAATATTCCAGAGCTTGCGCAGAGTTCTTTAAGCTGTGAAAGACTTGTTATGGTAAAGGCAACATCGCGCACGTGCGCATGCATCATGTTCGATACGGAAGTGTACCCAATGATAAGGATAGGGGAGCGAACGCCAGCTTGTCGTAGCGCCACGGCTTCGTGGAGTGAATCAAGCGCGAAGAAAGCGATATTTTCATGATCGAGTATCTGTGCCACTTCGGTGAGCCCATGTCCGTATGCGTTACTTTTAAGTACCGGTGCTATCTGTTCTGTGGGGCACACCTTCTGAAAGGTCTTGAGATTATGAAGAAGTCGCTCGCGAGAAATATATACAGAGATGAGCGGTTCGTGTTTTGAAAACCGCCTGCGAGCCTTGCGGAGCCACGAAAGGAGAGACATGAGGGTAGTATACCGCAAGACAGATTATGTTTACGTCAGGTCGTCACAACGGTCGTTGTCGTGGCCTATAATGTTGTGCTCGAGTAATCCTTGTAAGTCCAATAGAACAGGAGTATATTTCCCCTTTGATTCAAAGTAAGTAACTATATGCTAACCATCGGTTCAACTCTCACGATCTTTCTGATTCTCGGAATCTCCAGCCTAGCTCTTTTTTGGGCAAAACGTATCGGATTGCCGCATACGGTATTACTTGTTCTTATCGGTATCGGACTCGGACTTCTCAGTTACACACAGACGTTTTCATTTTTTGGTGAATTTACACTTACTCCAGCGCTCCTTTTTTATCTACTCCTCCCAACGCTCATTTTTGAGTCCGCATACAATATAAATGCTCGTCGCATGGTTGAGGATGCTCCGATCATTCTCATTCTTTCGATAATTGGACTCATTGTTTCAACGGTCGTAATTGCGTCCGGTCTCTATTATCTTCTCGCACTCTTCGGAATTTCGATACCCTTCATGATAGCCCTCCTTTTTGGAGCGCTCATTTCAGCAACAGATCCCGTTGCTGTACTTGCACTCTTTAAGGAATATGGAGCCCCACGACGACTCTCGCTCATTTTTGAAGGTGAGAGTCTCTTCAATGACGCAACTGCAGTAGCACTCTTTTTGATCCTCCTTGAAGTGGCACGCTTTGGGTACCACGGGTTTGATACAGTCATCGAAGGAGTGGCCACCTTCACTTCTATGCTCGTAGGTGGTGTTATCTTCGGTATCCTTGTTGGAGGAATCTTTGCAAAAGTAGTGGGATGGTCTCGGGAGAATGAGATCGCAAGTATCACGCTTACAATTGTGCTTGCGCACATTACCTTTATTATGGCGGAGCTTCTCTCGCACCACATGGTTATTGGAGGCTTTCATATATTGCTCTCACCGATCATTGCAACGACAGTCGCTGCACTGCTTATGGGGAACTACGGTCGCAGCAAGATCCATCCGCGCGCAGAGGAGTTTGTTGAGAAACTCTGGGGCCAACTTGCTTTCTGGGCAAATTCACTTATCTTCATCCTCATCGGAGTACTTTTTGTTGATATTCCGTCCCTCAGTCGTGAAATGATTGGCGTTGTACTCCTTACCATTGTTGTTGTAGCGATTGCGCGCGCAATCTCCATCTACCCTGTTGTGGGAGTCTTCAATCTGTTTACTAAGAAAGAGACAAGGGTGCCCATGAGCTGGCAGCACCTTCTTTCATGGGGATCACTCCGTGGCGCACTTGCGATCACGATGGTGTTCTTGATACCCGACGATCTTACCTTCAGTGGATGGTCACTGGTGATATCACCAAAAGAATTTCTTCTCGCACTCACTGTTGGTTGTATCGCTGCAACGCTCTTCATAAAGGCACCCACAATTCAAAGAATGATGAAGAGACTCCGACTTGATGAACTTACCGATATTGAAAAGGTTGAGGCAATGGAGGCGAGAGCTCTTATTCATCACGAAGTGCAGGCTCGAATCAGGAGATACGAACAGCGTGGATATGTCGCGGAAACGGTAGCCGCAAAGCTTCACAAAGAGCATGAGATCGAATATCAGAACGCATGTGAAGAGCTTGCGGGCGGCGATGTTAAAGAGCGTGCGCTGCGTGTCCTCCGTATGTACGCAATCGGGATCGAAAAGAAACATCTTAAACAGCTGTACCACTATCATGAAGTGAATGAGCGTGTATTTCGTCGTCTTACAGGCAAATTACAACTCCAGCTTGAAGCGGTTGAAATGGGAAATCTAGCACCTGATGTGTCCATTCATTCAGATGGGAAGGATGTCTTTGAACATCTTGCAACCCGGGTGCGTAACCTTATTAATCCAGAAACAGAAGCGCAAAAGATAGACAATCTCTATCTCTACTATAGAGCGCAATCGATTCTTTCGCGCAAGGTTCTCAAGGAACTAAAAGCAATTGATACCGATAGTGCACAGCACATATTTACTCCCGAAGCGCTCGTGCATGTATTGGAGCTCTACACCAATTTCCGTAATCAGTCTGAGAAGAAGATGCAAGAAATTGCTGAGACATATCCACAGCGGTACACGAGCCTTTCGGAAACACTCGCACGATATGGCATCCATAAAGTGGAAGAGCATGCACTTCTTGAGCTCTATGAGCGTCAGTTGATTACACCGAAGCTCTACATCGCACTTGGCGAGGAGTTGAAATAGGAGGATGACACAATGATAGGGAGGTGGTATCTTTGGTACCTCTTGGCTTTTGGGTCAGGAGGTATTTTAGTTCATTGATTTCCTGAAGGAGAAAGACCTTGTCTATCGACACACTGTTGCCTCCACCCGTACTCGATATGTCGGGTACCTTGGTGGGCGGACTCGTGGTGACAATCTTCATCGTCGCATATGCGTTCCTTGTTTGGCAGGAGAAGAACCATCTCCCCAAATCGGTTCCCATGCTAGTGGCGGCTGGCCTTATTGGCCTTTCCACCATATTGATCTACAACCAGGAGGGCAAGGCGGACATCGCGGTAATGTGGATCGAGTATTTCTTTCTCGACGCTGCGTTCATCTTCTTCTTCCTCGTCTGTGCGATGATATTCGTACATGTGGCAGAAGAGCGTCGCGTCTTTGACGCTGTCTCATCGAGAATGGAGCAGGGCGGTTGGAGCTATCGGAAGATCTTCTGGGTCACGGGTAGTGCCGCATTCGTCGTGTCGCCTGTCGCTGACAACATGGCCACCGCGCTCATCTTTGGCTCGGTGTTCCTTGCTTCCGTTGTGGCGGTGAAGACTGTCACAACGGCACAATCATCGGATAATGACAGGGCGATTCTAGTCGGCTGCATTAACATCATTGCAGCAGCCAATGCAGGAGGGGCTTTCAGTCCGTTCGGTGACGTTACCACGCTGATGGCGTGGGAGGCAGGAGTGCTTCCATTCTGGACGTTCTTCAACCTCATTCCCGGGTCATTGGTACAGTGGTTTTCTCTTGCGTTCATGTTGGTGTGGTTCGTACCAAAAGGTACGGTCGCGACTACCGGAGCAAAGGCGGTACACATGAAGCGTGGCGCTAAGCGCGTCATATGCATCTTCATTCTGTCCATTGCCTTTGCAGTCGCGGGAAAGCAGCTCTTCCACACACCCGCTGCGTTTGGGATGCTACTCGGCGTCGGTATTCTAAAGGCTTTCTGCTACTACATGGATATTAGGTCGGCGCAGGATACGCCATTTCATGCCATGAAGCAGACACAGCGAGTGGAGTGGGACACGCTCCTCTTCATTGTTGGCGTTGTCCTTGCCATCCAGTGCCTTGCGTTCCTTGGTTTTGGTGCAGCTCTTTCAGGTATCGCGTACGGTGCCTGGGGACCGCTCACTCAAGAGGAGGCAACGACCTTTGCGAATATCGGGGTGGGAGTCATCTCTTCGCTCATCGACAATGTCCCCGTGATGCAGTCGGTTCTCTCAATGAGGCCCGACATGAGTGCGTGGCAATGGTTGCTCGTTACCTACACGACAGGCACCGGAGGTTCAATGCTTGCGATAGGTTCGCTCGCAGGCGTGGCCCTTATGGGACACGAAAAAGCAAAGGGAATACTTACCTTCAAGTCGTATCTCAAATTCACCCCGTTCGTGTTCCTTAGCTACCTTCTCGGAGCAGGAGCGCATTACGTTTACGCAGTTTGGTTTGCACCGCACCTTTTCTAGGTATCGGTGCGCTCCAGAGCGATTGACGAACCGTCCTCATGGAAGAGGGCGGTTTTTTATACTATAAAAAGATATAGAGGTCTCCCGAATGTTCTTAAACGTGCGCCGTAATCCAAGCAAGCATCTCATCCCAAGAGTGAACACGAGTCACGCCCGTTGGTAGAGGACCTTGGTTCCACGGTCGATCAGGGAGGAGGACAGGTATTCCTTTTTGAGCAACCTCTACTGCGTGTTCGAGCGCATCATCCACCAGAATAGATGCTCCAATTTCTTTACAAACCTTAGACTTCGATCGTTTTGGTGCATCATGCGACGCACCAAATCCATTGGTGAAGTGAAAGGTACGAAATATATCTGGAAAGAATCGATTCGTCCATGCATGTGTGCGGTCACGTACTACAGCGGGTCTGCTTGTTACGACATCGAGCAGATATCTATCTTGAAGCGACCTGATTGCCTCGATCGATCCAGGAATAGGCGCTACTTCTGCATGGTCAGGTGATCGATAGAACAAATGAACTCTTTCGGTGAAGGTCTCAAAATTACACTGGTACGGAGTTGCATCATACGAGATGAGGTCTTCATACGCGAGAGCTGTACCGTACATCCGATTATGGAAGGCTATAAAACCTCGAGTGAATGACATGAGCACATCATCAAAGTCGAAGGCAATGACTGGACGGGACATACGGACAGTATAGCGCAGGGGACAGGCGTTAACGATCTAGCCTTTCAGAGTGGGGGCAGTGCTTTGTTGTGTAACCAATGCTGAACGACGGTGCTTGTGTATAGCTACAACCACACGGAGTATCAGTACAACGAGAGCAATAGCGGATAGCATCAGACGCCCTGGTGGCAGGCCCGAGAATGTCTCAAACCATAAGGACCAGAGTGGGAATTCTAGGAGAATTGCTCGTATAACGAGTAACGCATAGCCGATATAGCCGAGACCGAGCACAAACCCAATCGTTTCTCTCGGTATGTGCGGAGTGATGAATTTACTATTAACCAGCACCATTGCTGCAAAAATAATCATGGCGATGCCTCCAAGGATGATATCAGCGGAAAAGAAATTGGAGAAAAACCCATACCCGTATACTTCAGGGTACAGTGAAAGCAAGGTAATACAATAAAAGAGACTATACCAAAAAGCTAATATGCCGATTTGTTTTTGGTAGCCCGATCTCATATTGGGCCAGCCAGTAAAATGGCTGATACTCCCCAATGAAAGAGCGGTGGCAAATAACAGTGACGCAGTGCTCGCGGCTATAAAAGATATAGCCATGAGTCCAGTACTCGCTGTATGAGCGTATTTGATATAGAAAAGTGCAGGCACAATGTAGAGAAAGGAGAGTAGAGAGGCAATGAGCCACTTCTTTCTTTCACTTACTGCTTCTGGGGTATTAGTATTCATGGTGCTTATATTTTATTCGTTATCGTTTAACAATACTGAAATGATGAACGTTGATTCTCTTCCCATTTTTTACGCGCGCCGACTCAAAAAGGCCATCTTGTTAAAACCTACTCTCTCCAAAGCTTTCAGCATAGGGATATTTCCTTCTTCCACCTCGGCACTGATAGTAAAAATATTCAGGTATGCAAAAGAATGGTCGACTACGGCAGTAATAACTTCAGTTGCAACGCCCTTACCCCAATAATTTTTATCACCGATGACAATGCCAAGATTTGCTACCCCGTGATATTTATTGAATTCGGTGAGTGCGACGGTTCCTATGGTTATCCCTGTGATTGTTTGAATTGACCAGAAGTATCCCTCATCATCAATCTCACATTCTTTAATATATGTCGATTGTTCTTCAATATCCCGTGGTTCATTAAATGGTTCTGGCATAAATGCCTGTACCTCAGGGTCAATATCCCACGTCTGCCACAGCTCGGCATCGCTGGTTTTAAACGGTCGTAGTAAATAGGATTCAGATTCTATCGCTGACCCTTTCATAAGTGTGAGTATAGCAGATTTATCCTCCATCTAAATTCCGATTTAAAAACAAAAAATTGGCAAGGTCTGCGATTCCTGCCGAAACTGTGTGCAGGCACAGATACTGATTTCTTTGTGGTCACAAATCACCAAGTATATTATTTCGCTCTCTTCTCACCAGGAATCTTTCATTACATGAACAGTTCAGGTTGTATGACAATTTTTTCCTCTGGTCGAAATTGTCGGCAACCTTTTCGATTCGTCCTCCTGTGTGCTCTCACCAGGAATCGAAACTTACAGTTTCAGTACACCTTGTCGCTCTTTTGTTTCCCTTCGGTCACAAAAGTGCTGGCAAGGTTTTCGATTCCTTAAGCTCATTGAAAAAGCCCAGTCAATAAAGACTGGACTTTTCCAACGAGTGCTCTCACCAGGAATCGAACCTGGATCGCAGGTACCGCAAACCTGCATTCTATCCATTAAACTATGAGAGCGTATGTTCTGCTGTGCCGCGTTTGTCCTACCTATCGCCCGCCTTACAGGCGCTGTTTAGGTTCTATGATATTTCTCGTCTCCTCAAAATATCGAGAACCTTCTCGGATAGTCTCCCAGACTATCTAAGCCTGCATTCTATCCATTAAACTATGAGAGCATGTAGGTAGTCACATTGCCGCATCTGTGTGGCAATAGACCACGACAGAATACATTAAAATCCAAAAAATTCCAGCAGTTGGTGCGAGAAAGGTTCCTCAAGCTCTTCCTCAGGTAGTCTTTCTCCAAGCATAGAATCAATGAGGTCGGCATACTCATCAGGGATACTGATGATGAGTAAAGGAACGAACATTTTCTTTGACTTGAGAATGAGTTGTGGATTTATGTGGTTTTCCTCATCAAGATAGAAGGATTCAAGAGTGGCATAGGGATAGAGCGTTTTATCGATACGTACACCACGACCTGAGACCTCGAAAGGAATGATGCGTGGCTCACGACTACCAACAAGTGCCATGGTTGTTGCACCAAGGAGTATCATGATACTAAAGAGTACGTTTCCGAATATAATGCTGACAATTGCGCCAGTCACAGCAATAATGCCCAGTATCCAGAACCAGTCACCCGATTTCTCAATATGATTATGTTCGGGAGCTTCCCAATATATTGAACGAACATCTTCTACCATGCGCACATTGTATCACGCAGGCTTTTATAGATTGACGGTCATGATGGGTATGTACCTCGCTTACTTTTATAGAGACGTTTGATTATATGACCGTCGTATAGGCCTCTTTGCAATTATTGCGAGTGGGTTTTCATTGAGGGAATATACTTTCGTATGCATTCACAGAGACGAGTGGGGGTAGCAATTGAGCGCTATAAGAAATATATGGACTTCCAATAGATTCTTGCTATTCTGTATGAGGAAAAAGAGGGTACTTGCAATGAAAGACTTCTATGCAAATGTTCCTTTACTGGGCAATGTAGTTTTGGGTAGTCATGCAAAAGCGCGCATAATTGAAGAGCACATTCCAGACTGGCTGTTTGAGAAGGTTCTCTTGAAGCCGATCGTGGCTGATATCCCCGATGGGTTCAATATCCGTTTGCGTGAACGAAACGGCGTTCGTTTAGTCCTTTTGTTCACGAGAGATCTCTATCTGGTCAAGACGGTGTTCCGTGTACGTACCCTTATTACTGCACTGGGTTGTCCGAGGGGACGAACTCGCTTCATCAAGCCTACACGCTGACAGGCTGCGTACGGATGTATCCGTACGCAGCCTTTTATTTTTTATCGAGTCGCGTGTTTCACTATCCAGCGAGTGTGAGGATTTTTAGATTGTGACCATTGTACAAGAAGACGCTCCGCTAAAGCAGGATTCACTTTAGTGTAGTCACGCACATGATTCGCGACCGACTTCTGCACAAAGCGTATGGGATCTGTTTTTAATAATTCAAGCACTTCAAAGACAGGTTTGGGAGTATCGATAAATAGATCAAGTTTTGTAGCCCAAGGAAGTTTTGGCCGTAATCCTTCACTCGCAAGCCGACGCACATGAAAGTTTTTTGACTTTGCCCATCGCCTAATTACCGACAGGCTCTTCTTTGGATATCTTCGTATAAAAGGACGTATGGCGTATTCGCCAGTATTTCGTTTTGTTAATTCCTCAATGAGCTTTATTGAAGTTATGAAATCATCAATTCCGTATATTTCAATGAATTTCCCTATAGGTAGAAGCCAATAGAACTCACGAAACATGCCTGTTTCGTTTATATTTTCAGGACCAAGAATGGTATGGAGTATTTGAGCAGCTCTCTGGTAATCGGGAGGTAGATACATCCTCAGTGCTTCAGCATGCAACGTGACTCGCTTTGTATACGTGAGGTCACGACAATGTTTTCTTACATGCGCAATGTATTCCTTCGCCCTGAACTCTGGATACACGCTCTGTATCTTTTTTGAAAGAATTTTTGCAAGTTTTTCATCAAAGGCGTCAGTGATGCTGTGAAGGGAAGTATCGCGATGCGTTGATAGAAGTTTTTTCATAGACTACCGATGGGTAGTGGTTCGTCTTTATACGTACGGTATTTTACAGTCTTCAAAACAGTGTGCATCGCGATTGAGTTTGTAAATGCGTGCACGTCCGCGCGGTTCAATTTCCACGGCGTTTACAGACTTGAGTACTTGGAGATGGTGCGTCACCGTCGGTTGACTAAGTTCGACTTGCTCAGTGAGCTCGCCAACACTCATGCCTTCCTTTGCTCTTCCAAGCATGCAAACGAGATTATAGCGACTCCGATCACCTACCACCTTGAAACAGTCGGGACACAGCTCTGCTTCGCCCCCCGCAACCCAAGACGGTCGCGGGTAGGTTGTATCCTCTTTACGGCGTGGCGCTCTCGTTTTGTGATGCTCTGTCCCCAGTTTTTTCTTATTCATAGATGGTCGTCTATATTAGAATGCATAGACCATTATCAATATAACGCACTTATCCCTATGACTCAATCTACTCCCGTGAAACTCACTCTTGTTGTAAAGCGTAACGGCGCAATGGCTCCATTTCAGAGTGAGAAAATCGTAACCGCGATTGGTAAAGCGATGCGGTCGGTTGGAGAGTTTGAAGCGGATGCGGCTGAGCTCGTGGCTCGTTCAGTGAAGAAACGACTTGAAGCCAAGAAGCATAAGGACGCGTCATTTGTACCGACTGTGGAAGGTATACAGGATGAGGTCGAGACCGACCTTATGCTCCTTGGATTTTTGAAATCAGCAAAGGCATACATACTCTACAGAGCAGAACGTGCGAAGAAACGTGCGGCAGTAGGTGAGATACCCGAACATGTTCGCGCGCTTGCTATGGAAAGTAAGCAATACTTTAAGGGAAATCCTCTGGGAGAGTTCGTCTATCTACGCACGTACGCACGCTGGATTGATGCGGAGAAGCGACGGGAGACATGGGTCGAGACGGTTAATCGGTATATTGCGTTCATGCGCGAGAATCTCGGTAATAAGCTTTCAGATGATGAATATGGAGAGGTACGCGAGGCTATTCTCAAACAAGAGGTTATGCCATCAATGCGGCTTATGCAATTTGCAGGTGATCCAGCACGACGTTGTAACACGTGTGCGTATAACTGCACCTTCATTGCTCCAAGTGCTCTCGGTGACTTTGCAGAGATTATGTACCTTTCCATGCAGGGTTGTGGAGTAGGGTTTGCAGTTGAAAGTCAGAATATAGAACATTTGCCACAGATACGGAAACAGACCACAGAGAAATTACCAACGCATACTGTTGCTGACTCAAAGGAGGGTTGGTGTGATGCGCTTACAGAAGGACTCACTGCTTGGTATCAGGGAAAGGATATTGAGTTCGATTTCTCAGACATTCGTCCTGCGGGCGCTCGCCTTAAGACGATGGGTGGTAAAGCATCAGGACCAGAGCCACTTCGGTCACTCCTTGCGTTTGCACGTGAAAAAATACTGAAGCGGCAGGGTAGGAGACTGCGTCCTATTGATGTGCACGACATCATTTGCAAAATTGGCGAGTGCGTGGTCTCAGGTGGTGTGCGTCGCACTGCGATGATTAGTCTCTCTGATCTTGATGATGTTGATATGCGTGACGCAAAGAAGGGACAGTTCTTCCTCACTGAGCCACATCGTTCTGTTGCCAACAACTCAGCAGTTTATGCAACGCGTCCGACAAGCAATGAACTTATGGAGGAATGGGTGGCGCTCATGAAAAGCGGTTCAGGTGAGCGTGGTATTTTCAATCGCGGGTCGCTTGCGGGCACCTTACCAAAGCGTCGCGAGGCATACTTCAAACGTGAGGGATTTATTGGTGACGATGGTGTGGTACAGGGTTCTATTGGTACGAATCCGTGTGGCGAGATTATTCTCCAGTCTAAACAGTTCTGTAATTTGTCTGAAGTGATTGCTCGAAATGAGGATTCAAAGGAGAGTCTCGTGCGCAAGGCGCGTCTTGCAGCGCTTCTTGGCACTTACCAATCATCGCTCTCAAATTTCAATTACATTTCAAAGGATTGGGTAAAGCACTGTGAGGAGGAGCGGCTTCTTGGAGTTTCTGTCACAGGACAATGGGACTCGGAAGCTGCTCGTGATCCCAAAATCATGCAGGCGATGCGGGATACTGCAATCAAGACGAACGAGCTTTATGCAAAACGATTCGGGATTAAGCCTGCACTCTCGGTCACTGCAGTGAAGCCGTCAGGCACTGTTTCTCAGACATTTAATTGCTCCTCAGGCATTCATCCGCGACATGCCCAGTATTATATCCGTCGCGTTCGCATATCAGCGACTGATTCTTTGTTCAAGATGCTAAAGGATCAAGGGGTACCATACTATCCCGAAGTGGGACAGACAGAAGAGAATGCAACCACCTTCGTCCTTGAGTTTCCAATTAAGTCGCCAGGGGAGGCAAGATTTAAGGATGACTTTTCAGCGCTCGAGCAGCTTGAATACTGGAAGTCAGTCAAGCTCAACTATACAGAGCATAATCCATCCGCGACGATCTCAGTTGGAGAAGACGAGTGGATTGGGGTAGTGGATTGGGTGCAGCGAAATTGGGATATTATTGGAGGTCTTTCGTTTCTTCCGCGATTTGACCACGTCTATAGACTCGCACCATATGAGACTATTACCAAAGAACGCTATGAGGAGATGAAGGAAAAATTTCCAAATGTTGATTATTCGAAGCTTCTTGCGTATGAACATGCAGATGAGACAGAGCAGAAGCGCGAACTCGCTTGTGCGGGCGGTACGTGCGAGATTGATATGACAGTGCCTGTTGAAACTGAGAGTGCTGCGACCATACGCTAGCGCATATGGTGTATTGACGCGGTAATTCGGATCGTGGAATACATTCGATACTGTCTCAGTTCCTCTGATATTATAAGATACGTATCACACCTATATGTTCATACGAAAGATTCTGAATCTTGACACCTTGCACTGGTTTGTAGTGGCAGCGTTCCTCACAGGCTCACTACTTATTGTTCTAGGTATCCTTTTTATTGGTGGTATAGAACTCTTTAAGTTTCTTAAGGTATCTCTGCTGCAAGCTTTTGGACTGGGACTTGCGGTTACCACTTCACTATTCTTCTTCATACGCCTCGTGAGACATCTCAAGATGCCCACTATGGGAGCCGCAGTGGTCGTTTTTGTTATTGGTATGGGACTCTTTGTATCTGTTTCGGTTGGACGATTATACATGTTTCAGTATCCGATGTATGTTGAATCATTCGGTCCTGGTGGTGGGCCAGGTCTCCCACTTCTCAATGTTGTAAGTTTCTTCAGACACATTGATCAATTTGAGCGCGTGACTGATATAGCGCGCGATCCCAATGATGTACCATTACCGATTACCGTACTCCAATCGTCACCAGAGTCTGCCACGATTATAGATACTCTTAATGAGGGAATGGTAGACGGGACACTTGCGCTTGTGGATTCGAACACTCCTCCTGAGGAGGGTGGTTCTGTTCGCGAACTCTATCTTGAGACCACGGAGGTGCTTGCAGAGATTGCTCCAGGTATTACCTTTAATTATTGGACCTTTAACAACACTGTACCGGGACCATTTTTTCGGGTCCGTGAAGGTGATATTGTGAAAGTAATTATTAAAAATGATGAAACAAGTCTCCATCATCACAATGTTGACTTCCACGCAGCGACTGGTCCTGGTGGCGGCGGAAAAGTGAGCGTGGTTGCTCCAGGTGAAACCAAGGAATTCACCTTCAAGGCATTGAACCCAGGACTCTTCGTGTATCACTGTGCGGTGCCAAATATGGCAGTCCATATGGCGCATGGCATGTACGGAATGATTCTTGTTGAACCAAAGGAGGGTCTACCTCCAGTTGATAAGGAGTTCTATGTGATGCAAGGCGAAATCTTCACAACGGGTGCTATTGGCAGACGAGGACTTCAAGCATTTGACGCTAAGAAGATGATGGAAAGCACTCCGACCTACATTACATTCAATGGCAAACCCGACGGTGCAACAGGAAAGATGAAGGCAGAGGTCGGTGACAGGATTCGTATGTATGTAGGCAACGGTGGCGTTGTGCACAACTCCTCGTTCCATGTTGTAGGCGAGATTTTTGATACAGTGTATCCAGAAGCGTCAATCGGCGGGGCGCTCTTCAAGAATGTACAGACCACTAATGTGCCTGCAGGTGGTGCTACTATTGTCGAGTTTACCGTGGATTACCCAGGCACCTATGTGCTTGTCGATCATGCTTTGATGCGTACTGACAAAGGTGCGTGGGGTACGATAGAGGTAACAGGACCTGCTGATCCTACAATTTTCGACGGCGACTTTGGTGAACATGACCATGAAGGTCATCATTAATCCATGGCAAATACTATAATCATACCTAAGGCATTCAAAGGCGACATTGATTCAAGTGAGGCGACACTTGAGAAACACAGCGAGGACACGAGCATCTTCAAGATACGTCCGCGTATGGTTGTGTATCCTAAAGATGCAGATGATCTCGGAATACTTGTCCGCTATGCGGAAGAAGAAAAGGGTGCAGTCTCGCTCACAGCGCGTAGTGCGGGCACTGATATGTCAGGGGGACCACTTACTGATTCTATCGTAGTCAATTTTACGCGATATTTTAATCGTATTAGCCACGTTGAGAAGACGCATGCAACGGTACAGCCAGGCGTATATTATCGCGATTTTGAGAAGGCGACCTTACGGCTAAATGCAATCTTGCCAAGCTACACCGCGAGCAAGGATCTCAATACGGTGGGCGGTATGGTGGCAAACAATTCTGCAGGAGAGCGTTCCTTAACGTACGGTAAAACTGAACGGTATACGCGAGAAATTAAGGTGGTTCTTCGTGACGGTGCTGAGTATACTTTTCATAAGCTTAGTCGTGCAGAGCTAGAATTGAAAAAAGCTCAGAATAATCAAGAAGGAGACATATACCGCCGTATGGAGACCTTAATTCGCACACATCATGATGCGATCGAGGTGGCGCGTCCACGCGTGAGTAAGAATTCTGCAGGATATGGCATTTGGAACGTTTGGAATAAAGCACAGGATACATTCGATCTCACACAGCTCTTTGTGGGTTCACAAGGCACACTCGGACTCATTAGTGATATTACATTTGATCTCGTTGAGGTGCGTCCAGCATCTCGCATGCTCGTAATGTTTTTGCGTGGAAAGTCCATGCATCAGCTTGGTGACATAGTGAACACCGTGCTTTCTGAGAAGCCTGAAAGTTTTGAGTCATATGATGACAAAACGTTCAACATCATGCTTCGCGTATTTCCCAAGCTTTTCAAGCGACTCGGAGGAAACCCACTCCAACTTATTCGGAATTTTTGGCCTGAGATAAAGATGGTGCTCACGGGTGGCGTTCCCAAACTCGTTCTTATGGCTGAATTTTCAGCACATACCGACGAAGAGGCAGCGGCTGCTGCACTCCGTGCAGCGAATGCAGTACAGACTGCATACAAAGGCATTGGAATTCGCGTGACTAAAAGCCAAAAGGAGGCTGAGAAGTTTTGGACTATTCGGAGAGAGAGTTTTAATTTGTTGCGTGAAAACGTTCGTGGTGCGCATACCGCTCCGTTTATAGACGACATTGTCGTCTTGCCACAGCATTTACCAGAGTTTCTACCTCGTCTCTACGCTATCCTTGATGAGTACAAGCTTATTTATACAGTGGCAGGTCATGTGGGCGATGGCAATTTTCATATCATACCGCTCATGGATTTCTCGCGCCCAGACTTCGTTGAGTTGGTGAACAAAATCTCAGAGCGGGTCTATACCCTCGTGTGTGAATATGGAGGTTCTATAACGGGTGAACACAACGACGGATTAATTCGTACTCCATATCTTCATAAGATGTTCTCACCTGAGATACTTGCCATATTTCAAGAGATTAAGAATATATTTGATCCCCATCGCATATTCAATCCGCACAAGAAGGTGGATGCACGCTCTGATTTTCTACATACTGCAGTCAAAAAGACTACATAAGTTAGTTTTATATTTCTCTGAGTATAGGTTCTACACACAGAACAATGAGCCTGACACATCAAGTCTCGTAAAGTAGACTCTCTTTTTTCACACAAGAAATAATCATTGAAAGATGAGCTTGGAAGTACGTCGAGTGTGTGAGTAAAAGCTTTGAAGAGTTCTCTCTACATAAAAACCAGCATGATGCTGGTTTTTATGTTTGATGAATCACGTATCGAGTATATGACTAATCTTGAAACCATGGAAGCATATCTTTTTTCTCTTTTTCAAGTGCAGTTTGATACGCGGTAACGGCCGTCTGGATAGATGCTTTCCTTGCTTCTCGTAGTTTCGTAAGTTCAGTTTGTGAAGAGTCTTTAATGCTTTCACGAGCAGCTTTTAGGTTTGCTCGAGAGTTCTTCATCTCGGTGCTCAAGGTATCCCTTACTACTTTAGAGTCTGTACCTGATGTACAACTTGCTCGAGCCTCTGAAATTGCAGCATCTACTGCGTCATCAAATGCGCTCAGGTTTAATTCAGCTTCTGATCTTTTGTCAGAGTATAATGCGGTCACTCCGTCTTTGAATACCTGTATCGCTGTATCGACTGCAGCTTTTCGTATTACCACCAATGCCTCTACGTCTGTTTGGAAATCTGCTACCGCCGCCTTTTGCTCCTCAGTAGTAGCGCGTTCACTTAATTTTGCGTACCTATCAGCGCGATTTTCATCATGCATTTCTCGATTTTCTGCAAGAGTGCTCATTCGTTCATCAAATCGAATTTCTACGTTTGATTTCCGCACATCCACCTTTGACACAAGATTTTCCTTGTGAGTTGAGATGCGGCTTTTGATACCACTTTCTACTTGATCGATACGATCACAAAATCCTCTTGATGATCCACTATTCGCATCTGTTTGTGCGAACACTGTCGGAGCCATACCAAGTAAGAGGGCAAATGAAAGTACCCCAGCACCTACTTTCATGGTGTAATTATTAGAAGTCATAGTTTTCTGTTTCTAAAGCTAATAATTCTGTTTGGACAAACATATCGGCATTGATGCCATCTTCATTTGCTACGGATTGCTCGTTTGATGCGTCAGATGAAAATCCAGCAAGTATGTCGTCTATGCTTTCGTTTGATGCAATTTTTGCTCGACCGCTTTGTTCTTTTGGTTCTTGCGATGCAGGAACTGATGAGTTGTCTTCAGTCTGAACAATTGTCGTTTCGTCTGGAATTTGGGCCACGTTCGTATCTTCTTTTGACAGAAACACACCACCTCCAACAGCGATTACTCCAAGCACAAGCACTGGAAGTACTATTTTGTAATTCATGCTCAATAATAATGATTTTATAATATAAGGACTTTCGACCGATCCTCTTGTCATAGATAAACGAGGCTCAAATGATCTTGTTACGAGCGGTGGAATGTTTGTTGCAGTCTCTCGTAAGATATCTTTTGTTTCGAATAGTTCGATGATTACTTCTCTTTGTTCTGGAAATTTCTGAATGATTTCATCACGAAGTACACCGTCCTCGATGGCTTCCATGATTGCAATTATTGTATTTTCATTGATGTTATTCATATATATATTTTTCTTTCAATAATTTTCTCAATGATCGCAATGCTCGAAACTCCATTTGTCGTATTGTATTCTCGCTTTTACCAACTTGCTGTGATATTTCTGTTGTTGACAATTCACCAAAATACTTGAGCGAAATAATTTCTTGTTGTTCCAGTGTAAGTAATGGGAGTAGGGTCAAGATAAGAGAAACACTACTAGTAACTTCAGCCTTTCTTTCTATATTCACAGAAGAATCTACAATCTCTACAGGCACAGAGTTTCCTTCGTCGTCGTTATTCTCTAGGCGAGATAGAGGAACTGACTTTTTACGCTTCCAGTAATCCTTGGTACCATTTCGTACCGCGGAAAACAGGTAGGCTTTATGTATCGATGAAACCATAAGATCTTTTTTCATTGCGAGTCGTGTAAACACGGTTTGTACAATATCTTCAGCTTCATCAGTATTGCCCGTCAAGCCAACCGCAAAGCGATAAAGTATCTTGGAATAGTTGTTATATAGTTGCTCCAGCGATTCCATATCACCTAGTGTATATAACGAGGGAGATTTAGTTAAGTTACGACTCTATTTACCTTATACATACAGATAGAGTATTAAGCCTTTTAATGATTTATATACTCATAACGAGGCAGGACAATTTAAAAAGCACCCACAAGGGATGCCTTTTAAAACAGGTGCGG
>JACCDG010786483.1_pt1 | contig 23335 bp, 27 predicted proteins | sample 7442471 | NCBI WGS metagenome assembly JACCDG01 (sample SAMN15323444, study PRJNA562643) | freshwater metagenome | isolation source: river surface water | place: USA:Blue River Watershed | collected 2017-08-17 | reverse complement strand
GTTGAACCACCTCCGCCGCCACCGTAAATAACAGAACTGCCGGAAATAGAACTAGACAAACCGTCTCCACCGCCACCATTAAAGCTTGCGCCAGCATTGGCACCTGGTGAACTAGCGCCGCCGCCACCGCCGCCTGTACTAAATGTTCCGCTGAAGGTTCTACTTTGACCAGAACCTCCACTGTTCCCCTGCCCAGAAACACCGGAACCACCAGAAAAGCTGGTGCCACCACCGACACCTCCACCTCCGCCAGAGCCGCCAGAGCCGCCAGCTCTATTAGTGCTGTTCCCTCCATATCCACCGCCAGTTGAAGTGATCGACGAAAAAACAGAATCTTGTCCGTTAGTAGCTACTGCACCACCCGCTCCGACCGTGATTGTGTAAGTGCCGGAAGCTAGCGCCAAGTTGCCGGATCGATACCCGCCAGCCCCTGCGCCGCCAACGCCCAAAGCCAGATTGCCTCCACCACCGCCACCTGCAACAACTAGGTATTGCACGGTGAAGCCGATTGGGGCGTTAGCAACAACAAAACTGCCGCTGCCGGTAAACGTGTGAACAGTGTCGGCACCAACGGTTGTGACTGTGCCGCCGGTAGCAGAAAAGGGAGGAACTTCGCTAAAGCCGCCTCCCAGCAGCATTTCCTGGTTAGACATCAGGTCAGACCCGTACAAGTGATCACGAACACGTCGGTTGCCACGCACAGCACCGTAGCCACACCGTAGTTTGCCAGTGTCCGGTTGCCGGTAGCAGTCGATCCACCAGCTCGAAGCGTCACGCCAGAGCCTTGTGTAATGGTTTGATTGCTGGTGCTGTTGTTGAAGATCGTGACGTTATCGCCCACCGAAAATACCGAAGCCGGGACAGTCACGCCGCCCGTTGTAATGCTGATGTGTTTGCCTACGTCTGCAGCAACAAGGGTGTAGGCGGCAGTTTGTGCGTTTTGCGGGATGCGGCGGATGTTACCGGTGCCATCCGTGATCACCCCAGATGTGGTGATGGTGCCGCTGGTGTTGATCGCAGTGCTACCGCCAATCGTGCCGCTGGTAATTGCCCCACCACTGACTTTGCCTGCAGTGCTGATTGTTGCCAGCTTGCTGTCTACGATTGCGGCGCTAGCGTTAATGTCCGAGTTGGTAATCGAATTGCTCAGCGCCAGCTTGCTGTAGGCAATAGCGGCAGATGCGTTGACATCGGCGTTAACAATAGTGCCCGCCAAATTAAGTTTGCTGTAAGCGATAGCGGCAGTAGTGCTTACGTCTGCGTTTGTAATTGTGCCAGCAAGATTCAGTTTGCTGTACGCAATAGCAGCACTAGTTGAAACATCGGCGTTGACAATCGTGCCGGTTAGGCTGAGCTTGCCATAAGCAATGCTGCCGGCCAACATCGTGTTGGTAACCGTGCCGGTATCGCCAGAAGTGATGACCGTACCAGAAACGTCCGGCAGTGTGATGGTGCGGTCTGCCGTTGGATCGACAACCGTGAGTGTTGTTTCGCTTGCGTTAGCGGTAGAACCTTCAAAGGTCAGGCTGCCGGCAGTACCGATTTCAAGGTTGCCGGTAATGGTGCCACCTGTAATGTTTAGCTTTTCGGTATCGAGCTCTTCCAGTGCTGCTTGAACGTTTGAAGCGGTAATTCCTCCGCCAGGCGTAAAAGTAATGTTGCTAGCAGTTTGAGCGGCAATCGTTCCAGAAACATCAATAAACTGCCACGCTGTGCCGTTTGAAAGAATATGGTCGGGCGCTTGCAGTGCAACAGCAGGAGCATTGCCAGAGCCGGTACCGCTATTAGTAACAACCAAGTAATACCGATTGTTCTGTGTAGACGCCGCCGGTAGTGCGGATCCAGCGGTAAGACCAGCGCCAGATCCTGCAGTCGTTACTGAAGCAACTAGGTTGGTGCTTGCGTTATAGGTTCCAGCAAAAACAAGTTCGCCGCTGGTGATTGTGACCGGCTGCCATGCAGAACCATCCCACAGATACAAATCACCGTTTAGTGCATCAAAGAAATACTGACCGGTAAAGTCAGCCGTGGGGAATGGGACAATACCTGCCGTGCTGCTCGCACCACCAAATTTCGTGATTGAAAAGTCGCTAAGTTTGCTGCCTGCAATACTCTTGGTGCCAAATACGTTGCCGGACAACGTACCGCTGGTCAGCTTCTCTGCAGGCAGGTCTGGAATATCGGTAGCCAGCAGACTTGCAGCTGCAGTGATATGACCTTGAGCGTCGTAGGTCACTTTGGTGGCCGTGCCACTGGTTACAGCATTGGAGTGGTTGAGTACACCAAAGGCATCTGTTGCTAAGCCAGAGCCAGGTGAAATAACACCGGGGCTACCTGCTGACGCTCTGGGAACATCGGAGCCAAGAATCGTACGCCCAGCAGTAACAAGACCTTGCGCGTTGTATTGAACAACGTGGTAATTGGTTGATTCCGCTGTAACCGTGTTATTGATTCGGATAATATCGCTGGAAATCGTAAGACCGTTGCCATTAACAATGACAGCGCCTTTAGTCGTTGATGTTGCGGTAGGCAGATCTCCGCCAGCAATCGCACGCAACGTAACCGCGCCACTAGAAGCTGTAGGGCCAGCAAGAAACTGACCCGCAGCGGTGGAGTTGCTCAGCGCCGCGTTGATTTGCCTTACATCACCAGAAGCTGTAATAGAAAAATTAAAAGGTGCTGTATTTGCAACGGATACCGAGTTGACTGAACCTGCAGCCTTGAAAGCAACCCAGCTACTGCCGTTCCAGATTGATGCTTTATTAGTTGATGTTTCAACGCCAATTTGACCGGCAAACGCACCAGTCAGCGGCAAAGTAGTGTGCAGTGTTGCAGATGAATTGTCGGCAAGCTTCGACGCTGTAACAGCTTGGCTGGCCAGACGCGCATCATTGATGGCACCGTTGGCAATCGATCCACCCGGGATGGAGCCAGTAGTAAAAAGAATTTTGCCGCTTGGGATAGTCGAGTCGGTCACCAGCGTGACCGCTTTATCCATAAAGTCTGTAGTTGTGATCTTGCGAGTTTCGCTTGCCGAACGATCCGCAACCGCCAGCCAGTCACCCGATGCCAGATCGGCGGAAGCAAGACTCGGAAGCTCACTAATGCGAAGATCGGACACGGCTACTACGTCATTACGGACAGTCTAGCTTTAGTCGTCATCCTCCAAAAGTAGGTATCCACTTTGCTCCAGCAGGATCGGGCTGCCGGATTCCTGTAGCAGACGGCGTTGTGGTGTTGTCCGCGCCTTAAGGCGGATTGCCCCAGTGGTCACAAAATCAATGGTTGAAACGATGACTTCACCCGGCAAAAAGCTGGTGGCGCTGTTGGTAACCAGTGCGTCAAACTCCCACCACAAAGAATCGTTGTACTGGTCAGCCGCTATTTGACCACCGCTGGGGCCCGTATCTTGGCTTTTAATATAAAATTTGGCACCAAAAGCTGAGCCAATCTCGGTGCGCAACACCAGCTGCATTAAGTAATTAACTGGCTCTACATCGCCGATGTTTCCGTAATCCCATTGCGCAGTAAGCCTGCCGCTGCCTGTAATCAGTGAGCTGTATTGCTGGCGGTGCTCATCGCTCAATGTCGTTACATCAACTGTTTCGCGGTTAGTGTTTAGCTCGTATTCGGTCACAGACGCCAGCAGCCGTCCGCCGCGATCACGAACGGTCACCTCGATTGGAATATCACGGGCAATATCAACGAGCGTTACAGCAAGACCTTTGGTGCCTTCAAGGCTGTCGTCAAAGGTGTTGTAAAGACGGATACCGCCAAGCTCGTCGATAAAAATATACCAGTTGCCGCTGCCATAAATTTGCCCATCGCTCCAGCCATCTGCGCCAATAAAATCAAGATCTGTACCATCTGTAGTTTTAATTTCGATAAAATCGCCGGTAATTAAATAGTTTTCGTCAAAGTCAAAGCTGAAACGTTTGCGCGTTGAGTTGACATCAGATGGGTTGACAATTGATTGCTTTGCGCCTTCAAGCGACTTGCGCGTCAGTTCGATATTGCCAATGTTGCCAAGGAAGACAGCCATTAGATCGTCACCGCTGTAAGTGCTCCAGTGCCTTGGAAGTTGATCTGCGCTGAACTGACTTCGCCTACAGAGGCGCCAAAACTAACACTGGTGATATACGCCGTCATTTCTACGTCGTGGTTTGTATTGCCTTCCACTAAACGCAGGCGCATCGTCACGGTATCGGTCTCCGCCACTTCGTCGATCTTTAGGATTTTCTTCAGTGCAACTGCGGCATCGTTGCGGCCAGCGCCATCGTTGTAGTACAGCAGTGTTGCGTTACCGTTGAATTCCTGTACACCGGGCACATAGGTGCGCTGGCTATCGCCAAGGCTGGTCGTCTCAAGCGTTTCAAGGTTCCCGGTCATAGACCAGTTCGTTACCTTGATTTGCTCCAAGCCATCAATCAGCAGGCGACCGTCGCGTCCTGTGTAAATCTTGGCCATGTGCCGAGCAGTCGCCTCCTACATCCTAGCCTTGTACGCCAATCAGGCGAACACTGACAGTTGATACACCAGGGCGCACGGATTGCTGTTGCGGTGGTTCGCTGTAACGCCAGACCGCACCAGTGTTAGTCAAGTTCAGGTTGTCGGCGCCTGCGGTCCAGCCGGAAAATGTCTCGGCTGTCGATGGAATGCTGAACGTCTGGTACGTGCCTTGAACTTCGTAATAGTGGGTCAGAAAATCATTCGCTTCCGAATCGGTGATGTTGGTATAGGTCAGATCCAGTGTCATATTTGTGGGGCGGCTGCCGTACAAAATCCGTACCTCAGCCCCGTTGTTGGAGTTGTACGTTTTGACCGGATAATTGCCGGGGCTGTATTGGCGAGATGCTGGTTTTAAGGAACTCGGGAAGGCCATGATCAGGAGTCGTACAGGAAGCGGTCGGCAGTGATTACGTCCAAAGCAACCTGCGAGGCATTGCTTTCAACAGGCGTGTGGCTGGCCGAAATGCTGACCAAGCCGTCCTCATCTAACGTCAGTTCCTCAATCATGTACACATTCTGATTGATGGTTGTATCGGTGTAGGTATAGACCATGCCCCAGTTGGCAGTGTCTGTCGCCTTGCCTCCAGCAATCGTCAGGCTGATCGTTTCCACTTCGCTGCCGCCAGGGCGATAAGCAAACACGGTGTAAGTGCCATCCGCCAATGGGTCAGCCGACAGGACTGCACCGTTTTCGGAGCTAATAACGCCGTTGCGTGATGCGGTGTACGGCGCCACTTGTGTGACAACTTTGATGTAGTCACCTGGGGCAAGCTGCAACCCGTAGGGGTTGGTTTTAAAGCGCACCACGTGATCGACGCGGCGACGGATGCTCAGCAGATAACGGGCAACCTTGAGTGCCTGCTCACGATGCGTACAGAACAGCGAAAGATCGATTGATTCTTGCGGGTATGCACTGGAGGCGCTTTCGTTCCAGCGGACGGAAACTGTTCGAATTGTTGGGAATGCGTTCTTTTGTGTTTGTCGGTAGCTGACGACAGCACGAAAATCACGCCGCTGATCTTTGTCTAGGTACTCAACCTCAAAGGTGTCATCGATGATGTTGCCATCGGTAAATAACGCTGACACTTGCAGAGCGTTTGGATCAATCGCCCCAGCGTTGTTGTAGGGGATGGCAGGAACAATCGTAAATTTGCCATTTTTGATAACAAACGAGCACAAGTTATAGGGTGCCAGCTCGGTTACGAAGTCCTTGAAATTACGGTTGGTGTCGATGGCGCCATCGAAGTAAATATCGTTTGCCTTGAGAAAAGCAGCCGTGGTTGTAAAACCTGTGTTGTCGATCAAATCCGGATTTACAACATCGCCGAGGCCGGCGCGTCTGTCGGTTAGTAGGTAATAAACAAGATCGCAGAACAGGTTGCTGGGACCGGTGCTGCCATCAAACCAGTTGTAACAATCAACTCCCTTGGGCATCCAAATGTTGAGCTGTTCCACGCTGCGAACTGATTTGTCCGAACGGATAACAAGCCCCACAGTGGTGCAGGCGTCGTAGTTGGGAATGTACTCATCGTCGGCGTCGTTTATGTTCGCAATCGATTCGTTGACGTAAACCACTTCGTGTTCGGGGCCGTCGAAGTGCGACTTGGTTAGTTCGTCATAGTGGCTTACGTCTGCAATCTGCGAGAAACGTTCGAATGTGCGCTCGTCTTGCGAAGGAACAACTGAGGTAGATGTGCCAAGCCCTGTTACTTGAAAATTAATTCTGAACTGCGTGTGTCCACCGTAATTTGCCCACACATTTCCACCAGTAACACTCACGTTGTGAGAAAAAGTTTCGTTGTTGCTCCACGTCCCGGTCGGCGGTACGGCAACGGATAAAGCCCACGCCGCACTATCTTGATCCCACATGGCAGTTGTGCCATAACGCGCTAAGTATTCGGCAGTGGAGTTGGTGCGCTTTGTGGCGCCAAAAACAATAGTAATTGTTGAGCCGTTCGTCTTTGTAATTGTTACCCGCTGATTAACTCGTGTACCGTCTGCGTAATTACCAGGATTGCCGAGAACTTCGTAGGCGTATCCACCTTGCTGACCTTGGCCACTGCCATTGCCGTTGTAACCACTAAAAACAGCAATTGCATTTGGCAATGATTCAGTCACTGTGGTGTAACCGTCCGTGGCACCGGTCACCATCTCTTTGTTATTGAAATATTCTCCAGCTAAAACCTCCTCGCCCGAGCAAGTGAGTTGGATTGTTCCATACGTTGTGGGATAAGCGTTGCTGAACCCTGAGGAATAACCCGTGCCCGTTAGCCTTCCGGTAAGGCGCACCCAGCGGCCGGTAGGTTGTGTGTATTTTGCAAGCAGCGCACCTGGGCGTGGGACAAGGCGGTATTCCATCTGCCTGCCGCCCGTGTCGCCTTGAGGCTTAAGCCGAATGAAGTTGTACTGATCAATTGGGCGACTTCCCGTTACAACAAACTGTTCTTCAATGCGTGACCACGGGTAGGGCGTGCCATCCGTCTGGGGGTCAGCAGGACGAACCTCAACAGCAAAGGCACTAGTTCGCGCCATGTATTTATCCAGTGTTCCGTTAGTCAGGTTGGTGTCGTCGTTGTCAAACTCCAGCAACTTGGGAGCGCGTGGCACATTCTGAAAATTGCACAGACCGCTGGCGCGATTCCACACAACGCTCCTAATTCCGATTTCCGTTGCATCTACAGGGCGGGTGTTGCGGATGCTTGCAATAGCGACTTGCGTAACTGGCCAAAACGATGGTCCGCAATAGCCATCATCAGGATTGTTTGGCGGGATCTCAGCATTTTGACCGCCACCTCTACTGGTCAAAGTTTTTCTAATTACGGCAAGATCACCGGCAATACCAATCGTGTGCTGCGTTCCAACAGTTTCAGTACAGCGTAAAGTTACACGAACATCTTGCTTTCGCGGCACATATATTTCTGTGGTGCGGCTTTCTATTTTGAACAAGCAGTTGCCGATCATGATCTGCGTACCAATCTGCAAAACACTGTCGGCAGCTTCACGGGCTGTGTGCAGTGCGTTGTTGACATCCGCCATGTCTACGCCAGAGGCGACATCGATGTTTAAATCTGCGCGCTGAAAATTGCGGCTATCAATGTAAAACTCAACGGTGTCGTTTACAGCGCATATCACTTCCGTTGGCACGGTCGGTCGTACGCCGTTGTGTGCCACCAGTCCCATGCACGGGCTGTAGCCAGCGCCAACGCCAGGCATACCAGCATCACCTGCATCAGCCTGCGGTCCGGCTATTTTCTTGCGTTCTTGCCTGATGCGACCCGAGGGATCTCCCGATACCTTGGGGCGACTGATCACGCGCCAGTTCAGGCGGAATGCGGTGCCGTTTTTGATTGGGTTGAAAAGACCAAACGCGGTTGCATTAGATGGTTTGTAGGTCTGGCAAAAGCCGGGGCTATCAGGTCCAAATGATGTGGGGCACGTGAAAACATCGTTAAACGAAACAGGATCGCCAGATGATGCAGTGCCCTTGCTGCCGTACAGCAGATTGTTTGCGTAAATGCGGCCAGAAATGTCGCCAGAGGCAGTAATGCCAGGTTTGTAATAAAAGGCGTAACGGCTGGGGTCCAGCAAGTCCAGACCGTTGTTGCCGATAAAAATGCCGGATAGGTCGGGGCGTTTTTGGCCAGAGCCGATGGTTTCGCCCAGTACATACATCAGACGCAATGCCTGGTGCGTGCCGTAGCTCATGGTGCGTGACCACACCAGTTGCGGCTGCGCCATGATGCCGCCGGTTACGCCAAAGCCGTGCTCTTGATATTCGCCGAACAAGATGGCGAGACGGCTGCCGTATTCGGCTAACTCTTGTACGCCATCAAAACCGACCGTAGCGTTGAAGCGTTGCCGACCACGTTGGCTGCCAAGTGTGCGCTGGCGGATGTTGGTTTGTTCTGGTGTTTGCGGCTTCGGCGCCAGCAGGTAGGAGATGCCAGTGCTTACTAAGCCAAGGGCAAGGCTGACAAGAACAGAAGTGGTAAACGGGTCGCAGCGAATATCAGGAATCAGTGCGTATTCAGCCGGTCGCTCCTTTGTTTTCTTCTGTACTTCACCAACAAAATATCGGTACTCGTCTTCGCTACAGCCCAGAAATTCGATTAGCTGTCTTTCGTACGGAAGCAGGGGCAGGCGACGCAATTCCACAGCGGAGTCCATTGCACCTGTTGGCTTAATTCCCCGATGTTCAGAATCCCGTTGTCCCATACAACCCCAAAAGCCTTGTGCTCTGTAGGTAGCAACAGCACGTCACCATCATAGGTTGGCTCCGCAACCCGCCTGCCCCAACGCAATAGGTCGCGCGCAATCGCGGTTCGTGTTGCTGTGTACCACGCTGGATTGAACGGAGGCGTAGCAATATCCAGCCGGTCCAATACTGTGTAAACCAGATTGATGCAGTCGATTGTGCCGTCGCTGCCGTCCCCACCTAACCGGTAGGGCATTCCAACCAAATCAAAACAGGAGCGAACCACTGATCGGAATACTGCCCACAAGTTTTTGCTGCAGTGTTCGCTTGGGAATATCGCCACCGACAGCATCCAGCACGCTGTTTAGTCGAAAGACCACGTTGTCTTGCCGCCAGCCGCCACTAGCAACTTGCCCCACGTATTCGTGCAGTGTGGTCTGATTCGAAGCCGGGTTGGTTGAGTCAGCGATGATCCGCACGGATACGGTGGCGATCCAGTCGTTACGGATGGCCTCATCAGCCCAAGACCGGGCGATTGCGTTATTCGGAAAAACCAAGCTGGCATCAACGTTGTCGCCGCTGCGGTTGACGGTGATCCCGCTAAAACCGAATGGCAAAAACTGGTGGTCGTTGACCGTCTGACCGATCCAGAAGTTTTGGAATTTAAGTTCGGCGCCGGTGTCTTTTTTGAGCGTCAGATAATGCCCCAGTGCAATATCCATTAGATGCCGACCCTCCGGCGAGTGGAGTTGCTCATCTGAAGCTTACGCAATGCGCGTGTTTCGCCTTGTGCAGCACCCTGTTGCGCCGCTTGCGCCATGCCGGCTTGGAACTGATCGGCGGTCACATAGTCCACGGAGTTGATGCGCTCCACGGTGTAGCGAACGTCGATAGGGGCTGCAGTCATTGTGGCCCCCATGGTGGCACCGTCGCCAGAGCCGGATGGGATGACGCCTGACCCACGAGCGCCGGCAGAGTAACGACTCATGGCGCCACGCATCTTGCTGGCGGGAATGACGTATTCCGGTTCGCCGCCTTCGCCAATGACTGCGTTTGTAGGGCTAGTGACAAAACCACCATTTGCAAAAAGCTTTGGCATAGAAAAGCCTTCTGCAAAACCGCCGCCTCCGGGCATTGCGACAGGGCCGGCGCCACTGAACAGCCCGCCTCCACCCCCGCCAAACAAACCCAGCAGTTGCTTAAAAGCAAACATCACCACCATTTGAGCGATGATTTCAGTCGCCATGTTGATGAACGATTCGCCAACACTTTTGAAGAAGCCAGCCAGTGCTTGCTGTGTTGATTGAGCGCCAGTAATGATTGATTGAAACGCGGTACCAAAAGCGTTGCCAATGCTTTGCGCACCAGTCGCGGCCATATTGATTGGATCAATCAATTCGTTGAATTTTCGCTTTAACTCATCAGCCTTTTCAGCCGCACGGTTATTAGGGTCAAGATTGATGTCAGTCCTAAATGCCCCAGCACCTTCGCCAAGCATTTCACCGGCGGTCAATCCGGCAAGCTTGTAATACTCCTCGATTTGTTTCTTTAGCTCATCCGTTTGAAGCTTTGACGTTTCTAGGCGTTTAATTTCATTGTTTAATGTCGTCAGATTTAAGCGTTGCTCCGCATTTTTAAGTTCGGCGATTTGCTTGGCGCGATCCTCGTAATCAAATTGAATTTGCAGGCGTTGGCGTTCCGTTTCGGATGCCGTATCTAGCAAAACAACTTGACGGCTGAATTGAGTGCCAAGTTGATCGCCAATTTCAAGAGAACGTTTTAGTTCTTCGGCTAAGCGCTTGGCCTCGCGTTCGGCATCAGACAATCCCTTTCTGCCATCTCCGCCAGCCTTGCCACGAGGCGATAGCAATCCAGGTAGTGTTGCGCGGGCGGTAGGCGCGACATTTTTAGGAGGGGTGAGAATCCCCTGTTCATAACCATAAGTGCGCATCAAATCACGGAAGCGTTCTTCTCGTAATTGCGTAAATTGATCGGCATCAATTCGTCCGCCTCCACGCAAACGGGCAATCTGTTCAGCCTCTTGCCCGGCTTGCTTAAATAAACGATCACGCTGCCCTGCAGACAAATTTGCACCAAGCTGGCGCTGCAAAAGTATTGTTTCAAAAACGTTATTAACCTGATTGGCAATATCAATCGCAAGGCCTAAAATGCTTTGCATCGCAGGCTCAAGAATTTGCCCAAGCCGCGAAGCTAAGTTTTGCACGTTGTCCTGAAGCGTGCTTAAACGCCCAGACAAAGTATCGCTTTGAGCAATTGCGCCGTTTGCATATTTACCACCAGCGTCGGTTAATTTTTGCAGTGCAAATTCAACTGCTTTTGCGCTGATTTGCCCTTTCTCTAGGGCGCTTTGAAACTCCTCGCCGCTTAGTTTGTATTCTTCCTTCAGTACCTGTTGTAACGCAACGCCGCGTTCTTGGAATTGAAGCAACTCCTCGCCTTGGAGCCTTCCTTTCGCTTGAACTTGTCCGTAGGCGGTAACAAGCCCTTGAAGTTCAGCGCCAGTTGCGCCGGAAACGTCAGCGAGTTGCTTGGTTGTAGAGACAACCTTATCGGCCTCAACCCCAAAAGCCTGCAGACGCTTTGCCGAATCAATCAGCTCAGTGCTTGTAAAAGGCGTAACAGCGCCAAGTTGTTGAAGCTCACGAATGATTGATGTTGCCTTCTCTGCGCTGCCAGTTAATACCTGCAGGCTTCGCGTTTGACTTTGGAGTTCTGCTGTTGAGGCAAATACAAATCGTGCGGCTTGTACAACGCTAAAAGCTGCGGCTAGTTTTCCTGCTGCTGCCGCAACGCCACCAAACGCCCGTTCAGTTTGCTGCGCTTGGTTCTGTACCTCACGTAGCTTTTGCGTAGCGCCACGGCTATCAACATTGATGGCAACGTTGGCGACGACAGACACGGCTAAGCCCTTGCGTTAAAGCCAGTCTACCGGCGTCGTTTCATGCGGCGTTCTTGTTCTTCATTGGTCAAATCAAAATAAGCAGACCATATCATTAGCTCCTCCATCGTCACCTCCGCGTTAAGCCGAGCCAATGAATAGCCCAGCTCTTTTGCTACCCCAAGCTGCAGCAGCAGTAGGTTGTCCTTTTTGAGCTCAGCCTTTACCGCTTTTCATGTCGGTATCGTTCTGCTCTTCAGGGTTGGTGATGATGGCAAGCATCATGGCTTGAAGGTCAGAATCCAGCACGTCGTTTTTAAGTTCAGCGATTTCACCGACCTGAAAAAGGCGCTGCCCGGCCTCGTCCGTTGCTTTCGTAACCAGCAGGTTCAACGCAAAGCCATTGGCATCGTCACCACCTGGCATCTTTTGTGCCCGCTCACGTTCTGCCATCGTCAACGCACTTGCGTAAAACTCAAACGTGCTGCCATCGTTCAGCGTCACAACGCGCTTAATGGGCGTCAGGTTTGCAGCCTTTTTCAGCCGAGCAAGAGCAGACGAAACAGGCGCAGGCATAAAAACGGGTTCTTTGTTATCACTTTAGACATAAAAAAGCCCCCAGTGCAACCTGAGGGCTCAGCCTTGGCAGCCTTAACTTAGGCAGTGGTGCTGAAGTCAAAGGTTGGCACGCCGGTGGGACGGAATGCAATCTCAACCTGCTGCGCATCGTCAGGGTTGATGTTCAGGCTGGCGCTAATCAGCACGGCATCCATAGAGATGCTACGGCTTAGGGCCTCAGTGCTCTGAAGATCGGTGTATAGCTTGAAGGCGCAACCAACTTGTTGACGCTGCAGCACGTCTTCAACCATGCGGTTGGACAGAGCGGCATCTTCGTTGGTTACATAAACCGTGGCGGTGCCGTTGCCATCAGCAAAGCCAGGGATATAGGCACGGAAGGGTGCATACTGACCGGCGGTTTGACCGATGGTGGTCACGTCGATTTCAGCACGGCTGATCTCAAAAGACCAAGATTGCACCTGACCGACAGCGGCGTAATCCGCGTAATACACCTCGAACTCGTTAGGTGCAGCCAAGGTGCCGTCATCAGTGATGGCAAGAATGGTGCCACCAGCAGACGTGGAAACAGTCAGAGCACCAGTTGCTGCGGTGTAGCTCAGCACGTAATACGTGGTGGCCGAAGAAATGGGAGCAGGCAGGGTGCCGGTACCAGAGCCACCAGTTTGGCTATTGATAACACGGAACTTGACGGGATCGCCAGCCTTGAAATTCAGGTAGGGCTGAACAGTGATCGTGTCAGTGCCAGCATTTACGGCAGTTTCACCGAATGTACCGGTGGTGCCAGCGGGCTTGTAATAAAGGGCGCCGGACGTACCGGACAGAACAGTGACAGCCATTGTTGTATGCGGTATTGGCTGTTATGAGTCTAGCTTCGCTCGTAAGCCTCAAAAGTTATCGCTACCTGTGTCTGTGAAAACCCTTCCGGCACAGAAGGTTCAATGGTGCGCGGGCCATTTGCGGCGTCAAATTTTATATTTTCAAGCTGCAAACGTGTGAACAGGTTGATGCAACGCTGGGCGATAGTTAATCCTGCGCCAGGGCCTTGACCGCGAGGCGTGAAGATATTGAAGACGAGTGTTCCATTGCGACGATCAAAGCCTGCACCGGTTCCACGAGCAGAGGTGGTCAGGATCGTCATGTAAGCCGAATCACCCCAAATGATGTTCGTTTGAACCCAGCTTGCGTTATTGGGCGGGCTGAACGGAACGTTTTGGTAGGCAACAGGCAGGACAGGAAAATCCGCAAACTCCGTTGCGATGCGGCCTTCAATGTACGAGCGGACGGTGTTAAGGCTCATGATGATCGACCAATCCGGTCCGCTTCTGCGTTGACGTAAGTTTGAATGTCTTTGGCGATGGAATCAACCCAGCCAGCAGGAGCTTGTTTACTGCGGCCTTGCGCCAATGGCTCAGCGTAAATCAGGTTGTTGTGGATGCTGTAAACGTTGCCGACCCGCTCACTGCCAAGCTGATAGTTCACAGCAGTAGGCGATGGAGCGCTTGGATAACTGCCCTCAGGTTGCCCTTGAAATGGTGCAGCGTTTTGGCCAATAGCCCAACTTGCCCTGAAGCGTCCGGTATCAACAGGGCTATCAAGCTTCAACCTGCCGTCAGCCGTCAACACAGCAGCGGTGATCAGCTTATTGATCTGCCCTTCGGCATACTGGCCAATCTCACCGATCCTGATCTGGCGTGCCATATCACTCCCTCAGGAACAGCTCAAACACAATGGCAAGGTTATCCTGCTCAATCTTGTTGACCTGCACGGTCTGCATGATGCGGCCACCAACGGTCACCTGATCAGCCACGCTGGGTTCAAACGCAAGGTCAGCCGCTGCAATCGTTAACTTTTTGTCGCTACTTCTAATCAGGTCATTCAACTCGCGCTGAGTGACGTTTTCGAGCACGCCACGCACCACGGTTTCAGACGCGGTTGGTGTTGCAGTACCCGTTGTGGGATCGTACGCGCCAGTCGTGATCCGTCTGATGGTGAGTTCACCGCCAAACTTGACCATCAGTTTGCTGGCGGTCTTCCGTAGCGAAGTTGCAAGTGCCATCAGAGCTTGTAAGCGACGCAGTGACCGTTTTGTAGTTTGATGCTTGTAAAGACGCCGTACAACGTTGTGGCGGCGCTCATGGATTGGCCAGAAAGTGTGTTGCCATCCCAGTTCTGCGCAACAACTGCGTCAATCTGAGTATTTGTCGTGAAATGAATTGCCGCCCAACGCCCGGTGCGCGTCGTAGTGTCGCCAATAAATGTCGCGCCTTTGGCGTAATCAATACCGAGAACGTTGGAGTCACTCATGATCAGATTTTGTAGGCGACGATTTTGCCGCTTGCCAGAGTGACGCTTGTGAACACACCTTCAATCGAATCACCGGCAGCCAAAGGCACCGACGTGAAAGTATTGCCGCTGGCGTTCTGAACCGTTGCCGTACTGATCACTGCATCAGCAAGGGCATACAGCCGCCAAAACCTACCGGTGTGAGCGCTCGTGTCACTGATGTACTCAAAACCAATGTTGTACATATCAGAGTCGGCCATGATCAGCTCCGCCGGATAGCAATGTTGCCTGGTCCACTGATTCTAAGACCGGTCAAATACCGCTCAACAATGGGTGGGATTCGATCAGCGCCTGCTGCGGTACTGCTTGCCCCGGCGGTGGTGACGCTCAAGCTGCCAATAGTCACCGACTTGTAATCCTCAAGGCCACTGAGGGCCATACCATCCCTGTTGTTGTTCAGATACGTCGCCAGCACACACTGAGCGTATTTAATCTGAGTTGGGATTTCCGTGTCGGTGAAATAGTCCGTGGTGATGCGGAACGGGAAGCCGACGGCATAGGTGTTGATGTACGTGTCGGGCTTGCGTACACCGGTGCGAGGCCATTGCAAAGCTTGGGTGTCAGTAGCACGGGCACCAAGGAAGCGTTCACGATCAAGCCGCTGAGCAGCTGTAAAAAGCGCACGGTTTTTTTGATCGGTGGTAGCTGATGCCCACGCCGTTACATCTTCATCCTGCACAAACCCATCAATGATCGCTTCCGCTGCTGCCAGTGTCAGGTAGCTGTTGGCGTTTGCGCCGCCCACCGTTGCGTCGATTGTTATTGCCATCGGTAGACAGCGGCTGATCTTCTGTTATTTCAAGTTTAGGCGTAGGCTCTGCATCAGAAAAAGAGGCCCCAGCCGTAGCCAGAGCCTCCCGTTCACGCAGTCGCCGAAAGGCGATCATGCCCATCAGCCGCCCTTGCGATACACAGTGAAGGCAGGGGTGCCCACTGCGGTGCAGACGAACACATAGGTTGCGCTCGATGCAGCGGCAACAGTGGCCATGCCAGCCACGCCACCCAGGGTGATGCCAGAAGCGGCAGCGGTCAGGGTGATTGCGTGAGTAGAGGCAGCCACGTTCACCACGGTCAGCTCAAAGCTGGTGCCGATTTCAAGTTGCCCACCAAAGAAGGTCTTGAGATCAGCGCCTGTGGGGGTGGTCAGAGCACGACCCGTGGAAGGGGTCATGGTCACAACGCCCTCAACACACTGTGCAGCAGTGAGGGTGGTTGCTTCGTTACCGGCGGCGGTAACAGTCTTCTGGGAAGCCTTGACGTTCAGGACGGCAAGATCAGAAGTCAGCTCAAAGATCGAGGATGGCATGGTTAGTTACCTCAATCAAAATTGCTGGTTACGGTACAACGTACGATTCCAATGTTCTTGGTTTCGTACACCTTGCTCCAGTTGCCCACAGTTGCGAGCTGAGCACGGGTTGGGTTCGTGGTGGTCACGGCCCACTTAGCGCCTACCGGGTGGTAGATGTAGTGCATGTCCAGCGACATGGCATCCGACTTGGCGAGGATGTCGCGGTCGGTTTCAGTACGCATGGCAGCCTGCTCACCAGATGCGACTGCACCATTGGTGAAGAAATAACAGGCGTAATTACCACCGCTGTTGGTGATGTCGTCAGAGACGATCACATTCAGACCCATGTAGGTCGGAACGCGCACATCGCCGTATGCAGCGGCAATAGAGCCGCCGACAGCGTTGATGGTGCTAGCACCGGTTGCAGGGGTGGTCAGGCGAGCTTCCGTGTTGGTCACGTAGTCGATTGCCTTACGCTCCAGAAGGTCGTAATAGCAAGCCGAGTGCATGGCCACAGCGGTCAGCTTGTCGCCTTGATCGCCCAGGATTGCGCGAGCCCGAGCCACTTGACGGGGACCAAGGGCAGTTGCGCCGCTGGTATCAAAACGCAGGTCGTTGAAGGCAGGAGTATCAGAGCCGGTGAGGCTACCGAACACACCTTCCAGACACTTGTACAGGTCAGCCTGCTGTTGGTTGGCAACGTATTCACCAACCTTTTGGCCGATGGCAGCCATGGGGTCGGAACCTGCGGCCAGAGCGGCAAGGTCACGGGCCTCAAAGGCGCGGCCACGGTGCAGGATCACGCCAACTTGCTTGTCAGCAGTGATTTTGCCGGGGGTCAGGCTGGTGGAGTCGGTGAGGACTTCCAGGTCGCCAGACAGGTTTGCCTTCCAGAAAGGCACGTTTACGAAGTCACCACCCTCGGTTGCATTCAGTTCCGCCATGGGCTGCACAACGCCGCTGGCCAGAAACTGATTCCGCAGTGTCGATTGCTCGATCACATACGGAGTAAAAATTTCGGGGATGATGACATCAGAGCGAAGAGTCGCCATGATGAATCCTTAGGTAATTTGCTGTTTGCGGGCGTAACCCAATAACGGAACGGCGTAACCATTCGCGTTTAACGGTTACATCTTAAGCAGAAGCCGCCGCAGTTTTCAATTTTTCGTACAGATCACGATCCGTGCGGAACAGACGTGACTGCTCGGTGAGGTTGAAGTTCTCAGGCAGGAATGGGTTTTTGATGCCCACGGGTACGTCAGTGCTGCTGATTTTGGTGCCGACAGGAGCGCCAGAGCCTTTGATGTTTGATGCCTTGAACAGGTAACCGCGTTCAGCTTTGAGGCGTTCCACCCACTGATCCATGGGAATTTCGTTGTAGCCATCAACAGCAATGGGGTTGCCGCTGTCGTCAAGCTTCAACTGATCACGGACTAGGCGCAATGCATCGTGTGGGTTGTGGGCACCCTGTTCGGCAAGAATTGCAACCACACGGTTATCAAGCTGATTGACCGTCAGTTGAGACTCAAGCTCGGCGATACGTTTTTTGTAGCCGTCTTCGCGCTCTTGGAATTGCTGAGCGTATTGCTTCAGGGCTTCGTCGTATTTGCCTTTGGACTCAAGTTCTTCCTGTTCTTTCTTGCGCTTGAACTCAACAAGCTCCTGAACATTGAGACCATCGGGCAGTGCTGGTGTCTTTTCCTTGGCTTCTTTGAGTTTGCCGATCAGCTCAAAGTTTTTGCGTTCCAATGCCTCAACGCTTCGTTTCAATGCGTCAAGGTCATCACCAGATGCAGTCGGCGTAGCTTCCTGCAATTGCTCTTCAGACATGAAAAACCCGTAGGGTAACAATCAGAGTGTATAGGTAGGTTTACACCTTGTCACGTCATGTCACCGCGCGAGTGGGATACACCAGTACGTGGGCCGTGGAACCCAGTTATTCACCACTGCTTGAAGGCGGTGGATCTGCACATGATGGAGTATTTGGCGACGGGTGATCCGTGGCACGCGAGGAATGCGCAGGCGCTACGTGCCTATGTGACGTGCCTAAAAGATTGGATTCAGCACCAAGAGCAGCTTTAGTCGTCGTCGTCTTCGTTGTCGTCGTTTTCAACGCAAATGATGACCTCTACGCCCTCGGCAAGCCTGCCCATCAATGCGCCAAGGGTTTCAGGACTGGTCGGACACGGGAAGACAAAGCGGCCTTCGATGATGCCGTCGCTGCACTTGAGGTATGTGCAGTTGCCTTCCCAGATGCGGCCTTTCATTTTTTGGGCTTGCGTTTTTTGGCTGTCTTGGCAGCAGCCTTAAAGGCGCCTTTGTCGGGGTAATCAGCTTCACCGGGACGTGCCTTGCGTTCCTTAGCGCCTTCCTTAATGCGCTTGCGTTTGGCGTTGATGTTGGCGTAGAGGCCGGGTTTCTTGGGTGCCATCACTTTTTACCTTTGGGCTTACGGGCCTTGCCGGCTTCACTCAGTGCAATGGCGATGGCCTGCTTACGGCTCTTGACCTTGGGGCCTTTGCCGGGGCCAGCCTTGCCGGACTCTAGGGTGCCTTCCTTGTATTCCTTCATCACCTTGCCGATTTTCTTCTCGGCTTTGGTCGGCTTCTTAGCCATTGTTTGAACCGTAGCGTTCTTGCAACACTCTAAGTGGGACTTCAGATCCGTCTTCACGCACCATCCGGCTCAAAGCTTGTTGTGGGCCAAACTTTTGACTAAGGCGATCAAAATATGCGGCGCGTGATTTACCGAGCACCTCTTCCTGATATGCCTTCGGTTGCTTCTGTAGCCACTGACCGTAGTTGGTGCTAGCCGAAACGCGACCACCTTCTGCAGCGCGCGTACCTTCGCCAATGACTTCATCGGGCGGACGCAAACCAAGAGCGCGGTAATCAACAATCGGAATCGTCGTTGACCTGCAGTTATGAGTTAAAATGGAGTCGGCCCAGTACAAACCGGTTTCTGTCTCAAAGTTGTAAACATGCCCGCTAAATGGCTCCCGCCCAACCCAAGCGACATTGATCGCATTATTTCCCTGTACGACAGCGGGATTGGAATCAAGGGGATCGCTGAGCAGTTCAACGTCTCGCCAAGTCCCATAGAGCGCATCATTTTGAGGTCTGGGCGCAAGCTCAGAAACAGAAGCGAGCAGCAATCCGCCCGAATGGCACGTGCTACTACCGCCGAAAGAAAGATTTTGGTTTCCGCCGCTCATGCCGCCAAACGCGGCAGTTTCAACAGCGACGAAACCTTGTGCCGAATGGCCAATGCCCGCGCTCGCAGAACCGGCCCGTTGGAATGCACCGTTTTCAAGCACTTGCAACAAGCCGGGATTGACTGTGAGCAGCAGTTCCCGATTGGCAAGTACAACTGCGACTTGCTCTGCGGAAACGTCGCCGTGGAAATCTGGGGAGGAAACTGGCACTTCTACGGCGAACACAAAAGGAGATTCCCGGAACGCACTAAATACATCCTTGGCAGTGGTTTCAATTTGATCTTTTTGGTCGCTTGCAAAAGCTTCAGATGGAATGAAATTGCGGCGGAAAACCTTGTCGCCAACATCAATGCTTTGCGCAGTTTTCCAGCCGGAATCAGTCAATACAGGGTGGTTTGGGGTGACTCTGAGCATGTCACCGTCGGTGGTTTTGATGACATACAAAAAGCCTTGATATGGCCGACGATAAACCGCCGCGATCCTGCCACTGGTAGATACACGCGCATCACCCGGTAAACAGTTGAAATGAACAGGCGGTTGCGGGCCTTTGCCGTAAACATATTCTTTGCCGTCAAGGCTGCGGCAGATTGCTGAGGTGCGGCTATCCAGCGTGGCAACGTAACGGTATTTCTTGGTTACGTCCTGATTGGCTTGGTAGACGTTTTGACTGGCTGTGTTGGCCACCTGCTGCACGCTTGTACGCACAACGGTCAATACCTGATGGTCGGCCATCTTGATCAGCTCACCACCGGCTAGGGCTTGCTGCTTTGCGGTCTTGGCCAGTTGCCCGAAATCAAGGTTGCCCACCAAGCGGCGTGCGATCTGCGGCGTTGGTTCACCAGCAAGGATGCCCGTTCTGATTGTGGTGTTGAAGCGTTGCGCCTGCGATTCGGCAAGACCACGAAACGCCTTTTCTACAACCTGTCCGTTCGGCAATGTGATCGCTGCACCTTGGCCAGCCGTCAGGTTGAAACCACCAGTGCCAGGCAGCGTGAAGTTGATGTCCGTTGGATCAACTGTGGCCACAGTGGCGGCAAAGTTTGGGGCCACCTCAACCGTGTTGACTGCCTGCTGAGCGACAACGCTGGGTTCAATGCCGCGACCACCAGCTTGACCACCGGCAACGGCAAGCCGCAATTGATCAGTGACAAACTCCGTCTGAAGCTCGGCTAGACCCTGCAGTTCAACGGCTGCGTATGCGGTGCTGCGTTCCGCCCAGCTATCTAATGATTCTTTAAGTTGCGCCAGCAAAACACGCAAGCGTTGCGCCTGCACTGATGCCGGGCTGACGATGCCACCACCCGCAGTGGGTACGCCAAGGTCTATACGGCGCAGATCTTCAACGGCACTCAGGATGATGCTGTTGTAATCACGGACGATCTGACCGGCTACAGCATTGCTGAAACGGTTTAGATCAATGGCATTGCGGTAAATGTTGGCAACAGGATCGTTGCGGTTGATGCGCCGCTTGAATTGCTCAACGTTGAGCAGGCGAGGTGTTACGCCTGATTGCGTCATTGCATTTCATCGTCAGGGCTTTGATCGTCGAGCATCTCTTCGCCAGATACATCTTCAGCGCCAAGATTTTCAGGGCCGCCAAGCTCAATCAGTCCGCCCGATTGCGTAGCCTCCAGTTCCTCTTCTACATCAAAGTCATCACCCAGCACTTCACCTTCCGCCAGTTGATCCAGCAGTGTTTTCTGAGTGATGGTGCCAGCGGTGTAGAGCTGCAGCAGGGCAAGGATCTCCGTGGGTTCAAGGCGTGCGCCCACAAAATCCCGATTGACAAAGCTGCTGCCTGATTGCTGTTGACCAAGGTAGTCAGCGTGATACCGCAGGCAGTTATCGATCAGGTCTTGCACCTGCTGAGCGATCACCATCATGGTGCTGTCGCCTTGGCTGCGGTCAATCCGTTTGGCCTCAGCGGTTTCGGCACTGAGCTTTTGACCTAGGACAGCAGAAAGGCCGAGTTCGTTGATCTGCGCGGCAAGCTGCTCAAGACGGCGGAATTGCGCCTCATAGCTTTTGCCATCGGGTTCGATGTATTCCGAACGGCCATCAACAGGAAAGCAAATTGCTTCACCAGGGCCAGCAGATACTTCCTCGGCGGATGACGGGAAGCCGTAAAAGGCGAGCATGGGCACGCCGCTGATGTGCAGCATGTTGTCCAGATCGCTCTGGATTTGGTACGTCTTGAGGTTCAGCTCGGCAATGTCTTCCAGCGGTGGACGCGATTCAAGTAGGCCAACACGGTTGGAGTAGGCAACCGAAAAGGGAATGTAATCAAGGCTGGTGGCGCCTTCCGCAACGATCTCGTACTGGCCCTTGGTATCGGACTGCCGGTGCAATTCGTAGGAGCCAGGGCGCAAGACGCGAATTTGCTCTAGGTACTTTTCACCGAAATCCCCATCAGGCACAACGATCAGTTCGCGCAGGCGCAGCATGGTCAGCTTCTGTGCGCCGTTGGTAATTTCAGATCGCCAGCCAAGAATGTCGCGCGGGGTGTAGGTCACCCAATACGGGCGAAGTGATGCGGTATCAGTGATGTTTTGCAGCTCATCATCTGTTTCGCTGGGGAAATCAACCAACACGCCAGCGTGGCCATAGCGCACAATTTTGCGGGCCAATTCGTAGACAAAAATGTTTAAATCGTTGCCCTGCAGGTCTACGTCGAAAAGCTGCTCGCGGATGACATCAGGTACGTCGTCAAGGCGTACAGGCTTACGGGTCAACATGCCGGCCAGCATCCGCTCAAGCCGCTGGTAATACGGCGGGCAAACGCTACGGGCTAGGCGGTTGTCGTATGACTCGTCTTGCTCGCGGGGTTCTTGCGGCAGGTAACGCCGATGCTTACGGCGCATTCCGAAGGTGCCTTCCATCAGATCCTCGATCAGGATCCAGTGGGGTTCCTGCGCAGCCCAAGCGTTGTTGGGATCCTGCACCTGCGTGGCTTTGCGCGTCAGAAGCCGGTCGTATGCGTTGAAACCGGTGTAGGTCATTCTTTGCGCCTAGCCATACACAAATTCTATGGCTCTAGGTTAGTCGTAAATGTAAGCCGGGCCTCCGATACCGCCACACACGGCGTTCAGCCTTTCGCACTGAACCGACCCGGCAGATCAAAGTTTATGCGGCTTCGTCGGCGCTGTTAATTTCATCGTCTAGGGCATCACCGGCATCATCAAAGCCGTTGTCGTAAAGCCATTGCTGAATTGCGGTGAGCATGGCGGAAGCGGCTTCGTTGAAGTCGTAGGAGGCGTCGTCCTGAACGGAATCAAAGGCGGCCTCAAGATCATGCCAGAGAGGTGCGGACATAAGGAAAAGGGCAACCCGATGCCAAGACAGAACAGAAAAGGGTTTGATGGCCCAAGCGTGAGACGCCTCGTGGGCGCACAGGGGCTTGGGCTCTATCAGCCCGATGCTAAGCAGAGCGGGAACAAGCGCATCGTAGGGAAGGTGACTACTGGGCTTCAAGCTCGTCCGCGATGGCATGTAATGCGTCACGCGACCAGTTGATGCCAAGGCTATGCGCTGTATCGGGTTCTATTCGCCCTTCCCACTGGGCGGCTAATACCTGATCCGCAGCAGCTCGCATGGCGGCGGCAATGGCGTAACGGTCTTCGTGCTGCAGGGAAGGATCCCATGGACTCTTCCAGTAGGCATCCAGCACAGCCTGCGCGGCGGGGGAGAGGTCAGTCATCACTCAGCCTCTGCTGCGGCACCGGCAACGCGTGGTGGGGGAGCCAGTGGGTGTAGCCCTCACCAGCGCCAGCGTCGTCCCCTTCAAGAACGGCGCTCCTGACCAGCCACCAGTAGCCATCCCAGGCGTAGCACCTGCCTTCACCATCGCAATCCTCCGGCCCCGGCAGCCGCTCAGCAACAGGCACTGGCTCGATGGCGGGGCGGTCCCAGCGGGCGACCGCTCGCAGCCCTGCTAGCCAGCTCTGGCCGGCGCCGCATGGTGCGGCGTTTTTGAACGCTTCCCAGTAAAGAGCCTTCAGCTCCTCATCCGTCGGTGTGGAACAGCCTACGAGTACCCACTGCTTCCCATCCCACAGCTCAACAGGAGAGTTCTGAGGCTCGCCCTGCCACCTGAGCTCACCCACATGCGGTTCGTCAGTCATCAAGCAGTCCTCCATCAACGAGACCGTCGCACCACTCCTTGAACGGTGCTTCAATCTGAGCCATGGCTTTGTTGTCGATAGTCTCAGGCTTGCGGATTATGCTGATTGCCAAGCCCAAAGCATCGCCAAGGCGATTCTCCAGCGTGTCCAGTGGCACAAACTTGTAGTCAGTCATTGATTTGCCTCC
>JACCDG011787083.1_pt1 | contig 23349 bp, 21 predicted proteins | sample 7442471 | NCBI WGS metagenome assembly JACCDG01 (sample SAMN15323444, study PRJNA562643) | freshwater metagenome | isolation source: river surface water | place: USA:Blue River Watershed | collected 2017-08-17 | reverse complement strand
TCTATAGCTACCAGCTACAGACTACCAACTAAAGTCTGCAATTTAGTTCCCTACCCTTTAATCTTTTCAATAGCACGAGCTGCTGCGTCACGACCACCTAGACCAAATGAAAGTCCAAGTGCGAGCGCAACCGCAAACACAACTCCTGTGAAAAGAACTTCAACAAGACCTTGTGCAATACGTAGTTGTGTAAGTGCTGGGAAAACTCCGCCGACGATAACAATCGCCCACTTAGACATTTGTGCAGCAAATTCTCCTTTCATTCCTGTTGCTTTAACAGAGTGAGAAACGAGACGAGAAACAAAGTCTCCAAGAAGCATAGAGATCACGAGCACAATTGCAGCAATGATTACTTGTGGAATATATACGAGGATGTCACGAAGTAATTGTGTCACCTGACTAAGCCCTAAGATCTCAGCTGAAGCGATTGTGAACGCAACAATGACGAGCCACTTAACAGTGGTTCCGAAGAAACCAGCAACCGAAACTCGTACCCCTGCACGTTCACTTAACTTATCAAAGCCAGCTTGGTGAAGTGCTTTGTCTAAGCGAAGTACAGAAATAAGATGATTAACAGCCTGACCTAACACTGTTCCGAAAACCCAGCCCAACGCAAAAATTACGATTGCAATAATTACCTGTGGGAGAAATGATACAAGTGTATAGCCTGTATCGATAAGTGCTTGCCCGAGAATATCTACTGGATTTAACATAGAAAGTTTTATGCTGTACCTATATCTATCACTTCATGAAGGTGTTCAATATAGGTACTTATTAATTAATAAATAAAGTGTGTATATACACCTTCATACATAACATATGGAAGGTTACTTAGAGTATATCCTTTCTCTTTATAAAAAGTTCATCTTTATCCACTTTTATGGTATAGTCGAAGACAATTATCACAAAAACAGTAATGGCAAAAAGAAAACATGTTATTGTAAGCGCTCTCCTTATTATATTTACTGCAACCTGTAGCGTTATATGGTTCATGACTCCTCCTCTTGTAACAAAAGGTGAGACTGCTTCTAAACATTCTGAGCAAATAAAGGTTCTTGAACCAAGTACAAAACAAGCAGGAAAACATGTCGTTATTTATTTACAAAAAATGTTACTCGAGCTTCGAGACGGGGACATGTTAGTTGCCACTTTACCTATTCTTTCACAAGGAAAACCAGGGAGCTACTACGAAACAATTGGTGGAGTCTACACGAATGACTATAAGACCCCTCTTCATTTTAGCTCTCTTGGTCTTGTGTACATGCCTTATAGTGTCCACGTGTTTGGCAACTACTTTATTCATGGTGTTCCGTATTACCCAAATGGTAAAGAAGTGTCTAGTACCCATAGTGGCGGGTGTGTCAGACTTTCTAATAAAAATGCTGAGCTTCTCTATAACTTTGTTGATAAAGGAACTGTAATTACTATCACACGAGACACAGAAACAAGTTTTGATGCTACTAAAATCGCATCAACAACACTCTCAAGTATAGAGATGACTAATCTTATGGCTGCAATGATATCGCTTGAATTCCTTACTCAAGATGACCTCGTCATTGACCCCTCTAATGGCTCACAAACAACGCGACAAAATCTACTTCCTCGGCTCATTAACGATGGAGATACCGCAGTAACACATCTTTATGCTAAAAACATGGGAGAAGATTTATTTATCAAGTACATGAACCAAAAAGCAGAAGCGCTTGGTTTACGTAATACATACTTCACAACACTGGACACTGAAGTTGCCACAACATATGAAGACTACATGCGCTTCATGACATATGTAACAACATATAAGTCATACTTAAGAACAATACAATAAAAAAAATAGGGAAGATATCTAAGAAATTAAGACTGAGTGACTTTGAAGACAAATAGATTCAGGGTGTGATAGCTTCGCTATCACACCCTGAATTTCATCTGTCTGTATTTTGCCACCCTGCCCCATTGTCTTTTTTTGTCTTCCTATCTTGCCACAATTTACTTCTTCTCCCCTTTTATTTTATCGACAACGATCTCATTCTGCATTTCCATAATATCTCGAACGAATTTATCATACATTTTGAAACGATACTCATACTCCTCAACATCCATAATTGAATACACAACATCTCTTCCAAGTTCAGCTGAGAGTAGCTCAAAAACTTTCTCTGCTTTTGGACGTTTAATCGCCTCTCCGACAAGGAGCACATCAACGCGCGATTTTGGATCACCGACAAACACACCAGCTACTACAAAAAGCTTGATACGACCAATGAGTTTAAAACGAGATGCGAGTTCACGTTTATCAAGTGACTGAAAATCAAAAAGAAGATCTTTAAGTGCCTGATTATGTGGAAAGAATGGATTTAATTTATAACCATTTACTTCTTTTATTTTTGAAGATGACTTCTTTCCTGTCCCTGTGGTAACTACAGTTTTTGTCCGTTTCTTTTCAATGAAACCGATTGCCGCGAGTGCTGTGAGTTCTTTTCGAACAACAGCACTTTTTGATTTTGTTTTCTCTGAAATATCATGAAGTGAAATAACATTATCTTCATGATGCAAAAAAAATCTCATTATTTTAACTCGTTCCGCTCCTCCTAAAAGTCGTGCCAGTAGTTCCATATGAGGCTATTTTAGCAAGAAAAAAGAGGCAGCGGAACTTGTGCGAACAATGAATGTGTGCTGAAACATAACAAAAATGCCAGATGGAAAGCTTCGCTTTCCATCTGGCATCATGCTCTTAAAACAATTCACAGCACCATCTTCTTCTTGTTTCTCCTGAAATCTAGTAGTCCTTACCAGCCTCCAGATTTTTCGGAGAAAACAGTTCCTCATAAAGAGCTTGGGCGACCATGAACATTGCTTTGAAGGGTCCACAGATGACATCGAATATCTCAGGCATTTTCATAGCTGTCTCCTCGTTGTTTTCTCATATAAGTATACGCCTAACTATTTAGTTCATCAACATATATCTCCACTGTGCTTTTAAACTAAAAACAAAAATACCCCTCGCATCCGAATGGGTATTTTTGTTTTAGAGTCTAACCGAATAAATCGGGCACCTCTACTCAGATTTCCTTTACGTAATCTTCAATTACTTAAGTGTAACTGAAGCGCCTGCTTCTTCAAGTTTCTTCTTGAAATCATCAGCTTCTGCCTTCTTCATATCTTTCTTAAGGTCAACAGGTGCTCCGTCAACAAGGTCCTTAGCTTCCTTAAGACCAAGTGCGAGAACTTCCTTAACAACCTTCATAACAGCGATCTTTCCTTCACCAGCTGAAGCTAGATGAACTGTGTATGCTGATTTTTCTTCAGCTTCTGCTCCGGCTCCGGCAGCTGGTGCTGCTGCAACTGCAGCTGCTGATACTCCGAACTTTTCTTCGATTGCCTTAACGAGGTCGTTAAGCTCAATCACTGACATGTTTTCAATCTTTGTTAAAAGATCTGCGTGTTTTTCCATAATGTTTAAATACTAGTTAATTAATTATAAAGCAATACAGTGATGTATTATGCTTTTGTTTTTGCAACTTCTGAAAGTCCAATAGCAAGACGTTGCATTGGAGACTTGAGAAGGTATGCAAGCTGTGAAAGAAGAACTTCACGAGGAGGAATAGTTGCAATAGAAAGCATGTCTTTTTGAGACTTGAATTCTCCATCGAAGATACCTCCGATGATTGCAAATGTATCCTTGTGAGCCTTACTAAATTCATACGACAAGCGTGCAGGTGTGAGGAGATCTTTTCCGTGAACTACAGCGAGTTCTTCGCCAGTTACAGGAGCTTCTCCTTTGATTCCTACGGCGTCAGTTGCTCGTTTCCAAAGTGTCTTCTTAACAACTGTATAGTGAGTTCCCTCACCAAAAAGTTCTGAACGAAGCTTACTTGTATCTGCAACTGAAAGTCCTTTGAATTTAACATACACAGCACTGTTTGCTCCCTTAAGCGCTTCTGTGTAAGAAGCGATAAGTTCTGCTTTTTTTGCGCGTGTTAATGCCATAAGTAGGTTATAGGGACTAGATGTTAGGAGCTAGTCCACAATTGTATAATGAGCAAACACCTAACCTGTTAGATAAACAAAAGTGGTACTTATCAAGAATTCAATAAAGAAACTCTTAATGAAGCAACCTCCGTAGGACTTATGAATATTGCTATTCGCCGACTTCTTTGGCTTATGAAAACCATACTACCACACATCCGTTGTTTTAATCAAGATATTTAAATACATAGGTCTTGCCTATGTATTTCCATAGGCAAGACCTATGTAACTCTCATTTCCATTTGCATTTATTATTAAACTGAAACATCAGCAGAAAACCAAAATGAAATATCTTTTATAAAAGCATGGCTATTTGGAAAATAATCAGGAAAAGCTGTTTTTTTAACCACATCAAATATATCTGAAAAATACTCATGAAATGAAGAATATTCATACCCAGAAAGAAACTTAAGCCTTTCTTGTGAAAGGTGCTTTGTTTTTGACTTCCATTCTTTATCCAATAATTTAAGAGGATTAAGGTGAATATATGCAAAAAGATACTTCAAGTACCTGTCTTCACTTGCATATTTAGATTTAAATTTACCTTCAAATAAACTTCCTGTTCTCTTGTACTTCTTATTGTAATACATAACATAAGCAGTAGAAATTTTTTGCATGAATTTACTTATACCTGATTCTTTTTCCTGTTTTATAAGAATATGAAAATGATTTGGCATTAAACAGTACGCCCCTATAGAAACAATATTATTATTTAAACTTTTCTTATCATTTTTAGTATCTCTTACAACAACTCTTTCTTCGGTATTCATTGTGGTTAGTAAGGTAATAAAATAGAAATAATCTTGCTTATCATGAAAAATAGGTTGTTTACTGTTGCCACGGTTATAGACATGGTAATACTCACCGTCAGCAAAAGTAGTTATTCTTACAGACATAATAAAAGTATATAACAAGAAAATTAACATAGGCAAGACCTATGTGTTTACATAGGTCTTGCCTATGGGTTTTATTCATCTTGTTTTTAAAATTATTTTTATTTTTATATTTTTATTTTTATAAGGCCAGAAAACACAAAACCGCCCCTTACGGGGCGGTTTTGCTTACATCTCTAAGCTTTGCTTAGAAACTCTTTAACCTATACATACTTGTGAACAAATATGTTGGTCAAGCAGAATTTCGTGGCGCAGATTAACGAGCTGTTGTCCAACTATTAGTTGGGAAGTTGAGGATATTTGAACCTAAGAATAATGTATTACCACCAATCACATCACGCCAGTAAAATCCTGAACGTGAGAGAGTAGATGCTACATAAGGAGTAATACCGTTCTGAGGTGTACCTGCAACGGTTGCGAATACTGAGAAGGTCTTTGACTGACCTGCTGAGATTTCGTATGCACTAGGTGAGAATAGAATCGACATTGTTGATGAACCGGTTACAGTAGATCCTGAGATTGTTGTATTTCCGTCAGCAACACGTGGTGATGTAAATTCTACACCTGTGACACCGATAGCTGAAAGAGTAAGTGTTGATGAAGCAACAGAGATCTTACCATTAGCATCAGCTACAACAGTGAATTCACCAACCTTGTTTTCAGCACCAAGAACGAGTGTTCCTCCTTGTGTGCCACTAACAGTCACTGTAGGCTTTGAGGCTACAAGTGCCATAAGACTTGATGAAGCAAATGTTGAGTTTGTAATTACAGAACCACTTCCTGAAGTTCCTTCAACATATCCAAGTGCGATTGATGTTGATGCAACACTGTTAAGAAGTGATCCTCCTGAAGTTGTGTTCTGGAATCCTGAGAACTTAACAGTTACTGGCACATCTGTTCCTGTTGAAGAAACAGTGATGTTAAGACCAGAAACTGTTGTTGTTCCACCACTAACTACTGGAGATGTAACTCCACCTACAGTAATAGACTCAATAGCGTCTTGTCCTGTTGTGAGGAATCTCATTTCACGAACGTTAGCTGATGTACCTGAAGTAACTGTAGCAAGCTTGAATGTTGCAATACCGAATGTTGATCCACCTACTACGAATTGCGCAACAGGTGATGAACTAACAAGGGTAGGTGCAGCAAGTGCAGCTACGTTAATAGTAGTGGTTGCACCTGTAGCAGAAGCTTGTGCTGTCGTGTTACTTGTAGCACCACGGTAATTAACAGTCATGTTAAATTTATACGCATCTGATGCCGCAGCACTTCCGATGTCAGTATAAATGTCAAATGTCTGTGTTCCGTTGAGACCTAGACTGATGTTGTTGAAGTTTACTGCATTAGATGAAGTAACTTGTCCAACTGGAGTTGCTAGATTAACACCAGCACTCTTAACAGTAAGGTTACTAACGTTAGTGTAGCTTCCGTTTGTAACTACATCGAGAGTAGCACCTGTTACTACAAGACCTTCAGAGTTACCTGCCTGTAGTGTAAATGATCCTACCTTAACATTAGCTAGGTTTGGAGAAACTGTCTGGTCTGTAAATCCAGAAGTACGAGTAAATGTACCCGCACCTGAAGAAATAGTAAGACTGTTTCCTGTAACCGATGCTGTAGGAACGTTTACAATTGTGTATGAGCTCTGTCCCTGTCCGTTTGATGAACCAGTAGGGAGGTTTGCACTTACAGTTCCTGCAGTATAGTTAGTACCTGCTGTGTTACGTAGGTCTGCCTTTACAGCAATAGTAACTGTCTGTCCAGCTGGAACAACGAGTGATGAACCTAGAGTATAGGTAAGGTTACCTGATGTCCAGTTCTGTGAAGTTCCAACCTGTCCACCGTTCACGTAAAGTGACACGTTCTGAAGACCTTGGATAGTTGGTGTTGTAGAACCTAGAATCGCAGCACCTGAAAGTACAGGAGTGACTGTGAAAGTACTTACTTTTACATCTTCTCCATATGCCTTAAGAGTGAACTGACTAATAGCCATGTTAGACGCACCACCTGTTACAGTAGTAACTGTGTATGAAGGGTCTACGTTAGTAATAACGTTACCTGCGTTTACTTGGAAAGTATCGTAAGTAAGACGCTGGAATGAATTTCCAACACCACCTACTGAAGGAGTAACGTTAACACCTGTAAGCTGACTATCTTCTACAAGGAGGTCACCTGCATTTTCAATTGCAAAAGTGATTGATCGACTTGATCCCTTAACGATATCACCACGAAGCTCAACTGTATGTGGACCTGTCATGAGCTTGTAAGGAGATGTTCCAAGATCGAATGTTACCTTGTTGTCGTTAGCAGCATTAACCATCATAGGACCAGAAACCTTCACTGAATCAACATAGAGTGAAAGGTTAGCTACAGCATCAACTGGAGCTGAACCAATATAACGGAATGTTGCTGCGCGAAGCCATGCATCATGGTTACCAATATCAACTGTTCGTGAGAACACACTGAGATTTGTAATTCCCGCATCTACATACCGAGTAATCGGAGTGTATGATGTAACGTTTACAGTTGAAAGGTTACTTACAACAGCTACTGTAAGGAGGTTACCAGATACATTTGTGAATGTAGACTGTGTTCCACCTGCAGTAATACTGTTAAGCTTAACTCCAACTGTCTGACCAGCTGTTGCTGAAGAAAGGATATCTGCGCGTACAGAAATTGTACGTGATCCATTTACAGCAAAGAGGCCATTACCTGAAGTGAAACGAATGTATCCACCTGTGATTACTGACGCCGCATCTGAGATACGAGTATTTCCATCATAGAGGTATACGTTGTTAAGAACTGTGTCTGATGACACGCCGACACGCTGGAGCTCCATAGCTGACACTGTACCGTTTCCAGTGAAAGTGATATCAGCAAGCTTAGCAGCAGCCTGGCCAGCAACTACAGCACCTGATGGCTGTGACATTGCAAGCATAGCTGATACTGGACCAGTAGTTACAGGAGGAACTGGAGTTCCAGGAACGCCTGTACCTGTGCCTGTACATACTTGATTAAGGAGTCCACGAGTTCCTGTGTACACATTACCTGTAGGAGCTGTAATTCCGAGCTCTACTAGGTGAAGTGCCTGAAACTTGTTAACTGCAGCACGAGTTCCTACACCGAAGTACGTAGTTTCCATTCCTGGAGAACCAGCACCGATTGCAGCAACTTGTGTTTGTGGGTACATGTTAAGAACCTTTTGAAGATTCATAACATCTGTACCTCGTGAACCGAGCTTCATGTTCGTGTTGAACACGTAAGAACAGTCCATTGTTGGAAGGTTGAGAGCAGCTGAAGCAGAAACTGCACCAGCTACGATACCTCCGATGACTGCTACTGATGTAGCAATCTTCATTGAGAATTTAGACATAAACGTTATGTTTATAAGATGTTAAATGTTGTGCTTATTAATTGCACTTCACCGTATGCGCGTTTATTTAGTTTCGACATAACTAAACGGCATACTTTTTAATGACAGACGATCAATGACGATCGAATGGCGATTTGGGAACAACTGCAAGATGCAAGCTATTAACCTGTAGCATGTAGCCTGTAGCTATAAAGATACGAGATACAAAGAAACAAGAAATATTTTGCAAATACTTGCAATTTAATCTGCGTCACTATTCTGTTGTCAATGATCTTAACCTGTCTTCAAGATACCTTATAAATGTATCTCAAATACCAGAGGACGCTCTCAAACAGAGACGTCTACAGATAGTATATGTGTTCCACCTACAAATGCAATTGTTACATTACATCTAAATGTGGATAATATACCCTCTGAAGTACATTACTGTACTGTGGAGCAAGTATCTCATTTTTTGGAGCAAAAGGCAAGAGAACAGACGGTAGCTTGTAGTTTGTAGTATGTAGCTTTTGATACAAAATTACACTAAAGCAAGCTTTGGTTTATAATTTTTTAAGGTCCAATTTGATATGTAAAATAAGCATAAAAAAAATACTCTCATAAAGAGCCTTATGCTTGAATATAATATATTGTATGTATATGGCTTGTATAAACTGAATCCTACGAGCAACAAACTAGTGGCTTGTGTTTTTACTATCTCAACACATAACGACTCCAACGCTTCTCCCCGATACGTTCAATAATATTGTCATAGAGAAGCGCATTAAGTTCGCGTTGTATTGTTTTTTCACTGCAACCCTTAATACGAGCAGCAATGTCCTTTATACTAACGTCAACACCACGAACAAATAAAGCAAGTATTTGCTCCCTTCTTGAGAGCTTTTTCATTTGGAATGATGAAGCAAGACTGTTTACCGGTCGAGCTGCGTGCTCCATAAGAACACTGTGAGTAGAGGCGTTTTTGAAATCTTTGTCTTTTATAACACTATCATTGTTTTCTATTTTGTCCTTTATAAGAGACTCTTTTACTTGTCCTTTATCACCAAGTTTACTTAAAAGATGAGCCTGTCTTAAGGACTCCTGTGTACGTCGTAAGTCTTGTGTACTCTCATGAAGTCGCGCAAGAGTAAGCGGGGTTAGTGCATCATATGAGGTTGAGGTAACTGCACTAGCAAAGCTTATTTCATTTTCAAGTTCTTCTTCATTTTCTACATGGAGCATTTCTTTTGTAAAGATAGGTTGCTTTTTTTCAAGGACAAGCTGTAGAGATCTGAACCCATCCATAAGAAGGTCTCCGTTCATTTTTGAAACGATCCCTGTCGTCACTGCAACGTGGAGCATTGAGGTTACTTCTGTTACTGCTTTGAGAGACATTTTTAATTCAAGTACTCTGTCTTTTACATCAAGCTGGGCAAGTGCGTTCATGGACGTCAAAAGGGCAACTGCATTCTTTCTTAGTCCGTGTTTAATTGGCTCATTGTCAACCATTAAATCAGTAACTAAATAAAGCGCTGTTACTAGCTTCTCTGATTTTTTTGCTATCAAAACTCCGTAGTCTTTTTTTGGCTCTTCGTTCATAGTGTCTTTTGTTTGTCTTTTATAAAATTCTATTATTTTCCCATTAAAGACATTGTATACTCTGTCTTTTTGTAGTGCTTGTAGCAATACTTACATACTTGTCTCTGTAATGCAAGAACAGTTTCTATGATGTCTATTCTATGCCTTTTATTATTCCTGTAAAGACTTGTCTTATACATATAATATGTCCCTGTTGGGTAGGGACTACGGGTTAGCGTTTAGGTACTAGTAAAAATACAGCATACGCAGTTGGTTGTTTTTTGAGCACTATTGAAGGGAGAGATTTTAGAAGGACTCTCTAGAACCTCACTGCTATCCACTAGCCCCTGCCCGCACACTTATCCCTTATTATAGAGGGCTATCTTTGCTATACTTTTTGTATACTAATCCCTTATTTGCAAGCACGTATATGGCTAAAGAAGAACCTCAAGTAGAAGTCTTATCTCGTCAAAGAAGACGCAAAGTGAAAGAGCCTGTACTCACCGAGACTATTCTTGGTGTGCTTGCTGTTATCTGCGTCATGCTTGCAGTACTTCTTCTCTTCTCAATGGTTCATGCAGGAGGATCAGGAGGAGAGGTTCTCTTTGTTGGTATCTCGTCACTGATTGGTGTCTATGCATACTTTACCCCGCTTCTGTGTCTTTATATTGCATACTACCTTTGGAAAGAAGAAATGCCTGAGATGCGCCCACTTACTACTCTCGGTGGATTCCTCCTTATTCTAGGAATTGGTGGACTTGGGACACTTCTTTTTGGGTCACATTTTGGAGGGTTCCTTGGAACCTCTCTTTCTCACCCACTTAATGTACACTTTGGTTTTCCTTCAAGTGTTTTTTTCTTGGCAGGGATCTCCATGATAGGCGCAATTATTTTTCTAGGGAGAAAACCATCTCTTGCCCCTCTTGAAGTACTCGCTTCATACCCTTTCGAAAAAATACTTTCATTTATTGCAAACAGAAAAGCGAGAACTTTTGATGATGTGGACGAGATGACTCTCAAAGCTGCTGACAAAGAAGAAGTCTATGAGGAAGAAATTCGAGAAGAAAACGAACTCGCACTCACTGATGACGAAACACAAGAGGACAATCTTCGTAAAGAACTTTTTGGCGAACTCTCTCCTCTTGAAGAAGAGCCAATACAAAAAATAAAAAAGGAACGGGAAATAAAAGTAAAACCAATCGTCCTCACGCCTGAGTTCGTACCACCACCACTAGACCTCCTTAACTTAGACACAGGTAAGTCAGGTGCTGGTGATAGTAAGTCAAAAATGGTCACTATTCAAAAAACTCTCGAGCACTTCCGTATTCGTGTAGAGATGGGTGAAGTAACTGTTGGTCCAACCGTTACTCAGTTCACCCTCAAACCTGCCCAAGGAGTAAGCCTCTCAAAAATTGTTGCACTCCATGACAACCTCGCCATGGAACTTGGTTCTGAGTTCTTGCGTATTGAAGCACCTATCCCTGGAAAGACTCTCGTGGGTATCGAGATTCCAAATGAACGAAAAGCTACTCTTGGTCTTCGCTCTATGCTTGAGCTTGATGAATTCAAAAATAGTGGACCACTCAATCTAGCTATCGGAAAAAGTATTGTTGGTAAACCTCTCTTTGGTGACCTTGAAAAAATGCCTCATCTCCTTGTTGCGGGAGCAACTCGTACAGGTAAGTCAGTCACTCTTCAAAATCTCCTTATGTCGATGCTCTACAAAAACTCACCGTATGACCTCAAACTTATCATCCTTGACCCGAAGCGTGTAGAATTCACCGCATACCACAATCTTCCACATCTCTATACACCTGTTATCAAGGAACCAAAGGGAGCTATCAAAGCACTCAACTGGGCTATTCAAGAAATGGAACGTCGCTATGAAATCCTTGCAGAAAATGGTCAAGTAAACGTAACTGACTACAACAAGAAAGTACTTGCTCCAGCTCTTGAAAAAGCTCGTAAGAAGAGTGCTGTTGGAGATACTGTAACAGGGCTTCCTCCTAAGATGCCGTATGTGGTTATCATTTTCGACGAATACAACGACTTCATGCTCTCATATCCAAAAGAAATCAGCCCTCTTATCACATCACTTACGCAAAAAGGTCGTGCTGCGGGCATTCATCTTATTCTTGCAACACAGCGTCCTGATGTAAAAGTAATTACAGGTACCATCAAAGCAAACATCCCTGCACGTATCGCCCTAAAGACAACTTCTCAAATTGACTCTCGTACCATCTTGGATGCATCCGGTGCAGAAGACTTACTTGGTAATGGTGACTTGCTCTATATGGCATCCGATAACCCTCGTCTTGTACGTATTCAAGCCCCTTTTATCTCTGTAGAAGAAATAAAAGCTGTTGTTACTCATATTAAGCAAGCCCACGCTGACTTCGTGCCTGACATGATTGATATTTCAAAAGTAAAAGTTGGATCAACAGGAAATAGCAGTAACACAAATGAAGGCGGCAATGCTTCTGGAGATGAACCAGAAGATGACGATGACTATATGAGTGCAAAAGACTTTGTTATCTCAACTGGTAAAGCCTCTACGTCATCTCTTCAGACTGCTTTCCGTTGGGGATACAATAAAGCAGCACGTATTATCAATGACCTTGAACATTTTGGTATCATTGGCCCTGCTAGACAAGGTGAACGTTACCGTGAAGTCCTTGCAGGAACAGGAGGGTCTTCCCAAGAAACTACCGAATCTTCAGAAACATCTAAAGATACCTCTACTGATGATCTGTTTGCTTAAAAAAACTATACACCCTTAACCTCCTTATCATACCGAAACACCTCCCATGCTCGAACATAATGACATACGTAAAAAAATAGAAACTTATCTCATTGGTCTTCTTGTTGTTCTTGCTCTGATCTATGGTGGCTTTAGAGCATACCCTCTTGTCGCTGGTCCTACAATAACAATCTATAACCCTCATGATGGTGACGCTGTATCTGGTGCTACATTTGAATTGTCCGGTGGAGTACAGCGCGTAAAAGAAATTACGGTGAATGGACGCCCTATCCCTATTGGAACTGATGGTAATTTTACAGAGATCATGATGGCCCAAGCTCCATACACAACCCTTGTCATTACTGCAACAGACTTCTATGGTAAAACGATAGTTAAAACACTTCGAGTTATTCCAAGGTAGAGAATCTTTTACGTCATACTTACAACATAGTACCTACAAGAACTTATAGAGACAACGTATACGGAAGCTTCTTCATGTACCTACGAAAGTAATCTGTATGTCATGCGTGGACTCTTTTGTATTTTTCCCCCTTTCGTTCTATAGAACCCCTGTACTAAATGGTGTACACTATATATAGAATTACAAAAATAACACGTACACGAATACGATACTATTATGATGAAGAAAAAGGTTGTTAAACCACCAAAAACAATTGGCATTAAAGACACAGGAAAAGAAGGAGTAAAAGGTAACTCTGATGCCCTTTTACGGGAAATTCAGAATAAATTTGGCGAAGGAGCAATCATGAAACTTGGTGATACTCCTAAGGTGGACGTTGGGGTTGTTCCTACTGGATCTCTCGGTCTTGATGCCGCACTCGGTGTTGGTGGGCTTCCTCGTGGACGTATCGTTGAAATTTTTGGACCAGAATCGTCTGGTAAAACAACTCTCACCTTGCATGTTATTGCAGAAGCTCAGAAGTTAGGTGGTATCTGCGCTTTCATTGATGCAGAACATGCTATGGACCCAGAATATGCAAAGAAGCTTGGTGTGAATATTAACGAGCTTCTTATCTCACAACCTGATAATGGTGAACAAGCTCTCGAGATCACGGAGTCTATTGTGCGTTCTGGTAAAGTTGATGTGCTTGTTATTGACTCAGTTGCTGCACTTACTCCAAAAGATGAGATCGAGGGTGACATGGGTGCACAGCATGTTGGTAAGCAAGCCCGTCTCATGTCTCAAGCGCTTCGTAAGCTAACCGCAATTGCTCACAAATCAAACACAGTAATCATCTTCATCAATCAGATTCGTATGCAGATTGGCGTAATGTTTGGTAATCCAGAAACAACACCAGGAGGAAAGGCTCTTAAGTTCTATTCCTCTGTTCGTATTGATATTCGTAAAATCGCCCAAATTAAAAAAGGAGATGATGTGGTTGGCGCACGTACCAAAGTAAAGATTGTAAAAAATAAAGTTGCTGCCCCTTTCAAAACAACTGAATTCGATATTATGTACAATGAAGGTATTTCTCGTGAAGGAGAACTTCTTGCACTTGGTGAAAAGTTTAAGCTAGTTACTAAAAGTGGATCAAGTTATGCTTACGGCGAAGAAAAACTTGGTCGTGGGTATGATGCTGCGCGAACATATTTACGTGAAAATGCAAAAGTAGGCAATGCTCTTGAAAAAGCAATTCGTAAAGAACTAGAATCCGGCGCTCTTTCTTACTCTGGTTCAGCAGACCCAGAAGAAGCAGAAGCCCCTTCAGAATAACAACAACTTATTATGAAACTATTTTCTTTCTTAGAATCAAAAGTACCCCCTACAGCACGAGAACTTATCGCTCGAAAAATCGAAATCGAGGCAGAACTTGCTAAACTTAATCACCCAATAGATGATTCTTCAACTATTGGAAGACAAGTAGCTACTCACCGCAAAGCTTTAGAAGAAGAATTGCTTAATATTGAGGCAGCACTTGATAAACTCCTTGAAGCAAGTCTTCACTCAAAAAATACTCCTACAAACACAGCTCATATCAACGCTGATGAGAAGTATTCTGCAGCAAAACATCACTAAAAATTATTTTTAGTTTACGTAACACTATGGGATTAGACTTTTCTCTTAACGAACCATCAAATGATAGCCCTGCATCTATTTTTAAAGAAGATGTGGAAAGATTTGAATCAATCAAACAAAAGCTCTGCAAGAAAAGAGGACTTCTCGAAGCTGGGATGCAGTCCCCTGATCAAGTAACTCGTGAACAAAGTGCGCTTGACCTTATACAGCTCAAAGAATCAATGAGTATCATAGGTATTTCTGAAATCGATTATCAAGCATATCTTGTAAAAGAGGCATCCCAAGACCAAGTTCTTCCTATTTTTTAGCATTAACACAAAAAATATAGTAATTACAATCTTTATACATTATTTTACGATAGCTTGACAACTTATACCACTATGAAATAAGATACTGCACAGGTACCTATGTATGTTTGGGTAGTATACTCAAACATACATAGGTGTGACATTCGTTCGTTCAAGAATTACCTGCAGTACAATAGCAACCAAAAGGAGAATGGTATGGGACGTCGTAACGAAAGGCTTTTAAGGGTCATCTGTGGGTTCCGAAGTGAAATGGCCAAGCAAATGGGGTTACTACAAGATGAGATGGCTCAGTGCAATTGGCAAATGACTTCGCTTCGAGATGAGATGGCTCGACTCCGCGACGATGTGTCAAGCCTCAGTACAGTGACCAGTAGCGTACAAAACAAGCTTAATCTAGTCGAGAGACGATTAGACACTGTCAGGAGCCTGACATATCCGACATTTACTCGACCACCGCAACTGTATGGAACGATCAATGGTTCAGTGAGTGATCCAAAGAGAGTGCGTGCCGGATATGCTGGCTGAGCACTTGTTCATGAAAAGCCTCGACAATGTCGAGGTCTTTTTTTATTTTATAAGTACAGACAGTACTTCTTTTGTCAAAAGTGGCTTTTTCTGGTAGAATTTGAACTACTTGTTGTTATATATTTGTATTTTCCTGTTACAGTCTGTATGACTTCATACAAGAAACTACTTTGAATTTATTAACCTCTAATCACTAACAACTAGACCCTACCCTTATGGCAACACTCGATTACGATGAAATTAAACCACGAAAGTTTATCCTTGTTGATGACGTCCCTTTTGAAATCCTTGAGTCTCATGTAGCACGTACTCAGAAGCGTAAACCTCAGAACCAAGTCCGTATGCGTAATATGCTTAACGGTAAAGTTGTCCCTGGTACATTTCATGCATCAGATACAGCAGAAGAAGCAGAAATTTCACGTCGTGAAGCGCTTTTCCTTTTTGCAAACAAAGGTGAATACTGGTTCTGTGATCCATCTGACCGTGCAAAGCGTTTCCAAATTGATGGAGAAATTCTTGGTGATCAAACAAAATTCTTGAAAGACAATACCATTGTTGATGTAAAGGTGTTTACACTTGATGATGAGGAAAAGTTCATCGGCGTGACTCTTCCTGTAAAAATGACATTTGAGGTAAAAGAGGCCCCTCCTGCAATCAAAGGAAACACTGCTTCCGGTGGAGGTAAGATGGTAATTATCGAAACAGGTGCTCAAATTACCACCCCTCTCTTTATTGAAGCCGGTGAAAAAATTATCGTAAACACCGAGACCGGTGAATACGTAGAAAGAGCAGGGAAATAACTGCCTGTAGCTTGTAGGAATAGTATATAAAAGAGTCGCGCTTCGCGCGACCCTTTTATATGCTTATTCATTATATTTTTGTATTTTCTCCTTTCTCTCCATCCGTTCTTCTGCACGAGCAGCAAGAATAGCCCCTTCTTTTGCAATATCATGAGCAAGTAGCTCTTCAATAACTTTTACAAATCCGCGTCCTCCAACCTTAAATGCCCCTTTTCCAATTTCTGAAATAATTGTTCCCACTCCAGTGAGATCGAGCACAAGAAATGAAACTCCTGACACTGTATGAAGTCCTCTCTCAACGCCATGTAATTCTTTTCCTGTGCCAAATTGTTTTCCTTGTATACCTTCAAGGGCCATCTTGATACTTCCGACGACAGGAACAAAGTCAACTACGTTTGAAATAACACGATGAAATCTATCCTCATCTTCCTTTAATTTTTGATGATACACTGCATTAACTTCATCAGCCAGAACTTCTTCTGTCAAAACTGGTTGCTGTTTACTTGGCATACGAAGAAACCTTCTTAGTATCCCTGACTGTTTCTTTTCTATTACATCCTGCGGCGCACGTACCTGAGCAACAAGAAATTCTTCTGGATCATGTACTTGCCGTGGAGGATTTTTAGGAAATCTTTCCTCTTGTGTTTCTGGTGATTCTTGCATATTCTCTACTGACATATATAGTACGTATACCTAATTTAGAATATCATTACAGGCTAAACTTCTTCATAATTTCTTCATTCACTTCGTCCGCTGGACGACCGTAGGTAATATAACTAAGCTCTTTGAGTGGATCGATTCTTGTATGGTCACCTTTAAATGGCGGATTAACATCGATATCAAACGGCTTCTTCGGAGTCCCTTCTGCGAGCAAACTCATGTATGCGTGACGATTATCAATTTTGATAATATCATTTGCAGAAAATGTAGGTGTGAACTTTGACTCCAAATATTTTGCATCGTCTGGTGAAACACGAAATACTGCCATAGACCCAACGTTACCAAACACTGCCCCTTTAATATCTTCTGTAAGCTGAGAAATGTACTGATGGGCAACAGTTAGTGAGAGACGATACTTACGAGCTTCTGAAAGAATAGAAGCAATAGCTGGGGTCGTAACGTTCTGGAACTCATCGATATAGAGATAAAAATCTGGTCGCTTGGTCGGATCTGTTTGATCAACACGTGAAAGTGCTGCCTGAGAAAACTTTCCAACAATAATAAGCCCGAGGAGTTGTGCATTGATATCTCCCAACCTTCCTTTTGAAAGATTAACGAGGAAAATTTTCTTAGAGTCCATAATATCTCTAAAGTTGAATGAACTTTTTTCTTGTGCAATGATTGGCCGCATCACGTCGTTTGACATGAAGATATCAAACTTACTGTTAACATATTGCACCCAGTTCTGAAGACCTTGCTCCCCTGTTGTTTTTTCTGCATTTGCCCAGAATTGATTGATGAGCGGGTTCTTACATTTTGATAACTTGTAATCACGATAATCTTTGTCAGAGAATACACGAGAAATATCAAGCAACGTATTACCACTTTCTGGATGCTCCATCACAAGGAGTGTTGCATTACGGAAGTACTGTTCGAACCCTGGTCCACCAGAAGTCTTCATATCAAAAAGCTTATTAAAGATACCTAGAAGTTCGTTAACAATAAATGTTTTTGTCTCTGGTCTATTTCTATCATACTCAAGCATGTTAAGTGCCATAGGACGTGGAACATATGCCGGATCAAAGTAAATAACATCCTTTGCTCTCTCTGGAGGAATATTTGCCAAAATGTCTTCGATGTCACTCCCGTGCGGGTCAATAAAACAGCACCCTTCACCGTTCTTGATATCCTGAATAATCATATTCTTAAGGAACACTGTCTTTCCTGTTCCTGTTTGCCCTATCACATACATATGACGAACTCTATCTTCTTTACCAAAATGAATTTCAGTCTCAGTACCTCGTGATCTGTTCATCCCGAGCACAATCCCTTCTGGAGAAAGATCGGTTGGCGCAGGTGACTGATTGTATGTCTGTTCACGAACATTTGCAACGTCTTTTGTTTGCATCGGAAAGTGAAATATAGTTGAAAGCTCACTGATATTGAGCGGATAACTTTCTTCTTCGCTCCAGAGACGATATGAATACCTGTGAAGGAGCGCTTTTTGTTTAGAACCTTCAACTTCTACCCATTTAATACTATTACCATTTACTTCCGCAAATTGTGCAAACGATGCTTCAAGATCAGCACGGATTGCTTGAGTACGATGAAGTACAGATGACGATGCAACTATGCGAATATTAGTCTCAATAATTGTTTTACTAAGTTTCTCTTGAATAAGTTTGGAGGCCTGTTCATCGATGAGCGTTGTTTTCTTCTCCTTATCTTTTTCAAGTTCTTCTTTTGTTTTTGGTGAAGCAAACATCTCCCCTATAATATGTAGTGACTCTTTCAGAATACTCTGCTTATCTATCACACGCTTAAGTGTTTCCCCTTTACGTAAATCTTCAAGCATCTCTCCGAAACGTTTTGCAAAAACATCCCCTGCAGGCCTTACAAGAATCTGTAGAGCAAGACCTTCATTGTCTTTTGAAATCTTGGTAAATGAAGAAATAATAAGTGACATTGGATCAGCTTCCATGGTTGCATATGTCTTAATAGGAAGTGCAGGGTGTGTAGCATGGCTTGCATATGCACATGCAGTAATCGCATGAGGATGAAAAATATTATAGTCTTCTTTTTGTTCACGAACTTTTGCTGTAGGGAAAATACCGAGTACTACTTTTTCAAAAAGTGGAGCATAGTCTATATGTACAGCACAATAGAACACTGCAGTTGTTGCACCGTTTGCAACACCGAGTTCCATGCTGTAATAATTTTTCTCTTTATTTGTTGCATCACTTGCGAGAGCCTGCATGGATGCATACCACTGCTCCATAAGACCCATCATTTCTTTTGTTTGTTTTACTTGCCCTTCACCTGCTTCTGGAAGAACAATCTCAAAAAGCTTCATATGGAGAGCTTTCCACTCTTCTTTTGAAATATTATTTTTAATTTCATGCCCAGAAATAAGATACTGAACAACAAAACGTTCAAAATCATCCTCAACTTCAGGATCATTCAACTCTTCTGCCATAACAAAAGCATTTCTAATGCCTTTTTCTGCCATAACCTGAGAAAGCATTCGCACCTGCTCGTCAGTTTCTCTAGGAGATAACCATGTAAGCAGTCTATGTTTTTCACCACCAGTTACATGAACTTCAGGAGCAAGAACTCTATCAACTGGGAGACTTTTATAGTCACGAACCGCCTCGTGAGCGCTATCTTTTTCAGTAAATCTATCTTCAAAACCTTTCGCACGCGTCATCTTATCATGTATTTGTTGTCGCAAAAAAGCGATCTCTTCTTCCGGTGTAGAGAACTGTGGATTCATAGCCTCAGTATATAAGAACTACTAGCTAGGAACTAGTGGACAAGGCTTTACGAACAGGATACTTATTATAGTTTTGATTCTGCTGTTACCGGCGCTGCGGTTGGTGCTACTACTGGCTCGACAGGCTGCGCTGCCACAGGTTCCGCACTAGGAGCTTCTGGCGCCACATCTTGCACTCCTACTTGGGTAGGAGGTTGAACCACACTAGAAACTGGTGTAACTTCTATAGGAGCGACAGGTGTACTGGTGATTGGAGTACTTACTGCTGTCCTTATTTCTGGTTGAGGAACAGGTTCTGCAACTGGAGCAGGAGTCGAGGCAGGCTTCCAAGAACTAACAGGAGGAACAACTGCTTGAACTGGTGCTGTTTGGGCAACTGGAGCAGTCTGAGGAGCTACAGATGGTGATGCTGGTGTTTGAGCTGCTGAGCTAATAACTGGCTGCTGTACAGAAGGAACGACAGGGGCACTTTGAGCAACTGCTACTGGAGCAACCACCCCTGTATCTTGCTTGTTCTTTTTTGCAATAAGACTAATGAGGATAATAAGAAACACGACGAGTGGTCCAACTACAAAATAACTAGGAACCGAAGTCGTCAAAAGTGATAGGACGTCCATAAAATATAAAATTATTGTATATCGCAAGTGTAACCCTTAGCAGATTAGATTGTAAAGGTAAAAGAAGAGTTTTGGACTATGTAGAATTACTAGCTGCTTACTGTCAGTATCTCCGCCTCCCCTTCTGTAATGAGAATTGTATGCTCAAAGTGAGCAGATTTTTTGTGATCCTTGGTTATAAACGTATACCCGTCATCTGCTAAATACACTTCATCAGTTCCATGATTTACCATTGGCTCAATCGCAAGAACAAGCCCAGGAACAAGCTTCGGACCCTTTACTCCATCGTCAAAATTTGGAACATATGGTTCTTCGTGTACTTTGTAGCCAACACCATGACCTGAAAGAATTTTCACGACACCATATTTTTTTGGAATAGACTTTTCAATAGCACGAGATATATCGTTCACATAGTTGCCGCATTTTGCAGCCTTGATTCCTGCCATAAGAGCTTCCTTAGTAACTCTCATTAACTCCTCATCTTCTTTACTTATAACCCCCACAGCAACAGTGCGAGCAGAATCTGAAATCATCCCTTTGTGTTTCACCCCACCATCAAGTCCTACAATGTCTCCCTCTTTAAGAACACGGTCACCTCCTATTCCGTGCACTACTTCATCGTTTACTGATATACAGATACTTCCTGGGTACGGGTAGGCTGCCCCAAACGGCTTATAATTAAGAAATGCTGGGATGTCTCCCATATCGGTAATCATCTTGTATACAAAGTCATTCAAATATCCTGTTGTTACCCCAGGACGAGCTTCTTTACTTACTGCATCAAGTACAACAGCAAGCCTGCGGCCACTTTCACGGAGTATCTGTATATCTTGTTCTGTTTTTATTTTGATATTATATTTCATATATACAACATTTGGAGAGACTGCGTAAGACCGTAATATTAACCTATTTGTTTGAGCTTTTCAACAAGTTCTTTATGAACTTCTTCAATTGCCTGATTACTATTAATATGAAGCACAGTATATCGTGGGTCATTGCGATACATTTCAAGTGCAGGTAATACATCAGTTTCAAACCAATTCATTCTCGTTGCCACATCATCTTCATCAAGATCATCATCTCGGCCACGAATCTTTACATGATTACGTGCAACACTTTCTGAAGTATCAAGGTAGATAACAGTAGGTTTTCCATACCCAAGAAAAGAAATAGCACTATGAAGAATCCCTACTTCAAATGGTTTACGTGGGGCACCGTCTAGAATAACCGTCTCAATACCAGTTAGTGATTCAATAAAAATATTGGACCAAATCCACACAGCAAGGAACTCTGGTTGAAGCTTCCCTGTCTCATTAATCTCTTTAGCAAGGCGTGCAACATGATTATCTTGTGCTATAAAATTACGAAATCCACCACCAGTGGTGATATGCATCACTTTTTGATGACCTTGTGATTCTAGATATCCGCGAAGAAGGTCTGTCTGAGTACCTTTACCACTTCCGGAGCGCCCAAGTATGATAAAAAACTGCTTTTCCATGTACTAAGCTTAGCACATTACTAATATTTTTTCTTTTTGAAATCTTATTGCCGTAAGAATTTTCTAAACACCTATTTTGGATGAGGTGCGAGGCGTGGAGTGCGTGCGAGGAGACGTACTTATTAGTACGTTGACGAGCACGCGAGGCTCCACAACAAAGCAGATCGCCAAAATAGGTGTTTAGTACTCGCGCATTGAAAGTTGTGCATCAATCTTCTTAATCACATCAAGAATAACCGATACCGCAATCAAAAGAGATGTACCACCAACTTGTACCGCAGAGATACCTGTAATTGCTTGTACAGCAACAGGAAGAACTGCAACAGTTCCAAGGAAAACAGCACCAAAAAATGTTACTCGTCCGAGAATGTACCCAATATGCTCAGCAGTTGCTGTCCCTGGACGATACCCAGGAATAAATGCACCATTCTTCTGAAGATTTTCTGCTGTCTTTTCTGGGTCAAATGTTACCGCTGTATAGAAGTACGTGAATGCAACTACAAGCACAAAATATGTTCCTCCATACACCCACTGATTAGCAACGAGACCGTTGAGTGTTCTAGCAATTGATTGAAGAGACTCAACCCCTGATGTTGAAAAAAGTTGTGCGATTAACTGTGGGAAAATAAGAATAGAGATTGCGAAGATAATTGGAACAACTCCTGCCTGATTAAGACGAAGTGGAAGATATGTTGATGCTCCAAGACCATTTGCCTGCCCTACACGAGCTTGACGAGCATAGGTTACAGGAACTGGACGTTCCGCTTCTGTTACAAACACAATACCTGAAATAACTGCAAGCACGAGCACAAGAATACCTACAAGTGTTGGGATCTGTGAAGCATCAAAGGTAAGGAAGTACTGGCCAAGACTCTGAGGAATAGCTGCAACGATACCTGCGAAAATGATAAGTGAAACACCGTTACCGATACCGCGCTCGTTAATCTGTTCACCTAACCACATCATAAGCATTGTTCCTGCAGTAATAATGATAAGGTTAGTAGTCATGTCAATTGTAGACATAGCTGGAATAATATTCTGACGAGTAAGAAGTGTGAGGAGCGCAAATCCTTGAACTACAGCAAGAGGGAGCGCAAGCATGCGCCCATACTGCACGAAACGCTTACGACCTCTATCACCTTCTTCTTGATACATCTCTTTAAGACGGCCAGAGAGTACCGTTGAAAGCTGCATAATAATAGACGCTGTAATATACGGACCAACTCCGAGCATAACAATTGAAAAACTAGCAATCCCTCCTCCAGAAAGAATGTTAAGGAGTCCAAGGAAACTATTCCCGTTCTGGTCAAAAAGACTCTTGAGTGCGGAAGCATCGATTTGTGGGATTGGAATCACTGACAAAAAACGAGTAATAACAAGAATAAAGACAACGAAGAAAATACGGTTACGTAGCCCGCGGTCAGAAAAAATAGCCTGAATTGTTTTCATAATTTTCCTATTATAGCATATATACAGCCTTTAGCCATAAGCCTTTATCTTGCGGCTACGGGGTTTATATATACAAAGAGCGGCGCCTACGGCGC